>WBZQ01000172.1_pt2 | contig 39743 bp, 39 predicted proteins | sample 5204251 | NCBI WGS metagenome assembly WBZQ01 (sample SAMN12412402, study PRJNA552823) | activated sludge metagenome | isolation source: activated sludge from nitrification reactor of wastewater treatment plant... | place: USA: Virginia | collected 2017-09 | reverse complement strand
TGGACCGGTCTCATGTCCTTCGTCTATGCGCTGCACTATTCCTTGGCCTTGGACATGCCGGGTGTTTGGCTGCTGGGCATCTGTGCCTTCATCTGGACGCTGGATTGTTTCGTCGGCTTCTATCTCACGTTTCCTGCGAACCAATCCCGAACCGGCCAGGCGAACAGGCCGGAGTGTGTTGCGCACGTGAGTTGGTGGCAGCGCTGGAAGACGGCATGGATGATCAAGTGGCCTGCCAGCCCCTATCGGCTGAATTTCGACCTGCATCGAGCGAGCGGTTTGTGGCTGTGGGGTGCGCTGCTGATCTTCGCCTGGTCGAGCGTCTACATGAATCTCTGGGATACGGTCTATACCTGGACCACGCGGGCGTTCTTCGACTACCGCCCGTATTGGACAGAGTTTCGACCACGGCCTGTTCCGATGGAGCGACCGGGGTTGAATTGGCTGGACGCGCAGACAGTCGGGGAGCGGCTGATGGCGGTGCAAGTTGCGCAGGCGGGACTGACGGTGCGCCGGCCGGTTTCCCTGCGACTATATCGCGAATACGGCCTCTATCAGTATCAGGTTGAGACCAACCGTGAAATCGACGATCGCCCTCGCCGCTACACGACCCAGGTATTTTTTGACGCGGATAGCGGGGCGCTGAAATTCACCTTGCTGCCCGCGGGCCAATATGCCGGCAACACTCTCAGCAACTGGCTGTATGCTCTACACATGGCCAATGTGTTCGGGCTTCCCTATCGAATCTTTGTGTGTTTGCTGGGGGTGGTCATCGTCCTGCTCTCCTCGACCGGCGTCTATCTCTGGTGGAAGAAACGGCGATCCAGGGCCACGGCCCAGGCGCGACGGGTAGTGCCACCGTCACTGCCTCCCCCGGACGGGCGTCTGCATGATGAGTGAACGAAACGAATAATTGTGTAGCATCCGTGAGCATCCGTCGGTAGACAAGTTTCTTCGAAGGGCGTAGATGAGTGTCCAGGAAAGATCGTAGACCCATGAATCGATTGTCCATTAAAACCTCCGCCGCTGTCGTGACCCTCGTGGTTGCCGTGGTCTACCTGGCGTTGGCGCTCGTCGCACCGGGTTGTTCCTTTGCCCATGCGGCCCCGTCCGTCGATCACCACCAGCATTCCGGGACAGACTCCCACTCCACGCTCTGTTCCTGGGCCTGCCAGGTCACATCCGATGTCGGGCCAGTCGCTCACGCCGACAGCGGGGTTGTCCAGGCCACGCATCTTTCCGCGCTTCCTTTTGTTCCTCTGCTCGTTGCCGTTCAGGATCACTCGTCTCTCCATACCCGTGCGCCGCCGGTCTCCGCGAGGGGATAGTTCGGGCGGGGCGCGCGTCGCCTTTCTTCACAGTACTCGTGATGGTCGGTCCGTGTGGGTGGATACCCGAAACGGCTCGTCTACCACCCTGTAAGCCGCCATTCTCGGGCGTTCGGTCCGAGCTATTCACTCGATGCGTCTGAGTCCGGGGTCGGATTGCCCTCTACCCTGGACCTCCCGGCAGCGCAGGCGCCTACCTAGTGACCTCCGCTGCCGGTTCCTAAAGTCATCTGTGGACACACGTGTAGGTTGACGCATGGTGGACCCGGCTGCTCGGGAGGCTCGTCCCCCTCGTGCACCCGGGGATGGAGCGGTCTCGAAGCCGCTCCTGTCCACCGCCAGGTTTACCAGGTTTGAGGGAGTGCCGGAGATGGATCAACCGCTCTTGCGGGTCAAAGAAGCCGCGCAACTGCTTCAGGTGAGCAAGTGGACGATCTATCGCTGGATCGATGAAGGTCGACTGGAGGCGACGAAGATCGGAGGGGGCAGTCTCCGTATTTTTCGTCGTTCCGTGGCGGCTCTGGTCGAGAGCAATCGAACCGATTCACGTCCGGCCGAGTCCGTACCGAAACTAAGGGTCGTGCCGCTCACCGGGCGGCGAATGCCCAAGCGGTGACAGAATCGCGACGGATCCTGGGGTTGTGCACCCTTCTTCAGGATCTGCCTCCCCGGGGTGAGTGGGACGGCCTCCCCCTTCACCCCGGCCCCTCGGGGCCGCGAACGGCGAACGGAGTGCCAGGCGTGATGCAGAGAGGAGAAGAACCTCATGGTCAAGCAGATATGCGCGATGGCGGTGTTGGTAAGCATGGGCTGGTGTACCGGCTTGATGGGAACCGTGGCGCAGGCTGCGGCCCCGAAGGATGGCGAAGTAGCCCTTCCTGCCGACTATGCGGGGTGGCCGAAATTTCTGAGCGGCGTGCAACGGGAGGATGCGAAGCAGGTCCGGGAACTCTATGTGAATCCGGGTGGCGCCAAGGCCTGTCCGAACGGCTCTTTCGCGAATGGCACCAGGCTGGTGATGGAGCTGTACAAGGCGAAGACCGAAGGCGAGACCGTGTTGAAGGGCGCCGATGGAACATTGATCAAGGGCGATCTGGCGAAAGTCTTTGTCATGGAAAAAAACGAGGGCTGGGGGCAGGACGTGCCGGACAATCTGAAGAACGGCAACTGGGTGTTCGGGGCCTATGGCCCTGATGGCAAAGCGCTGGCCGAAGACTTCACGAAATGCCGGGCCTGCCATGCGCCCTTGGCGCAGAAGGATTTCGTCCATCGGTTGGAGGAGTTTTGTGCTCAGAGCCATCACGCGCACTAGTGCGCAGGTGAGACGTGGATTGCAACCATATGGGGCCTGTGTGCGGGTCTTGACCTACCTCCTCGCAGGATGCCCATCGGGGGGCGGTGGTTTGCCGCTCCCCACTCTTGTGCTACCCGGCTAGCGGTTCCCTCAGATCCTGGGGTTGTGCACCCTTCTTCAGGATCTGCCTCCCCGGGGTGAACGGGACGGCCTCCCCCTTCACCCCGGCCCTTCGGGGGCCGGCGGCCTCGGGCCATCGAATTGAAGCGGCAGGATGAGATGAACGGGACTCACGTGTGTGCAATAGGGCACGACAACCATGGGTGATCACATGACGCAGCGGTGGTGGCGGAACGGATTGGGGAGTCTGGTTGCGTTGATGTTGTTCGGCGGCGCAACCGGGCTTGGCGCTACGGAGCTCGATAGTTGGACGCAGCTCTTTGAACAGGGGGTGAAGGCCAGGGAAGCGGCGCACTATACCGAGGCTGAGCCGCTCTTGGCGCAGGCCTTGCGGGAGGCGGAGGAAATACACGCTGACGAGGCTCGAGTGGCCCTGACGGCGAACAACCTGGGGTTGCTGTACCACGATCAAGGGCGGCTTACCGAGGCGGAATCGTTGTATCGGCGCGCGCTGGGCATTTGGGAAGCGCACTGGGGCCCGGAACATGAGGACGTGGCCGCGGCATTGAACAATCTGGCGGAAATTGCCCATGCGAAGGGCGACTGGGCCGCGGCGGAACCCTTGTATGAGCGGGTGTTGGCGATTGAACGCAAGACGCTGGGGGCCGCGCATCCCGATGTCGCGATCAGCCTGAACAACCTGGCGGAGTTGTATCGCAAGCAGGGGCGGGAGACGGCGGCGGAGTCTTTCTATCAGCTCGCCCTCACCCTGATGGAACAGGCGCATGGGTCGGACCATTTCGAGTTGGGGCCGGTGCTCAATAATCTGGCTGCGTTATACAAGCACCGCGGGATGTATGCGTGGGCCGAACCCTTCTATGAACGGGCCGTGAAGGTTCGCCGGCTGCGTTTCGGCAGCGAGCATCCGGCAGTGGCGATGGGGTTGAACAATGCCGCCTGCCTGTATCAGGCCGAAGGCTTGTATGCCGCCGCTCAACGATTGTTCGATGAGGCCCTGGCCATCGCCGAGCGGGTGTCGGGTCCACAGGCCGCCTTGACCGGCACGATTGTCGGCAACATGGCCTTTCTCGCGGACGAACAAGGGTTGATCACTCAGGCGCAGCTTCTGTACCAGCGGGCGCTCGTGATTCAACAGCAACAACTCGGGCTGCACCATCCCACTGTCGGGCTGCTGGTCGAGCGCTATGCCCGTGTGCTGGATCTGTTGGGACAACCGGTGGAAGCAGGGTTGTTTGCGGCGCGGGCTGCGTCGATTCGCGCGCGGGTTCAGGCCGACGCGGTGAAGCAAGGAGCGGGGCGTCGCCAAGGTCCGACCGTCGGCGAGGCCCGGCAGTAACCTTCATGATCATCGAGAAAGGAAGGTGTTCCATGCCGGTCAGTCACGCAGTGGCGTCAGCCCCTCGGGCGGGCATCGCCGGGAGATTTCACGACGAGGCAGGAGTGGGCGTGGCCGTGGTGCGATTGTTGGCGGTGGCCTTGGAGATCAGCGAGGGGTGGTTGCCCGCGCCACCTGCTGCAGGGCTCCTGATCCCGTTCGGGTATCACGATTGGCCGAGCGTGACCTCGCGGGTCGAGTCGCGCGAGGGAGGGCAAGACCTGCGGTTCTATGTGTGTCCCAAAGCGCTGCTGACGACCGATGCGGAGTCCTTTCCGGTGGGCACGGTCTTCGTGGTGGAGTCACAGCCGTCTTCGTTGCGTGCCGGGGCACGGGGCTCGCGTCCGTCCCTTTTTGTGATGGAGAAGTGCGCCGGTCTGAGTCTGAGCAGCAGGGGGCGTGGTCAGCGTGAGTCATGGATCTATGCGAGTTGGAACGCTGCCGGTGTGCCCGCGAGGACCGAGCCTGGCCGTTGTGGAATCTGCCGACTGCCCTGGGTGCCGTCGGTCCATAGCTGATGATCGGTGGACGGGGCTCGACGGTTGGACTGCGCTGACCACGCAGTGAGCCCCGATGAGGGAAGCGTACGCCCATACGCTTCCCTCTCCCACCATCCTTCCTGTTTTCTGACCCCCAAGCTGCCGTGCCTAAGTGACTCAACAATCGGTGCCGAATGTTGTACAATGCGCCCCACGAATTTCGTCGGGCTACTTATCACAGGGGAGGGTTGATGATGACTCGAGTACGTACCGGAGTGGTGGTGTTGTCCCTGGCCGCGCTTGTTGCTGTTGCGCCGATGGGGTATGCCTTGGCCGACGGCGGGCATGTGAAGGAAACGATCAAGCACGCCAAGGAAGGTGTGGAGCACGAGAAGGAAGCCATCAAGCATCTGGAAGAAGCGGTGAAGGGCAGCAACGATCCCCATGCGAAAGAAGCGTTGGAGCATGCCAAAGAAGCCGTCAAGCATGCCGAAGAATCCCTGGCCCATGCGGAGCAGGCGTCGAGCAAGAAGGGCAAAGCGAAGAAGTAATCGCTCATTCGTCCCCGTGTTGCCGCTACATCTCAGCTGAGACGTCTCCGGCCGGATCGATCCCGAGCGCATTTCTTCTTGTCGACTTCAGCCTAGTCGATCGTGTAGCATCCGTGGGCATCCATGAGCGGGCGTCTGTAGACGGCCGGGGTTGCCGGGGCTATAACTCCTCACCTTAGGGAGGGAGCCCCATGCGAAAACTCTTCATCGCCCTGCTGCAAATCGTGGTGCTGGCCGGTGGAACGGCGGGGTGGGCAGCGGACGACGCGCTTGAGTGGCTGTTACGGGCGCAGGCGTTCAATCGGGAATTTGAGGGATTTGATTCGTACTACGTCAGAATCGAAGCCGATCAGCCGCAGCCAGACGGGTCGCATGAAGTGCTGGCCATCGCCAGCGGAAAATTTTCGGACAATACCAAGCGCATGAAAGTGTTATTTCTCATCATGGATGGTCACATTGTTGGCGGTCAGGTGCTGGAAGCCACTGGTCTTCCCCCGTGTCTGGCGCCGGAGCATCGTTCGTCTTCATCCCTTTAACCTGACAGGAGGTTGTGTATGTTGAGCAGGAGTGCAGTCTTGTTTTTTGGAGCGTTGAGTCTGTTGTCGAGTGCAACCGGAGCCTGGGCATTGCAGGCCGGTGGCGTCGAGGTGGGCGACCTCGAGACCGGTTCAGTGGTGGGACAATCGTTCAAGGCGCTGGAAGTAGATGCGCAGTTGTTTGCAGTCGAAGTGGGCGGCCTGAAGGCCTGGTATCCACCGACCACCGTCATTGACTTCAAAGTTCGCCCCGGCCGACCGGTCTTGTTGAAGGTGACGAATAACACCTCCACGGACCGTGGCTTCCAGATGACGGATCCGGTCAACGCCGCTTCCCCGTTCGTGCTCAAGGCGGAAGTCGTGCTCAAGCCAGGCGAGACCAAGTATATCGGTATCCCGACCAGCGATTTGTTCAACGCCACGCAGGGCAACACCCTGACCTATCGGGATCAGTTGAACCCGAAGCAGCCCGGTGGCCAGTTGATCATGATTAAGTAACGACCGATCCGATTCGGTTGTGGGAACGCCCCGTTCATCTCCGGATGGACGGGGCGTTGTCGTTTCGCGCCAGGTCGCGATGAAGCTCCACCGGCGCAAAGGGAATGAGACGTGGGGACGGCTCAGGTGATGCGAGGCTCTCAGGTTGACGGGCAGGAGCTGAACGTTACCAATAATAGGGGAACCGTCCGTACGGCCCCCAGTAGGGATGCCAGAACGGGCTGTAGTAGGGATACGGGCGGGAACGGAATTGATCGGAGTCCTGTGACGGAATCCAGGTACGGAAGCTCTTGATGTCGATCACGGGGTACACGTAGTCCGTTTCGTCGAGGGGCAGGGTGACCGAGCCGGTGAGTTCACCGGTGATGGTGAGAAAGGTGCCTGGCGGAACTGTGGCCGGGTCGAGGAATTCACGTTGAATGGCCACAAACCGACCTTGAGACTTCATCAAATCCAGCGATGGCTGTTGGGCGCTGTTGGTCGGTAGTTGGAGCACTTCGAGTCGCGTGCCATCTTTCAGGCGGCGGGCCGAAAGCACTTGTCCGCCGAGGATGAGCGTCTGTCCTTTGAACGACTCCGGTGAGGCTTTGATCTGGGAAAACTGCGGCGATGGGGGACCGCCGTCCGCCGACTCACGCTGGTCTGCCGATGTGGCGCACGCCGTCAGAATCGCGGCAAACCAGAAAATGCCAATCCCCTGTAGAAGTTTGCCCCGCATCGTTGGCATTATAACAGACGCGGAAGATCGTGAGCATTGTTTATAATGACGAGGAATGTGCTGAAGCGAGTCCTGTTGGAAAAAGGAGTGCAGCGTATGGTGAAGCGTCGTGTGTGGCACGGTGGTCTGTTCATGGGACTGATGGCGATGGTGGTGCTGAGTGTGGCGAGCGTGGCACAAGCCGGAAAGCCGGAACTGAAGGGCAACTTCCAAATTCTGAGCGAAGAAAAGTCGACGCACAAGCCGGGGAAGGTACAGCTGGTGGAGTTCGCCGATTTCTACTGTCCGCATTGCCACCGGTTTGACGGCGAAGGCCTGGCGATTCTGGAGAAGGAATTCGGGAACAAGCTGGAGGCGGTGATGGTGGGATATCCCGTCATTCCCGGCAAGCTGCCGACCGCCTTCGATATGTACGAGCAGGCCAAAACCATGGGGAAGGGCAATGAGATGAAGCGGGCATTGTTCCGCACCATCCATACCGACAAGATCGGCATTATCGACAAAGCCATTCGTGAAGTGCTGATCCGCGAGGTCGGACTGAATCCGGCCGCCTTCGAAGAAGGGTTGGCGAGTGCCAAGCCGGCCAGGGCGTTCGAGGATGGGCGGAAATGGGGCGACCGCATTCATGTGCAACAGACGCCGACCGTTCTGCTCGACGGCAATATCAAAGTCGAACAGATCGATCCGGAGAATCTCAAGTTGGTGATTCAGAGCATTCTGGACGGAGACAGCAAAAAGTAGGCGTGGTCGCTCGTGAAGCGTGAAGTGTCCCTCGTCCGGAGCGAGAGTCGAATGACGAGATACGAGGTGCAGGCGCATGGCACGTGATCCAGTCTGCGGCATGACGGTAGAGCCGGGCACGGCGGCGGGGCACGCGGAACATGAAGGTGAGACCTATCATTTTTGCAGCCTCTCCTGCCGGGACCGGTTTCTCGCCGCGCCGAATCAGTACGTGAAGAAGGCCGTCCCCGCCGGTGCCGGTGTTCAACAGACTGGTCGCCGCGCCCTGCCGATGATGCAACCGATGCCGGAGCCGCCGGCCACGGGCGGGGAGCGGGACCCGGTCTGCGGGATGATGGTTCAGCCGGCTACATCGGCGGGTTCCCACACCCACGAGCAAAAGACCTACTATTTCTGCTGCCAAGGCTGTCTGGCCAAGTTCCGCGCCGATCCAGCCCGGTATCTTTCTCCTGCCGCTACGGCCCCCTCACCGCCCCCGCGGCAGTTCGGCGGGAAAGCGCTCCCCATGATGGCGTCCGCACCACCACGTGAGGCGTCCACTGGGGTGATCGATCCGGTCTGTGGGATGACGGTGGATCCGGCGACGGCGGCTGGATCGTTCGCCTATCAAGACACGACCTATTCCTTCTGCTGCCAGGGCTGTCTCACCAAATTCCGGGCTGATCCGGCACGCTACCTCTCGCCGGGTGCGGCCAAAGATGCGATGCCCGCAGCCCCGGCACCTCCGGGAACCAAGTATGTCTGCCCCATGTGTCCCGAAGTGTTGGAGGAGAAGCCGGTCCCTTGCCCGAAATGCGGCATGGCCCTGGAGCCGGATTCCGTCCAACCGCTGCCGACCAAGACGGAGTATGTCTGCCCGATGCATCCGGAGGTCGTGCAGGCTGAACCCGGGGCCTGCCCCACGTGCGGGATGGCGCTGGAACCACGGACGGTCACCGTCGAAGAAGAACTGAACCCCGAGTTGATCGATATGGCCCGGCGGTTCTGGGTTGCACTGGGACCAGCCGCGGTCGTGTTCCTGTTGGCCATGTCGCATATGATTCCCGGCCATCCGATGCAACATCTTCTGTCGGACAGCCAATCGGCCTGGGTGCAGTTCGTGCTCAGTACGCCGGTGGTGCTCTGGGCTGGATGGCCCTTCTTTCAGCGCGGCTGGGCGTCGATCGTGCACCGCAGTCCGAATATGTTCACGCTGATCGCGATCGGCACCGGCACGGCCTATCTCTACAGCGTGATCGCGACGCTCGTCCCGTCATGGATTCCGCAATCATTCCATCTGGAGAGCGGGGCGGTGCCGGTGTATTTCGAAGCGGCGGCGGTCATCACCGTGTTGGTCCTCCTGGGCCAGGTGCTGGAACTGCGAGCCAGAAGTCGTACGACCGGCGCAATCAGGGCGCTGCTCGGCTTGGCGCCGAAGACCGCCCGCCGGTTGCTCGATGATGGCCGTGAGGAAGATGTGCCGCTGGAACAGGTGCAGGTCGGTCATCGACTGCGGGTGCGCCCGGGCGAGCGGGTACCGGTGGACGGAGTGATTCTCGAAGGTTCGACGTCGATCGATGAGTCCATGATCACCGGCGAAGCCATCCCGGTCGAAAAGTTTGCCGGAGAGCGGGTCACCGGTGGCACCATCAACGGATCGGGGGGCGTGGTGATGCAAGCAGATCGGGTGGGCGCCGATACGCTGTTATCCCATATCGTCCAGATGGTGGCTGAGGCACAGCGCAGTCGCGCGCCCATCCAGCGTACGGCCGATGTCGTGGCCGGGTACTTTGTGCCGACCGTCGTCGGAGTAGCCATCCTGACTGGGCTGCTGTGGGGGTGGTTGGGACCGGAGCCGCGTCTGGCGTATGCCCTCCTGAATGCCGTGGCCGTGTTGATCATCGCGTGTCCCTGTGCGCTCGGTCTGGCCACCCCCATGTCTATTATGGTGGGGACCGGGCGTGGTGCATCGGCTGGCGTGTTGTTCAAAAAAGCCGAGGCGCTGGAGACGTTCGAAAAAATGACGACGCTGGTGTTCGACAAAACCGGTACGTTGACGGAGGGCAAACCGAAGCTGCGGGTGGTGAGCGCGATTTCGCCCTGGTCGGAAACGGATCTGTTGCGAGTGGCGGCGTCGGTTGAGCGGGGGAGTGAGCATCCGGTGGCCAATGCCATTGTCGGTGGGGCGGAGGCGCGAGGCATCACGTTGGAGCCGGCAGCCGGGTTCACGTCCAAGGCGGGAAAAGGCGTGCAGGCGACCGTCGGGGCGAAACGAGTCGCAGTGGGGACCGTCGACTGGTTGCGGGAGCTGAAAATCGACGATCAAGCTGCGTTGGCTTCATTGGAAGCCGATGCGGAATTGATGCGGCAGATGGGCCAGACCGTCATGCTGGTGGCGGTGGATGGCCGCGCGATCGGCTTAGTGGGCGTGGCCGATCCCATCAAGAGCTCCACGCCTGAGGCGCTCCGCCTCTTGAGGCAGGAGGGTATTCGCCTGGTCATGGTCACCGGTGACCATGCCGTCACGGCGCAGGCGGTGGCCAAAGAGCTGGAATTGGATGAGGTCCGGGCCGGCGTGAAGCCGGACGACAAGAGCCGAATCGTGCAGGAGTTTCAAGGACAGGGCCAGGTTGTGGCGATGGCCGGTGACGGCATCAACGATGCGCCCGCTCTGGCGCAGGCTGATGTCGGCATCGCCATGGGGACCGGCACGGACGTGGCGATGGAGAATGCCGGGGTCACCCTCGTGAAGGGGGATTTGCGCGGGATCGTTCGGGCCTACCGGTTGAGCAAGGCCACGATGCGCAACATCCGCCAGAATCTCTTCTTTGCCTTTGTGTACAATAGTATTGGTGTGCCGGTGGCGGCCGGGCTGCTCTATCCGGTGTTCGGGATTCTTCTCAGCCCGATGATCGCCAGTGCTGCTATGACGTTGAGCTCGCTGTCCGTCATTTCGAACGCGTTACGCCTCCGGCAGACCGATTTATGAGTTCTGCGTGTGCACGTCGATGGCGCGTGTTAGTCTGGGCCCTGGCAGGATGCGGAACACGTCCGCCAGCGGCATTCTCGCGTCACGCCGAGGCTCACCGTACTGCGAGAGTACGATTCGCCCCGTCGCTTGCTGCGGCCTTGCTGGACGGACCTTTTCCACATCCTGCGTGCTGTGTTGCCGGCAAGGCGGCACGGTGAAATCAGGGTGAGCTGTTATGCAACACGCTAGTGTTCCCGTACCCCGCTAGGAATCGTTGGATCATGTCGTCACGTCGATCACAGGCGAGCCTGTTGGCTCTGGGACTCGTCAGCGCGTTACTGGGCAGTTCGCCTGAGGGTTCTGCCTCGGCTGCGGATGTGCTTGTCCCGCGCCTCTCAAAGGTGAGCACGAACGGCGATTTACAGGCGCAGGTGCGAGCCACCGCCGCCAAGGTGCTTCCCGCCGTGGTCAGTATTGCCTCCACGGTCATGGTGCACGATCAGACGTTCAGCGATGAAGGTCTGCCCTTCGGCATGTTTAAGGATGTGCCGCCGCGCCGTCAGTACGGACAAGGGTCCGGTGTGATTGTGTCCTCGGACGGCTATATCATCACGAACAACCATGTGGTCGCGGATGCGGTGGACGTGGAAGTCATCCTGGCCGATCGACGGCAGTTCAAAGGCCGGGTCGTCGCGACCGATCCGAAGACAGACGTTGCCGTGGTGAAAATCAATGCCACGGGCCTTCCCACGGCGGCCTGGGGCGATTCCAGCGCGCTCGCCGTCGGCGATTTTGTCCTGGCCATCGGCAATCCTCTCGGGTTGAGCCGCACCGTGACCTTCGGCATCGTCAGCGCGGTCGGGCGGGCCGATGTGGGTGTCGCCGATGTGGAAGATTTCATTCAGACCGATGCGCCCATCAATCCCGGCAATTCAGGCGGCGCGTTGGTGAACACGAACGGAGAGTTAGTCGGGATCAACACAGCGATTGCCAGCCCCACCGGCGGCAGCGTCGGCGTCGGATTTGCCATTCCCAGCAACATGGCCAGGACGGCCATGCAGAGCCTCATCAAGACGGGCCGTGTGGTCCGCGGCTTTCTGGGTGCCTCGACCCAGGATGTCACGCCCCTGCTGGCCAAAATTTTTCATCTGCCGGATGTGAAGGGATCGATCATCACCGATCTCCAGGCCAAGGGGTCTGCCGAGCGGGCCGGCTTGAAGCGCGGTGATGTCGTGGTGCGGTTCGATGGGCGCGATGTCATGGACAGCGGCCATCTACGCAATCTGATGGCCGCGGCGGCTATCGGCAGCAAACACCGGGTCGAACTGCTGCGCGATGCCCGTTTGATGCAGGCCGAATTGACGGTGCAGGAAGCGCCGCGCGAGCGGCAGCGCAAGGCGCAGACCGCCGAGACGGCTGGTCCCACGGCGCATCCCTTGTCAGGCGTGATCGTCGACGAAATCACCCCGGCGCTGGCGCGGCAGATGGATCTTCCGGCCAACACCGGCCTGGTGGTGACCGACATCGAAGACGGCAGCCTGGCGGAAGTGTCGGGGCTGCAGCCCGGTGATCTGCTGCTGGAACTCAATCGACAACCCATCCCTAACTTCAACACGTTTCAACGGCTCGCTGAGCCGCTCCGCTCCACAGATCTTGCGCTGTTGCTCATCAATAGACAGGGCAGCCTCCTCTACATCCCCATCCAAAGCGAATAGCTCGCGCTTCAGGGGTACCAGCATCCGGTGTTGTCCGGCTGTGCCTCTTAGGGGCGATCCGGCGGATTGTCTCGTGCTGCCGAAAATTCCAAAGAAATTGAAATTGCAAGCCGCTGTGGCACACTGATCTCGTATGCCAGGAAATCTCTGGCATACGCCATCACAAAGAGGTGTCCCGTGCGGCCGATATTGAGGGTGAGTTGTCTTGTGGCGTTGTGGTTGTGCTCGGCCTGTTCGCCGGAGCCGGATCAAGCCCCGTCCTATCTTGTCGGGGTATGGGAAACGCACTCCGAAGGATATACCGACCAGCATATGTTTATCGATCAGGGCCGGATCGGCTTTGGCACCAGCGCCCTGGCGGCGGACGGCTATGTGATTACGAAGATCGATGAAAGCCGCGAAGGGGACAAGACACTGTTTGTGGTGTCATACCAGGATGCCGAACAGGCCAAATTTCAATTGGCCTTCTTTTATGATCCGGCCGGCGGCGGGCGGATCACCTTCAAGAACCAGGATCATTTGACCTGGACAAAAAGGGTGGCGACCACATGAGCCGGCCACGATTCAGACGACATTTCTTGTGGGATACGGTCCAGCCACGATTTCTCACGCTCAGTCTCGTCTATGTAGCGGTGGTCATCGCAGCCGTGTCGGCGGCGCTCTTCGTGCCGTTGATGGTGGAGCTCGATCACCTGCCGCTCTCCTCGGCCGAAGCGCAGCGTGTGGCCGATCAATTTGAGTTGCTCCACAGCCGGTTTTGGCCGGTGGTGATGGTGGTGTCCCTGCTGCTGATCGTGCATGGCGTCTTCTTCTCGCATCGCATCGCCGGGCCGCTCTACCGCTTTCGCCGCATTTTTCAGTCCGTGGCGGATGGGGATTTGACGGTGCGCACGTCGATTCGCAAGAGCGACTACCTCCATGTCGAAGCCCAGTGTTTGGGAGAGATGGTCAGCGCCTTGCGGGAGAAGATCGGCCGCATCGAAGCGCATCATGCCGAGATGACCCCGCAACTGGAACGGCTGAAGGCGGCTGCGGCTCGTGGAGCCTTGCGCGAAGTGGAGCAGGAGGCCGATCGCTTGCGCACCACCGTCGAACAACTGGCTCAAGCGGTGGAACCTTTCCAGACCAACTCTGAACCGGTTGCGCCGCGCCCCGCGCCGTTGCCCGCCGCCGCAGGATTTTAGGATCGTTATGGCCCGCCTCTCCCTCGATCGTCGTCAGCAAGGATTTACCATCATCGAATTGGCGATTGTGATGGTGATCGTCGGCGCTTTAGCCGGATTAGCCGTGCCGACCTACCTCGGGTATTTGGACAAGGCCAGACTCGCCCGCTGTATTGCCGAGATCCGTTACATCGCACGCGCCGTCGATTCCTACAAAGCCGCCTATGATGTGTTCCCCGACACGCTGGCTGCAGCGGGAGCGGGAGACATCGTCGACCCTTGGGGCAACCCTTATGAATACCTCAACATTGAGGCGCTCTCCCTACCAGGCAACAATGGCAATGCTGGTGGGAATGGCGGAGGGAATGGGAACGGTGGTGGGAATGCGGGTGGGAACGGCAATGCAGGTGGAAGCAGCGGGGGTGGGAACGGAAATGCCTCCGGTGGCAATGGTGGTGGCGGTGGTGGGACCGGAACCACGAACTCCACAACCACGCCGAGTGGTAACGGGAATGGTGGTGGCAACGGAAACGGCGGCGGGGGTGGAAACAGCGGTGCCTGGCAATGGATCCTGCCCGACGAAGCCTACGCTGCAGCAAATGCAAACAGCAACGGCAACGGATCGGGCAATGCGAGCAAGGGCAAACCGCGCAAGGACCGCTTTCTGCATCCGATTAGTTCCGACTACGATCTGTACAGCATGGGTAAAGACGGTGAAAGCGTGGAACCGCTGACGGCCAAGAAAAGCCACGATGATGTGATTCGCGCGAACGACGGCAGCTTTGTCGGCTTAGCAACGGAATTTTAGCCGGACGAGGCCTTGTGCAGATCGAATACACCTTCCTCCGCAGTCGTGTGGCCCGCCGCGTATTTGTCCTGTTCATCCTCTGTGCCCTGTTGCCGGTCGGCGCATTGAGCCTGGTGTCGCTCGCTGACGTGAGAAGTCAGCTCACCCAGCAGGCGGAACGGCGCGTGCGGCAGGAAAGCAAGGCCATGGGCATGGCCGTCTACCAGCGGCTCCTGCTTCTGGAAGCGGAACTGCTGTCGACCATCGCGCAACAGCGGGCGAATGTGACGGCCCAACCCGGAGAGGTGCCGGCACAGACACCGCCAAGTCTTCCGGGGTTTGTCGGAATGGCGTCCGTGTCCGACGCCGGCGAGTCACAGGTCTTTCTCGGCGAGTTGCACTCTCTCCCGGTGTTCACCCCAGCACAACGGACGGTGCTTCTCCAGCAGAAGACCCTGCTGACCGTCGAGTCGGCGGGTGCGGGGCCGTCTCGCTTGTTCTTCTCCAGGCTCTCGGGGGTTGAGGGCCATGTGGTTGTGGCGGAACTCAATCACGACTTCTTGTGGGATTTGGGCGGCAGTATGACGTTGCCGGCCGATACCTCGATGTGTGTTTTCGGCCAAGCCGGGGTGGTGCTGTTTTGCAGCCATGCCGTGCCGGTGAATTTGACGCAACAGTGGTCGGCTCAAGGCGGAGGGAACTCCGGACTCTTCGAGTGGCGAGATGAGCAGGAGGTGTACCTGGCCGGTTCCTGGGCGATCCCGCTGCGGTTTGAATTTTCGACGACGCCCTGGACCGTGGTGCTGAGCGAACCCCGGAGTTCGGTGCTCGCGCCGCTGTCCAGTTTCCACTATCGGTTCCTGTTGATCGTGGTGATCGCGTTGCTGGCCGTCGCGCTGTTGAGTGTGAGCCAGATTCGAAAGACCATGGTCCCGCTCGAGCAACTCGGGGAGGGAACCAGGCGCGTCGCGGCAAGAAATTTCTCGAAGCCGGTGCGGGTTCAGAGTGGGGATGAGTTTGAGGAACTGGCCGTCTCGTTTAATGCCATGGCGAATCGCCTGAATCAACAGTTCACGCAGCTTGCGACCATCCACGAGATTGATCGCTCGGTGTTGTCGGTGCTCGATCCCAGTCGCATTGTCGATACGGTCCTGGCCCGATTGCGCGATGTGTCGCCGTGCGAAGGCATCGCCGTGCTGCTGATTGATCCCTCTGATGCGGCACGCGGCTGGCTCTATGCACGTGCCGGGGCAGACAGTGCGCAGACCAGTATGGCAGGGGTGGCCGTGAGTGAGGATGATCGCCATATGCTTGTGACTCACCAAGGCAGCGCGACGGTGATCGGCCCGGCATCCGACGGCCTGTTCGCCCCGCTCTGTGGCTCAGGCGTGACGTCCCTGTTAGTGCTGCCGTTGTTCCGGTCTCGGGATCTGTTGGGTTGCATTGCGTTAAGTTATCGACGCGCCCCCGGCATGAATGACGATCAACTTGCCCAGTTGCGGCAATTGGCGGATCAGGTGGCGGTGGCCTTGAGCAACGCGTCGGATCTGGCGGAGCGCAAACGGGCCGAGACGTCGTTGCGTGACAGCAATACACGCCTGGAGCAGGCGCTGACCGATCTGCAGACGGCGCAGCAGCAGATGGTGCAGCAGGAACGGCTTCGCGCCCTCGGCCAAATGGCCAGCGGCATCGCCCACGATTTCAACAATACTCTCTCGCCGATTATGGGATTCAGTGAGCTGCTGCTACTCGCCCCGCAACTGTCGTCGGATCCTGCGCAACTGAAGGAGTATCTGCAGACCATCAATATGGCGGCCAAGGACGCCGCCAAGGTCGTGAGCCGGCTGCGCGAATTCTATCGCCCCCGTCTCGATGCAGACCTGGCCGGCATCGTGGATCTGAATAGTCTGGTTCAGCAAAGTGTGAAGCTCAGCCAACCGAAGTGGAAGGATCAGGCGTTGGCGAACGGCGTGGCGATTGAGATCAAGACTGAATTGGATACTGTGCCCCCGGTGGCCGGACATGAATCGGAGTTGCGTGAGGTGTTGACCAATCTGGTCTTCAACGCCGTCGATGCCATGCCGAAGAGTGGCTCGATCACGCTGCGGACCAAGGCGGACGGCGACCACGTGCGGCTGGAAGTCAGCGATACCGGTACGGGGATGAGTGAAGAGGTGCGGCAACGGTGTCTCGAACCGTTCTTTTCAACCAAGGGCGAAAAGGGGTCAGGTCTCGGGTTGGCTATGGTGTATGGGATCATCAAGCGGCTGCGAGGTACGATTGAGATCACCAGTGCCGTCGGCGTCGGGACGACGTTCAGCATCCGACTGCCGATTCAGGCGGAACAGGAGGCCGGTACGACGCACGAAGGTCAGAGTCTGGCTGGTGTGCGCCTGCAGATACTGGTGGTCGATGACGATCCGCTGGTGGGGCGTGTCACCGGAGAATATCTGCGGGTGGCCGGGCATCAGGTGGACGTGGTCACCAGCGCGGCCGAGGCCGTGAAGCGGTTCAATCCGGAGCGGGTGCATCTGGTCGTGACCGATCACGGTATGCCGCACATGACGGGGCGGCAATTGGCCGAGGTGATTAAACGGGTGTCTCCGGAGACCCCGGTGGTGCTGCTGACCGGCGGCGATGAGATCGAGGTGACGGAGACCGCGTCGTCGTTTGTTGATGCCGAATTGAGTAAGCCGCTGACCATGGCAGCGCTGCAGCGGACGCTTGCCACCCTGACCTTCCCCGGTTCGCTTCATGCGGAGAGCCAGAAACAAATTGGCGATGCGGCCTGACGGTGGTAGGCTCAGGACTACACACGTGCGGGTGAAGGAGTAGCGTGAGCATGATGCAGGATCTTGATCTGAGCACCGTCAAGCTTCTTATGGTCGACGACGAAGCCCATTGTACGAAATTGATGGAGGCTTTCCTCAAGCAGGCCGGCTTTAGCCGGCTGACGATGACGAACGACCCTCGTCAGGCGCTGCAGGTGTACCAGGAAGTGAAGCCGGATCTGGTCACGCTCGATATGCGCATGCCGCATATGGACGGTTTCGAAGTGATGCGGCAGTTGAGGCAAGTGATCCCTGCCGGGGAATATGTGCCGATCCTCATCGTCACGGGCGAAGCGGATGCGCCAACAAAGCACAGGGCCTTGGCGGAAGGTGCCAACGATTTCCTGAACAAGCCGGTGGATGCCACGGAAGTGGTGTTGCGGATCAAGAATCAGCTGGAGACCAGGCGCCTGCACCAACAGATCCGGATGCACAATGAACATCTGGAAGCCCAAGTCCGCTTGCGTACCAAAGTCGTGGAGCAGACGCAGCTGGATTTGCTGAATCGCCTCGTGTTGGCATCCGAGTATCGGTACGATCCCACTGGGGCTCATGCCTGGCGCGTTGGGCGGGTGGCCATGCTGCTGGCAGAGATGAAGGGGCTTCCGGCGGATCAGGTGGATTTGATCAAGAAGACTGCCCCATTGCACGATGTGGGGAGAATCGGCGTGCGGGATGCGATCATCTTGAAAGAGGGCGCCTACGAGCCGGCCGAATGGGAGGCGATGAAGGCGCACACGAAGATCGGGTCGAAGATCCTCTCCGATAGCCGCTCGCCCCTCCTGATGATGGCGAGAGAAATCGCCTTGACGCACCACGAGCGCTGGGATGGAAAAGGCTACCACCATTTGAAAGACACTCAGATTCCCCTGACCGGGCGCATCGTCGCACTGGTGGATGCGTTCGATGTGATGACCCATGCCTCCTCGTACAAGGCTCCGTTGAGCCTCAGTGATGCCAGGGCGGAAATCGAGCGGCATGCCGGGAGGCAGTTTGACCCGGAATTGAGTGCGCTCTTCCTGAAGCTTATCGATCGGGATGGTGAGAGTCTGTTGGCCGACGCGACAGCCGTACAGTTGTTTGCGTAGCCGCCGTCTCTGTGGCGATATAACCTCCTTCCTCATTCCTCCTGCGCGAAGATCTCCTTGATGCGACATTGTTCGCTTGACGCACGCGTTTCTCGTTTTGTACTATCCGTGCCACGAAAAATAAAATCGTACTACTGCTGAGGGCCTGATGAAAGCACTTGCGCGCTTCGGCGTCTCCCTTGATCAAGACCTGCTGGCGGAATTCGATCGGCTGATCGAACGGCGTTCGTACACGAATCGTTCTGAGGCGATTCGCGATCTGATTCGAGACAGCCTGGTCGGCCAGGAGTGGAACGAGAACAAGGAGACGGTTGCCACGATCACCTTTGTCTACGATCATCATGTGCCGGATCTCGCCAGAAAGCTGACCCATATCCAGCATGACTTCCAGGGGCACATTATGGCCGGGATGCACGTGCACCTGGACCACGATCACTGCCTTGAGGTGCTGGTCGCCAGGGGAAAAGGCGCCGCGATTCGTAAGGTGGCCGATGCGTTGCTCAGCGTCAAAGGTGTGAAGCACGGCAAGCTGACGATGACGACGACGGGCAAGGGGCTGCGGTGAGCCGGCGGTGACTCGTGCGATAGGCTTCGTGCTCGTTGTGTGTGCTGTGATGTTCTGGACCGCGCCTCTTGGTGCGCATGATCCGGATGCTGTGGATTTTGAAGTGCCGGAAGTCGAAGTGTCTGCCGATCGGCCGGTGGCGGCGTCCTCCCAACAGTTCATCCCCGACAAGGAATATCTCATGCAGCCGCAGGGCCGTCCGGCCCAAATCTTACGGCTGATTCCCGGATTCATTGCGGTGGAACATTCGGGTGGTGCCGGCAAAGCCGATCAGTACTTCCTGCGCGGGTTCGATGCCGACCATGGTACGGACGTCGCGTTCTTCACCGATGGCATGCCCATCAACCTGCGGAGTCATGCCCACGGGCAGGGGTACACCGATCTCAACTTCATCATTCCTGAAACCATCGAAGGGGTGGATGTCTACAAAGGGGCGTACCTGCCTGAGTATGGTGATTTCGCGACGGCGGGCGCCGTGAACTTTCGTACGCGTGAAATGGTGAAAGAGGGGCTTGTCCAATCGGCCGGCGGGCAGTTCAATACCCAGCGCCATCTCCTGATGTTCTCGCCGACCAAGGATGCGGTGCGAACGCTCTTCGCGGCCGAAGGGTACTACACCGACGGGCCGTTCCAGAACGACAACCGGTACTTTCGTGGGAACCTGTTGGGCAAGGCCACGATGAATCCGCTCGGGCGCGATGAATTGGTCATCACCGGCACGTTTCAGAAGTCGCAGTGGAATGGGTCCGGCGAGATTCCCCTCCGTGCGGTCCATGACGGATCGTTGGATCGATTCGGATCGATCGATCCGAGCGAGGGCGGCAAGACGCTCCGCAGTACGGCCAGGCTGAATTACCATTACGACACGCCATCCGGCGGGCGGTTCTTCGCGAATGCCTACGCCCAGTATTACCGATTCGATTTGTTCACGAACTTCACGTTTTTTCTGAACGACCCGGTCAACGGCGATGGATTTCAACAATCGGACCGGCGGGTGATCTACGGCGGCGATGTGGGCTACAAACAGCTCGTGCGGTTCTTCGACATGGACGGAGCCGCGACCGTGGGCGTACAGGCCCAGATCGACGACATCCATGCGCGCCTGGGGCCGCAAGTGAAGCGGGCGCCGCTGGGGACCACCGTGGACAGTTCGATTTTCGAAGCCTCCTATGCGCCCTTCCTGAAGTTGGAGCTGCAGCCAACGCCCTGGCTGCGACTGGCTGGTGGCGTGCGCACGGAGGTATTCACGTTCGATGTGCGAAACCGCTGTGCAACCTGTGCTGATCAACCGGCGGGCAGTACCAGTTCGGGGCTCGTGCTGCCGAAAATAAACGTCATTCTGGGGCCTTGGTTCAGGACGGAATTCTTCGCCAACTATGGCGAGGGATATCACAGCAACGACGCCCGCTCAGCGGTTGCCCAGGCTGCCTCGCCCCTGGCCAAAGCGAGAAACTACGAAATCGGGGTCCGTTCGAAGCCGTGGGGGGAAGACGGAGCCGAACTGATCGCGACGTTGTGGGCACTGGATCTGAAGCAAGAACTGGTGTTTGTCGGCGATGAAGGAACGACCGAAATTCGAGGCGCGTCGCGCCGGCGCGGCATGGAAGTCGCGGCGCGGGGGCAGATCTGGGGACCGCTCTACTTCAACGGCAGCGTGACCTGGACCAAGGCAGAATTCACCAATGGCGATGCGATTCCGCTGGCGCCGGAAGTGACGGCCTATGGAGCGCTGATGTTGCGCTGGCCTGAAGGGCTGACATCGCAAATTCAAGCGACGTACCTCGGTGTGCGGCCCTTGGTCGAGGACCGCAGTGCGAAGGCGCCATCCTGGACCACGTTCGACCTGTCTGAGCGATATCAGCTTCCGATCACGTTGTCGCATGGCCGGCTGGAGGCGTTTCTCTTTGTGCAGAACCTCTTCAATGCGAAGTGGGAACAGGCCACGTTCTTCTTTGACTCCCGCTTGCGCAACGAAGCGGCTGGCGTTGCAGACACGCATTTTGTGCCGGGGAATCCGAGATTTGTCATGGGTGGCCTCGCCTGGTACTTCTGACAGGCTGCTGAAAATGCCCGCCAGCTTCGTTCTCGCCTCGGCATCATCCTCGACGTACCGCAAGGGTACGCCTGCGGTGCTGCCATCGGCTACGGCCTTGCTGAACGGGCATTTTGAGCAGCCTGCCTTGGAGTGGTGTCCGACTGGTTGGACATGCGTTCGCCTGCGGCCTTGCTGGAACATTGTTTTGAGCGGTCGCAGGGAGCAATGCGAAATTCCGGGTGCTGCCATCGGCTGCGGCGATGCTGCATCGATTGAAGGTATAGATCGCCACCAGGTACCATCTGTGATTGTCCCGTGACTTGAGTGTGGAGTGGCCATGATTCTTCCTCGTGAGTATTTCGATCGCCCGACGCTTGAGGTGGCCCGTTCGCTGGTGGGAAAGTATCTCGCCCGCGAGCAAGATGGTCGGCTGATTGCCGGAAGAATCATCGAGGTGGAGGCTTATATTGGTTCAGAGGATAAGGCCTGTCACGCGTCGAAGGGAAGGACGGCACGCACAGACGTGCTGTTCGGTCCGCCGGGACACGCGTATGTCTACCTCTGCTACGGCATGTATGAAATGTTGAATGTGGTCACGGAGCAGGAGGGATTTCCGGCGGCAATTCTTCTCCGGGCGGTGGAATGCGAAGGAAAATTGATTGATGGGCCGGGGCGATTGACCCGCGCCTTCGATATCGACCGCCGGTTGAATCGCTGGGATCTGACGATCGGCCAGTCCCTCTGGTTCGAGGATCGTGGGGAGAGCTTGCGGGAGGGTGAGCCGAATAGCTATCCGCGTATTGGTGTCGATTACGCCGGGGAGTGGGCGCACAAGCCCTGGCGATTTCGACTGACGACGGAGACGTCCAAGCCTCGCCGTACTCCCGCCAGTCGGTCTGCCTCCAACAAATGAAAAGGGGGAAGCCGGTGTGCGGCTTCCCCCTTCGTAAAACGGAATCGAGAAATCAAAAACTAGTCGATCTTGCGCTCGCCGGTGATCTTGGTCGCCGAGGTCACGGGCGGCTCAATCTTGATCTGCGGACCCTGCACGTTCGGCAAGCGGCCTGCGCCCTGGCCTTCGGTGATCCGGGCATTGTCCGTCTTGGTCAACTTCTGCTCGGCATGCTTGGAGGACGAAGTGGCAGACTTGAGCAGGGTGGATTCCCCGCGTGCGTCGCCCTGTCCAGGGTCATTGGCCGTCGGCTGTCCGGTCACCGGGCTGCCGTCGTTCTTCATCGGATAACCTTCGTGCTTCGGCAACAGCGCCGGGTTTGCGGAGGCCATCGAACACAGAAACAGTACACCTGCAAGGGTCGCGATGCTGCCGATCACGAGTTTCATACCCCTACTCCTTTGAAAGAATGTGAAAGTATGGTGGTCGAGTATATAGACGTTAAAAGCCTTAAGAGTGCCGGAATCTTAGCTGCCTGAAGAAGCAGTGTCAAGAATAAAGGGGGGAGGGGAGCGGGTGGTCCTGAGGCCGTCCAGCTGCTCGCAGACCGCGCACGATCAGAATGTGCTCGGCCCATGCGCGCAGGTGGACGGCCTCCAAAACCACCCGCGTCTGTGTAGATGTTTGGGAAGAGGGAGGAGGATCGTCGTGGGAACCTCCTTTGCTCGCGCAACGCGCGGCCTCGGAAGGCCCTCGTTGGACGCGCGCCTGAGGAGGCCTACCCCGCTGGTCCTTTTGAGGGCAAAGCAGGTCGATGCGCTCGGCCCGTGCGCGCAAGTGGACAGCGTGGATGACTAGCTAGTGCGTCGGTGCGACGTGGTCGTCCAGAAGCAGGTGAAGGACTAGGATGCGGCGGTGGGGCGTCGCGGCGGGCGGCGACCGCGCCCTCGATACCGATGTGCAGGCCCACGGCTGACGCCGGGGAGGCGAATGGTGACGGTGGTCCCTTCGCCGGGTGTGCCGGATATGCCGATGCTGCCCTGGTGTTCTTCCACAATCTTTTTCACGGTTGCGAGGCCGAGGCCGGTACCGGAGCGCTTCGTCGTAAAGAACGGTTCGAAGACCTTGTCGACATGTTCCGGCGGGATCGGCGCCCCGTTGTTCTTGATCAGGATCTGAACTTCCAGATGTTTTCCGGCCCGTTGGTTGCTCATGCTGATGGTCAGGATGCCGCCGGGTGTCATCGCCTCGATCGCATTCTTGAAAATGCTGAGGAAGACTTGCTGCATCTTGGCTTCATCGGTTCGTACCGGCGCGAGGACCCCGGGATACTCTTTGACGACTTGAATACGGGTGGCTTCAAGTTCCGTCGCCACCACGGTCAGCGCGTTTTCGACCATTTCGGGGACGCGGCAGAGACGGCGGTTCAGGTCCAGCGGTTTGGCGAAGTCGAGGATCTCATTGAGGATCGCTTCGATGCGTATCAGATCGCGCATGGCGTTCTCGACGCGGGTCTGCGGGTCGAAATCGAGAATGCCCTCTGCGGTCACTTCTTCCAGCTGTGCGCGAATCGATCCCAACGGCTCCCGGATTTCCGTTGCGAGGAAGGCGCTGAATTCGCCGATGGCGGCCTGCCGTTCCTGTTTTCGGATCACGGGTTCAGCGGAAATCAATGCCGTGGAGCCGGGCTCGGCATTGGGTGCGCCTTCGGCCTTCGGGGTCCCGGTGGCCGCCGGTGGCGCAGCCTGGAGGAGATCTACCAATTTGAGGTTGATCGGCTCGAGCAAGCGGGCGTCGGTCACCCCATACCGGTCGGCTTCCTTCGAGGCCAGCGTGATCGTTCCGCCGACTTGTCCGCGCAGAAAAAACGGCAGGACCAACGACGACTGGAACCGGTCTTTGTACAAGTGCTTGTGATCAAGGAACCGGCCTTGGGTTGAGGCCAGGTCATGGTCGACCCGCGGCTTCCGGTGACGCACCACCCAGCCGGCGGCGGAGGCGTCGAGCGTGAGGCGCTGGCCGGCCTTCAGATCTTTTTTCTGATCTTTGGGGTCGGTCTTTTGTTCTCCGGCAATGCCCAATACTTCGACGTTCCCGGCGAGCGGATCATAGGCCCCGATCCAGGCGCGGTCGAAGGCCAGGGTTTGGCTCAATTCATTCAGCAACACGACGATCTTGCTCTGAATCTCCGGTGTTGCGTGCGAGGTGGGCTGGTTGAAGGCATCCGGAGCCGCCACAACCGGCTGCGGTTCCTGCACCACCAGGGGGCGACTCAGCAGCACATTGAGATCGAAGAGGTTGTCCCGCTCCAATGCCTTGGTGATGTCATCGCTGGTCTGTTCCAGCATCGTCTTATCTTTTTTCGCGAACACGGCGTTGTCTTTCCGTCCGATGACCAGAAAGCCGTAGTTGCGGTTCCGATGGCGGAGCGGCACTCCAAGCAAGGATTTGGCGCCGGGCGTCACCAGGCGGAGCCGCAGGGTGCGCGACGCTTCGGGATCGTTGCCCGTGGGGATGGCGCTCAGCACTTTTTGCGAGGAGAGCGTGCGGATGATTGACTGGACATCGCGCGGCGTGAACCCTCGATGGACCTGCGTGGTCAGCGGTCCTTGCTCCTGATGGAAGATCGCCACCATGGCGGCGTCGGCCGGCAATCCGTTGAGCACGGAGGTCAAGGTGCGTTGAAGATGGGTGTCTGCTGCGGATTTAGCTGATTCGGCTGAGGGACTCATTGACCTCTATGCACGGTGCCGGTGGACTGACAGGGGGACATCGGTGGCCCATCGATGCGCGTTGCGCCTCTCGTGCGCCATGACCCGCTGCCGGTTCGAAGACTCGTGCTTGCTATAAGTGGTGCGCTCTCCGCGGTGAAGTTCGAGCGTCGGGGCGCATTGTAACAGTCGGACCAGACTAACTCAAGAATTGCCGCATCTTACGCAGGACGTTTTCGATCAAACTGCTAATCGGGGTTGATGATGGTCGGCGGGCGATGTGGACGGTGGCTGGTCTCCACGCGACTATGCTCCACCACCAGCAGCATGTTGAGGAGGCTGCTAACCAGGCTGATCACCAGGGCCCCCCAGAATGACGCGCCGAATCCGGTGACAGTAAACCCTTTGACGAGAGCGGCGGTCACCTGCAGCAGGAGGGCATTGATGACGACCATGAACAGGCCGAGCGACACCACGATCAGCGGCAACGCCAGCAGGTACAGCAGGGGCCGGATGAGCGTGTTCAACAGCGTGAGCACCAGGACGGCGGCCACGCCGGCACCGAGATTGTCCGATTCAATGCCGGGCACGATGGTCACGGCCAGGAACACGGCGAGGCCCATCACGAGCACTCGCGTCACCAGCGGGCGAAGGCCATCGCCGCCCGGACCCTCATACCGGTTGTTCGACAGTTGAAAGACGCGCATGGAACCTTATTGGGCCGCCTTGGGCTGCGAATCGGAATAATGCACTTCCGTGGCCGTCAGACCGTCGGCTCCCTTCTCCGCCTCAACGACCACCCGGTCTCCCACTTGTGGCGGGCTCTTCGGGCGTCGAAGATTCCGGACCTTGTACTGGGTTTTGTCGGTCAGTTTGACTGACACCACCTGGCCTTTGGGCGTTTTCACCTCAATGTGAGTCGCGTCAATGGCGGCCACCACGCCGAGCACATGTTGTCCGCTGCCGTGGGCGGCCACGAACGCCGGGGCGCTGAGAAAGAGCAGTGCGGCAAGCATCAGTCGGAGGAATGTCACGGGGGAGGTCCTTTCGTTGGTCCATTAATGGCGGTGTGCGCCGGTTGCGCCGGAGGCGGCCGTATCGTCTCCGCCCAGGAACTGGTCGATCATCGATTCTTCTTGTAACTCTTTTTTCGTTTTCGGATTCAAGGTCGCCATTTCCTGCAACTCTTCCTCGGTAATACTGGGCAGGTGGCGAATGAAATGCACGAGTTCCCAACTGCCCCGGTCCTTCGCGGGGTCGCCGGTGCCCCAGCCGGGCATCGCGGTGAACCGGATCCCGTTCTGGATGATGAAGAACAGTTCACCATCCGACATCGTTTGCGTGTCGGGGAGGCGGAGATCCGGCGACTTCGGGTACACATTTTTGCCGATGACGGTGTCCCCACTGCCGTTATTGGCATGGCAGGCGGCACAGTGGTCGGCGAAATGGGCCCTGGCGTCTTTGAGCAAGTCCTGGGTCAGCGGTAGCGGATTGCGGAGCCGCCGGTTCTCATAGGGAATCGCCAAATGGCGGACTTGCCGGGCGATCAACACTTCCAGCTCGTTCGGTTCGGCCTTCGCGCTGAATCCTGTCGTGTACGATTGGTAGCCAAACCACCCGAGGAATCCCAAGGCAGCCAGGAAGCCGATCACCAACAGTCCACAGATTTTCTTCATCCGCAGCACACCTCACAGCGCGACCACCAAGCCCTCGTCTCACTATACAGAGTCATTCGAATGAATGCCAATCGCGGCGGGGCGCAGGATAGGGCTTCCAACTCGCTCAGGCTGATGATGGTGCAGGGGTGAGTAAGCGGATCAACAGGATGGCGGTGACCGGCACGTACATCAAGAGTCCGGTCGTGCCCTGCAATGATTCACCGATCCAGAAGGTGACCGCCAGGTTGAAGATCAGCACGCCGTAATAGAGGCCCACGCCAAGCAGGAGACGATGAGTGGTTGACGGTAACTGTGGGGGCAGCGCGGAGGCGAGGCGGCGGTCGAGCGGAAAGTAGATGAGGAGTGAAATGGCCCCGACGACTGCCCACCCCGCATAGTTGGCCATCGGCACGCCGTAGTGCACGCCCGGGTCCGGATAATAATAGATCTTGCCGAGAAACCAGCGGTCGCCGCGAAGCGCCACGGGATCGATCACCATATCGATGAAGGCGAAGAACAGCACCGTCAAAATGAAGACCGGCCATGACGTTCGGTCTGCGAGCGCAAACGACAGTCGCGGGAGCTGTAAGACTGGTCCTTGATGGCCTGGGACAACCGGTAGAAGCAACAGAAGAGCGAGGCAATAACTGGCGAACAGGAGGAACGAAAAGGAGATCGAGTCCATGAACGGGATATTCGAGAAGTAGAGTTCCTGGCCGACCGTGGACCCGTTGTAATGGTACCACCCGAACGGAATGCCGTTACGCGTGGAGGAGTATTCACAAACGAACGCGGTGATCCAACTGATGAGCCAGAAGCGCCAGGTGCGCGGCCAGCCGATCAGTACGATGGCTGACACGAGAAAGGCCGCGAGGAAGGCAAAGACGTAAGGGCGGAACAGGATGGTCTTTGCCAAGAGAACGAGAAATTCCATTCTGAGTTGATCCTGCGAATGATCAAGCAGGTCAGCCAGCAACGTCGGAGGCGCTGGCAAGACCTGAGGCGTGCCAGTTCTCAGGCATCCACCCCGAGCTGCCGGGACAGCTCTTGCTCCGATGGTACGCTGAGGGTCCTGTCGAGTCGAGCACGCAGCTGAAGGCGTTGTTCAGCATCCGATCAGGCGTAGCCATGCTCGCGAAACCACCGTACCGCCTTCTCCAGCGCGACGTCGACCGGAGTTTGGGGCAGACCCAGTTCGCGAATGGCCTTCGAACAGTCGTAATGCATTTTGTATTTGGCCATCTTCACACCTTCGAGCGGGATGCGGGGCGGCACACCGGTTAAGTTCGAGAACCATTGATTTGCATAGGCCAGTGGCAGGATTGCCAGGCGAGGCAGTTTGACAGAGGGGGCTTTCACACCCGTGATCCGGCTGAGGATCTGAAAGACGTCGTTCAGCAGCAGATTTTTATTGCCCAGAATATAGCGTTCGCCCTGTCGGCCTTTCTCCATCGCCAACAGGTGGCCCTGGGCCACGTCGTCGACATCGATCAAATTCATGCCCGTCTCAATGTATGCGGGCATCCGGCCCTTCATGAAGTCCACGATGATCTGGCCGGTGGGCGTCGGTTTCACGTCGGCGGCTCCGACCGGTGCGCTGGGGTTGACGATGACGACCGGCAGGCCTTCCCGTGCCAGCTTCAGCACTTCCTGCTCGGCGAGGTATTTGGACCGTTTGTAATGTCCCGCCATCTGTTCCAACGAGACCGGCGTCTCTTCGGTGCCCAGTCCTCCGCCCGGCGGCAGGCCGATCGCACCGATGGTGCTGCAATAGACCGTGCGCTCGATGCCCACTTCACGGGCCGTCTCAAGCAGCGTTCTGGTGCCAGTGACATTGATGTCGTAGAAAATCGAGGGATCTTTAGCCCACAACGCGTAATGGGCTGCCACGTGATAGAGCTGCCGGCAGCCGCGCAGAGCCTGGCGAAGGGAATCACGATCACGGAGATCGCCGTGCACCTGCTCGACCGGAAGCCCGGCCAGGTTTTGCAGATCGGCGCCGGCGCGGGAGATGACTCGGACGTCCACCCCGGCCTTGACCAGCGCGCGGGCCACAGCTCCGCCGACAAACCCAGTCGCTCCGGTGACGAGCACCTTCATGCCTGAAGATCCGTGAAACGTGAAAAGTGAGAGGTGAAGCGTGGGTGATGGGGGACGATGGCTTGATCGAGAGGAGTACGTTTCACGTTTTACGTTTCACGCCTCACGGTTAATTCTTTCGCGCAGTGATATAGCGCGCGATCTCGCGGAGCGGGTCGGCTGAAGGCCCAAATGTGTCCAGCCGGCTGATGGCGCGTGTCACGCAATCGTCCGCCAGCTTGCGAGCGCCCTCGACGCCATAAAAGGTCGGATAGGTCTTCTTCCCGCGCTCGGCATCGGTATTGGGATTCTTGCCCAGCTCCTCGCGCGTCCCGGTGACATTCAACACATCGTCGGCGATCTGGAAGGCCAGGCCGATGTCTTCGGCATAGCCAGTCATGTCATCGAGCTGCCGATCCGTCGCTCCGGCCGCAATCGCGCCCATGCGCACGGCGGCGCGAATCAACATGCCGGTCTTGTGCTTGTGGATGTTCTGGAGCGTGGGGAGATCGATGTCCTGGTTCTCCGCCTGAATGTCGAAGACCTGACCGCCCACCATGCCTAGGTTGCCGGATCCGTACGCCAGTTCCTGCAGCATGCGTACCTGCCGGGTGGGTTCACAGCCTTTCATGAGCTCGGGCCGGCTGATGAGATCGAACGCCATGGTCAGCAGGGCGTCGCCGGCTAGAATCGCCATCGCTTCGCCGTACACCTTGTGGTTGGTCGGCTTGCCCCGGCGAAAGTCGTCGTTGTCCATCGAGGGCAAGTCGTCGTGAATCAGAGAATAGGTATGGATGAATTCCAGCGAACAGGCCACGGCCATCAGTCCGGGCGGTGTCGAGTCGAGTGCCTCGGCTGCGGCGATGGTGAGGATCGGCCGGACGCGCTTGCCGCCCGCCATCAAACTGTAGCGCATGCTCTCATGGAGCGTCGTGGGCGGTGTAGCCGCGGGGGGGCTGACCTGATCGAGAAAACGGTCCACTGCCAGCCGCTTCTGTTCGAGATAGTCTTTAATGTTCATGGGTAGATACAGGACATTGGCGATGAGTGGATCGGAACCGGCGGAGAGTAGCAAATGGGTGAAAGGGGTGTCAATTGAGAGGGGCGTCACCGGTCTCCTGTGCTCGCGGAACGCGCGAGCATGGGGGGACCACCAGGCCGGCCCTCCTCCGCCCTTCCCTCCTTGTTTTTTCTTCGACCCCTTCGTTATACTCCGGCGTCATGAGTATTCGGAAAGCCGGTGGTGACTGGGAGCCCATGTTGCTGGGGATTGAACCCCGGAGCTGCAAGGTTTGCCAGCAGGGCCTCTATCGCGACAAGACGATGTTCCGGGGCGGCTGGTCGCGGTGCACCGTGTGTGACGAATTCGTCCATTATAGTTGTCTCGCGAGCGGGAAAATCAGCTTCCTCAAGCAACGCCCTCGCATCTGTAAGAGCTGTCGGACTGCCGAAGAGCAGGCGAAGCAGGCCGTTCCGTCCAGCCAACCTGCGCCCGTCGGGTCATGACCCTCTTACTCGATCCGCAGCAACGTTCGACCAGGCCGGCCTGGCACGTCTTCTTTTCCCATACCCTTCGGTACGCGTTCGCTCCGCTGTTATTCATCTCCAGCGGATTCTTTACGGCCAATTTCATCGTGAGCGGTCATTACACCTGGCCCCGCACCAGCCGGGTCTTCGTGTTGACCCTGACCCTGCTCATTCTTGCCTACGAATTCATTTACAAGGATCGCACCATTCAGTCGAGCACTCCCGATCGGGCATTCAACGCGGTGCTGTATTCCTGTATGATTCCCTACGCCCTCGGCGTGCTGATGATGCTGGCCTTGGCCAAACTCTAGCGGGATGTTGGCGCGCAAAACGTGAAGCGTGTTCAGAAGTGCTCAACGCGTGCGGCTGATGGCTCACGTGAAGAGTCCCACGCCAGAGGCGCTGTTCTGTAGACGATCGACGAACGGCGAACGAAGTCTGACAGCACCTCTCGGTCGGTCTTGCAATAGGTGGCTATGTCACAGCGGTTTCAGAGCGGAGCATTCGTCCAACAGTGTTTTGCCGTCCATCCCTTGTGTCTCTCGCTGAAGCGGATCGATGAACAGGGCCGGCTCGTGGTGGCCTGTACATCTTGCCGCATGATGCATCTGATGACGGTCGACCAGGTCGTGGGTCGAGTGGCGGCCGTGCCCCTGGGTGGTGAGGTCGAGGAACCGAAACCGATGCCCACGGCGAGAGAATCGCTGGAAAGCTGTCTGAAGGCCCATCCCGTGTCTGTGACGATCAGGGGGTTGGACGTGATCCGCGACCAGGTTGGGTTGCGTTGCGGCGAATGCCGCCGCATGTTCGATATGCAGGTGTCGACGTTTGAGTCCCTCCAGAAAGCCTAGCCGGATGCTGAAACGTTCCACCGACGGCGTTCTTGCCTCGACACGATCCTCAACATACCCAAAGGGTCCGCCTCCGGTCTTGTCATCGTCTGCGGCCGTGCCGGATGATTCGTGTGAACATCGGACGAGAACAGGTTCATGTGCCATCCGTGTCCTTGACCGTTGAATCCAACCCTCTCAACATTATGGTCCTTCAATCGATGAGTCGGCATGTCTCTCCCGTTGAATGAACGGTCTCTGACGTCCGCTGAGCTCGCGTTGGTTGCGGACGGAGAGTTGTTCCGTTCCAAAGAGCGGACGATCCTCAAGGTGCAAGCACTTCTGTCAACACTCCAAGCGGGTCTGCAGGAGGACCTGGCGCGAATGACCTTGTTGCTCCCGCCCGGGTTCGATCCGGCCAAGGCGCAATCCGTGAAGGGCGAACGTCTCGAACAGTGTCCCTACCAATATCTGGACTATCCAAAACATTTCCTCGGTGATGACAAGTTCACCTTTCGATCCTTGTGTTGGTGGGGCCATCACCTGGTGTTTGCGATGATCGTCGAGGGCGGTCAGGTGAAGCAGTGCAAAAAGAACTTCTTTGACCGGTTTCACCAGCTGGCCGGCCAGGGCCTGGAGCTCTCGCTGGCGCCCACATTGTGGGAATGGAAGCGGGGCGAGGGCTACACGTTGCCCATCACGCATGACCGGAAGGCTCAGTTGGCCGCGGTCTTGTCAGGGCGGGCCTGGTTCAAGATCGCCCGGTTTGTGCCGCTGGATTCGCCGGCTTTACGCGAGGGCCGTCTCCCGGAACTCGGGCGGGAAACCTTCCGAAGCCTGCTTCCCCTCTTGGGATCCTAAGGCGCCGGTCCGGCCGGGCTTCGACCGGGAAGTTGCCCCGGCTCACCGTGAAATTTCCTGCTTCCATGGGCGCCTTCCCGTTTGTTATCCGGCCAGGACTTGGGTAGACTGGGCCCGTTTCGGTACAGCCACATACTGACAGGGAGGCATGTGTGATTGCACAGGGATGTCGAATTGCGGGTCAATTGTGTTTGGCGGTGGGCTTGGCGCTGCTCTGGGGTTGTGCCGGAACCGGAGAAATGGTGTCGGTCAATGTGCAACCGCAGCAACCGTTCGTGCAGAGCGGTCAGCCTGAGCCGTTGAAAATCGTGATCGAGCCGTTTGAGGATCTCCGCGCGGATCGGGCGAAAATCGGCCAGCGCACCCACCTGGGTGGTGGCGTGACCAACTTCAATGTTACCGGCGGATCCCCTGGCGTGACGGTTGCCGAAGCCTTGGCAGAAGCCTTGCGGTGGCGGGGGTGGAATCGTCGCGGGTGGGATGCACGCGTGGTGCAGTCCGGCGTGGGGGTGTCGGGGGCGGACATCGTGATCGGCGGAGAAATTCTCAATTTTTCAGCGAACGCCAAGAGCCGCGTGTTCAATACCAAGCTGACGGGTGAAAGCCGACTGGTCATTAAGATTAAGAATCTCGCGGACGACAGCACGACGCAGCGAAACATTCAGGGAGAACAGACCAAACTGGTGTTCTGGTTCACGAGTGAGGATGTTGAAACCCTCATGTCCGGCCTCCTGCAGGACGGCATCGAGCGCTTCATTGCCGATACGAAAATCGAGGGCCGCGGGCTGAAGTCTGTGAAGTGAGACGTCCTATGTCTCAGAGCGGCACGCAGCCCGCGGAGGGACATTGTGCGTGAACGGCGGTGGGAAACCCCCGGCCGACTGACCTTCCAGGAGGTTCTTGCGGTCGGGGAGCGCCTGGCGACCTTGGGGTTGAAGCCGGCGCACCCCGCCAAGGACGTCATCTGCTATGTCGAGGATTGGGCGGTCGACTCTCCCCAGGCCTTCGATCTGCTGGACCATTGGGCCACAGAAGATGTGACCCTCGTTCACATTCGCGAGGGCTGGAAAGGCGATTTTTTTCTTCTCGCGGGCGGCTACCACACCGTCTATCAGCGCTACCAGGATGTCGGCACCTACTGCTCCATCAGTCACCCCTGGCGGACCAAACCCGGCCTGAGATTTCATCACCCCGTGTCCATGTTCTGGCTTGGTTTCCGGCACAATCATGCGTTCATCCGCGTGCGTCTCCATACGCAGGAAGTCGTGACCCCGGGTGAGACGCGGGCAGATGCCCAGCGCACCGAGTGGATCGATGAGCGACGGGCGATATTCCTCGATGCCATTGCCATGCTGGATGTGCCGGTCGAAACGTCCGTCGACAAAGACAACCTGGTCTTACGTCCTTCAGATCCCGCGACCCCGTTTTTCTGTTCCTGGCCCGATGCCTTCGGGCCCTGCCAGTTCGAGTACAACACCCTGGATGCGTATGAGTTTCTGGTGCCGGCGAGCCGGTTAGCCGCCACCTTTGCGCCGCAGCCGGCCGGGGTACGGGCCTATCTCACAGGATTTTCTGAACAGGCATTGGACGCGTTTGCCGCAGTGCAACCCGGTGCTCGCTCCGTCTACCGTTGCTCCGTGCATTGCGCGTTGGGAGAGTTACCCGAAGTACTGACCACTATTGAGCCGCAAGGCCGTCTCTACAGTACCCTCTGTGAGTTCCAAACTCAGGACCTGATGCCTGAGGGGGAGGATGCGTCGGCCATCATTGGGATAGTCGGCACAGCCGGAGGGTTTCAACTGGAGGCGCGGCTCAATCGGGCTCCCTTGGCCGAGGAGCACATGGCCGGTTGGTTGGAGCGACTGTTGGGAATGGCGGTGGTGTATGCCCCACTGCCCCCCTTCATGTAGTCCGGCAGCTGAACAGGGTCCCCAGCTGCGTTCTCAGGTCGAAAGAATCCTCGACGTACCGCAAAGGGTACGCCTCCGGTTCTTTCTCCCTTGCGGCCTTGCTGGATGACCCTGTTGAGCTGCCGGATCCTGGACGTGAAAGGTGGTTTCCGGCGGCGTTCTCGCTTCATTCAAGGTCAAGATGTCTCAGCCTACGTAAGCCTCGCCCCCAGGGGCACGGCTGCCTCACCGTCTCCCCGGCGTCCACAAGAATGGCGCTTATTATTCTTCGAGCCGTAGACCTCGCTACGGCCTTTCGATTGTGACTCCGTTTTCACTTCTTCGTTTGACAATCGCCTGCGTCTCCTGAAATCTAGCGCATGGTCTCATTACAACGGTTCCAATCGGTTTTGGGTAAGCCCTACCTGCCGCCCCTGTTTTTCTTTAGCGGCGTAACGTACGACACCCTGGTGCTGACACGCATCGACCGTCTGCGCGACAACCTGCTGTTGCTGGCGTACCTCAGCCTATTAGGGTTTCTGATTGTCCTGACCGGGCGGCTGGGGACACAGGAAGCCACGGTCGACGATCTCCCGCCGGACGCGCCGTTCTTCATGAAATGGGTTGTACAGGCCAAGCCTTACGCCCCGATGGCCATCCAGTTCCTGCTAGGGGGGCTCTTCAGCGCCTATGCGATCTTCTATTCCAAGAGTGCCACCTTCGCCGGGACTGCCGTGTTTTTCTGCGTGCTGGTCGGATTCCTTGTGGCGAACGAGTTCCTCCGCAGCCGGTTATCGAACGTGCAGTTGCTGGTGAGTCTCTACGCCCTCGTCTGTTTCGCGTTTTTCACCTTTTTTCTGCCGGTGATGACCGGTTGGATGAATGCCGCGATCTTTCTGGCCGGCGCCATGGTGACCGTGGTGATCGTGTTGCGCGTCGTACAGCTGATCTATTGGGACAACGCCGACCGGACGACTCGCGAGGCGATGTGGGCGGGTGCGCCGGCCCTGGCGCTCATCGGGCTGCTGGTCGGCTTCTATTTCATGAACTGGATTCCGCCGGTGCCCCTGTCATTGAAGTTCGGCGGGATGTATCACGAGGTGAAACGTTCGGGCGACCGGTATGAACTGAGTTTTGAAAAGTCCTGGTACGAGGTATGGAAAGCTTCGGACAATGTCTTCCCGGCCGACGATCCCGTCTATTGCTTCACCGCGGTGTTCGCGCCTGTCGCGCTGAAGACCACGATCTACCATCACTGGTATTACCGGCCCGACGCCGGTCAGCTCTTCGCCGAGGCCGACCGCATCCCGCTCAAGATTTCCGGTGGGCGGGAAGGAGGGTATCGAGCGTACACCTTCAAGGAGGGACTCGATCCGGGGGATTGGCGGGTCGATGTGGAAGCGGAAGACGGACGTGTGATCGGCCGGGTGGTGGTCAAGGTGCTGGACAAGACGGCCGTCGGGCCGCTGTCCCTGACGACGGTGGTGTACTAAGCGGTGCGCGTGCGTGATGAGCGATGACATCCACCGGCGTTGAACTGCTCGATGAACGAATAGGGGACGGCCCGGCGGCTCAGGTCGGCGATCGGCTGATTTACAACTGCCGCATGTTTCTGCATCGCGGGGATGAGGTGCCGATGAATGCACGACAAGCGGCGAACCTGCCGGCACACATGCTCAGGGTCGAATGTGGCGTGACCCTGGTCGATCACCAAGTGAAATTGGGACGTCGTCAGGTTATTCCTGGAATCGAGCAGGCGTTACCGGGAATGAGGGTAGGCGGCTACCGCAACGTGCGTATCGGTCCGCATCTGGCCTACGGTGACAAGGGTTTGCCCGGTCTCATCCCGCCTGATGCGCTGCTGGTCGTGGAGCTGTGGGTGAGAGAGATCGTGACAACTCGGTAGTGCCAACCGTCGTTAGGAAATCCATATTAGTGAATCTTTCATCTTCTCGAAAGCCGGAAGGTCCGGGGAGAAATAGTGGCGTTTCGGTGCATCGAAGGAAAGCAAGGTCAGGAGGCCCTTATCGATGCACCCGTAGACGATAGACTGTCGACGCAGGCCTGCCTTGCTTCGATAGTTGAGACTGAGTCGAAAGGCCTCTGATCCAGCTAAGGTGGCGGGACTCATTTCGCTAATGATCAGATCCACGACATCGGGGTTTGCCCTGATATCGTCCACAATGATGTGAGCGACTTGTAGCGGGAGCATGTCGGGGGACAAAGTTTTCTTGGTATATTTAAACGCGCCGGTGATCGAGCGCTGGCTCAAGCGGATGATCTGAAGCCCGAACCCATCGTGTGTGGCAAAAGACCGCAGCCCTTCCTTAGCTGCCTCCCTGTCCGTGATTGCGGGTTGGAAGGTCCTCCACCCCTCAGGCCAATCCGCGTACACTTGATGGCTGTTGGAGCTGGAACCTCCTGTGTCAAAGAATGCCGGCAAGCCCCCACACGCATTCAAGAACAGCGCAAGTATAAGGAACACGATACGCGTCACCATCCGCGATACTTGATGGACTTGCTCAGGATATTCTTTGTGCCAGGACGTCATCGGGCCTTCCCGAGGTTTGGCAAATCCAGCATGAATTTTTGTGCAAGCTTTGCGGCATCTCGATACTCTCCCAAATCAAGAGGCTCCGAGGTGTGAGAAAACCAGAGGATGTCGCCGGTCTTGGCATCGACTAGTGCGACCGTATAATGGTTCATGTCGAGGTTACGTTGCTTCCCAAGGAATGTACCCACCACACGAAGTGCGACTCTGTCGGCAGATGAGTACTGGTCGAATCCTCCTACGATCAGAAAGGCGTCAATGTCAGAGGAAAAGTCCCTAATTTCACTTCCTAGCGAATAGGTAAACTCGCGAGCCTTCTCAGGGAAGAACAGCGGTTGAGCAGCAAGTGGGACATGCGGGCTAGGAAATGCATGCCGTACGATCGATGCTGACACCAGGTCATAGAGTAAGAGCGTCTCGTCATACGTCTCACGTTGGGAAGTTGACAGACGATTCGGATCAAACTGGATGACCGTCAGGTGCTCACGTTTGGCAAATTCTTCAGTGAGTGCCTTCTGGACATTCATTGATGCGGCTATCTCCCGATATTTCACTTGCTCCATGGCACCATACGAGCCGATTTCGTACACGTGGAAGTGAGGAGGAACCACGGCGATGTGTGTGAGTCGATCGGCTTGTTCAGGCAGGTTTGGGTGTGCCTGCATTTCAGCGCGCACAACGGCATTAAGCGCAAGAAACAGGATGCTGAGCGTGAAGAACAAGGGAATCGTTCGATATGACATGCTGCGTCCGAACAAAGGTTGTGTGGCTTTACTTGATGGGATGCAATAATCGTAGCAGAATGAGAACGCCTGACAAGCGAACCGTTAAACTGCGGCAGCGTTGTTCATGGTGTAATGGTCTGAGCCCCGCTCAAGTATCCTGTTCTTGATCAAAGGAGATACATCCATGGCATGGTGCCATCTGCGGCTGACGGTTGCCGTTCTCTGCTGGCTGGTCGTCGGCGTCGCGCTTCCGGTACTGGCCGACGAGCCCAAACCTCCGGCCCTTCCCTGGGTCATGGGACCCACCGAAGCGAAGCTGGGCGATCAGGCAATAGTGAAGTTGCCAAAGGGCTACCAGTTCCTTGGCGCACAAGAGACACAGGCGCTGTTGAAGAGAATGGGAAACTTCCCCTCCGGTTCCGAGCTGGGGTTGATCACGGCGACCGGCGAAGGCGAGCAGTGGTTCATGGTCGTGCGCTATGTCGATGCAGGCTATGTCAAAGACGACGACGCGGCTAATTGGGATGCCGATGCGCTGATGGCTTCCATTAAGGGAGGCACAGAAGAAGACAACAAGAGCCGCCAGGCGCAGGGGTTTCCACCGTTGATCATTCGCGGGTGGGAGGAGAAGCCGCACTATGACAAGGCGGCGAACAAGGTCGTGTGGGCGATCTCGGCGCAAGAGCGGGACTCGCCGATGGGCGTCAATTACAACACGTTGGCCTTGGGGCGGCAGGGGTATCTGAGCATGAACATGGTGGGGTCGCTGGAGCAGCTGCCGATGCTGAAGCCGCATGTCAGCCAATTGCTGGCCAATGTGGAGTTCATCGAAGGCAAACGGTACACCGACTTCAATAGCACGACCGACAAGGTGGCGGCGGTCGGCCTGACAGCGCTCATCGCTGGCGCAGCCGTTAAGTCCGGCCTGCTGGCGAAGCTGTGGGCCTTTCTCATTCCCCTGTTGGTGGCGGGAAAGAAGTTGTTCATGCTGTTGGTCATTGCGCTCGGCGGATTGGCCGCTAAATACCTCAAGAAGAAACCGCAGGCAGAGCAGCCGGGCAGCGGCGGAGGACTATCGTCGTGAAAATTCTCCTGCTGCTCCTCGGCGGCCTCAAATTCGGCAAGATCGCGCTTACCGGCGGAACCATGCTCCTGTCGATGGTGGTCTACAGTTTTATCTTCGGCTGGTGGTACTCGGTGGGGTTTGTGCTCCTGATTTTGTTTCACGAGTTGGGGCACTACGGTGCGGCCAAACAGCGCAATCTGAATGTGGGCGTCCCGACCTTCATTCCCTTCGTCGGGGCGTGGATTCAGCTTAAAGAGCAGCCGATGGATGTGGAAACCGAGGCTTATGTGGGAATTGCCGGGCCGGTCGCCGGTACGGTGGCGGCTATGGCCTGTTATTACGCGGCCGAATATGCCCAGAGCCAGTTGCTGTTGGCCTTGGCCTACGCCGGGTTCATGATCAATCTGTTCAATCTCATTCCGCTCTCTCCGTTAGATGGCGGCCGGATCACCGCCATTATCTCGCCGAAGGTCTGGTGGCTGGGTGTGCCGATCCTGATTGGTCTTTTTGTGATGAACCACAGTCCCATGCTGCTCTTGATTGCGATCATGGCGATCCCGCACGTGATGTCTACCTTCCGTGGCGGTCCTACGGGTCTGCCCGAACGTTACTACGAGGTGCCGCTCTCAACCAGAGTCAGCTATGGCCTGTACTACCTTGGCCTCGCCGCCTTTCTTGGTATCATGAGTTATGAGACGCACCTGCTGCTCCCGTCCGGTCGCGGTTGATCGCACCTTCCCGTTCCATCATTTCGCCTCAAGGTGGACGTCGTGAACACATACACGGCTGAAGTGGGGCGCATTGAGGATTTGACGCATGACGTGCGAGCGATCGAACTGCGTTTACTGGACCCGCCGACGATGGCTTTTAAACCCGGTCAGTTCGCGTCGTTCGAGGTGCCGAAGGAGGGGCAGCCCCGCCCCGTGACCAGGCCCTATTCCATTGCGTCGCCGCCGGAGCAGCGAGAGCGCATCCTCCTCGTCCTGAATCTCGTTCAGGGTGGGCCCGGTTCGAGTTACCTGTTTGGTCTTCGGGAAGGGGACCGGACGTCATTCAAGGGCCCGGCGGGCTCGTTTTACCTCCGGGATGACGGAACGAAGGATCTGCTGTTCGTGGCGACGGGAACCGGCATCGCACCCATGCGGAGCATGATTCTCGCGCAATTGCAGCGGCAGCCGGATCGGCCGGTCACGTTGTTTTGGGGGCTACGCAGCCAACGGGATCTCTACTGGCAGCACGAGCTGGCGGAGTGGGCTTCGGCCCATGCCAACTTTACCGCAGTGACGACGTTGTCCCGACCAGAGCCGGGGTGGCAGGGGGCGAGGGGGCACGTGACGGCCTTAGTGGAGGAGCGGATCTCTTCCGTGCGGGATCTTGCCGTCTATCTCTGCGGCGGGAACGGGATGATCAAGGATGTGACAGCGACCCTCAATGCCAAGGGGTTGTGTCCGATCTATCGCGAAAAGTACTACGACGAGTAGCGGGCCGATGAAAGAGGCCGCCAGCATCGTTCTCGGTCGCCCTGCTTCCTGCGGCCTTGCCGGAGGACCTCTTTGATCGGGCCGGTTATTGACGTGATGAAATCGGTCGCCAGCGGCGTTCTCAGTCGCACGACTCCCGGCGACGTCCCGACAGGCTCCTGTCCCCGGCGAATGACAGTTGACGCCGACTTATTTAGGGGCGCGCTTCGTGGTGTGCTGAAAGACGCACTTGGGGCAAGTGTAGTGAATGAATTGTCCCCCGGCGACCAATCGTTTCGTCATGGCCACCTTGCACCAGGTGCACAGGCGGTCGGGTAATTCAGCGGTCGGAGACGGGGCATTGGACGGCGATGTGGATGGTTCAGTCATGGCGCGCATTCTCGCTAAGGGGTCACAAGTTTGTCAATGTGCGCGCGGCGTGAGAAATTTCCGAGATAAATATTTACAGTGTTTCAAACGTTCAGTATAGTGCAAATACATGCTTCACCACTCCCACCACCCCCAACAGAAAGGTCGTATCGCATATGCACAACGCCGAAGGTGCCACCTCCGACGACATCTCATCATCTTCAGCCAGGATTGCTGACTCCGCAGTCCATCCGGACTCTGTCGGACCCGGCAAGGCCTGGGGTATTTGCACCTCCGTTGACCTCCACGATTGCATTCCCGAACGCATTC
>WBZQ01000326.1_pt1 | contig 39861 bp, 42 predicted proteins | sample 5204251 | NCBI WGS metagenome assembly WBZQ01 (sample SAMN12412402, study PRJNA552823) | activated sludge metagenome | isolation source: activated sludge from nitrification reactor of wastewater treatment plant... | place: USA: Virginia | collected 2017-09 | reverse complement strand
GCTGGAAATGGCGGTGAAAATGCGGTGCAAAGCGTTGAGCATCGCTCTCGAAATCCTCGATAACAAGGGGAAAGCCCGGAAGAAGGTGTTGAATACCCTGATAAACGAATTGGCCGCGAAAGAGGCGGCAAAGCCGACAAAAAGCACCTTGATTTGGCTGAAAGATGTGCGGAATTACCTGATGCATCCGAGCGAGCCAAGCCTTTTCGGTTCTGTTGCCTTAGGCCACATCCGGCAGTGCGTCATCATGCTGAACGCGCTGTTTTTGCCGGAACGATATTTTGAAGATGCCAAGGCCGAGTTGGAGCGTGTGCGCAGTATCTGTCAGTCTTTTGAGGAAGGTCTGTTTGTGCTCGAATACGCCCGGCATCGGTACATCGTTTACCGGAGCGAGTCTGTGGAGACCTATTTTGTTGGAGGCAAATGGCTGGCCTTGTGTGCTTTTCACGCTGTGCCTGCTGATTTAAAGGGCGAAGTGGCAGAGGGGCGCTATCCGTCGCCGTTGGCGTACAGGGTCAAGGATTTGCGGATGGAAGACGGGAACATCAACGGAACGGATGCGGACAGCGGGTTGCCGTTCGTGCTCGCGCCCACGGATCACCCCGACAACAAAGCAATGCTGGAACGATTCGAGCAGGAAAAATCGGAACTGGATGCGCACCAAAAGACGGTGTTTCAAATTAATTCAAATTCGGCAGTCGCCGGTATGGTAACAAAATCGAGATATGAGTACTGGGGTAGTCAATAGTGAATCCTGCCGGGTTTAGTTCCTGTTGTATCCTTTCCCTTTCCGCCAGTCCCAGGGCGCGATCGGCGGCTCGGTGGCCGCCCACAACCCGGCACGGACGACGCGGGCGCTTCGTTCAAGGCTGTCGAGCACCGGGTCGTTGGAATATTTCTTAAAATGCCAGGCGTAACCCGCCGCGACCATCGCCCGGTTGACATCGAGGGTATCGGCCACGAACACGGTGCAGATGCGGCGCCCATTGCGGTCTTTTTTCGCACCGTCGGCACGGACGGCTTTTCCAAAAATTAATTCGCCGAGGTACTGTTTGGCGGCTTTGCCGTAGGGCTGGCTTTTTCCGGGGCGTCTATGCCTTCGAGCCGGATGCGGATGGGTTCGGCCGGCGCCGGGGCAAGCGGGAGCAGGTCGAAGGTATCGCCGTCCACGATACCAACGGCCTGGGCGCGAAGCCCGATGGAATCGAGTGTAGTGGCTGCTGACGGACAGGATTGGCAGGGTTCGTCGGCCGGGGTGGGGGAGGGGCCGTTGAAACAAGTCAAGAGCAACAGGAAGGTTAGCCAACTTTTCATAGACGAGGCTTTTTTGAATTTTTAACAATCTTGTTGAGGAAATTTTGTATGAGTAAACGATGGGTGATTGCTCCTGAAAACAGCCTTATAACGGCTACAAAATGACCGGCGCAGCGGTGCGCAGGGCATGGCTGATGGCGCGCAGCCAGGCCGCCACGACTTCCGGCACCACGGCGTTGCCGATGAATTTTTTCTGGTGCTCTTTCGTGCCTTTCAAAATATAGCCGGGCGGGAAACCCTGAATGGCTTTTAGTTCGTCTACGTCGAGCATCCGCAGGAAAATGTCGGCCACCTGGCGGTTGCGCATGAATTGTTTGAGTTCGCGCATGGCCTCGCTGTCGTCGTCCTGCACGGCCCATTTTTCCTGACCCCGGCAGGCAAATGCGACGGAAAGCGGGTAGGAGCGTTGGGAGGCAATGACGGTCGGCGCGGGTCGGGTGACCGGACTTCCTGCACTTTGAAACTGCGGGTTGACGAGGAAGGCGCTGCACAGGTTCATTTTGGGCGTGGTCAGCAGGCTGCCTGCGGGCTCGTGCAGCGGAGAAGCATAGCCGTTGGAAAACTGACGGTCGAGCCATTGCACCGGAGAAACAAGGCCGATGCGGTCGCGGGTGGTAACGGTGCGGGCGGGTTCACCGACCGGGGTGGTGTGGCCGTTGTTGTAATAGGTTTGTAAAAGCGGGGTCACGATGGCTTTGTGGCCTTTGGTGGCGACGGCGCCTGCCGGCACACTGAGGGGCAGACAATATCCCGGCGAGTTGTAGGTCATCAGCAGCCCGACGTTGGGCCGTTGTTCCATGTGTGCGGGCGGCAGGTATTTTTGCAGCCCTTTCAGGATGCGCAGGATGGTTTTGTCAGCAATGGGGCGCTTGCGGCCAAAGATGGACGTGCCGAGGTTGCCGAAATCGAGCACGTCGGCTACCGGCTTCCAAGGCAGGCGGTCGTCGGCGAAAAGATTGCCGCGCAAGGGGCGGCGGGCGTGGGTCGGCTGCGGCCAGGCGTGGGGCAGACCGGGTTTGTGAAACACGCAGAAAAAGCGACTGCGGGACGTGTAGGCTCCAAAATCGGCGGCGTTGAGGATGCGCCAGTCGTGGACGTAGCCCATTGCGCAGACGGCTTTTACCCAGCGGATGTATTCGCGGCCTTCGCGTTTGGAAATGGGTTTGCCCTCAGCGTCGAGTTCGCCCCAACTCATAAATTCTTCCACGTTTTCGATTTGGATGTAGTCGGGATCGAGCGCGGTGATGTACCGCGGCAGGCTCCAAGCGAGCATCCGGCTGTCGGCTTTACGGGCTTTGCCGCCTTTGGCTTTCGAGAATTGGGTACATTCAAGCGAAGCCCAAAAACTCAATTTTGCCGAAGGAAACAGTCGGCGGTAGCGTGCGACGGCGCTCGTCAACTCGTCGAGCGGCATCGTGCGAATGTCCTCGATGAAATGATGAGTGTCGGGATGGTTGGCCGCATGGGAAGCGATGGCGACTGGATCGTGGTTGATGCCCGCGACAACGCGGCAAATGCCGGAAGCCCTGGCGCCGGTAGTGACACCGCCCGCGCCGCAAAAAGCATCCACCATGAGGAGGTCGGGAACAGGATGTTTAGACATGATTGGAGATGTTTCAGGTAAAAAAATTCAGTCCCACCCGGTAGGGTAGGGCGACACGAGACGAGGCCTCACGTCAGCCGGGAGGGTATTCAGGGCAGCAGTACCCGCAATTTGAAAGTAAAATCGAAGTCGTCGCGGGTGATGGTGGGGTCTGCCATCTCGGCCCGAATGACCATGTGGCCGGAGTAGTGCTCCTGGGGGCCGGTGTAGGGTACGATGCTCCAACACCTGACGGCCAGCGTCAGCGGCTCGAAGTAGGCGGTATCGAGCCGAAGCGGGCTGAACATCACCATGCGCCCGTCCTGGTAGCAGAAAAAATGGGCGACGCTGCGGTAACGCTCTTTGGTGGGGTCTTCGAGAATGGAGGGGCTGTTGGCAAAGTCCCGGTAGATGTAGCGAACCGTGATGATTTCGCTGGTCGGCTCGTCAGCGGGTTCCGATTGCTTGGCGCAGAACACGGCGAGCGCCGCCGCGAGAAGTGCAGCGGCTGCGGAGAAAGTGGCTTTTTTCATGCTGTGTGAGGAGCCTCACCCCCCGGCCCCCTCTCCGGTGGAGAGGGGGAGAAAATGAGGCTTTTTAATGAACGAAATATTACGCGGAGTGGCTAATCCCGCGCCGGTTGGTCTGGGTAGTATTTGAAACAAAAATAAGATAAATTATTGGGAAAATCGCCCAACGAACGCTGCTAAAATGGGCGACTTTCCCAATAATTTGAGTTTATGTATCCGCCTGGCGGACGGATTCACAGAAGGTGCAAACTTCGTGCAGACCGTCGCCGGTGGGCCACCATTCGTGAAGGCAGGGCAGGGAAAAGTCGCGGGCATTGTAGCCGTATCCGGCGAGGCGCTCGCCGCAAATCGAACAGGAAGTACCGTAGTTGTCGCCCTGTTTTATGGGATGGTCGCAGACAAGGTCGCCGGAGCGGATTAGGCTGATTTTGGCGGCGAGTTCGTGCATGGCTTGTTCATACATTTCTTGCGCATTCATGGCGTGTTGTGTGTTGTAATGGTGAAAAAATGGCGTTTTTAGTTGTTTATTCCAGCAAATTGGCCGAAGTTCGACAAAAAGCGGGCATTATTTGAGCGTCAAACAAGGCCGGATTTGCCGGAAAGTGCTGTCGGGCAGTCCGTAGGTTCGGGTCAGGGTTTCGACCGAATGGAAGCGGCCAAGTTTGGCGCGAAACTTCACGATTCGTCCGGCCAGCGTCGGGCCGATACCGGGCAGTCGCTCGAAATCGGCGGCGGTCGCTGTGTTGACGTCGAGCAGTTGGCCGCGACAAGGGCCGGCCTTGCGGCGTTCAACGCCGGCCGTTTGTTGGTGGCGCTCCGTCTCGTAAGCCTTGCGGCGTTCGGCTTTTTCCCGCGCCCATTGTCGGCTGGTGCTGTCCCACTTTTCCTGCCGCTCGATTTCCCAAACTTCAATTCGGCCGTCCTGGTCGCGGTCTTGGACACCGGCGGCTTTAAGGCTATCCTGTCGGGCGCGTTCGATGGCTTCCTGCCGGGCAAACTCTTCTTTGAACCGGGCAATGTCGTTCTGAAACGCGGTAAAATCGGTTTTGCGCTCTGGGCGGATCCGTCGCCAAACTTCCGGCAGCAAAAAAACGACGGCACAAAGGAGCATCAGAGCGACTACGCCCAAACGTTCCCTGCGGGTGAAATGGAAGAGATTTTTTAAGTTTTCCATGATGAAAATGGTTGGGCCTCACCCCCCGGCCCCCTCTCCGACGGAGAGGGGGAGGAATAGGAGTGGGAAAATGTTTATACTTCGACGGGTTCGGTGACTTCGTTGCAAAGCCAGGCGGCGGCTTTGCGGGCATCGCTGGCCGCATCGAAAATGAGTGTGTTGTCACCTTTGAGCCGGTCAATCCAGCCGCGCAGGTAAGCGGCGGTGTTGTCGGTCACTTCGGGACGGGCAATGCCGGTACGGGCGCAGAGGAAAGCCGCGCCGATTTCGGCAACCAGTTCCTCTTTGGCGTAAGGCTCTGTCCCGAAAGTGGCGGGTTCGAGCCGGTGAAGTCGGCACGGATGGCCGGTCCAGTGGGTCAATTCGTGGAAAAAGGTGCAGTAGTATTCCTCCATGCTCACGAACTGGCGTTCGTAGGGCATATTGATTCGGTCGGTCACGGCGGAATAAAAAGCCCGGTCTTTTACCGTCCGAATCAGGTGGGGCTGCTCCGGGAGGTTTTGGAGCAAAGCGGCGGCGCGTTCGCATCCATCGCCGGGCGGCGGCTCTGGCAAGCGAACTTCTATGCCTTCAAAATCGGCGACGTTGAACACGTTGAAGTATTGCAAAAACCGCTTGCACTTTCCGTGATGGCCAATTTCGCGCAAGGCTTTGTAGTCCAATGCGCTGACCTTCTGCCCGTCGCGGTCGAAATACAGGTATTTGAAAAAATAGACCTGCTCGGCCTTCGCGCCTTTTCGGATGCTGCCGCCGTGCTCGTTGACCTGGTGCAGGGTGGCAAAAAACGGGTGTTCGTACTCGGTAAAATTCAGCACAAGGGCGTTGATTCCCTGATAGGTGTGATGCCGGAAATAGTTGGACGGGAAGCCGTAGGCCGTCCAGGGTTTGCGCCAAGGGGCTTTGCCGCTTTCGAGGGCGGCAATGATGCGCGCGGTTACGATTTCATATAGATTGAGTGCCATAATTGGAAAAATTGAAGCCTCACCCCCCGGCCCCCTCTCCGGTGGAGAGGGGGAGAAGCGATTGCGTAAAGGGTAGGGTAGGCGGTGAACGTTTACGGCTCTTGCCGGGTAAAGTTGATGTAGAAGCCGAACGGCTTGGTACGGTCGGTGAAGGCGGTATCCCAGGGCCACGAAATGATGATTTCCCAAAGCCAGCCGGGTTCCCATGTCTGGCCGCCGATTTCGGAAAATGCGCCTTCCCTTTTTCGGATTTCGAGCAAGGAAGCGGGTAAGTCGGTGGCGTTGCAGCGTCCCAACGTGATGCCCTCGGTTTTCCAATTCTCTTTTGTCCTGAATTTGAGCAGCAAAGAATCTTTGCCGACGACGCGGACGCTCACCTCGCGGAAACTCAGGTGTGTCCCGAAACCGGCGGCAGGTGTTTTGAACACGCCCGAGCCTGTGCCGTCCCAAAATTCCTGAAAGTAGAGCCGCTCTTCTGCCCACTTTTTGACCTTGCCCGCCTGTTGTTCCGGCGTTTTGTCGGGGTAGGCGATGATGGTGTCCACTTTTTGGGCGACGGTCGCCGCATGAGCGGCGAGGAGTAACACGATGCAAATAGTTGTACGCATGATTAAAAATGTTTGAAAGGTGAAGCCCCGCCCGACCCTCCCGCCGGTCGGCGGGCAGGGCGGGCGGCAGCGAATTGGTCAGGCATTGACGATTTCGGTTTCGGTCACGATTTCGACCTCGGCGGGGTGTTCTTCCGCGACTTCTTCGGTGCTGGCAAACACGGGCGGGCGGTAGTTGATGCTCAATTCGACACAAGCATCGCCGGAGAAAGTGTCTTTGCGCCAGATGGGCAGAGCCTTGCCGATGGCGGCGTTCAGTTCGATTTCTTCATCGGGCAGTTTCTGCGCCGCAAACTGGCACATGAAATACTTTTTGCCCGCCGCTTCGGTGGCCTTGCTGACTTTTTCTACCGGGGTGAATGTGAGGGCGACCTGACACAGATTGGCCTTTTGGTAAAACAGTTTGGGCGTGACGGTCATCAGGTTGTCCACGCTGTACCCATGCACGAGCAGGTTGCAGAGGACGCCTTCCTCGTTGATGAAAAAGAACTCGGCCCAACGCTTCGGCCCCATGCCGAGAATGTCGTCACGGAACACGCGGAAAGCCACCGGCTTAATGGTGAAAGGCGCTTTTGCCTTCGTGACGGGGTTCTTTTCGTCGTCGGTGAAAATGCCCCGGCTGGCATCGAAGCGAATCACTTTCGGGTAGCCGGGCAGGTAGAGGACGTTCAACTCGCCGGTGTCGCGGTTGATAAGGTCGGTAACGGGGTTGGCGGCAGATGTGGAATCATGTGTGCTTTTCATAATTCAAGAGAAGTTTAGCCCTACCCGGTGACGAGTAGGAGGTGAAAGAAAAAATGTGATATAACAATGTGTTTACGAACGGTTAGACAAAGCCCCCTGCGCGGCGAAACTCCCGATAAGCTTCGCTCGCGGTCTGTACGTCGTCGGCTAATTCGCCGGACTCCTCCGCTTCAAACAAGGTTGGGAAAATCTCTTTGAGCCGCTCCCGGGTGGCTTCGATACAGGCGCGCGCCTGGTCAACATCGGAAAAGGAAGGGCTGCCGCTCAACCAGTCGAGGGCATCGGAAAGGGCGGCAAAGGCGGTGGTCGCCAGATAATCGCGCCTTTGGAGGAAGGCTTGCATCACCGCATCCGTGCGGCGGCTGGATTCTTCAATGTGTGTCATGTTGCAAATAGTTGTTTGATTAAAATTGATAGTGTAAAGATATAGTAAAGATAATAAAAAGTAATTAAATTAACACATTATTAACATATTGTTTTAGTAGCAATATTTTTAGAACAAACTGTTTATTTCAATAAGGCAATAGTAATATTAACTTTTTATTAACAAACGAATTGTTGTTCCATGTGGAACATTTTATTAACTTTACACTAACAAAATAAAGAAACCATGACCGGAACAAGCCACACGCCCGCTACACACCCGACCGACTGGACCATCGGACTGCAAGAACTGCCGATGCCTCGCCGTGCAACCCTCCGCCGCGCCGATGCCGAACGCTACGAGCAGGAAGCCCGGGCGGATGCAGAGGCACTCTTTTTCCTCGACGGCGGCGACGACTTCCTGAAAGCCTGCGCCTTAGTCGGCGAAATACAAGGCCTGACCGCCCAACCCGGCGCCCGCCTACCGGAAAAGATAGCGCGACTGGCCGCCGAAGTGCGGGCGCTGCGGCTGGGATGGGAAGCCTGGCGCGACGATCAGGCCGAACATTTCATCAACGAAATGAAAAACGCACCATGCGATTGCTGATAACCGGAAGCCGGAAACTATCGCGGGCGGCGACGCTGCAAGGCATCGCCGCCGGGCTGCAAGCCCTGCACTATGCCGGCCTACCCGCGCCTACGCTGATACTGCATGGCGGGGCAAGCGGGGCCGACCAATACGCCGAAAACTGGGCCAAAGCCGAGGGGCTGCCTACCGAGGTACACGCACCCGACTACCAACAACACTACCCCAAAGCCGCGCCGCTGGAACGAAACCGGCTACTGGTAGGGAAGGCTGACGCAGTGCTGGCGCTGTACGCACCGGGGCGCGAGCGCAAGGGCGGCACCTGGGACACGGTGCAAAAGGCGGTGGCGGCAGGGCTGCCCATTGCGGAAGCCTACCCGGACGGCTCGACGACCTACACGCCACCACCGGCGGAGCTGTGGTAAGGCCTCCCCCCGACCCCCTCCAACACAGGAGGGGGAGAAGCCGCCCCGGAGCAGGGCAAGGAAGCCCCGGACTGCCCCCGTAGATGCGTTTTCCGTGCGGCTGATGGCGGCGGTCAGGCTTCGGGCGGTGCGGGTGGGGTTTGCGGGTTGGCCGCCCGAAAGCCCTCGCCGCCGAAGCCGCACACGCCCCCTGGGGGGTTGGGGGGAAACGATTTTGCCGCTGGGGGCGTGTCGAGCCGTAGCGGGTGGGGCGGGGAGGAACCGCCCGCAAGCCGCGCGGGTGGGTTTTGCGTCGAGCGTGGGTGGGGGCATTGCGGGTGGCGCGGGTTGGCCAAGGCGGGGCGGCCTGCGGTGGTTGGGTGCGTAGGCGGCCCCGCGCGCGTTGGCCTTTCTGTGGGTGAGCGGGGCGGGGGCGGTGCGAGCCGGGTAACCCCCTTGCGGGGTTGCCCGGCGAAGCATGGCCCATGCGCGGGTGGGGTTTTGGCTGGTGGCTGGGAACTGGATTCAAGCCGCTTAAACCCCGGCTGCCAAACGCCCGGTTCTGGTAGGGGAGGTTTGTTGCCATTTTGCAACTTCCCGGATACCAATTAAAGAGATTCGACCAAAGAAGGTTCCGCAGTTTGACTGCCCATAATCCTGGCGTTGGCTTCAAGGTCTGCCTTCTGCTGGTCTTTTGCCCACTCTTCGTGCAGCACGAGGCGATATTCAGCCTTGATGACTTCGTCAATCCATGATTTACAATCGGCGAGCGACAACAGATTTTGGAAGTTGAGTTGGTGGCCGTGACCGTAATTTTCCCGGAGGTAGTTCCGAAGATGCACTACGCGCCCGAAAGTTACCTGGTCGTCATCCCATTGTTGAACAAGCCGGAGTGCGTCGTCCATGTAAACATCGGTTGGATGCTGCCTGTACTCCTGGCCGCAAATGAGCAGTATTTTTTGGCCTTGTTCGTCAAAGCCGGTTGTAGTGACATGTTTCATAGTGGGCACAAAATTAACTTGTTCCTCGCTACCAATGCTGCAAAAATCGCGTTGCGGAGCGTCGGCAAAAACGGCGCTTGTCGCACCGCTGCTGCGGGCTGGCGAAGCGGTAATGTGGCGTTTTCAGCCACTTTGCCGCGCGCGTTAGCCGTTTGTGGGTGAGCGGGGCAGGGGTGGTGCGAGACGGGTAACCCCCTTGCGGGGTTGCCCGGCGAAGCATGGCCCCTGCGCGGGTGGGGGAGAGGCCAGAACCAAAAAGAAGAAGAAACTAACTACTCTACGAGGCTGATTGGGCGGGGTCAACGTGTAAACATTCGTTGAAGCTCAGTCATTTTTCTCTGTTCCCACTCAAAAAATGAATTGTAATCGTTCCAAAATAAGTCCCATGCTTCGTTCAGGGCCTTAAAAATGGTACCTTGCTGGTGGGGCGCTATGGTGCAATTTATTCCTACAACAGCGCGAAGCCCATGAATGGCGCATTGCTCCAAAATTTCCGGTGGATAGGCTAGCTTATAGACCTGATCTTTTTCCCTTTTGTGTATTTGTCGCATTATTTCCCATCGTTCGGCAATGGCTCGTTTGTGGTCATTCAATTTCATTAGATCAAGAACGTGCAGAATAACCTGCATTCTTGCTTCATCGTTCGGGTGAGTTGACTTTGCGTGAACTGGAATCTCGAACGGGTTGCCTCCTCTTTTCATTGAAAGATGAAGATGTGCCCAACCATACGCTGGTCCAGCGGTACAGATTCCAAAAATATCGCAAAAGAACTCGATTCGCCACCTGAACCAGTTTGTTTTCCAAGCCTCGTAGGCATGGGAAGATCCACCTTGATGGATGCGTTGATCTTCCAGTATTACGCGGTCGAAATGTGCGGACACAATGTCATAAAAAGTCTTGGCCTCTTCTTGAAACGGCTTTAATCGGTCGTCATGCTCAGCCCAAAACAAAGGGTGTGCAAGCTCGTGGTACAGGTCGGGCAAATGCAACATAAAATCACATTCCAGCAAAGGCACACACAACAGATTAAACTTCGGGTAAATTTGGTAGTAATCAGACGAAAGCCCGGAAACGGTAGGCGGTATCAACGGATAGTCAATTTCACGACAAATTCCCTGAACGAATTTGTTTATCCTTTCATCGCCATCAATACAACGAGTTATGGCCGAAACCGCGATATTTTCGATCAAATCAATCTCACGAATACGGATTTTCAGCAATTTCAAGCGAGTTGACTGATTGGCTTCGTTTTGAAATTCAGGAGCAGTGTGCAAGAGTTTCAAGTCGGAAATATTCTCATCAATCAAATCGAGACAGCGTTGGGCAAGTGCCTGAAAATGTAACGGTGGCGGAGTAGGGAATCGTGTTTTCAGCCGCTTGGCACGCTCGATGACTTCAACTATTGCGGCCTCCAAATAATATTGCATAGCTGGGGCGGATATGATTTGAACGAATGATTATTTACCCAAACGGATTCTAGAAAAAGATGCGTCGCATTCTTCATCAAGCGCATCCGCAAGGACAGAAATTCGCCGAAGTGCGTCCTTGCCAGTAATTGTACCAGCATCAAGGTGGGCAAATAAATTTCGAAGAAAAATATCGGGCTTCTCTCCGCCAGCATGTTTTTGCAGGTACCCATTGATGATTTGCGCAACCATTTGAATCTGGAAATCTCGCCCGGCCACATCCGACAGTTGTTGCAAAAAAATTTGCAACTCGTCCGTCAATTCAGGTGGAACAGCGGTTGAATCGTAATTGGCTTCCACCAAAAAGCGATTGAGGATTTCGAGGTAACGACTGGAAATGTCGTAAATGTTTGAGTTTAAACCTACGTCGCTCATGTTATCAGATTTGAGAAAGTTCTTGTTGAATGATGTCGTCCAGTTCGTTTTCACCGTCCTCCCATTCAAGATTTTGATTTTCGTCTTCGTCATACTCGCTTGCCTGGTCACGTAGGCGATTGTCGAGTAGTTTTGTGGTAATGGGCAGACGGGAGCAATAGTCAGGTTTGGTGAAAGCAAGCGTCGAGAGGTAAAATACGTCGCGCAGCGCTGCTTCAAACGGCAAATCACCTGAAATCAGCCGGATACATAAGGGTTTGGACGTACCTTGGTTTCTGAATTCCGCACCCGTAGTACAAAGATAACCGGTTTGCGCATCGGGAATGTACCAAGTCCCGATAGCGGGGTTGTCGTATTCCTCCCGGTTTCGGCTTTCATTAAATCGCGTCTGAATCAGTCGCACCGGAATCATGGACGTTTTGGCAATTTCAAGAATGGTGACAATAGCATCGGGGGTGAGGCAGCCTTCTTTTTTCAACCGTTTCACGGCATCGGTGATGCCTTGTTCCTCCGTGTCAAAAATGCGCCCATCACGGTGAATGACCACAACTTTTAGCGGCTGCTGGCCTCCAAAATTCCATTCTTTTTTTACCTGATCATAAATGGTTTGCCGGACGCTTTCCTGGGTAAGTTTCTCTGGTTGTTTACATTTTATCATTTCGGTTCGAATGTAGCGGCAGTACTTGTCTATCATTACGAATCCGGCGAGGTTGTTTTTCACATCAATGCCGATGGTCAGGTCGGCAACCAAAGGCGTGTTCAGCCGGAATGGAAATTTGTTGTTCAGCAACAGAACTTTGGTCAACGCTACATTTTGGACATAACCGCGATATTTTCCGCCCGCATCTTCTTTCAAACGATATTGGGTTTTGCCATCCGGTGTGCGCTGTTCTTGAAAGCAAGTGCTGACGGTCGAAGCATGGATGATGGAAACGTGGATGTTTGACTTGTAAAGTTCGCGAGTAACCATCGCAGCCAATTTATCGTGCTTTCGCAGTGTTTTCCCATCATTGGGAATCATCACCACGGCGTAGGCGCTGAATGTCTCCCGTACTTTGGCGCGAACGGCCTCTACGATACGCGTTCCGGCTTCCACATAGGAATAGGAGGCGCGATGTGAGGGATTGTTCTCATACCATTCGAATTGCGGGTTATAAGTATCCCAAGGGTACATTTTTTGTACTTGTTCTTGCAGGTCACGTTTGAATTTTCCTCCTACGGTGTCGAAAATCGAGCGTGGTAAAAACAAATACTGCGGCCCAAGTGCGGTTTGTTCCGGTTTCAAAAAGCCGGTTGAGCCATCGGTTAGTTGCTCCATGCGGGTTTTGGCAAGGCGGTCGGGCTTGAAATGAAAATCCCGCAAACGCAATTCTACCGAGTCTCCTAATATAAAATCGGGAAAGTCGAATTTGGGCAGCGGGAGCCGGAGTGGATCTTGGTGAATATTCAACATTTTTTGACCGAATCGAAGCCCTCGTAGAAATTCCTTCATACACTGGACCGACTCCCGCAACCTCACATAAGGCGGTAAGATAGATTGCCGATGAATAGCGCCTGCGGCGGAATCACTGGTGCTGAACACTTCGAAGCAAAGGCCGGCGGGAACGGCGCGCGGCTCCTTGTTGGCAGTGTAATAGATCAGCACCGAGGCATCTTCGGGCAGGTTTGCCAACATGGAGGTATGGGGCGGAGGCGTTCGCTTCCTGACAGCTTCATGCAGCGAAACGTTACGTTGCAAGACAGGGTCGTCATATACATATTGGATGGCGGTCAAATCACTCCACTCATCCAATCGCAGTTCATACCAGCGGTCACCGAAAGGATAAAACACGATCTTACTACGAAAATCACGGTCAAATTGCGCTTTGGTCAGATAGGTCGGCAGAGGTCGCGCAGAGGTATATTTTTTGGTGACATCAACGCAGATACCCCAATCTTTCCCCAAGTCCATCACACGGGCAACGAAGCCGGTGAATGTGGCCACTCCGTTCTCCTTGTGCGCTTCTTTAAGAAAAAATGGATGGCCCGCTTTGGGCTGCCACAGTTTCGACTGTTGCGTCAACTGACCTTGCAAACTGAATTGTAAAAATCGCTGGCAGATGGCCCGCGTATTTTCATCGGTGCTGGTAAAATCGAGTTGTTCAACCTGTTCAGTGTCCTGAAAATAAAGGTGGTTACCGCCACGTCTGGGATATTCAGTTGGCACTTTCCCGATGATATCGGCATCATTGCGCGTTACCAGAAATGCTGCCGACTCCCTGACAATCACCGTCACAGGATGTCTGAGTTTCTGGCTGAGTTTTTTAATCAAAATCTGGCGGTCCTGTTGAAAGGTCGGCGTGCCGGGTTGGAGGCCGGTGATTTTGAAAAGCCGATACTCCGCGTTGAGTTCAGCGGTGTTCCCAATCAAAAAGATCGGGCTGATGTTCAGTCGGTTTTGGTTCATGATTACAAATTTTTCTGAATGAACAGGTTAAGCAATTTTCAGGGTCGTCGGTTTGTTCCAGGTCTTGCAGGTCATCGTAGTTGTAGGAGTCGCCGGCACCGGCGAGATAGAGTCTGTAAGCGCCCTCAATGATGAATTCCCGTGTTTGGTCGAGATAGTCTTCGGTGACGGGATAATCCCGCAACTCATTTTTCAACAACTGGTATTCGACGAGGCGATAATCCGTCAGCGGAAATTTTTTCCAGTTCGTCCGCTGCCGATTTTGCGGCAAGGTCAAATGAAGCCCCAAAGCGTACACCAATAGTTGCTGGTTGTATCTTTTGACCGGCTCCGTATGGACTTTCCAATCCACAATCAATGGGGCCTGGCCATTGGTATACACAATTAAGTCGGGTGTGCCGGTCACGGAAAAGCCTTCGAGTTGAAAATGCAAGGTTCGCTGTGAATCAAGATGTTCGGCACTGCGGAGCATTTCGACAAAAGGCTCGTTCCGAAAAAAGTTTGTCAGAGCAATTTCGATGTCTAACCATGCCGCTTCCAGTTGCTCGTCACTGATCGGGATGTTGTACTCATGTTCGAGCAACGGGGAAAATTCTTCTGGCAAATGGCTTTTTTTGTTGTCGGCATCCCGGTATTCGTGATTTTGGGAAAAGCGCAGCCTTTTTTCAAAAAGCCGGAGTGCAAGGTCCAAGGCATCGTCAAGTGAAAATGGCTGCTTCTGGGTAAAGGCTGCCACCATCTCCGTGCTTAACACATCGTCCACCAGCTGGCCGCGCCAGGCTGCCAGCGTTCTTAAATGGGACAGCATCGTGATTTCGCGCCGCTGCTGATCGTGTTTGACGTTGCCGGACTTCGCCTTAGCGGTAAAGAACCATTGCCATTGACACTTCTGGAAAGCGCGGTAGCCGGTAAAGGAAAATGCTTTCATCTTCTTCGATTTCGTATGAATTTGAGATAATCCAGCAGTTCCAACTCTTCTTCGTCGCTTAAAGCGCCCAGCCTGCCATGTGCTGCGACCGGCTCCCGAGTTGCGAGGTGCTCCATATTTTGGGGCACGGGATAACCCACTTTTTCCATGAGCGTTTCGTAGGGCACTTCGTACAGTTGAGCCAGTTTGTGCAGGTTGAGCGGAGAAGGTTGCTTCACCTTGCCCGTCTCCAACTGGCTGAGGTAGGCATTGGAAATGCCGGTCTGCTTTTCAACCTCGCGCAGCGTCAAGCTCTTAGCCTCGCGGAGGGCTTTAAAATAACTTCCGTAGTCGGACATATCAAGATGTTTGAAGCATTGCTAAATTTATCGAGCAAAGGTAAATAGCGTTGCTAAATTTAACAAGCAATGGGTCGAAATTTTTTTCTGGCTGGAATTAACGAGGCTTGGGTGGGTGCAGAGAAGGTGCTGCGTTGCGGAGCGTCGGCAAAAACGGCGCTTGTCGCACCGCTGCTGCGGGCTGGCGAAGCGGTAATGTGGCGTTTTCAGCCACTTTGCCGCGCGCGTTGGCCGTTTGTGGGTGAGGGGGGCAGGGGTGGTGCGAGACGGGCAGACCCTTTTTCGGGGTCTGTCCGGCGAAGCATGGCCCCTGTGCGGGTGGGGAGAAGCCAGCTTCATGGTGCTGCGTTTTTTCCGGGAAAGTCGCGTCTAAGGTTCAAGAATACGATGCACAAGAAAGTGCGTCTCGCACCCATAATATACTGGGATAACACCTCTGCTTATCCTTCCAGAAGTTTAATAGGGGAACAGATCAAGTTTCCGGTATCGAATGCACGGCGGTAAACGGCCGGGTGAAGTAGTTTGTAATCGATGAGGCGCTGATGCAGGTTTTGAAGTGCTTGGCTGAGGCTGGTGTCGGAAGTATCGAAGAGCGGTTCGTAAAAGAGGTAGTTGCTGAACATGGTTGAGATTTGGCGTTGAGGCGATTTGTCTTCCCAATAGCCTTGTTTCCAAGCCAGTCGCTTGTATTTTTTTCGGGAATGACAGCTGGTGAGGACAAAGGCGATGCCGATGCCGTATTGACTGTGCTCGGTGAATTGCAGCCGGAAAGTAAAGCCCGCGTAATCTATGGCGGGAGGTAAGAGCATGAAAAATTCAGCGATGCTCATGTGGTGTTTTTGGGTTGCAAGATGCGAAAAATCATGCTTTGGAGTAGCGGCAAACGCAGACGCTTGTCGCACCGCTGCTGCGGGTTGGCCAAGGCGGGGCGGCCTGCGGTGGATGGGTGCGTAGGCGGCCCTGCGTGCGCTGGTCGCGAGGCCTCGGGATGGGTGAGCGGGCAGGGGTGGGGGAGAGGCCAGGAAGCAAGTGTCAGACAACAGGTTCCAGTGATTAACCAAACCGGATACCTGGAATGCCTACCATTTGCAATATCAATTTGCCACACAACACCCGCATTACTTCATTGGCATCTTCGATTTTCTTATGCTTTCCGGACAGAAGCCCGCCATGCACGATGTCGTCACGGAGTTTTTTGATGTCCTTAAAACTGACTTTGGCGCCGGACCAATTCACTTGATAGTGCTGAAAAAGTCGCTCAAACTGGTCGTGCATCGGCTTCCTTTTCAGGTTCAAATACTGTCTCGGCGCCTGCTCTAAAAATAACGCGCGTTCGTTTTCGTCCACCATTGGCGCTATTTCCCGGATTCGCGCCCGGATGGCTTCATCCACTTCTTTCTCCGGTGGAATGAACCGATATTTGTCCCTTTCCTTTTCTGTACCTCCACTGTCGCTCCTCAACTGTTCCAAGATATTGAACAGGATCAAAAATTCGGTTTCGCCCGACACCAAGTAGCAAAGATTGTATTTGTCAATGAGCCGAATTACAAAATCCGATTTGGGCGAAATCGCTTGATAATCAACACTTCGGAGCAGATCAAATATTTTTCCATGAAAATCCAGATGCCACAATCGCATCCCTTTTCGAGGGATGACCTCTTCGGTTCGCCGGGTAATTGTGACGGTATGCTCGGGCAGGTGTATCCGGGCAAAGTCGAACGAAATTCGCTCTTGGGCATAAAAGGACAGCAATGCACAAATCAGGTTGGCGTGGTGTAGAACATCTGATTCTGGCAGATTTTCATGTTGAATAAGGAGACGGGGCTCTTTGTGTATTACATAGGTATCCGTCGCGGGGCTTTTTCGGGAATAAAAGTGGTAGTCCAAACGATACTGTACACTCCCAAAATTTTGATAATCACCGTGGTAGTGGTGCGCTTTCCAAACGTCTTCGCCGTGAAAAGGCGTGAAGCCGTGATAGGCGTACATTTCCTCAATTATCTTTTTTGCTGTTGCATTCAGATAAAATTCCGACGCCGGTAATGTTTCTCTTTCTCGGGGCTTGAAGACCAATCGAACACTATCCAAGCCAACCAGAAAATACCGTTGTCCATTTTCGTAGTGAGCCGTGCTGAGCGAGAAGGTGGTGTCCCGACTCTCCGAAAAATCAATGGTTGAAACATCCTCCTGTTCGTTAATAGAGACCACTTCAATGCTTTCAGTCAAAGCGCGATCGCCTTCCTGGTCACCCATCCAGCGGGCAAGTTTGTCGCCGAGGTAATCTTTGTCGGGATGGTAAATTTTCAAATTAATGCTCTTGGTTCCATCAATGACCAAGTGGGCATGATGCACCTCCTGGACAGGTTCAAACTGCGGGGCGGGAAGTATCTGGTCCAGATTTGAGATGTTGAGCCTCATCTGAAAGCAGATCTCTTTGGGTTTTGAGGATTGGGTTTCGTCGGTCATGGCACAATTCCGCTTTAAACGCACAGAAAAATTTATTCAAACCTGGCTACGACAAATCCAGTTCCAACAATTTCTTCGCCTCCTGCTTCCGGTCGGCGGCGAGTTGGAGCAGGAAGAGCACCACGTCAAGGTTCCACTTGGGTTTGCCGCCGACGGGTTTGCCCCAGCGGATGAACTGGACGTAGGTCTTCGAGATGTCGAATTTTGTGGCGGCCAGTTCGTTGGCGTTGGTGGGCAGCCATTTGTCGGCTTCTTTCAACTTGTCGAAAAGCGCGGCCTGGTCGGGATCGGTGTACGGGTTCTGATATTCTTTTTTCACGACAGTTACTATTTTGTTGCTGCAAAGTTAGTGTTTTCTTTATTTAAAGAAAAGTCTCCAAGCGGCTAAGGCAAATGATTGGCGGAAATAGATGCCGAGGTTAGACAATGTTTTGAAAATCTTGCAGATAGGGACTTTTTTGCTCCAAGTAAAGCCCTTATTTTTGTGTTTACAATTACTTTACTTAACCCAGCTGGGCTTAGCCACCCCGGTGTTGTAAATCCTCTCACACTATGCGAGTCCTTGCCACGCTCGCGCCGGTTGTCCTCCTTGTGCTTGCACTCGGCGGATATTCCTGCAAAAAAGCCGATTCAAATCCCTCGGAACCACTACCACAGCCATGCTCCGCTCCGGAATACGCCTTTGCCAGCGCCTTCTGGGACGGGGAGACGATCTGGTGGGACGACGACACGTCGGCCCATACATTTTCAGGTAAAGCGCACTACTTCTTCGACGAGTACACGCAGATTTTCACGCTTCGTACACCGGTGGAGGTTTGTCCGGATTCCTTTTTGGTTCTGAAAGCCCCCGACCCGGATTTGTGTCCCTACAAGCCCTACGCCTGGCATTGGCACGGAACGCCCGAAGGGAATGAACTGATTGTGCAATTCCCGGAAAGTATCTGGCCCTGTACCATGGCGTTGGGGCAAAGCCATCAGCCGTACTCGTTCAAGTTTGGTTTTTACTACAAGCCGTAAAATCCTGTTCTCAGGAACTGTCCTGACCCCGCTTTCTCAGTACGAGAAAGCGGGGTCTTGTTTTTATAATCAAAATGTTTTAATAAACCCCCAAAAAGATACAATTGGTTTTTTCGAATGCTTTGCCTCGTCTGAAAGGGTGGGGTAGGGGTATGCCTCGTCAATAAATTGGCGCTAAATGAGCCGTTGCGAATATTTCGGCTTCGAGCATTTGAATTTGCAGCCGGGCTTGATGCAGGGCAAACTTTTTGTCGAGATACTTGCGCTGCTCGCCGAGGTAGAAGTCGGCGGGGATTTTCACCTCCTTGAACTGGGTGGTATAGAAATCGAACAACTGCGTGTCGATGGCAAACACTTCTTCCTGATGGCGCAGCTGTTCGAGCAGTAGGGCGCGGCGCCGGTACATTTCCCAGACTTTTTCTTTTGTCTGTCGCGCATCGAGCCGGCATCGCTCCTCGATGGCACGGCGCTTGGCTTTGAGCGTCTCGCTTTGGCGGATGTTGCGCTCGACGCTGCCGAGGCTGTAACTGATGGTGGGGCGAAGGCGGTCGGGCTGGCCCGGTTCGAGCGAAGGGACATAGGAGGCGCCGATGGTGGGCAACCAGGCAAGCCAGCGGCCTTTTTTAGAATCCTGAAACTCTTCGAGTTCGGCAGCGCATTGAGCGGCGTGGAAGGAGTCAATGGCGGTGAACAGCGTAACGAGCGGAGGGAAGGCAGCCCCGGCCCTTACCAAGGGGGAAGAAGCAATGTCTGCGCTTATACTATATATGGTGTCGAAGTCGAATGGGCGCGGGATGGTGGGAATTGTGTCAGCGGGTTGTTGCGCCAGCAGAGGCTCAACGACCAGCAGCCAAAGCGGGAGGGACGCCAACGCAACAACGCGGCGACACGAGGCGCAGCCTCGCCGTTGCACGGAGAAACAGGCGCGGTTCATAGGGCATCCAGGATTCGTTGCAACTCTTCTTCTTCGGCGGCAAGTTTGTCCGGGTCAATCTCGAAAAATTCGAGGACGAAGCGGCGGCGGCGATCCGCATCCAAATCGAGCGCCGGATGGCAGGCACAGACAAAATCAAGGAACTCCTGCACCAGCGGGAAATCTTCCTCGATGTCTTTGAAGCGGGCGACGTGGGGGAACCGGTATTGCCGGTTGGGTTGGGCATACTGACTCTTTTGCATGGCTTTTTTGCATTTGTGTGTTTCTTGCCGGTTGGCTGGACCGGTGGAATGTATGGTTAACGAAAAGCGGCAGTTTTCATCAGACGGGGGAAACAGTTGACGGCTTTAAATTCTTTCGCATGAGATAACCCGTAAGGGCTTTGCGGGACACGTTGAACATTCGGGCGAGGCTGGCTACACTCACGCCTGCCTGGGTCATTTTGCGGATATTTTCGATTTCAGGGTCGAGTTTGGTATCAATGGAGGTGGCGCCGGGTGGTCGGCCCAACGTAACGCCATCGGCGCGTTTGCGGGCAAGGGCGGCGCGGGTGCGCTCGCTGATCAGGTCGCGTTCGAGTTGAGCGGCCAGTCCAAAGGCGAATGCGAAAACCTGGCTTTCGAGGTTGTCGGAAAATTCGCGGTTATTGCGCACGACGACGACACGGATTTTCTGCTGCATGGCCCAGTGCAAAAAAGAGGTCACCTCGAAGAAATTGCGGCCCAGGCGAGAGAGCTCGGTGACAGCCAACGTTTCGCCCGGAAGCACTTTGCCGGAAATAGTGCTGCCGAGTTCGCGGTCGCCAATAGCTTTTTTGCCGGAAGCGACGTCTTCGATCCAATATACTTTTTGGCCGCCGGCCCAGATTTCAATTTCGCGCCGTTGGGTGGCAGCATCCTGCCTGTCGGTGCTCACGCGGAGATAGCCCCATATTTTACTGCACTGACTCATTGTTTCCGCTTGATTTTACTCCTCGTGCTGGCATCGAAAGAATTTGCTATCCACCTGGCTTGCTCCACCAATTGGCCGAGTTCAAAAATGTCATAGGGGTTGTCTGTTTTGAAAATAAAATCCTGGCCCAACGACGGAGTTGGGTTGTCGAATGACTCGATAGGCGCAATACCGGTTTCCTCGGTCACTTGTTCCAAAAAGGCTTGCAATACCTCCGGCGGCAGTCTTAATGAGAAGAGAATTTCGTGCATTTTGAACATCTGTAAATTTAAAGGTCAAATATTGGGTTAAAGTTACAGTAATTGATTAAATAAACCTAATAATTAAATCGCAGTAGTTGTAAATAAAAACGACCATTTTTTATTACAGAAAATACACGGAGGTCGCCGCCCTCGCTTCCGGTTTCTTTTCCATAATTATTCTTATGTTAAATAAGACTAAATATAAGTAAAATATCCCGAATTTCCAAACCTCCCCCAAAGTTTGCCCGCTTACAGGATTATCTTTGCCGCATGTTGCTGGATGACATATTTCTGTACGAGGGCGATCGCTGCATTGATGCGTACGAAATCCAAAGATTGGAATGCTTTGAAATGAGTCGGGGCGAAGAAAGGTTATTTACGCATCATGTAAACGAATGTCGGAAATGCCGTCAGTTTGTAGTGGAGTGGCTGGCTCGGAAAGCCGCGTCGAATGGGGCGCAGAGGTCTCGTGCGTAGTTCTTCGGCCTCAGGTTGCCCAGTCCAAAAATAAATTTACGCTCTATGCAACCTTTTTCCCCGCCGCTCCGCACTTGACATTTTGAACACACGAGTATGAACCATACCCACATGCTGCACTACCCTGACGGGTTGGCACTGGCGAACGCCTGTCATGCAGGCGACCGCCAGGCGCATTATGCGCTATGGGGATACTTCAAAAACCGGATGTTCGGGGTGTGCCTGCGATTTGCAACCTCACGGCAAGAAGCCGAAGATTTGTTGCAAGAGTCGTTCGTGCAAGTGTTTCGGGACATCGGACAATACCGAGGGGAAGGCAGTCTGGAAGGTTGGGTACGGCGCATTGTGCTACGCACTGCTATCCAACATCTGCAAAAACAACGGCTCGATACGGAAATATTGGACGAGATGGCATTAGAACAGGCGCTATACGCCACCGACCAGGCTTTGACCGATACAGAATCAGACGAGCCGGGTCGCTTGGTTGCCTTGCTTCAAGAACTGCCGCCGGGATTTCGGGCCGTGCTAAACTTGTACGTCATCGAGGAGCACAGCCACGAAGAAATCGCACGTGAACTGGGTATAACGGTCAGTACCTCCAAATCTCAACTCAACCGGGCCAAGGCTTTTTTGCGGCGGCTCATGGACAAAACACTGCTATTGTTATGACACAACCGCCACTTTTCGAGCGCGATGACCTGGAACAGCATCTTCGTTCCGAACTGCGCGACTATGCCCCCGAAGCGCCCGACCAGCTTTGGGCAGGTATCGAGGCGCGGCTTCCGCAACGGCGTCGCCGACGCCCGGTGCTATGGTGGTGGCTGGCCGGGGCAGCCATGGCGGGACTCTTCGCTGGAATGGCTTATCGTTTTGATGGCGAAAAGTCCATTGCCCGGGATGTGCCCGCACAAGAGGCGCAGCCAGCCGTTGTGACGCCAATTCGGTGGACAACGGCAAAAAACACGGCCGGTGGGAGTGCCGTCGCGCCAGTTGCTACCCAGGCAGGCCTGCCTAAATTAGAAGTGACAAAGCATCGCGCGAATCCTGTCGCCGGGGCAGCCCTACAAGGGCAAACGGCCAACACCGATATTTTACCAGTAAAAACGTCTCTCGAAAATTCCCGGTCGCTGCCCGGCCAAACCTCCAATGCTCGCACGATTGTGCCGCTTGTTACACTTCTTCCTGTTGCGACACTCTCCGCATTGGAGCACGAAAAAAAATCCGATTTGACATTTTTTACCCAAGCGCCTCGGATCGAACCTGTGCGAGATCGCCGCTGGAAAATCGGCGCGGTAGCCGGCCCGGTGTGGCTTTGGCAACAGGCGGTGACCGGCGCGCCGGGTCATACGAACCATCTGGCATTTGCCGAACAAAGCGAAGGCCCGGCTACCGGCTGGCAGGCAGGGCTGTCTGCCCGTTTTGCCCTGCATCCGCGCTGGCGGTTGAATACCGGTCTTTGGCGGCGGACCACCACACAGGTTTCTTCGCACACTGCCGAATTGCGCCTGATGGATGGTGTTTGCCTCAATCCCTACGATCTCGGCCCGAAGGTGTATGAATTTCAGTACGCATTGCATTCGAGCGGTAATGAATCCAACCTGACGGTGCGCATCGCCCAGGTGGACACCATGACCACAATGCCTACCGACGAGCCGTTTTTGCTGACCATGCGCACTTCGCGCCAACGCACCGACTGGGTGCTTCCGCTGACGGTGCAACGCACGTTCGGCCGCGGCCGCTGGCAGGGTTTTGTGGAAGGCGGCGGTGCGCTGAATGTGCCGGGCAGCATCGCCGTGCAGGTGGAGCATTTTTCGGAGGCGTGTGCGGATCTGTGCTTCGCAGCCAACCACATGCCGACGCTGACCAGTCAGGAACGCGGCGATGTCTCGTTTTCATGGTTGCTCGGCGCCGGGGTGGATTACCGCTTGGGGCGTCATTGGAGCCTGAGCGCCTCCCCTACCCTGTTTGGGCAAAAAGGACAGACCGGGTTGTTGTTCAACAGCGGAATTCACCTTCGATTTTGATTTAGCGGGATATGACAATTGAGCAAAAAATAGATGCTTTTCGATGTCGCCTCGTGGGGTGGCTAATGACTATGCTTCGGATGCTCGGAGCGGAAGCCCGCGCGAATGATTTATGGTTGGCCAACAGCAGGTTCGAGTGCCCGGTGTGCCGCCTGATTCGGGCCATGCGCGCACAAAACCGGGTCTGGGCACGGCGCTGGACGGCTTTTTGCGCCACTTGCCGGGAATGGCCGCGCCGGATTTGCCGCGCTGCCTGGCGCTGTGTGGCCGTGGTGTTTCCATTGGAAATCTTTCAGTCTCAAAGAGCTTTCCTGATTGCGTACCGAATCTGGCAGCCTCAAAAAATTCCGATTTACCTGCGAAAAAAGACGTTGCGGAATTAGCGCGAATGACCGAACGATTCACCCATCTTTTTCATTCACGTTATTTTCCAAAACAATGAATTTCAATTTTTTAAGTAAAATAATGCTCGTCGCCCTACTGCCGTTTGCACCGCGGATGGCGGCTCAGACGACCATCACAATACCCCCTACGCTGACGGGCGATGTCATTGACCTGAGCTTGCAGCACGGGACGATGAACTTTTTTCCGGGGACAGCCACGCAAACCATCGGCTACAACGGTACGCACCTCGGGCCAACGCTCATTCTGCAAAAAGGGCAGCAAGTGACGCTGAACGTCCACAATCAACTCGGCGACACCACGACGACGCACTGGCATGGCCTGCATGTAGCCGCGATGAACGATGGCAGCCCGCATACGCCCATCATGGCTGACGAAACCTGGTCGCCTTCTTTTACCGTGCTGGACAATGCGGCCACTTACTGGTATCACCCGCACTTGCATGGCAAAACTTTGAAACAGGTGGTGAAAGGCGCCGCCGGGCTGATTATCGTACGCGATGCGGAGGAAGCCGCGTTGAATTTGCCACGCACCTATGGCGTGGACGATGTGCCGCTTATTTTCCAATGGCAGACCTTCGACAATGCACAACAAATCGTGGAGATGGACGAAGCCGACAACGAAGTGCTGGTGAACAGTACCCGAAACGGCTCGCTCGACTTGCCTGCCCAGGTGGTGCGCCTGCGCCTGCTCAACGGTTCGAGTCATCGGTATTTTCACTTTGGGTTTGCCAATAACCTCGCTTTCAAACAAATCGCTTCGGATGCCGGACTGCTCGACGCGCCGGTGTCGCTGACGCGCCTGACGCTCGGGCCGGGCGAACGCGCCGAAATCCTCGTTGACCTAGGCGGGCTGCAAGGCAATACCCTGCAATGGCGGCAGTTCGGCACACAATTGCCCATCGGTTACCCGGGTGGCGCCATGATGATGGGCGGCATGATGGGTCCGAAAGACGATACGGATTTCGATTTACTGACCATCCATATCGTGGCGCCCACGGCCGATGCCGTGACCGGGATTCCGACGGCGCTGACCACCAATGCACCCTGGCCGCAGACAGGAGCCTCAACCCGCACTTTCGGCCTGACGGCGCAGCCGATGATGAGCATGACCAATTTTTTCATCAACGGTTCGAAGTTCGACATGGAAACGGTCAATTTCTCGACCGAGCAGGGCAACACCGAAATCTGGAACATCACGAACCAGACCATGATGGCGCATCCTTTTCACGTTCACGGGAATTCGTTTTATGTACTGTCGGTGAACGGCAGCACTCCGCCTGCCAACCTGCGCGGGCGAAAGGATGTAGTGACGGTGCCGCCCATGAACGGATCGGTCAAACTCATTATGCGCTTCGAGGATTTCAGCGACCCGGAAATGCCCTATATGTACCACTGTCATATCCTGAGCCACGAGGACACGGGCATGATGGGGCAGTTTATTGTCAATGCCGCTGCTTCGGGTACGACGGAAAATGCTGCGCAACAGCATGTGCAGGTGTCCCCTACCCTGCTGAACACAGGTCAGGAAACCGTCCGTATTTCCGCCGACAGCGATTGGGAACCGGTGCGCGTCGAAGTGTTCGACCAGTTGGGGCGCTTGTTGCTGACGCAGCCGAACGGCACGAACATCCCTGCCAACCAGCTTGCTTCGGGGATGAACTTGTTGAAGATTTACACTGTGCGCGGCACGGCGATTTTCAAAATTGTAAAAATAAACTAACCTGCTTTCACTCAACTATTTCACACACAACCAACCGTTTATGAAAAAACTGCTTCTCTCCTGCCTTGCCTTTTTTGCCCTGTGGTCGGTCGCACAGGCCCAGAGCAATCTCGAATTGCATCTTTCGCCGCGCCTCGGCAACGCGCCTTTTGCGCTGAACACGCCCGTTTCCGCCGGTTCGTATGACTACAAAATCACCCGTCTGGAATACTACATTTCCGAAATCAAAATCACGCACGACGGCGGCCAGGAATCGGCCATGACGGACATGTACCTGTTGGTGCGTCCGGCGGTGGACAGTATGTATGACCTCGGCTCGCACCCGGACATCACCAACGTGGAAAGTATCACGTTTTCGGTGGGTGTGGACCAGGCGCACAATCACCTCGACCCGGCTACTTACCCGGCCAATCACCCGCTCGCGCCGCAAAACCCGGCCATGCAATGGGGTTGGTCGGCGGGTTATCGCTTCGTGGCTATCGAGGGAAAGGCCGGCACCAACTTCGCCAACGACTTTGAAATCCATGCTCTGGGCGACGCGAACTACAAAACGCTGACCCTTCCCACCACGGCGGAAACCCACCCGAACGGTGACAAAACCATTCACTTAGTGGCTGACTATGCACAGGTGCTGAACACCATCAACGTGTCGGCGGGCTTGATTGTGCATGGCTCATCCGGCAAAGCCGTGACGCTGATGAACAACATGAAAAACGTCGTTTTCACCGCCGAGACTTCGGCCACGCTCGACCCGGCGTTTGAGGGCAAGTTCAGCGTGTCGCCCAATCCGGCCGTTTCCGGCAAGGCCGTGGCCGCGATGACTTTGCCCGCGGGCTTCGACTACCGCATTTCGCTGACCGATTTGGCGGGCCGCGTGGTGTTGAATCAGCCGGTAGCGACGGGCAGTCAGTCGTTTGCTTTCGACCAGGCCCTTAACGCGGGCGTGTATTTCGTCCACTTGTGGCAGAATGAGCACCCGGTGGCAGTGGAAAAATTAGTCGTCACGCAGTAAAGAAGTTTTATAGGCAGGGGCGTGCGGCGGATACCCGTGTTTCCGCTTGTACGCCCCCCTTTTTCCAATGAAACAAGTCTGCTTCGTCACGATATATCTGGCAATTGCGCTTGTCGCTTGCCGGAAAGAACTTCCGGAGGTGTCACCTGTGGAGCCTGAGCCGCTGTTGGCCGTACCACCGGGCTTTCCGAACCCAGCGTTTCCGGACGGGAATGAACTGACGCCCGCGCGTTGGGCTTTGGGCAAAAAACTGTTTTACGACCCGGTGATGTCAAGCGACAGTACTCTTTCCTGTGCGTCGTGCCATCACGCTGCCAAAGCGTTCAGCGATACGGTGGCATTCAGTCCCGGCGTGGCCGGTCGGCCGGGCACGCGCAACGCGCCCACGCTGACGAACATCGGATATCATCCCTATTTCACTCGTGAGGGAGGTGTGCCGACGCTGGAAATGCAAATTCTGGTGCCTATTCAGGAGCACAACGAGTTCGACTTCAACATTCTGCTCATTGCGGAGCGACTCTTGCGCGATACGGCATATACTCGCATGAGCCAGGAGGCGTATAGCCGCAACCCGGACGCCTTCGTCATTACGCGTTCGATTGCCTGTTTCGAGCGGACTTTGGTCAGCGGGCAAAGCCGTTACGACCAATATTTTTTTCAGAAAAAAAACGCGGCGCTCACGGCGGCTGAAAAACGCGGTATGGACTTGTTTTTTTCCGAAAAAACCGACTGTTCGCAGTGCCACACGGGGTTCAACTTCACGAATTACGCCTTTGAAAACAACGGTCTTTACGCCAATTATCCCGACCCCGGCCGCTTCCGGCTGACCGAACTGGAAAGCGACCGTGCTCGTTTCAAGGTGCCGACACTGCGCAACGCCGCACTCACCGCGCCGTATATGCACGACGGCTCGCTGCCGACTTTGGAGGCGGTGGTGGAGCATTACAATTCGGGCGGGCAGCCACACCCGAACAAAAGCGCGCTGGTTCGACCGCTGGCCTTGACAGCCGATGAAAAGGCCGATTTGGTGGCGTTTTTGAACAGCCTGACCGACGAAGCATTCGTCAGCAATCCAAAATTTCGTCAAAATTGATTTCACTTTGATATGAAAAAACTACTTCTCCTGATACTTCCGGCCTTGTTCTTTGCCGCCTGCGATTCCAAAGACCCCGTTGACCCGCCTGCCACCTACGACCCCACGCCATTCAACCTCGATGTGGGCTATTTCCCCGCCCCGGATTTACCTGCCGACAACAAACTGACGGTGGCCGGTGTGCAACTGGGGCGGATGCTGTTTTACGAGCCGATGTTGTCGAAAGACGGTTCGCAAGCCTGCGCCGACTGCCACAAACAGCCTGATGCGTTTTCGGACATTCGCCAGTTCAGCATCGGCGTAGAAGGCTTACCGGGCAAGCGCCAGGCGATGGCGGTGATGAACCTGGCCTGGCACCACAACGGCTTGTTTTGGGACGGGCGGGCGCCACACGTGCGCGACCAGGCACTCAAACCCATTCAGGATCCGCTGGAAATGAACGAAACGCTGCCCAACGTGGTAGCCAAACTTTCGGCAGATAAAAAGTACACCGACCAGTTCATCCGCGCTTTTGGCGATGCCGCGGTGACTTCCGAGCGCGTGGGGCTGGCTTTGGAGCAGTTCATGCTGACGATGGTGTCGAACAGCGCCAAATACGATAAGTGGAAAAACGGCCAGGCGACGCTGAGCGACAGCGAAGAGCGGGGCCGGGTGCTGTTTTTCACCGAGTTCGACCCCTTCGGCTCGGAGCGCGGGGCCGAGTGCTTTCACTGCCACGCGGGGTTCAATTTCACCAACGACGAATTTATGAACAACGGCCTCGACGCCGACGCCGACCAGCACGACGAAGGCCGACGAAAGGTGACGGGCGATCCGCTGGACCAAGCCAAGTTCAAAGTGCCCAGCCTGCGCAATGTGGCGTTGACTCCACCCTATATGCACGACGGGCGTTTTGCCACTTTGGAAGCGGTGATTGACCATTACAACACTGGTGTGAAACAATCGGCCACGATGGATGAACTCTTGCAGTACAACATTCAGCCCGGCGGCCTGCAAATGACCGCCCAGGACAAGGCCGATTTAGTGGCTTTTTTGAAAACGCTGACGGATGAGACGTTTCTGACGAATCCGGCGTATCAGAAGCCGGAGTAAGTTTGAATTGCGCAGACATTCATGGGGCATTTTTCCCAAAAAACCTAAGGATTCTACATCTCGCGCAGGCATGACAGAACAATCATTAGCGGCAATCGCTCCATCATGGGAACTATGGCGCCATCTGACCCGGTCGGAGCAAAAGACCCTGCTTCAATCGGCAAGGATTCAATCTTTGCCACGGTTTCATGTATTGTTCGAGGAAGATGAAGAAGGTACGTTTCTCCACGTATTGATTACGGGAAGACTAAAAGTTTTTAAAACAGCGGACGACGAAAGGCAAGTGGTGCTGTACCTGATGCGTGACGGCGAAACCATAGGCGAACACCTGATAGACAAGCCGGGAGCGTATGGATATACCGCAGAGTCAATTTCGGACAGCGTTATTCTGCTCCTTCGGTTGGACGCGCTTCGAGAAATTATCCGCCAGAATCTCTCCTTTTGCCGGGGGGTCAACGGTTTGATATTTACGCGTTTGCAAAAAGCCGAAAACCGGATGCTCAATTACCGTTTCAATCGGACAGAAGAACGTGTTTGTTTTTTCCTGAAAGAAATGGTCGAGCATGACTCGCGGAAGCTTGTCACCGGTGAACGGGAAATAAAATTCTTAATGACGCAGGCTTTCATCGGAGACATGGTTTCTGTCTCCCGGCAACAGGTTACGCTGGTGTTGCGCAACATGGCACAACGAAAGATTCTTAAATACAATCGGCGGCGGCTGGTCATTTTTCGACCGGACTTGCTGTAAGTACGCCAACCCTGAAAGAATTTCCACCACATTGATTTTCAATTTTCCACCACTACTTTTATGAAAATGACACTACGCCTTACCTTATTGATTGCACTGTTATTGTTATGGTGCGCCCCAATTTTAAATGCCCAATGCCAGCCTGACGAGACGGAAGTCCGCCTCATCATCGAAACCGATACTTACGGTTACGAAACCTTTTGGTCGCTGGCGCCTACCGGTAATGCCTGCAACCAAACACCCATCGCCACCGGCGGCAATACCAATCAGGTGGGCTGCAACGGAGGCGGCCAACAGGACGCCACCACCGCCTTCGGTTACAACGACAACGCAACCGTCAATGCCGGGCCGTGGTGCCTGAAAACAGATTCCGCATACACGCTTTACCATGTGGATGACTACGGCGACGGCGGCGCGAAGTTTACGATTATGATTGGCGATTACCCCGTTTATCAGTTCAAAAGCGTGGGGAACGGCGGCCAGTACAATTTCACGGTGATGCTGCCGCTTGCCTACAACGCCGCTTTGTCGAGAATCAGCACTTACGGCTTCAACGACCTGAAACCTACTGCCGTACATGGCCTGATTTTCAACATGGGCGCTTCGGCAATTGATACCATTGACCTGAGTTATTCGGTGAACGGCGGCGCTCCCTTGACCGAGACGCTTATCGGGCTGAACGTCGAGCCGTTCACGTCCACCCATTTCAGCCTTTCCAATTTGTGGACGCCGACAGACACCGGGTTTTACACGCTTCAAGTTTGGCTGGGCAATATCAACGGCAATGCCGACCTGAGCACGGCCAATGACACGCTCGGCAAGGCGATATATTTCAGAGCGCCCAAGCCGGTGCTGATTGACCAATACCTGACTGATTCAGTGATTATCAAAACGGTTGGTGTCGCTGCCGACGGCTTAGACAAACCCCGTGACCTGGCTTTTGCGCCGACGCCCGCACCCAACCTATGGGTGGTGAATAAAATAACCGAGGCCAGCGGCGGCAGTACAGTCACTTATTTCGACGCAGGGTTGCCGACGCAGGATGCGCAACTGAAAAAAGACCAGAATTCCTGGCATTTTATGTCGCTGCCAACGGGCATCGCATTTAGTTACAACGGCAATTTTGCCACTTCTCCCGGTGTGTACGACGCTAACCATCAAAACGGCGCATCGCATTTCACCGGCCCAGCACTCTGGACCAGCGACTGGTCGGTGTATGCCGAGCCTTCCGGCGGAAATGGCAGTCACCTCGATATGCTGCACCAAAGCCCGTTCAGCATGGGCATCGAATGGGAGGAAGAAAACGTGTTTTGGGTGAACGACGGCTACAACCAGAACATCGTGCGCTACGACTTCGGCGAAGACCACGGCCCCGGCAACGACGACCACTCCGACGGCATCGTGCATCGCTACACGGAAATACAGGTGGACAGAATCGACGACAACATCGCCAATCACCTGGCGCTCGACCGCGAAAGCGGCCTGCTTTACATCGTGGACAACGGAAACAAGCGGGTACTTCGCTTAGATATTCATTCCGGCACTCCAACCGCCAACCTGACGCCATACGCCGAGCCTTTGCATGAATACAAAGCCGTGACCGGCGCGGACTGGTCGGTGTACATTGATAGCCTCGACAAACCGAGCGGCATCGCGGTCATCGGCGATTATCTGCTGGTGTCGGACTACGGAACCGGCGAAATCATCTTTTACGACCGCAGCGGCGACGAAGGCGTGGAACTGGGCCGATTCGATACCGGTCCGGGCGGCATTATGGGCATTGAAATCGGCCCGGATGGGAAAATCTGGTACGTGAACACCACGCAAAACAAGGTCTATCAATTAGACTACACCCCGTTCACGGTGGCGGCGAATGAACCGGGCAACGGGCCGGTATTTTCGGTGTCGCCCAATCCTACGAGCGGGGCTTTCGAGCTGCGATTTGGCGCCGGGCAGGATATTTCAAACTACCGGCTGCGTGTGATAAGCGCCCTGGGACAGATTATATCAGACCAACCCGTTTCAGGCTACTCATCGGTTCGTATTGATTTGTCTGGCCAGCCGGACGGGTATTATCTCGTACAGATTGCCGACCAGAAAGGCAGTCGCACCGAGCGCGTGTTGTTGTCGCGCAGGTAGTCGTCATCTGGATTGCCGACAAGTAATATTTTTTAAAAATTCGATACTGAACAACCCATGTTACATACCTCTTTTTTCAAAAAATACTGCTTGTTGGCAATCTTAGTGTGCGTGCAAGGCGGCTTGTCGGCTCAAACACCGACCGACGAGCCGCCTTGCCTTTTCGATGCCTTGTATCCGTCGGGCACATTGCAGGCAGCCGAGGCGCGGATCGGCGCGGCGCTCGGCCAAATGAAGGTTGCCGGTGCATCCGAAAACAGCAACGACATCAGGATTATCCCCGTGGTGGTACACGTCATCCACAACGGCGGCTCCGAAAATATCAGCAAAGCACAAATCGAGCGACAAATCGAAATTCTCAATGAAGACTACGGCAAACTGCTCGGCAGTCCGGGCGACGGCGCAGGCGTGGACACCCGGGTGCAGTTTTGCTTAGCGAAAATAGACCCGCAAGGGCGCTGCACCGACGGCATCGTGCGGCTGAAAACGACGCTGACCACGCACCAGCCGGTGGACAGGGCTACGCTGAAAAATCTCTCATTTTGGGACAATACCCGGTACCTCAATATGTACGTGGTCAAAAGCATTAGCGGCAACGTGGGCGGTTATTCTTCTTTTCCGTATTCGCCGCCCGACGAAGATGGCCTTGTGGTGCGACACAACCTGTTTGGCGACAACGGAACGGCCGCGGCTTCCGGCGGACGGACGACGACCCACGAGGTAGGGCACTGGTTCGGGTTGTACCACACGTTCAACAGTGGCTGCGGGCAGGACACCTGCGCCGACGGCGATTATGTGTGCGATACGCCACCGGTAGCCAACCCCAACTACTCCTGTAACCTGACCGCCAATTCCTGCGGCAACGACAATCCCAATCTGCCCGACCAGGTGCGCAACTACATGGACTACACGCCCGACGAATGTAAAAATATGTTCACCCAGGGGCAAAAAGACCGTATCACCGCCACGCTCGACACGGTTCGGACGCTCATTTGGTCGCCCGGCAATCTGGTTGCTACCGGCTGCGACAGCGCCTACGTTGCGCCGCCGGTCTGCCCGGTTGCGGCGGATTTTATCACGCTGACGCCACAGGTTTGCCTCGGCGGGAAGGTTTATTTCGTAGACCGTTCGCTGAACTCGGCGACTTCCTGGCAGTGGTTTTTCCCCGGCGGTACGCCCGCAAGCTCCGTTTTGCAAAACCCGACCGTGACTTACGACAGCCTGGGCACGTTTTCCGTTACGCTCGTTGCCGCCAACGTCAACGGCAGCGATACGCTCTTTTTGGAAAATTACATCAACGTCACGGAGCCGGGCATCGGCCAGTCCTTGCCGTTTTCAGCCAACTTCGACGACGGGATTTTCCCGCCGACCGGCACGGAAATCTACAATCCCGACCTCGGCATCACCTGGGAGTTGGACTCGGCGGCAGCCCATTCGGCGCCTTATTCTGCCCGCATTGACAATTTGGTGAACATCAACTACGGCACCCGCGACGAAATCGTGCTGCCTTTCCTCGACCTGAGCACTTCCAACCCCGATTCGGCGCTGTTGCTGACTTTTTGGTGGGCTTACGCGCGCTCCGACCCGAATTATTCGGACGAACTCATCGTGCAGATTTCCAAAGACTGCGGGGTGAATTACACCAACATCCTGACCAAATCGGGCGCCTCGCTCGTGACCGGCCCGACACAGACCACGCCGTTCATACCCACCGCCGCGCAATGGAAGAAAGCGACGGTCAACCTTTTCCAGTACAAAACCGAGCAGTATGTCAAAATCCGTTTCGTGAACGTGACGGACGGCGGCAACCGGCTGTATCTCGACGATATCCAAATCAACGGCGGCTTGGTGACGGCCACCGGCGAGCCGGGTCAATACGGATTGCCGCTGCGCTTGTTTCCGAATCCGGCCTTTGACCGCGTGCAAGTGCGGGCAGACGGAGGCTGGGACGAGCCGATGCACATTCGCGTATATGACAACCTGGGCCGGTTGCTGCGCGATTACGGCGCTTCCGCTGCCGGTACACTCGACTTGACGGGGCTGCCCAACGGATTGCTTTTCGTAAAAATAGAATCCGCAGGGCGCATAGCGTCCTTTCGGTTGATGAAAGAAAAATAACGGATATGGAAGATTTTCCAAACTATCACCCCATGATTGTCCACTTCCCGATTGTGTTGCTGTTGCTGGCAGCGGTGATGCAATTGGCGGGCTTTTTTGTGAAAAACAAGGGGTTTCACTACACAATTCTGGCGTTGGCGGTGCTGGGCTACGCCTCGGCCTATTTTGCCGCCGCATGGCGGCATCCGCAAATCGAGCGGGAAGCGGTGAGCGCGGCGGTGTTGGCAATTTTTGACGAGCACCAACTCTATGCGCGTTGGTCGGTGTATCTGGGCGGTGCGGGAGCGGTGCTGAAAGGCATCGAACTTTATTTTCGGCAGCGATTCTTTTTGGCTGCATTGACCGCATTGGCATTACTTGGCGCAGCGGCGGCAGTCGCGATTTCGGGACATCACGGTGCGGAGTTGGTACATAAATACGGGGTGGGGCCGAAGGGGGAATTTTTGAAAAAGAAGCCGGTTGGCGCTGCCCAGGCGGTGGTTTACGACAATCCGAATGCGGTCGAAAATGACACCACGCCCAAAAGCATCAAAGCGATGACCGTCGGAAAAATCGGGGCCGTCACCGTCACCATTCAGTATTCCTCCCCCAAAGTGCGCGGGCGGGCGATTTGGGGCGATTTGGTGCCGTTTGAAAAAGTGTGGGTCACGGGCGCGAACAATGCCACCTCCATCGAATTTGACCGCGCCGTGGAAGTGGCCGGCACGGTGATTCCGGCGGGCAAGTATGCCTTTTTTACCATTCCCGGAAAGGAAACCTGGACGCTGATTTTGAACAAGAACTGGGAACAACACCTTGCGGACGAGTACGACCCGAAAGACGACGTGGTGCGCACGGAGGTCAAGCCCGAACCCGTTCCGCACACAGAACGATTGCAATATTTTGTGGACTCGCCGATGGGCGATGCCGCCGAGGGCGGCATTTCGATGGCTTGGGATACTTTGAAAATTCGGATGGCTGTGAAGGCTAATTTTTGAATCCTGTTTTCCAACCTGCGGACGCATTGCGATGCGTTGTGCAAATTCGGCGACAGCCACCACATCATGCGTAAAATAGCGAAAAAGCCATGACAATCAAACCGTTACTCGTTCCAATACTCGCCGCTGCCCTTCTCGCTTTGGCGAACTTCTCCCCTCCCCCACCCGGCCCTTGCGACTCGCCTTTGGTGGGCGGGCACACCGGCGCGCCGGGCGAAACCAGTTGCACGGGCTGTCACGGCGGCACGGCCAACACCGGCCCCGGCAGCCTGACGCTCACGCTCAGCGACACCATGTTGATGTATTCGCCCGGCGAGACGTTTGACGCGACCGTCGTGATGAAACAGGTCGGGCGCGACAAGTTTGGGTTCGTCGGGCTGGCCCTGAAAGATGCGGGCAACACGACCATCGGCACGTTCACGATTGACGACATGGTGCGTACCCGGACTTTCAACGACGGCTCGCGCAAATACGTGTCGCACACGCCCTGCGGCGCCGATGCCGTCCCACCGGACAGCCTTTCCTGGACATTTCATTGGAAAGCACCCGCAACCAACGTGGGCAATATCACCCTGTACCTCGCAGGGCTGGCCGCCAACCATAACCACGCGCTGAGCGGTGACGATACCTACACCTTGACGGTGCATCTTGTGCCGGATTCCATTATTTTGGGCGCGAAAAACCCCATCGCAGGCAGCAGTCTTCGGTTGTGGCCGAATCCAGCTTCCGAAGCGGTGTACTTCACCCTCGAAGGCGCCAGCAGCGGGCAAACGATTCACCAAGCCGAAATCTGGTCGGCAGCCGGGCAGATGGTGTGTATTACCGACCTTACGGAAAATAAATTGACGGTAGCAGGCCTGGAAGCAGGCGTTTACCGGCTGCTTTTGCGTGATGAGGGCGGGGCGGCAATCGGTCATGCTTCTTTTGTGAAATTATAAACCTGTTCATTTCATGCGCCACACCCGCCAGTACTACCTCCGCCGATTGCACCGCTACATGGGCGTGACCATTGGGATTCAATTTTTGCTCTGGACGGTCGGGGGGCTGTATTTCAGTTGGTCGGACATGGACGAGATACACGGCGATTACCAGCGCCGACCGGCGCCGCTGCTTGTGCCGGATACGGCAGGCTGGGTATCGCCCTCGGTGGTCGTGCAGAACCTGCGGGCAGCGGGTGAAAGCCCCGACAGCATCCTCAGCCTGCGCTTGGTCCCGGTGCTGGACGCGGTGTGCTGGCAGGTGGTTTTTTTTGAAAAAAATGCCCGCCACCGGCATCCGCGAAAAGTGCGGCTTGCCGATGCCAAAACCGGCGCACTGCGCCGGGCCTTGTCGAAAGAAGAAGCGGTGGAAGTTGCGGCCCGGCAATTCAACGGCACACCGACTTTGCTATCGGCGGTGTACCTCGATGAAATGCCTCCCGACCACGAATACCGGGAAAATGCCTTGCCCGCCTGGGCCGTCACTTTCGAACATTCTTCCAAAACCGTTGTGTATGTCGCTGCCGAATTGGGCACGGTGGAAAAATTCCGCAACGAAAAATGGCGGTGGTTCGATTGGCTCTGGATGCTGCACGTGATGGACTACGAAAGCCGCGACCACATCGGCAATTGGCTGTTGCGGGTATTTTCAGTGCTGGGGCTGTTGACCATTTGTTCGGGTTTTGCGTTGTTTATGGTTACTTCACCAACACTACGCAAAATGTTTTAAACAGCATTTTAATCTAATAACATGAAAATTAGACTCTTACTCTACTTCTTTTTCGGGCACATTGTCAGTATTTCCGCCCAAACGCTCACCGGCACCGTCACCGACTCCAACGGCGCACCCGTGGCCAATGCCCGCGTGACCATTTTTCTCAATGACACTTCCATGTTCCGGGAGGCTCGCACCGATGCCAACGGGGGCTATCTTTTTGAAAATCTCGACCCGTATTATTTCTTTTTCAACGTGGCCGCACGCGGCTTCGAACTTTTCCAAAACGCCACGACGGGCATCGTCGGCACGGTCATACATGATGCGCAATTAGAACCCGAAACGCAGCCCGGCCAGTGGACGACCATCATGAATTCGCCCGAACCGCTCGGCGGCACCGACCTCGGCGTTCTGCTGCCCGACGGCAGTATTTATTACTGTCACAATACCAAAGACCCTTTCCTGTTCGACCCCGCGCTCGACGACACGCTCGCCATTCCGGGCGACGCGCAGGTGCAGGGTTGCGCTGCCTCCAAACTGCTTTGGAACAACGAGGTCATCATGGCGGGCGGCACGGACCAGGAAATTTACGGACCCGGTACGCGGAAAATCAAACAGTTCGGCCTCGCCACGCAAACCTGGCAGTCTCTGCCGCTCATGCTCGACTACCGCTGGTATCCCGCCATGACCCAACTCGCCGACGGGCGACTGCTCATCGTAGGCGGAGGCGGGCTGAACAACCCTGTCCGGGTAAACACGTCCGAACTCTACGACCCCATCGCCGGCACGACCGAATGGGCCGACACGGTGGCGATCGGCATGGAGCAATCGCCCATCCTGACGCTTTATAGCGGCAAAGCCTTGATGACTTTCCGCCCGCCGCAACTGTTCGACCCGGTCACTGAGCAATGGGATTTGGCCGCCGATTTTGTGCAAGGCAACCGGATGCCCAACGGCGACCACGTGGACCATGAACTGGTGCATTTGCCGGAAGGCGATGTGATTGCCATTGGCTTCAAACCCTTTCCGGCGGGCAGCGGCGGCAATCTCGTGGAGCGTTACGACCCCATCACAGACACATGGACTTTGGGAGCCGATTTTGCGCCCCTCCGTTCGCGCTCCGAAACGGTACTGACTCCCGACCGGTGTATCCTCGTGCTCGCCGGAGCCAAAGAAGACCCCGCCGACCCTACATCCGTGAACCAATGGGGCTACATGGACCTGACCGACCAATATGACCCATACGCCGACACCTGGCGGCGACTCGCGCCAATGCCCCGCAAACGCGAGTACCACGCTTTGGCGATTCTGGTGCCCGACGGTCGCATTATAGTGGTCGGCGGCGAAGGCGCGCCCGGCAACGAGCCGCCTTTGAGCATTATTGAAGCTTACGAGCCGCCGTACTTGTTCCGGGGTGTGCGTCCCCAAATCCTCAATTTGGCAAAGACCGATTACCAACGCGGTGAGACGATACATTTCGACGTGGCACGCACCAACGCGCCTACTTCGGTGGTTTTGCAAAGCACTCAGGCCGTTACTCACATGATGAATTGTGGGGAAAATCGTTTTCTCGATTTGAATTTTTCGGTTGAAAACCAAGCCGTTAGTGCCGAAATCCCCAACGATTCCCTGAAAGCCTTGCCGGGCTGGTATTTGCTCTGGGCGATGGTGGACGACATCCCATCCGTGGCGAAAATCGTGCGGATTCTGCCGGGGAAAGCAGCGGTTTCGGTCAAAAGCCCGGCATTTGAACCGGCGCTTTCCGTTTTTCCCAACCCGGCGAGCCGGGAGATTTTCCTGAAAACGACCTTTTCAGGTGATGAACGCATCCGCTCGGTTTCGATGGCGGACGTGTCGGGCCGAATCGTCGGCTTTTGGTCGGGCGGCCTCGCGCCGGATGCCGACGGACGCCTGCGGCTGGCCTTGCCCGACTGTCCGACAGGGGTTTATTTTTTGAAAATGGAAACGGGGCGAAGGGTGTTGGTGCGGCAGTTTGTCAAAAAATGAGTTCAGCCAAGAAATGCTCGAAAAATTGATTTCCCAAAGGCGACAACTCACGCTTTTCCTCGAAGGGCAGGAAGCCGAGGCCGTCGAAAACGTGCAGCGGGCATTCGACCCGCACCTCTGAAATCCGAACTTCAAATCGAGATGTCCCCCGTGTTGTGCGCGCACAGCACGGGGGATTTTATTTTTTATAAATTTTTTTCAGGCTCGTGCAGCTTTTCTTTTTCAACGCCCGCACTTCTCCTTTTAGAAAATTGAACGCATTAGACGCAAATCCGCCGAGCACCGACATGGTATTGGCCGCCGCTTGCTGTGCAGGCGAACGGTACGCTCAGCGTATGTTGTGGGAGCGGTACAGCAGAAGGATGTTCGGTGTGTGTCTGCGATTTGCCAATTCGCCAACGGAAGCGGAGGACCTGTTGCAAGAAGGCTTCGTGCAGGTATTTCAAAACATCTGCAAATACCGGGGCGAGGGCAGTTTGGAAGGTTGGATACGGCGAATCGTGGTGCGCACAGCGCTGGAACAATTGCAAAAACAGCGACAACTGCCCGAAACGCTGAATTTGGACGTACTGGAAGGTTTCGAATTTGAAAGCATGGATGAATCGGACACGGAACTGCCCGAACGGCTGCTGCGGCTGCTCCAACAAATGCCTCCCGGCTTCCGCAGCGTGCTCAATTTGTACGTCCTGGAAGACCACAGCCATGAAGAAATCGCCCGCGAATTGGGCATTACCGTAAGCACCTCAAAATCCCAGCTGATTCGGGCAAAAACCTATCTGCGAAAGCTGTTGAACAAAACATTGATGTTAATATGACAAACCGCTCTGCTCACTTTGACGAAATAGAACGCCTGCTCCGGGAAGCACTTGGCGACTATGCGCCACCCGCCCCGGAACGGGTGTGGAAGCGCGTCGAGGCACGGTTGTCCAAGCGCCGCCGCCCGGTGATTTGGTGGTGGCTGGCGGGCATGGGATTGGCAGTTTTGCTTGGCGGGTTGGCTATGCGGAAAATGCGGGGGGACAAACCTACCGTCGCCGCGCCACAAGCAGCTGCACCGGTTGTGGGCAGCAGCGTGAACGCCTTTGAAAATACAGTGGCGAATGCCGCCCTCTTGCCCGGCGGCGATGTTCCTGTCCGTCAAATGCCGACAGACGATGCACTGCCAATGCGAAAACACAGCGTGTTGCAAAAACAGGCAACACAAACAAGCCCCGAGCAGGTGTTTCAGCTGATTACCCCGATAAACGCTGTGGTTGCTGACTCGGGCCAAGTTATGGCCGATTCTTTCGACACATCGGATGTCATCGTTTTGTCTCCATTGCCTACGCTGCCACCACCACAATTGGCAATTGCGCAAAGGATAGAGTCTCTTTCATCTTTGACAGTTGAAATACCACGCCGCGCCCGTTCGAACCAATGGTCGGTCGGGTTGCACATAGCCCCAGTGTGGCAGTGGCAGAAATTAGCCGGAATGAATCAGACCGGGCACATCCCGGTTGCCGAACACACACAAAACCCGGCAACGGGCCTGCAATCGGGCATTTCAATAGCTTATCAACTGAATCCGCGCTGGCGTGTAGAATCTGGTCTCTGGCAACAGACTACCACCCACATCTATTCCAATATCGCCACATTGCGCCTTATGGACGGCATCAACCTCAACCCGAACGACCCTGGCGCGAAACAATACGAATTCCGGTACGCACTTCCTTCAAACGGGGGGATTCCCACAGAGGTGGTTTTGCTTATGGAAGAGGTGGACCCCACTTCGCACATACCCAACGACGAGCCCTTTGTGGTGACCATGCAAACCAGGCTCCGCAGTACTGAATGGCTCGTACCGCTCAGCATGCAAAGGCTTTTGGGATATGGCCGCTGGAAAAGCACCTTGCGCGGTGGCGCAATGTTGGGATTCTCAGGTCACGCT
>WBZQ01000322.1_pt1 | contig 40648 bp, 74 predicted proteins | sample 5204251 | NCBI WGS metagenome assembly WBZQ01 (sample SAMN12412402, study PRJNA552823) | activated sludge metagenome | isolation source: activated sludge from nitrification reactor of wastewater treatment plant... | place: USA: Virginia | collected 2017-09 | reverse complement strand
CCGTGCCGACTTGAGGTATGTAGTCGCCATCAAACTTCGGGCGGTAGACGATGATATCTGTCCCATCGCGCGGCGCAGTTGAGATCGGTCGCCATTTAGGCATGATCGTTTTCCTGTCGAGAGAGTGAAGGGGCGAGCCCTTCCGTCTTTGCATGAATTTTCAATGGCTCTTCCAAAAAGGAAGTGATGGTGGCCATGTCCTCGTTTAGGCCCTCAAAGCTGTACCCGGCATTCTGCTCTTCGATGAAGCTCGCCATGTGCTTGAGGTGTATGACTGCCATCTGCAAGGCAGACTTCAATCCAAGGACCTGCGCCTCAATCGCGTAGGACGCCCCTGCCTCGACGTTCGAGATTGAGTTTTTCTCCCAATCCGGCGACTGGGTCATCGCGAACGCCAGCTTGTATTCGGCGCGCTCTTCAGCGCTACCTTCCCCGCCTTTCAAAAATTGCTTGCCCTCGGTCATTTCAATTTTCTCCTGTCCGTGTATTGGCCATGATCCGGCTCGCGATCGATCAACTCGCGGTTCCAGCCGACAGCGCTGTATAGATCATCAATCGCAGCCTGCTCGCTCTTGCCGTAGCCGACCGGCGACGCGCTGAAAAATCCGTCCTGATCGCAATCCGCGTCGTAGGTATCGGCGTCGATGGCGAACCAATATCCATCAGGGTTGAGGCCGGTGCGAATGTCCATCTCAGGCCCCCAACACGCAAACCTTGGAGGGCGTCGCGTTGTAAGTGGCGCTGTCGCGGCCAACCCACGTCGCCTTCCAAATCTGGACTTCCTTGCCGCACAGATCGGGGTGAGAGGCCAGCAGGGTCAGCGCCCAAGCCTTCAGGCCCTCGACGGTGGCGAAGTGGTTGGTGAAACCTTCGATGTGTGCGCGGTAGGTCATGTCCGTATCCCCTTGCTTTCAGTCTCCATAACGTATATATGATTATTGAGCCTGTCAATAGCGTATATATGGAAAAATGACATGGGACGTAAAAAACTTTGGGACGAGCGGATTCTGTTACCGCTGGCATCCGAGACCCTGAAACGGATCGATGCCGCGCTGCAAAAGGATGAGGCGAGGCTGGATCTGATCCGCCAGGCGATCGAGAAGGAGCTGAAAAGACGGGAGCGCAAGGGCTAAACCTCCCGTTGTTCTTGCAAAGGGAAAGCTTCGGGGAAATCCTCAGGGTCCAGGCTTTCGCCATCTGTCAGTGCCTGCTTTGCGCCTGCATAGGTCAGATAAAAGTGAGCCAGCTTCCCGCCGCCCTTCTCGCGGACGGCCAGCCTGCTTGCGACCAGATCAAGCCACCTACGTTCAATGATTGAACCGACTGCGGCGAAATATCGGTTGCGATAGGACTGCATGCTTTCGTTCGGAAGTCCGAGGGCAGCACGGGCCAACATAAGGTGCTCAGTTGTCATCATGTCGCGCCTCGTTCGTCCTGTGAAAGGTGTAACGGGCCGCGCAAGATGAACATCGCGATATGCCGGCCGGTCCCCTTGCCTTGGGATCCGTCCTCGGTCGCGTGCCAGCGCACGTCGCCGAGATTCCGGATGTCGGCGTGCTCGCCAAAGATGGCCTTGACCATCATCAGCAGCCATTTATCGACGGGATAGACAAGGACGACGGTCTTGCCCTTCTGCCATTCCGCGATCGCCTTGCGCATCCAAGCTGTCGGGCCTTTCTTCTTGCCCTGGTGAATGATGGATCCGAAGGGGATGTTGGCATAGTTGACCGGACCCCACTCGCAGGTCAGGCCGTCAAAGCCTTCCGGAAGCGGGTAGGGGCACGGATCGAAGAACTCGCCGAACTCTTCCCGGATTGCAGCCAGCAGCGACGGCGGGGAAAGCCAGTAGTGTTTCCCGTCGTCACCATTGCCGCGGTGAAACTTGTTGTCGGCCGGCGCCAGTTGAGATTGGTGCAAATCGGTCAAGATGTCGCTCCGCGTTCGTCTTCGTGAAAGAAAGCCGACTGGTATGCCGGCTCTTCGAGCGGAAGGCGCGGCTTGCGAAGCTCGGCCTCTACGCGCCTGCAGGCGATGTCGAAATATCCGGGATCTATCTCGATGCCGACAAAGCGGCGCCCGTAATCAATGCAGGCCACGCCCGTCGTGCCGCTGCCCATGAAGGGGTCAATAACGACCTCCTCGGGCTCGCTCCACCAGCGCACAAGAAATTTGAAGTGATCCAGAGCGCGACTGCAAGGGTGACCATTGGCAGCCCTGCCATCAGGCTGAACAGATGGCGCCCGTCCGGGAATGACGCGCTGGCCCTTACGCGAGGGGATCGGCTCGCCAAAGCAATAGGCAATCTCGTCGCCGCCCAGGTAGCGCCCAATATATCCCGGCATGACGTAGGGCAGGATCACGGCGCGAGCATAGGGCAGCGTCACCGCCTGCAGGAAGCGCGGGTCACTATCGTGTCGCATGACGACGACTGCGCGCCGCACAAGCGGCACTACCTTGAGAGTAGCGGACCAGAGCGCCGAGGGATCATCACTGCCGGGGATCAGGCCGCGCGGACAGTTGGGCCACACAGGATCCGTAATCATCGCGTCTGCCGACAGGATCGGCAGAATTTCGCGACAATCGCCAAGATACAGCGTTGCGTCGCCTATGGTCTCGACGCGGGTCATCGTTGCTCCTGCGGAGCGCTCAACGCGGTGCGGCGAAGTCGCACCTTCGCCAAACCCATGAATCCGGCGCCGCCTTCGTATGACCGATATGCCTCCCCATCCTGGACTGCGCGCTCAAACGTTCGCATCTCACCGGGATCTAGCTGGCCGACGAAAAGGCCTTCAATCCAATCGAGGTCGGTCTTCATGACGCATCCTGTTGTGATGTCGATGATAACGAAGCCCTGCGGCGTCCTGCCTCTTTCCGAATGGTTACGATCCGACGGCCGTACTCCATGAAGAAACCAGGCGGCGTGTCGCGAATGACTGCCCTCACCATCTCATGCACATCGTCGTGGAGATTGCCGTAGGCCCAGCAGAAGCATGGGACCGAAATCGTGGCCCATTGGCGAAGTTCGACGCATCGCGTGCAAATGTGGAAGAAGCTGACGCAGCCGTCCCATTTGCCGGCCGTGTATTCGTAGGACTCGCCGACGAAGATCGGGGCGCCGCATTCGTAACATTTGTGCGGCTTGCGTGCGGCTTTCACCGTATGGCTATCGTGCCACTCCGGCGAATCGTAGTCGCAAAAGCAATCGTAACTCATGCCGCGCTTCCTTCTTCCCGTGAGAGTGCAGCGCGCAGCGCCTTTCCCGCATCATTAAGTTCACGCCATCGAGCCGCAGCTTCTTGGCCTAGTTCATCGTTCGGCATTTTGCTGATAGGCGCCTCAAAGAAAGTCAGCCGATTGTAGCCGCTTTCCTCTCCGAGCCGCTTCACGGCAAGCAAATATCGTTCAGCCGCCAGCCGCAGTGCTTCACTCCCAGGCGGGGAATAATTGGTAGTGGTCGCGGGCTTACACCCCACCGCCGCTCCGGACTGACCGTCGTCAGCCTGAGCCAGGCGCATGTCCCCGTCGGGACGGGCCTGAGCATTGTTATTCGCACCTTGGGAATGAAGCTCTGCGTCGCCATCTGATTTCATCCCGCGCGAGTAGTATCCTGCGAAGTCGGGCTCTGGTGCAGTTCCGGGCGATTTGTCGAACCCTTCCTTGAAGGCAACTTCCGCCAAGATGGCCTCAACCTTCAGGCATCCTTCGTAAGCGGCGCTGCCGCCGAGCAGCGCGCCACCATGGGCAGCGCCGTGTAAGCGATCCATCTGCTCTTGCGTGATGCTGTAGGTCTTCATTTTACCCTCAAAATTCGATGTCCGATTCTTGTGTATGATTTTCGGACAACCACGCCTCCATGCGCTCTCGCTCGGCTGTCGCGAGTTCAAATTTTGCCAGTTCGATAGCGCGGTCGATCTCGTCTAGACGCTCGCGCTCTTCTTCGTCGTAGCTCAGCGTGTGCCGCCTGTTGCCGTAAGCCCCGGACTCGATGGCGTTCTTCATCACCCACAGATTGTTGTATTCGTCGGTTCGCGGCCATGCATCGATGATGCAGGCACAAGTGCCATCATCCATCTGGTATTCGACCGTGATCGGCTCCCCGTTATCGCGAACGAAATCTTTGAAAAACGTCTGCGGCATTAGCGCGCCTCCCGTTGTTCCACTGACAAGACCATCAAAACATCTGCCGACCAGCCGGGCCTTGCAGCAGCGCGCAGGCCCCGATCACGAGCAGCGCCAGTACCGGACTCCACCCGAGCACGTAGAGAATGATCCTGGTGCGCGTCATGGGCTTCGGCGGGTCGGTGTAGCGACTGATTTCGTCCATGGTTCGATTCTTTCTCGGGGGAAGAAGGTCACACTTGCGCCTTGATCTGCTCGCGAGCCCAGACCAAGAAATCGCTTTCGTTGACGTTGTGAGGCGAAACCTTCTGACGCATGTCCTCGTCGATCGCCCCGTAGAAAACCTCCAGCAACTGCTCATCTGTAGAGTCCGGCGAGAACTCATAATCGCCCTCGTGGATGCGGAAGGACTGCGGACGAGACCCGCCCACATAACCGTCGTTAACTTCGTAAGTGACCTTGAAGTCTGCCATTTTGCCTCTCCATTGCTTTCCGAGTTCAAGAGCGCTGACGTGCGGCGATCACAACGTCGCCGTTGAATTTCCGCCAACGCGTGATCGTCCTGGGCTTCCTGATGCCCAGATGACGCTTGCGAACGCGATCGTTCTTGGCTTTCTCGGCTACATCCTGCGCCGTCTTTGCTCGATGCTTGTCACGAAGCGCAGGAGCAAGATTGGACTCGCGATGCTCGCCGCCATTAGCAAGAGCAACAATGTGATCGCAGTCCCATGCGTCACTTGCCCTGATCCTTCGGCCTGACAGATGGCAAACGCCGCCGTGCCGAGCGAAAACCCTAAGCCGAACGCGAGCAGGGATCTGCGCATCATCTGTTTTGCCAATCCATTCATCGGTTGATCTCACGACACCAACTCCAGTTCGCGAAACTTCACGCCGCGTTCGGCGCCAAAGGCGTACAAACTCTCGATCAACTCGCTGATCTCAGTCGATGTCATCTGACTGGTTCGCATCCCGAGCGGGACAATCGTCCCCGGCGTGATGCCCGGCACGAACTCAGCCCCGCGAAGCGCGGCCGTGGTCAAATCCTTCCAATCTTCCGGCGACCGCATCTTGCCGAACCATTCGACCTGCTTGCTGATCTGCGTCAGCAGACTCCACATGAGCGCGTTTTGGTCGTTCGACCGGCGCGGCGCGCGAAACTCCACCGTCGTTCCCTCGGGAACGCCTTGCGCCCATCGCGCGATCTTATGGCGGTCAGCGGCGCCCTTGATCTGAACGACCTCTCGGCTCATTGCCCGCCCTTCTTCATCAGCGCCGCGCGGATGCCGTCGATCTCCTTGCGAACCTGCAGGGCGTCATCCTTGTGCTTGGCCCAGAAGCGCTGCAACCCTTCGCGGTTGCGGGTCTCCAGGCCGACGAGCTCGGCGGCGTCGGTGCAGTTGCGGGCGTTCATCAAGATCGTGTCGCCATACCTGCCGGCGGGCAGGAACGTCAGCGTGCCTTCATGGTTGACGAACGGAAATTCGTCGTCCGACATGTGGATGGACTTCATGCGGCGCTGTTCGCGCTCAGCCTCGACCAGTTCGGAAGCGGTCGCGTCCGCCAGAACGGCGCGGTCCATTTCTTCCTGCGCATAGACGCCGGAGAAGGTTTCCGGCCATCCGCCGCGGAGCGCCTGCATCCGGGCGCATTTGGCGATTTGGTTGCGGGCCATCTTTTTCCACTGGCCGGAATCGTCCAGGGTCTGCAGGTCGGCCGCTTTGACGCCCTGCTTCAGCTGCTTGCGCTTCTTCTCGCGGTTGGTCTGATTGCCGCTGCGGTCGGTCCAGAACTCGCCGGTCCCGACCCACTCATAAGCGCTGTCATCGGTCTTGATCGGGGCAAACTCATCCCAATAGGCCGTGCCGTTGACCGGATGCCAAGCCGCTGTCTTGCTGTCCTGCTTCCAGAGCTTGACGCTGCACTTGACGATGCCGAGCGGGTTGGTCGGCCCCTTCAGGGTCGGATCGTATTCGTACTCCGGCTCGGTTTCCTCCGGGCGATAGTCGCCGCAGCGCGAGGCCATCACGCGCAAGCCGTCTTGCGTGGTGATAATCGTCATCTGGCGCTTGGCTTCGTCGGCCTTGTTGAAGACGATGGCAATCACCTGCCGCGAGAAGGGATCAAGCCCCTTCACGCGGGCATATTCGATGAACAGATCGAACTCGGTTTCGTTCGTGTCCTTGGCGACGGTGCGCTTGATGGTGTCGAGCTGCCGCGGCGACCACGTTGAGACGGAATGATGAAGAGGAGCAACCTGGTTCATTGGAACTCCTTACGAGCGGCGGATTTGCAGGGTGTGGCCAGCCGTATCGAGATGGCAGCCCGGCACAGACGGGAATTCCATGTTGACGCGGAGCATCGCGGCGGCGCGCTCGTCAGCGTCCTTGATCTTGCTGGCTGCATCGATTGCCTTCTGGCGTTCCTTCAGCACCTTGGCGAGGCCGGCGCGGTCCAGCGTCGGGTCGGATCGCTTCCAGAATAGCGAGGGGATTTCGCTTTCCTGGTCGATTTCGACGCGCGGGGCAGCCTTGCCGAGGCTGACGGTGCCGATGTCCATTTCGTGCTTGGGCCATTGGGCGATCGTCATGGCCTGCTCGATCAGGCCGCGTGTAGCCTCGATGCGCTTCTCTAGCCGGCCGCGACGGTCCTTCAACTCAACTTCTCGGGCCTTGATGCCGCGCACGAAAATCTCGTCTTCCTCGATCGCAAGAACCGCATTGCGGATTTCCACGTCCAGCGTGGTTTCGCCGTCGAAGGAATCCTGCAGGGTCTGCAAATCGTCCAGCGCCATGTCCTCGCCGTTCGGCGCCAGCATCTTCGCCAATTCCAGGCGCAGGCTCTTGGCGGCTTCAATCGACTTGTGCAAGCTGTCGGGATGGCTGTTCATCGCGTCCTCTCTATGCAGCTACGAATGATGGGGATCTCTCTGTTGAACTGGTCGTCAGCGACTTGCTCTGCCGCGCGGTCCAGCCGCTTGGCGTATTCGGCCATTTCCTCGTTGGCCTCGATCGGGGAGAAGCCGGCGCGGCGCTGGAGCTGGTAGAAGCTAGCGAGGCGCTCGGTGCGCTCGTTGAGCGAGCGGCGGATGGCGGGATCGTCGATCATGCCAGCACCAAATCAGCGTTGGCGCCCGCATCTTCCAACACAGCGCGGGTAACATCGTCCGGGCTCTGGCCGACGACGACGTGATGAATGAAACAGATGTTGGTGTATTCGCCGGATCGCACGCGGGAGACGACACCGCTATAGGTGATCTCGGGATCGACAATGGCTTCCCGGCCCCGGCGCCCGTAGTCGATCATGACAACGAAGTATTCCATTTCCGTTCTCCTAGATCAGGTAAGACGCGATCAGAAACACGCCGAGGAATGCGAGGGGGAGGGAGAGAAGGAAGTCGGTCATGACGCGCGACGCTGGCGACGAGCCGCCACAAGCGCGCGATGCCAAGCAGCCTCGCGAGATTTCATTTCTTCTTTGGTGATTAGGCCGTTCCCGCAGTCGCGGCGGATGATAGCGATCTCGGCGGGGAGCGCTCCCGTAACTAACTTCCAATTGCGCCACGTCGCGCCCTCGACGTGCTCAGAACGCTCCAGATCGAGCGTCCCGTGGCCGTGCCTATCAACGGTCCGATACTCAGTTGCCATGTCCGTGCTCCCTTGATCTGATGGGAGCAATGTAACTCCTATTGTCACAAGCTGCAAGAAAAAAGTGACAGTGAAAGTTACAATAATATTCCGCTTGTAGCTCAGGCGGTTACGGCTGCTTCTTCGGATTTAGCGTAGGAGGTCGGTCTTTTACCGCTTCCCGACCGCGCGCCGGAGCATATCGGCCAAGCCCTCGACCTGGGCATCAGGAGTGCCGGCCACGATGGCGTCAAGGCTCACACGGGGGCTCCGGCCGGGTTCCGGGGGCGGGGACCATAGTTGCTGGTGATCTATGCCCAGCGCCTCGGCTAGTTCCACCAGCTCGGCCACGGAAAGGGTGAAAGGCTGGCGTTCCAGCCGGTAGTAGGATTCGCGCTCGATCCCGAGCCGTTCGGCCATGTCAGGAGCCCTGACGTTTTTGGCCTTGCGCCATTCCCGCAGGTAAACGTGGGGTTTGGCCCCTTTCCGAATCCGCTCGATCATAAGTGACATTATGCCTCACAGCCGATAAATGTCTGTGACGGTGGTTGCCACTTTTCGCTTGACAGACTGTGACAGCCAGAGTTACAAACGGGCCATGAGCGAAAATGCCCACCCGATCAGAGCCTATCGCGAGCGCCAAACCCCGCCCTTGTCACAGGGGCAGTTCGGGGACCGCGTAGGCGTGACACGGTTCACCGTCATCCGGTGGGAAAACGGCTCGCCGATTGGCGAAAAGGAACTTCCTGCTGTCAGCCGCGAGATCGGGATTCCGGCCAAGGAATTGAGACCTGATCTGGTGGAGAGGCACGAAGAGATTTTCGGGGGCGCTCAGTGACGCCCGGCTCGACCCGAGGGAGGGACGGCGTTGGGCGCATATTGCGCCTCTCGCGCATCTGCAATCGCCTCGTCGGTCGAATGCTCGGGCCAAATCAGGCGCACTACGGCCACTCTGAGTTCCTCGCCGAGGCCGTCCTGAAGTCTGTATCCAACACACGTCATGATGCCGTTGCGCGTCACATGACTGGAAAAGCCGTCTACGAATATTTCCGGCAAGCCCATAGGCTCGACGACCGTTTTGTCGCGCATTTTCTCTACCCCGATACTCCATGGGGCCATGCCGCCGCACAGCACGTACACAACCTAACAGCGAGCGGGAAAAACTGGAAGCGGAATCGTGACATGGCTGTGTCGCTACGGCGACAAGACACATCGTTGCGTTCCACTTTGGAACAGGTGCACGCATGAACGCGCCGCGCTGCTCAGCCTGCGACCGCTTCGCCATAGTCGAGATCGAGGAAGGCTTTTTCCTCTGCCGCAGATGCGAAGTCATTCTCTGCAAGCAGTTTCCGGATACCGCGAAGCGCGCCAAGTCCGTCGCATCGACCGAGACGGCCACGAGTGAAACCACAGAGCTTCCAGCCGACGCACCCACCAGCGGTGCCGCAGACACTTTCCCGCCATTGCCTGATTTCCTTGCGAGGGTCGCATGACGCTCCAAATCCTAGCCATATGGCTGCTTGCGAACGCGCTAATCGCCTTTGCTCTGATGCCAGCGAGGAAGTCATGAGAGGGATCGCCAGCCTCGGGGCAAGCACCGACGATCCCTCACGCGGCGATACTCTGCCGCTACCTCGTCTTCCGTCTGGGTCCATCAACACCGGCCGCGCGCCGCTCGAAAGCGGCGATCTGGCGGAGACCGTGCGCGACCGCGTCACGTTGGGTTTTTTCCTTTTCTTCTTGTGCAGCATCGCTGCGTTCTTGGGAGCTGTCGTCGCCGCCTTTCGGGCGGTCTGGGGCTAGGTATCGGACTGCGTTGGCGGTTGCTGCTGCCAGCGCGATGAAGCTCAAAGGTTCGTCGTCACTATCGGCCTTCATGTGCGTATTCAAAACATGAAGGATTTTGCAAATGCGAAAAAAGGAGCTGCCATTGTCTGATTCCGCGTACCTGGATCAGGCCGCCCTGTGGTCGAAGGACTTGACGCGTATGAAGTCCCGAGGCCCCGGCGACATCGACAATGCCATGCGCAAGATCGAGCGCGAGTACGGCATTGATTACGGGTTCTTGTGGTCGCTCCGATATCGCCGGGATCGGCTCAAGATAATCAGCATCTCGGCCTACGAGATCATCAGGGCGGCTTATCGCGCGGAATGCGAGCGACAAATGCGAAAGCTGGAAAATGACATCAAGCGTACCGAAGAAATCGCCGGGCCTGATCGCGCTTCTATTCGCGCGGCTAAGGCTCTGGTGGACGAGGGTTAGGGGATGATGCTGGAAGGCATTCGATACAACGCGCCGAGCAGAAGCGGGGAGATCATCCGCCGCACGGCTCGCTTCGTCACTCACGATCAGATCATGACGATGATCGAGCTCTGGCGCGCTGGCAAGGACACAGCCGACATCGCCCGCGAAATCGGCTTACCGGAGCATGAGGTAGCCAATCGGCTTCCCGCGATCCGCGAACAGTTTCGTAGCGTAGGAGTGCGATAGATGGCGAATCCCCTGTGGGTCGATACCTGGTCGGATGCTGATCTCGAAACTCTCGTCAACAAGCGGGAAATCGAGCGCAGGACCTACAAGGAAATCGCGGCCGAGATGAATCGGCCTTGGCAGACGGTCTATGACCGTTACGTCAAGATCGTGAAGGCAAGGCCGGCCGCTGCTTTGGAAGCACCATCAGTCGTCCCGCTTCTCAGGGAAATCCCCCCGTTGCACAAAGAGCTCGGGATCGAGACCTATGTGCACATGCAAGCCGTTCTGCATACGCCGGTCGGCGGTGGGATGCACAGGGAGCAGGTCAGCGCCCACTGGTTCCGGATGCCGATAACCCTCGCAAAGGTGATCTGATGAAGCCGACGCCGATTCACCAGGTGCTGCGCACCATCAAGCCCATGACGCCATTCAACCGGATGGCCTATCTGCGCGGGCTGATTTCATCCGAGCCCAAGCGATCGATCCGGCGCCGCGAGTTGGAGGATGCATTGCGGGATCTTTTCACGAAGCAATTGCGCAAGGAAAGCCGGGCGGCATGAGCAAATCACCGACGGCAGCTCTGAACGAAGTTCTTTTGCGCGCCGCGCTGCGGGCCGAGCGCATCAATCAAGACCGCGCCCTCGACGCCGAAGCCAACGCGCTCGCCAAGCGAAACGACAACTATGCCAGTGAGTATCGGCATCACCGCGTTCCACACACCAAGAAACCAGGGGCAAGGGATGGCCACAATAGGCGACAACAGCCAGCTTAAGGCGATTGCCGAGCGCATCGAGCATATCGAGAAGGACATTAAGGAGCGTCAAGGGGACCGGGCCGAAATCTATCTGGAGGCCAAGTCGCACGGCTATGACGTCAAGGCCCTGCGGGCTGCGATTGCACGCCGCAAGGCCGACGCGAACAAGCGCGCCGAGCATGAGGCCCAGGTTGACCTCTACATGGAGGCGCTGGCCTCTCTGGTGCGTCCTTGACGGCAACGGCTGAACTGATAACCGCGCTCGTCGCGGGCGGTATGTCAGCTGCGGAAGCGGCCGGATTGGTTGCGCGTGCGGCTGTGGAAATGACAGGCGCACTGACCGCTAAGAAAGCTCCCAAAGCTGGCGCCCTTCGCATGAGCGACTATCGCGATCGACGCGAAGCCATGGGCATGCCCCGCATTTTCCCGGCCAACCAGTACCGCCCCCTCTTGTTGGAGAGGGATGGGGAGCGCTGCATCTACTGCGAAGCAACGGGCCCCCTTGTCATCGATCACATTCATCCGACCTTTTTGGGTGGTAACGACGACCTCGGAAATCTTGGCTTGGCTTGCCGTCCGTGCAACGGACGAAAGGCCGGGAAGCCGCTGCAGGCCGCTGGAATGTGCATCGTCGTGGAAAGCGCGGCGAGCGCACACAAGGGGTATCTAGAGCGCACACAATGCGCACAAGAGCAAAGCACCGTTAATGCGCACAATCCGCGCACAGATACGCACATAAGCGCACAAGCTGAAAGCGCAAACGGTGCGCAAGATGTGCGCCAAAGCGCGCACAAATCTGCGCACACACCGGAAGCGCCTATATCTCTTTCTTCTTCTAATAGTCTTTCAGAAAGGAAAGAAAGTAAGGAAGTAAGAAAGAAAGATATCGCGCGCAAAAAATCGTTACGCCCATTGTCGGATGATTGGGTGCCGTCCCTGCGTTCCTATCAGATCGCGGAAGAGCACGGCCAGAACGTGCAGGTCGTCGAGCAAATCTTTCGCGATTACCTGAAATCCAGCGGCAAGCTGTACGCAGACTACGACGCCGCATTCAACAATTTCCTTCGCAACCAGCATCGCTTTAGCGGGAGCCGACCCCATGAAAAACCTGCGCCTCGATCCGGCGGAAGTCTCATCGCAGCCCTCGACCGCAAGCTCGAAGAACTCGCGGCAGAGAATGGAGCTGATCGTGCGCTGCCAAAAAGCGATCTTCTCAGCCTATCGGACGGATCAGTACGCCGATCCTGAGGGCTTCCTTCATCAGCTCGGCGCTGTGCTGGAAGAGTTTCCCGACGAGGTTATCACGCACGTAAGCGACCCCAGGACGGGCGTTCAGCGCCGCTCGGAGTGGCCGCCGACCATCGCAAAGATCGTTGCGGCCTGTGAGGATCACGCGGCCTATCTGGACCGGATGCGCAAGCCTCGCGCCGTGCCGCTGCCACGGCTGCCGTCACCGCGCTTGCAGGACATGCCCGCCGGGTATTTGGCGCAGATATTCGTCCCTGAAAATCACAGCCGCTATCAAGCCTTGGTCAGATGGTCCGAAACCGCTGATCGCCTCTATTGGAAATACGGCAAGTCCTCAGACGGCCGGCAAGGGATTTGGGTCAACATCGGAATCTGGGACGGGTCGATCTCAATGCACTCCGATACTGAAACCATCATGGCAACCGAGCGCACCAATCCCGAGCAAACCGTTCGCGAATAGGGGGAGACAGGGGAATGACAATGGGGGCACTGACCATGACGAACATCCGCCGCACCGGCATTCCTGCGACCAAGCGCCGAGGCAAATCAAATCCTGAGTACGTCAAATCGGTCGTCGACGGCCTGCCGACGCCTGAGCGCATGGCGAAGGCTGAGGGGTTTTTCGAGATCGGAGACGACAAGCAGGGGACTCGCGTCTATCGCCTGCAGGATCATTCCCTCGCCAGGATGAAGCAGCGGGACGCCATTGCAGACCACGAATATGCGGCCTTGCAAAAGTTCAAGCACCACTGGAACGCCGCTGGGCTGGAAGGATCCCCCGGTTCGGTAGACCTCAATCGCGTGTTTTCGCCTGATCCGGGATCTATGTCAGGCATGGCAAAGACCGAGGCACAGGCGCATCATCGGCAGCAATATCGGAAGGCCAGAGAGCAATTCGGCAACCGGCAGGCCATCCTGGTCGAGCGCGTCGTCCTTGAGGACTGGACGCTGGAATCTGCGGGGGCAACCCTCGGGTGGCGCGACCGAAAGCAGTCCGTGGCCGCCGCAACGGAGATGATCCGGGATGCTGGCTATCGCCTGTCCAAGCTGTGGGGTATCGGGTGAACGCGCTTGACACGGGGACGCCAATCACTGCAAATCAGGCAGGCTCGTGATTTGCGCCCGCTCGGAGAAATCCGTGGCGGGCTTTTTCATGGGCCATTCCCTGTCGGGCCTTCCGACGCTTTCGACGAAGTTTCCTCCCAGACTCAGCCCGGCGCTTAATCGCGTCGGGCATTTTCCTGAAAGCGCACCGTGATCCACGAACTGCGCCAAGTGATCTGGCTGGAAACGCCAAAGGGCCTCGCCCTCGCAAAGTTCCTCGTAGACCGAGGCGTGGACGCAGACAACGAGTGGATCTGCATCGTGAATGAGACCGGCGAAATCTGGTCCTTCGACAATTCGGACGTCCTGGTTTGCAAGTCCTACACCCTTGGCCGGCGAACCGATTGGCAGAGGAAGCCCGTCATGCGCCGCGGATCGCCGGACAGTATGCGGCGGATGCTTAGGAAGCCGGTTTAACCCGCAATCCCATTTCGCAGATGCGAAAGATTATCAAATAGGTAGGAGCTAAACATGGCGGCGAGAAAAACGCCGTCCAAAGGCGGCAAGCCGGACAAGCTCATGCGTGACGCGCTGATCCTAGAATTGAACCGGGAAGCGCAGGACGCGGACGGCCAGATGACCAAGCGACTGCGCCACATCGCGCGCAAGCTGGTCGATAAGGCGGCTGAAGGTGACGTGGCTGCGATCAAGGAGGTCAATGACCGCGTGGACGGCAAGGCGCATCAGTCCGTTGAAATGAGCGGGGGCCTCGCCGTTTCGCATGAGGACGCGCTGAGTGAGCTTGAGTAAACGCGAGAGGGAAATTCGCAGGCGGTTGCGGGATGACTTCCAGCATTACGCCGCGAAGTGCCTGAAGATCAGGACCAAGGCTGGCAAGATCGAACCGCTCGCGCTTAACCAGGCGCAGCTTTACTTACATGGCCGGCTGGAGGCTCAACGGCAACGGACCGGCAAAGTCCGGGCGTTGGTGCTGAAGGGCAGACAGCAGGGCATTTCGACCTACATCGGCGGTCGCTACTACTGGCGGTCGTCGCATTCCAAGGGCCTTCGCGTGTTCATCCTGACGCATGAGCAGGATGCCACGAACAACCTGTTCGGGATGGTCGATCGCTACCATCAGCATTGTCCCGCGCTGGTTCGTCCGGTCACGGGCGCCGCGAACGCCAAGGAGTTGAGTTTCGAGGCGCTGGAGAGCGGCTACGCAGTCGGCACAGCCGGCGCAAAGGCCACGGGGCGGTCTCAGACCGTTCAACTCTTCCACGGCTCTGAGGTGGCTTTCTGGCCCAATGCGAAGCTGCACTTCGCGGGGGTCGTCCAAGCCATACCGGATTTGCCGGGGACCGAAATTGTTCTGGAGTCAACGGCTAACGGGGTCGGCGGCGAGTTTCATGAGCGCTGGCAGCAAGCGGAAGCCGGGATCGGCGACTACGAGGCGATTTTCATCCCATGGTTCTGGGATAGTGGCTATCGGCGCGAGGTTCCTGCCGACTTCCGGCTGGACGAGGAAGAACAGGCTTATGCCGACGCGCACAAGCTGGACCTCGAGCAGATGGCCTGGCGGCGGGCCAAGATCGCGGAACTGAAAGACCCGCTGCTGTTCAAGCAGGAGTACCCGGCCACGGCAGAGGAAGCGTTCCAGCTCACCGGCCACGACAGCTTCATTAAGTCGGAGGTCGTGCTGGCGGCCCGCAAGCGGACCTGCGACGGCATCGGTCCGCTGGTGATAGGCGCGGACCCGGCGCGGTTTGGGGATGATCGCTTTTCGCTGGCATGGCGTCGCGGTCGCAAGGTCGAGAAGCTAGAGAGCAGGGGCAAGATCGATACCGTCGCCGGCGCAAACTGGATCAAGCGGGTTATCGACGCTGACAAGCCTGCTCGCGTCTTTGTGGACGTTGGCGGCATTGGCGCCGGTGTTGTCGATATTCTGCATTCGTGGGGCGGCGTTTATCTGGAGAAGGTCATTCCGATCAACTTCGGGTCCGAGCCGCAGGATCCGGTAGTTTTGCTCCCGGACGGGACCAAGGCAGCAGGCCCGCGAAATCGCAGGGCCGAGATGTGGAGCCGGTCCAAGGACTGGCTCGATGAGCCGGGCGGGGCGGATATTCCCGACCAGGACAGCCTGCAGTCCGACGCGTGCGGACCGGGGTATTCCTACGATATGAACCAACGGCTTCTGCTGGAAAGCAAAGAACACATGCGGGCTCGCGGCGTGAGATCGCCTGATGAATGGGATGCCATCGCTTTGACCTTCGCTGAACCTGTATTCGAGGAAGTCGAGCGGCCGCGCCGCGAGGGCAGGCCGCGGCATTGGATGGGCGCATGACGCACCGCACCGTTGATCTGGATGGGCTGAAGGTCGAGGTGTTTAACACCGCGCTCGGCGCCAGCAAGTGGCTGAAGCGAAACAAGGGTGAATGCATCGTGGTCGTCCGCAACACGTCCTATTTCCAGCGCAAGGGCGGATCGGAGATCACGGTCCGGCTGAACGCGACCATTCATCCCGAGAACCAGCACATTCTGGCCGCGGCGAACACGGTTGCCGATGAGGTTGAGCGCGTGATTGAGCGAGAAGCCGCCTGATGGCCGACAAGTCCGACTGGCCCGAAATCCACAAGCAGGCAATGGAGGAATACGATCGCGACTATGCGCGCGAAAAGCATAACATCGACCAGGCCTATGAGGATCTGAGGTTCCGCCGCGGCAAGCTGGAGGATCAATGGACTCCCGAGGCTTTGGCGGCGCGCGTCGGACGTCCTTGCCACGTCGTCAACAAGCTGCCGCAGTTCATCCGCCAGGTGACGGGCGATATGCGCCAGTCCCGGCCGGGCATCCGGGTCGTTCCCGTCGATAGCGGCGGCGACATCGAGACCGCGGAAATCCGCGCTGGCATGATCCGCTACGTCGAGAACCGCAGCAAGGCCAAGCACGTCTACACCACCGGCGCCGACAGTCAGGTCACATGCGGCATCGGACACTGGGCCGTGACGACCGAATACGCGCACGCCGGCACGTTCAACCAGGAAATTCGTATCATTGGCATCGAGGACGGAGTTTCCGTGCTATGGGATGCGGATTCCATCCTGCCGACGAAGGCCGACGCCGATCACTGCTTCGTCCCGAACGACATCACGACGGCCAAGTTCAAGAAGGACCATCCGGACGCGACGGCCGAAGGCTTCGACATGTCGGTCTATGGCTACGGCGCGCGGGGGGCGTTCGATAGCTGGACGACCGAAGACACGATCCGGATTTGCCAATATTGGAAGAAAAAGCCGATCAAGCGCACGCTGGCGCTGTTGCCGGACGGATCAATTGAGGATTTGACGGATCAGATAAAGGGGTTCAAGCCGGAAGAGGTTCAGGCTGGCATCGAATGGTATGCCCAGCAGAAGGGCGCCAGGATCGAGGAGCGCGACAGCTACAAGATTTGCCGCTACCTGATCACGCTGGCCGAAGTGCTCGAGGAGAAGGACTGGCCGGGGATGCATATCCCGGTTGTGCCTGTGATCGGCGAAGAGGTCCGGGTCGGCCGCGAGGTCTACCGCCACGGCATCGTGCGCTATGCGCGCGACTTGCAGCGGATGGAGAACTATTACGCCTCAGCAGAAACCGAGGTGATTGCGCTCCAACCGAAAGCGCCGTGGCTCGGAACCAAGAAGCAGTTCGAGAAGAACTACGACCTGTGGGAAACGGCCAACACCGAGAACCATCCGTTCCTTGAATACACGCCAGACAATGCCGCGCCTGGCCCGCCGCAGCGCATTCAGCCGCCGGTTGCCTCGCAGGCGATCATAGAAGGCAAGCAACGCACTTCCGAGGACATGAAGGCCGTCATCGGCATCTATGACGCCAGCCTTGGAGCCAAGTCCAACGAAACCTCCGGCGTCGCCATCGCGCGCCGGGATGCGCAGGGCGACACCGGGACGTTCGTCTATCACGACAATTTCGCGCTGGCGATCGAGCGAACGGGCGAGATCGTCAATGAACTGTTTCCGAAGATTTACGACACGCAGCGGACCATCCAGATTCTGGGCGACGACGGCAAGCCGGATATGGTCGAGATCAACAAGCCCGTTATGATGGGCGGCATCTCTAAAATCCAGCACGACATGTCGTCCGGTTCCTATGACGTGGTGATCGAGCAGGGGCCGAACTACGCCACCAAGCGGCAGTATGCGCAGGACGGCATGACCGAGTTCGAGAAACTGCAATTCGAGGAGATCGAGGCCAAGGCGATGAAGGCCAAGGCCGAGGCAGAGGAAGCCCAGGCCAATGCCCGCCGCGCGCTTGCGGAAGCCGACAAGGCCGAAGCCGAGGCCGCGCTGAAGCGGCAGGAGGCCGATCTGGCCGGCATCAAGAAAGCGTCCATGCATATGGATGAGCTACGCAGGATCGAGCGGCACGGTGCCGAAATGGACAACGAGGCGGAAGACGCCTTGCAGCGCCGGACGCACGCGCAGGACAAGCACGTCGTTGACGTGGTGATCGCCGGGCTTGGAGCCCAGCAGGGCGCCGAGAGACACGGAGCGACCATGCAGAACATGAACCGCCAGCCGGAGCCGGCGGAATAGTTTGTCCAGCGCATCCCGCGCCGGGCTTTTCCAAGAGTGAACCATGAACATCGAAACCGAGCTGGCGCCATCGCCGGCTGAAGTCACTACGCCTGAGACCAAGACCGAGACCCCCGCAAACGACGGCTTCGTTAACCTCGATGAGGTGACGGAAGAGACCGAAGGCGAGGGCGACGAGAAGCCCGAAGGCGAAAAGCCGGAGGACAAGGCCAAGACCGAGGAGCCGGCCAAGAAGGACGGCGAAGAGGCCGAGGCCAAGAAGAAATTGAGCGGCGCGCAGCGGGCAAAACTTCGCACCGAGCGCCTGGCCGCAGAGAATGCCGAACTCCAGCGACAGTTGGAAGAGGCCCGCAAATCGACGGCGAAACCCGCTGGCGAGAGCGAAAAGCCACCGCGTGAAGAGGATTTCCCCGACTGGTTCGCCTATCAGCGCGCCCTCACGGCCTACGAAACACGGCTGGGAGTCCGCGAAGAGATACGGACGGAACGCGAGACGAGGGAAGCCGCCGAACGCACCGAGAAACAGGCCAAAGCCGCCCGCGAACGTGCCGAAGCGCACGCCGAGCGCGTGGAAGAGGCCCGCGGGACCATCACTGATTTCGATCAGGTGATGGAGGAGATGAAGGGCGTCAACGTCCGGACCGACGTGCTCGAAGAGATCATGTCGTCCGAGAAGTCCGCGCTCATCACCTATCACCTCGCGCAGAACCCAAACGAGCTCGACGCACTCAACAGCATGAGCCGAACTGAGCTGGCCCGCGCAATGGGACGGCTGGAAGCCACTGTGAAGCTGCCGGAAGCGAAAAGAGCAACCACCGCTCCCGCTCCGTTGTCCCGCCCGAAAGGCGGCGCCTCGCCTCCAAACCAGGAAACCATCCTGGAGTCGTGGCTGACAAAGAAATACGGCAAGGACCGCAAATAGCGGCCTCACGCGGGAGCCCATCCTGAAAAGGACAGGCTTCAATGGCTAACACTACCCTCAATGCGTCAATCGTTGCGAAAGCGGCGGTCGGCATCCTCGAAAACGAACTCACGATGGCGGGTCTCGTCTATCGTGGCTACGAGGACGAGTTCGACAAGAAGATCAACGGCTATACGGTCGGTGATACCGTCACCATCCGCAAGCCGACCGACTTCACGGTCCGAAACACCATCGTCTCTTCGGCACAGGACGTCACCGAAGGCAAGTTGACCCTTCAGATCAACAAGGTCGCCGGCGTGGACTTCGCGTTCACCAGCCAGCAGTTGACCCTGAACATCGGCGAGCTTTCCGAGCGCGTCATCCGCCCGGCGATGATCCAGGTTGCAAACCAGATCGACCTCGACGTGATGTCCCTCTACAAGGACATTCCGCAGTGGGTTGCTACCGCAGCGCCCCCGACCGCCACCACGGTCATCGACTCCTTTGCCAAGTTTGCGAAGGGCCCGACCAACATGGACCAGCGCGCCGTCCCGCAGGGCGACCGTTCGGCCATCCTCGCGCCTGCCGACTATTGGGCTATCGCCGGTTCCCAGACCGCGCTGTTCAATAACGGTATCAATGGCAAGTCCTACCGCGAGGGCAACATTGGCATGGTCGGCAATCTCGACACCTTCATGTCGCAGAATGCTCCCGTGTTCACGACCGGGCCCGGTGGCGGCACGCCGTTGATCAACGGCGCCAACCAGAACACCACTTACGACACCACCGGCGCCAACACCCAGACGCTCATCACGGACGGCTGGACTGCGGCGGCGGCGGCTCGCGTGGTGGTCGGCGATACCTTCACAATCGCCGGCGTGTTCGACGTCAACCCCGTCACCAAGGCAACGCTGCCGTTCCTGAAGCAGTTCGTGGTGGCGGCAACCAGCACCCTCAACTCGGACGCTGGCGGAAACCTGACGCTGACGATCGCTCCTCAAATCGTCACCACGGGCGCCTTCAAGAACTGTTCGGCGGCACCCGCCGACAACGCGGCACTGACCTTCAACGTCGGCGTTGCCGCGAACACGGCACTCACCAACAACCTGATGTTCCATAAGAACGCATTCGCGCTCTGCATGGTTCCGATGGTCAAGCCTCCGGGCGCGGTGGACGTGTCGCGCATCAGCAAGAACGGCATCTCCGTTCGCGTCATCCCGTACTACGACGGTGTGAACGACAAGAGCACGTGGCGACTGGATTGCATCTACGGAGTCCAGACCGTCGATCGCAGGCTGGCAACTCGCGTCAGCGGCTAAACGACTTTGGGAGCGGTCTACGGGCCGCTCCCTTTTTCGGGGTGGAGCGTAACAACAGGAGCTAGCATTGGCAGACGAAGAGACCAAAACGATCCCGACCTGGGGCTATCACCGGACCAAAGAACCGCAGATTTTCGACCTGAAGGAAGGCGAAAGCCTGCCGCGCGGCTGGGCTGACCGTCCGTTCGACAAGGACGAAAAGCCGGAAGAGGCTCAGAAGGTCGAAGAGATCAAGCCGGATGCCGAGTGAACGCCAGATCGACGCGGCCACGGACGCTTATTTGAAGGCCCGTGGCTGGGATCAGGAAACCATCGAGCGCAACCAGGCGACACGGGCGGAAGTCCGCGAGCGCATGGGCGCGGCGCTGAAAGCGGCGGAAGATGTCCAAGACGCGGGCTGATCTGATCGAGCGGGCGCTGTTCAATCTCGGCGTTCTTGCCGTAGGGCAGGTTCAATCGCCGGAAGACGCCCAGAAGATGGACGGTTATGTCGATCCGACCGTCGCGCTCTTGGCATCCTTGCAAATCTACTACGTGCAGGACGCGGGCACCGAGGGACCGACTGACGGCGCGATCGAGGATGAAGCATTCCTTCCGCTGGCGGACTATCTCGCCATGAAGGCGGCCGTGGCGTTCAACCTCGCCGGAGACGCAAAACTTACCGCGCTCGGTCTGCAGGCCGAAAGCGATCTCCGCACCATCGCAGCGCCGGCGCGCACCCTGAAAACGCTTCGGGTTGATCCTGCGCTGCAGTCGCGTCGCTACGGCATGTCCCTCACTCGATTCCTGAACGGTGGCTGATGGCGCCGCGCCCGATCCCGTTTCCCGTTCAGACATCGCCGGGCGCCAGCACGCAAGAGTCAGGCGGCCGGATCATCAACGGCTATGTTGAGGAGTTGGGCGACAAGGCCGCGAACAAGGCGGTTATTCGCCGCGCGCCGGGCCTGACAAACTTCGGGACGGCAGCCGGCAGATCAGGCTTCCGCGCAGCTATCGTCGTTCAAAACGTGCTCTATGCCGCCTTCAGCGGCAAGCTCGAGAAGTGGACAAGTGCGGGCGGAGCATCAACGAACGTCGGTAACCTGAACGGCACCAAGCGCGGGTTCTTTGCGGCCAACAACAACACGACGCCGGACAAGGTGTTCGTGGACCCTGACGGCAATATCGCGACATTTACGCCGAGCTCGGTGACGAACTCTTATCCAGATGCCGATCTTCCATCGGTCAATTCCGTGGACTTTCTCGACGGCTATCTGGTGTTCACCACTGGCGACGGCAGGGCGTTCGCAACGGACCTGAACTCAACCTCCGTCAATGCGCTGTCCTTTGGCAAGGCCGAGGCCAAGCCGGACGGACTGCAGCGAGTGATTGCCTGGGGCGACCGGCTGTTTTTCTTCGGGAACATCTCGACCGAGGTGTGGTCTGACGTTGGAACGACGCCTTTCCCGTTCGCCCGTCAGGTCGTCATCCCCCGCGGTCTCGCCGGACCTTATTGTGTCTCCGGGCATGAGGACGGGTTCAGTCGCGGGCCGATCTGGGTAGGTGACGATAACAAAGTCTACAAGCTCGACGGCTACGTTCCGGTGGCGGTCTCGGAACCCGATCTTGAAGGACTGATCGCTGCGGTTTCGGACAAGACCACCATCGAATGCACGTCCTTTATCGACGGGCGCGGCCATGCCTTCTGGCAGATCGCCAGTCCTACGTGGACTTGGCGGCTCGATATCACGACATCGCAATGGGCGGAAGCGAACAGCTACCAGCAATCGCGCTCGCGCATCTCTGGGGCGATCAACGCGTTCAGTTCCTGGCTGACCGGCGACACTCAAACAGGGAACATGCAGAAGATCCTGACGACCGCCTATGACGAGGTGGGAAGTCCGTTGCGCCTTCGCATCGAGAGCGGGCCGGTGATGGGCTTCCCTTATGGAGCAGTCGTTGGCCGGGCAGATTTTTTCTTCGCAACCGGCGTCGGCATCGCAACCGGCCGCGACCCGGACCAGACCGATCCCGATGTCGAGATTTCATGGTCGGATGACGGCGGGCTCACATGGTCGAACCCGGTTCTCCGCAAATTGGGCCGGCAATCCGAACCTACGCAACTGATTTCGCTTGTGGCCTGTACGGGCCGCACGTCATGGCAGGGCCGCCGCTGGCGGCTTGACGTGTCGAGCGCGGTCTATGGCGCGTTCCTGTTCGGTACGATGAGCGAAGACGCAAGGGTGGCAGCGTAATGGCACGCATCAAGATTCCGCCTCCGGACGTGGCGCCGATCGATCCGAAAACCGGGCGATGGACGCAGGAATATTACGACGTCATCAAGGGCCTTGAACGCCTCGGCCTGCTCGACCTGTTCGACGTTTCGACCGCGACGCCGGCAAACGGCCAGGTGCTGATCTATTCCTCTGCAACCAAGAATTTCGCGCCAGGAGCAAATTGATGGGCATTTTTGGCGATCTCTTCTCCTCGAAGCCTGCTGAGGACGCAGCCGCAAAAAAGAAGGCGGCCATCAGCGAGGGAATGACAGCGGCCACGACGGCGCTTGACACCGGTCTCTCTACGGCTACTCCGCTTTACGATAAAGCGTATGGTGATTTCAGCAAGCTCGGAGCGAAGTTCACCGCCGGCCACGACCTCTACAACGATGCGACTGGCGCAAATGGACCGGAAGCCGCCGCTCGCGCTGCAGAACTGTACCGGTCCATGCCCGGCTACAGCGCCGGCCGCGACATGGGCATCAACGATCTTGAACGACGCGCGGCCGCGCGTGGCGATCTCGCCGGCGGCAACACGTCGGCAGATGCCATCAAGTTTGCTAGCGATTATGACGCGGGCAAATACAAAGACTTCTTGGCTTCGCTCGCTCCGAATCTTGCCGGCGATGCATCCGCTACTGCCGGTGGCGCCGGCGTTTTGACCGGCGAGGCTGCGGCAAACCTCGGCGTGGCGGGCCAGAAAGCCAATTACGGCTACAGCGGCAACCTTGCTCTAGGTCAGGCCGACGCTGACGCTGAGATGGCGAAATACAGCGCATCGCAGAACTTCTGGAACACGCTGATGGGCGGGGCCGGGCTTGCCCTCAAGGCCAGCGGCATCGGCGGCTTTGCGCCCTCAGTGAAGGCGGCTTGATGATGGTTGCGTCGCGAACCATGCTGTCTAGCACAGAGCTTAACTCGCTGTTTGATTACAATCCTGAAGACGGCGTTCTTCGTTGGAAGTATCAGTCTAGCCGCGGCAAAGACTGGAACAAACAGCGAGCCGGGAAACCTGCAGGCAGCACTAAAGCTGACGGCTATATGCAGGTCGGCTTCAATGGCCGAGTCATGTATTACCATCGGATTGTTTGGGCGATGATGAGTGGCGAATGCCCAGATGGTTCCTTCATTGATCACATTGATGGCGATAGATCGAACAACAGGATTTCGAACCTGAGGCTTGCTTCAATCTCCGAAAACAATGCAAACGCTAAAATTCACAAGAGCAACAAGTCTGGAATAAAGGGCGTTTCTTGGGCGGTTAAGCCGCAGAAGTGGCACGCCGCAATCGTCTTCCAAAAGAAGAGTTATTTCGTTGGACAGTTTTCCAAACTGGAAGACGCCGCGAATGCAATGCGCATGGCGCGTGAAAAAGTTCACGGCGAATTTGCGAGGTTTGCCTAGATGGCTAATGGCATGATCTCAGGTCCACCTGCCGTGGACTTCTATAATATGTTATCCGGCCTTGGCGACACGCTCGCTGCAAACCGAAAGGAGGCGGTCAGGCGTCAAGCGCTGACCGAGGCAACGAATAGTGACGGCACAGTTGACTTTAACAAGGCACTGGCTGGCTACGCCAGGGCCGGTGACCTGGATAGCGCGGCAAAGGCGGCGGCTATTCAGAAATCTATTGCACCTGAAAGCTCGGCAGATTTGCAAGCCTACAATCTTTACAGCAAGCAAGCTGCGGCTTCAGGTAAGACGCCGCTTCCGTTCCTTGATTTCAAGAAACAGCTTGCCGAGGCCGGCGCAGCGCGCACCAACGTAAACACCACTGTTCAGTCGGGCGAAAAAGAGTTCGATAAGGCGGTTGGCAAGGACTATGGAGAGACCTTTGTCGGCATCAATAAGGCCGCACGGGACTCCGTTGGTTCAATCAACAATCTGAACCTGATGGAAAAATTGACGCACGATCCGACCTTCTACTCGGGAACGGGCGGCGAGTTCGCGACCAAGCTCAAGCAGGCCGGTGTTTCAACAGGCTTTCTGCCAGAAGGCGCTGCGTCCGCAAACGAGCTTTTCCAGAAGGTCAGCCAGAAGTCGGTTGTCGATAATCTCGGCTCGCTTGGCGCCGGCGTGTCAAACGCAGACCGGCAGTTCATTCAGGGCACGGTTCCGAACATCGCCAACACGCCTGACGGCAACCGCCAAATCATCGGCATTGGCCGCAAGGTGGAAGAGCGCAAGCAGGCAGTGGCTAAGTTGGCCCGCGAATATGCGGGCAAGCATGGCGGGCGCATCGATGCCGGGTTTGACGATTATCTGGCTCAGTGGTCCGAGAAGAATCCGCTATTCCCGGATGCCCGGCCGGCCGCTCCATCGGGAAACCGCACGAAGACCGGCGTCCAGTGGAGCGTTGAATAGTGGCGACGCTCAATATTGAAGGCCGCAAGGTCAATGTTGACGACAGCTTTCTGAAGCTCTCTCCAGAGGAGCAGAGCGCGACCGTTGACGAGATCGCGTCTTCATTCAAGACCAAGACAGAAACCGGAGCCGATGGCCGCCCGCGCGTTACAATGGATATGACCCCCACGAAGTGGGAACAGGCTGCTGACGCTGGCCTAGGCGTTGCCAAATCGGCGGGAATTGGAGCCGTTAAGGGCGCGATCGCCATTCCGGGCGCCGCCGGCGACATGCGCGAACTGCTTTCTCACGGCGTTGACTACGCGGCAAGCAAGTTGGGCATCGACCCCGATCAGGCTGGCCGTTTCAAAGAATTGTTGGCGGAGGGCATCAGCCGCGTTCCGGGGCCGGGCACTGTTCTAGCAAACGCGCCAACCTCGCGCGATATTCAGGGCAAGATCGAAGAAACAACCGGCGAGTTCTACAAGCCACAAAATAAGGCAGAGGAGTACGCACAGACAGTTGGAGAGTTTTTGCCAGCCGCTTTTGGGGGCGGGGGCGGGGTTATCGCGCGCGGCTCGCGTGTGCTCATTCCGGCACTGAGCAGCGAAACTGCCGGACAGGCAACAAAGGGTACAAAATACGAGCCGGTGGCGCGCTTTCTAGCCGCACTCGCGGCCGGCGGCGTCACGGCGCTCGCATCCCGCCCGGGATCAGCCGCGCGCGCGGTCGCCAACCAACTTCCCGAGGGCATCACGGAGCCCATGGTCATTCAAGCCGATCGGCTTATGCAGGAGGCGGCCGGCCGTGGCCTTCAACTGTCGTGGCCAGAGGCGCTGAGCCAGGTTGCCGGCCGTCCGGTCCTGACAAACATGCTGCGGCATTTGGAAGCCTCGCCTCAGACCGAGCGGCAGATGTCTGAGTTCTTCGGCGGGCGTCCGCAGGCGGTTGAGGGAGCCGTTCGGCAGGAGCTAGCAAACATTGCCCCGGTCAATCCGGCCCCGTCCACCATCGGACCTGCGGTCGGGCGCGCAGCAGAAGGTACGATTGATGACGTGCGCGGGGCGATCAATCGCACCGCCGAGCCATTCTATCGAAGCGCTGAAAACGTAATTCTGACGCCAGCCCAGATGCGCCGCGTGGAAGCGCTGCCGGGCTATCAACAGGCGCGTGACGCCGTTCGCAATGACCCGCAGCTTAACCGTTACGTTGCTCATCTGCCCGATGATAGTGTCGGCTTCTTGAACGAAGTCAAAAAGCAGCTCGACCAGGCAGCGAGGACTGAGCGCAATCCCGTAAACGTGCAGGGCAACCAGCAGCGTGTGGCGGGGATCGAGCGCGACGCCGGCGAAGTGCGGCGAACGGGGCAAAATGCCTCTCGGGACTACGCCACGGCGCTCGCGGTGGAGAGCTTTGCGCGCGATCGCTATCTTCAGCCCTTACTTGACGGCCCTCTTGGTAAGATTGCGGCGCGCGACACGACGACAAAGAACGCAATCGAGGCGCTTTTCCCGCGAAATCCGCTTCCGAATAGCGAGCAGGAGATCTCTACCGCTGTTTCCGCCCTCGTGCAGCGAAACCAGCGCGCCGCGCGTGATCTGGTGCGCGCCCACGCGGAAAGCACGTTCAACGAAGCGGCGAGGGATCTTCAAACCGGCCCAAATCAGGCCAATGGTGCCAAATTCCGCGTTGCGGTCGCTGGAAATCCGCAGCAGCGGGAGAACTTGCGCGCCGCGGTCGAGGCGCTGCCGAACGGTCAGGAGCGATGGCAGGGTTTCAACCGGCTTCTGGACATTCTGGAGGCGACCGGAACGCGGCAAAACGTGGGTTCGCGCACTGCATACAATGCCGAAATCAACAAAGCGCAGAGCGCTGGCGGGTTAGCGCGGGACGGCGCCAAAATCGTTGCTAGTCCGACAAAGCTGGCCCAGCCATTGGTCGATAAGTACGAGCAGTGGAAACTTGGCCGCAACCTAACGCAGTTGGCGGACCTTCTGACCGATCCCAATGCGGTGGGAACGCTCCGGGCCATTGCTCGAGCTCCACGGGATGGGGGGCGGTCTACGACTTTGGCCCTGAGCCTGGTGACGTACATGGATTCTGCGCGCCAAAGCCGCTCGCAAATCGAGAAGCCAACGAACAAGTAGCGTGGCGAGAAGCGCCGCGAACATCGCAACCATGGCCGGGGCCAACCCTTGGCCGTCAAGCTCTACGGTGCAGAAGAAGTAAACAGGCGCAGCAACCAAGCCCTGAAACACTATCCAAGCTGCATTCATCTATCTCTCCGAGCCGCTCGCAAGGGCGGCTTTTTCTTTGAGGCCACAATGCTCAAACGTCTCTTCCTGTCTCTCGCTCTGACGCTGTTCTCGGCCTCGGCATTTGCGGCCGGTACCGTCCCGGGCTTCAATCTCGTCCCGGTGTTTGACCTCACCGGCAAGTTGGCTCCGAACTGCCAATTGTACGTCATCCAGGCCGGAACGACCAGCACCCCGCAGAACTCATACCAGGATTCCGGGCTCACCATCCTGAACCCGAACCCGCTGCGCTGCGACGCGGCAGGACGCCTTCCAACTTGGTTCGTCGCTGACGGCAATATCAAGCTGCGCCTGACGACCTCAGGCGGCACGCAAATCTTCGTTCAGGACAGCCTGCTCGTCATCGGTGCTTCGTCCGGCGGCGGCGGCGGTAGCCCGGTCGATCCGACGACGATCCTCGCGACCGGCGATTTCAAGCTGGTCTACAACACCGGGACGCTTTCCGGCTTCGTCCGCTGCAATGGGCGCACGATCGGCAATGCGAGCTCTGGCGCGACGGAGCGGGCAAACGCGGACACCTCTTCGCTGTTCTCGTTCCTCTATACTGCTGATGCCAATCTGGCCGTCTCTGGCGGGCGCGGGGCGAGCGCTGCAGCGGACTATGCTGCAAACAAAACGATCACGCTCCCGGACTGCAAAAGCCGCACGCTGGCCGGCTTGTCTGACATGGGCGGGGCGGACTCCGGTAGATTGACTACGACATACTTCGGCTGCACGGGCCTTGTGCTGGGCTGCGCGGGCGGCGCTGAAAGCACAACGCTGACGCTTGCTCAGTTGCCGACCGGCATCACGTCGAATGGCAGCAACTCGATCAGCGTCAGTTCCGGCGCAGCGGGCGGCACGACCTCTGCCATTCCGTACGGCGGATCGTTGACGCAGCCTGTGCAGACAGTCGGCGGCGGGTTGGCATGGGGTAGCGGTGCGCCACCCACAATTGGTGCGATCACTTCCACCAATCCGACGCAGGCGATCGCCGTCACGTCGAACAACACTAGCGGCAACGCACATCGCACGATGCAGCCGACCATCCTCGTGACAATCTACATCAAGCTCTGAGGCCAGCATGTTCACAGGCCAACTCGCCGTCTTCTCCAACCGGGAAGACTGGCAATTCGATCCCATGGATATGTACGACGACGACGCGGGCGAAGCGATCGATCTTTCCGACGCGACGATCACCTACGGGATTTACGAGGGGCCTGATTGCAGCGGATGTCAAATCCTGACGGGCGGAACAGACGACGGCACGATCATTCTCTCTGAAGACACGGTATTCCAGATCACCATCCCCCGCACCAGCGTCACCAATCTCTGTGCCGGCACCTACTCCATGGGCATCACCGTGGAAAACGCTGATCTAACCAAATCCCTGTTCGCGGGGAACATCGCCGTAATCGAGGGGAACGTTCCCGCATGACCAAACTTCGGCTTCGCACCAAGGTCAACTTTCCGGCCAACGTCACCGGGGACGGCGGCATTGCCGTTCGCAAGACGGCCGGAGAGTGGGTCATCTATCCGAAATTCTCCGATCTGGTTTCGATCCCGGCGAGTTCGGTCACCGACCCTGCCACGCAGCAAATCTGGCTCTATAACCCGAGTGCGGATACCTACGCCGTGCTTACGCTTGCGGGCCTTGGGGATGCGCTGTTCAAGTTGACTTCGACCACCAGCAATTCCATCGGGACAGGGACAAAAACCTTTACCGTTCAGCAGAACAAAGATGTCGGAATTGGCCAATACGTCATCATCACCGACGATGCTGCACCTTCGACTAACTACATGATCGGCCAGATCACGGCCTATTCCGGCACGTCAATGGACGTGAACGTGACGACCACAGGCGGCTCCGGCACCAAGACGGCGTGGACGATCCGCGTCGGAGGCGCTACGGGCGCGACTGGCGCGACCGGCGAGCGCGCGGGCTTCAAATACACCTTCAACTCCGCGACTTCGGGCGATCCTGGCTCCGGCAAGTTTCTGTTCAACAATGCCACGTTTGCATCCGCTACGTCGCTGAACATCTCGGAAACAGACGGCGAAAGCATCAACCTTGCGAGCCTGCTGACCACGCTGGACGACAGCACCAACACCATCAAGTGCCTGATGGCGTGGATCAACGCCGACGGCTCCAAGGGTTTCCTTGGATACCTGACTGGCACGATCACGGATGCGGGCGCTTACGACACGTTCTCGTTCACGCCGATCACGTCTTGGGGCTCTCCCGCGAACAACGATGTGTTTCGCCTTCAGCCCTTGCGCGTCGGCGACAAGGGCGCGGATGGCACCTTGGCGGCCAGCGGGACACCCACTGTTGGGCAGTTCGGTGTGTGGGTCACGGCTACGTCGCTGAAGGGCGTGTCGCTTAACGGCATCGTCAAAGGCAATGGCGCTTCTGATCCGACTGTGGCGGGAACTGGCGATACGCTGACGATCGGCACGATCGAGCTTGGCGCAGCGTCGGATACGACTCTCAGCCGAACTTCGGCCGGTGTGATTGCCGTCGAAGGAGTCAACCTTACTCCTAACATTCCTCAGAACGCTCAAAGCGCCGCCTATACCCTGGTTCTTGCGGACGCCAACACCTCCATTCACCACCCGATTGCAGACAACAACGCGAGAACATTCACCATACCGGCCAACGCGAGCGTGGCCTATCCGATCGGCACAACGCTGACATTCACGAACGCCATCAACACCGTCACCATCTCGATAAATTCTGACACCCTTGTCCTTGCTGGCACTTCCTCCACGGGAAGCCGAACGCTTGCTGTCAACGGCATCGCCACGGCGGTCAAGATCACCAGCACCGCGTGGCTGATCTCTGGTGCTGGTCTGAGCTGATGCCCGCGGCAACTTACGCGATCCAGTTCGTTCGCAAACAAATTCCGCTTGAGTACCTGCTTGTCGGTGGTGGCGGCGGAGGCGGTGGCTTTGCTGGCGGTGGCGGTGGCGAGGTTCTCAGCGGCTCCACCATATCCTACACCGGGGCGTCGCTTGCTGTTGTTGTCGGCACTGGCGGCTCAGTAGCGGCCGGGGCAACAAACCAAGGCGGAGATGGCGGAGCCTCTACTTGGAACGGCCTTTCTGCCGGCGGCGGCGGCGGCGGCGGCGCGTTTGATGTCACGAACAAGAACGGCCGCGCAGGCGTTGCTACAAATGGTAACGGGGGCGGCGCCGGTGCGGACAGCGGTTCGCCATTCAATACGGGCGCGGTCGGCGCTGGTAACGGCAGTGGTAACGCTGGCGGTCTCGCACAGTCGCCTTCCGGCGGTACGGGCGGCGGCGGTGGCGGTGGTGACGGAGGCGTGGGCGGCGCTGCGGCGGCAAATACAGGCGGCAACGGCGGCGCTGGAACGTCGTCCTCGATTAGTGGCGCTGCAATCACTTACGGATCAGGCGGCGGCGGCCCCGGCAACACCACAAAGGGAACTGGCGGCTCTGGCGCTGGTGACGGTGCCATTAATACCGGATCGATACCAGCTACTGCAGCAACCGCCAATCGCGGCGGCGGCGGCGGTGGCAGGTATTCCTCATTCGTCGCCGGTTCCGCCGGTGCAGATGGCGTGGTCGTCATTCGCTATCTCGGCCCACAGCAGGCGACCGGCGGCACGATCACATCATCCGGTGGCTACACTATTCACACATTCACGTCGAATGGCACGTTCACGGTGACTGGTTAGGTCCAGCGCTTCCAGTCGTCGGCGTCAATCTTCGGTTTTTTCGGCCAAATCAATCCGCGGATAGCGAGAAATAGCATCCGAAATGCCGAACCTGCAGCACGCAACTTAGACTTTCTTTTGAGTTCCATTTCTCGAATCTAGCACTCACAACCACCCCGAGCAACTAGGAATTCTCATGTCCCAAGCCGTTCCCTTCGTCCAGACCTATCTATCCGCCGTGGAATCCCTGGTTCAGGCCATCGAGACCATGAAATTCGCTCAATTGCGCGTGGCAACTGACTCGTCGCTAGTGACGAACTACTTCGCCTCCAGTCAGGCCAGACCCGACATCACGGCGAGCGATTTGACGGCCTGCAACAGCGCCGTGACGGCCTGCAACAGCGCCGTGACGGCGATCATCGCGGCTTACGACGCCGGGACGCCGACGAACAAGTCGAAGCTGCATTTCGTTCTGTAGTTCAGATCAGCTTTTCAAGTCACCCCGAGCAAGCCGCCGAGAGGCGGTTTTTTCTATTGGAGCAAGCATGGTCGATACCGCACCGCTAAGGGCTGCGAACGTACGGCGCTGGGCACAAGCCAAGCTGACGCGTGGTCCGGAGTTCGTCCCAGTGGCGAAGCGCCTGGTGGCCGCGAAAGCCCGCTATCAGGCCGTCGAGGCAAGAACTGGCGTGCCGTGGGTTTTCATCGCGGTCACACATGAGCGGGAGAGCTCGCAGAATTGGGCGAAATCGCTGGCGCAGGGCGACCCGTGGAACCGGGTTTCGACTCATGTCCCGGCCGGCCGCGGTCCGTTCTCATCGTGGGAAGATGCCGCCTATGACGCGCTGGTCAACTGCGGACCCTATGCGGCGCGTAACAAGGACTGGTCGATCGGTGGTCTGCTGACCAAGCTCGAAGAATACAACGGCCTCGGCTACTACAAGCGCGGCATCCCGTCGCCCTATATCTGGTCCGGGACGGATCAATATCGCGCCGGCAAGTACGTGGCGGACGGCGTGTTTGACCCGAACGTGGTGGACAAGCAGCTCGGCTGCGCTGGCCTGATCCTGGAAATGATACAGCTCGACCCGTCCATCAAGTTCGAGGACGGACCAACGCCGACGCCTGCTGGCGCACTCCGCGACGCGGAATGGTTGCAGAACTCGCTGAACAAGCTGGGCGCCGACCCGCAACTCGAGACGGATGGCGTCGCCGGTCCTGCCACGCGCAACGCGGTCCGCGCCTTCCAGCTTTCGCAGAACATCGCGGCGGATGGCATCGCAGGACCGATCACGATTGCGGCGATCGAAGCGGCGCTCGCCAAAGGTCAGCCCATTCCGACCATCAAAGTGCCGCCAGAGATCGTATTGCCGCCGCCGGGCTCGAAAGCGCGCGAGGATCTAGCCCCAACCTTCTGGGGTCGCGTACTAGACCTGTTTTCGCACAAGGGGAATTAAATGTTGGGTCTCAATGATTGGGGCAGGGTGCTCGTTTCCATCATCGTCGTGGCCGGGTTCATCATGATCCTGGTGCTCGTGCTCACGACAAAGCTACAGGGCAACGCCAGCTCTGAAGTCATGCTCGTGATGCTCGGCGCGCTCGCAGCTGGTTTTGGTCAGGTGGTCAGCTATTGGGTGGGCTCGTCGGCCTCATCCAGCGCCAAGGATCAGACCATCAGCACTATGGCGACCAAGCCATGATCGCATTCCTCACCGCACTGCCAGCCATCCTCGGCGCGCTCGCCGGCATGGTGCCAGCCATCGTCTCCCTCTTCACGCTCAAGGAGCGAAATGCCCACGAACTCGCAATGGCTCAAGAGCAGCGCCAGGCTGCGAAGGAAGGCTTCGCGCTACAGGTTGATCTCGCAAACGCTCAGGCTGATATTCGACAGGCAGACAATATTTACAATTTTGGCGGTGGCTCTAGCGGCATCAAGTGGGTGGACGCGCTGGCCATACTTGTGCGCCCTTATATCACAATCGTCTTCTTTCACATGTGGCTGGTGATGGAGATCGGCCTGTTCATCTACGGGGTGAACAACGGATACGACCTCGGCCAGCTTGTGAAGCTGATGTGGCCGCCTGAAACGCAAGCCATGTTCGCTGCCATCATCGGCTTCTGGTTCGGTGATCGCATGATGCTACGCGGCAAGCAGCAAATGGCGGCGACGCTCGCTGTCTCTGTCCAACCAAAGGGAAAATGACATGACGCTGATACTTTGTGCGCTCTCGTTCGTCGGAGGCGGTGCCCTCATCTGGTTCTGCAAGGAGCCGATATTGCTCTGGTACAAGGGCGCCGAAGATAGGATCGGCGATCTCAACGACCGTATCAAGGCGATCAAAGCCAAACTTTGACTGACGTGGCCCGCCGCGGCGCTTGCGACGCCGCAGCGAGCCCGACCGACGTGAGGCGCGAACCTCACACCGGCCGTGACTAAGACCCTAGCTGCGGCGGCTTAACTAGGGGTTTACTGGAATGGATGCGACGATGATTGCGGCGTCGGCCTTCGGGCTGAACGTGCTGATACAGGTGTGCGGCGCTGTCTGGGCAGTGGCGAACATCAAGGCCGATCTCGCCAAGCAGATCGCGGCCGAACGCGAAGAGACGATGGCAGGATTCGCCGACCTGAAGGCGGAATTTCTGAAAGACCAGAAGGCCCAGGATCACAACTTCGGAGAGGTTGGTGCGGCCATGCGGCAATACATCGCCAACGTCGAAAAAGAGATGCACGAAATCGAGATTTGGGGGCGGGATAATTTCGTCCTGAAAGATGATTTTGTGAAGGCGACGGACCGGCTTGAAGCCGCGATCGTCAACGTGGCGTCGGATATCAAGACCGATATTCGCGGGCTCGCCGCCAAAATCGACGCCAAAAGCTAAATCCCCCACAGCATCACGAGGACACATGATCCGCATCATCATTGCGGCAGCAATTCTGCTTGCCTGCTCGATTCCGACCGAGGCTCGCCAGCGCCATCGAGCCATCATCGCTCATGAACAGTGCAATCTTCCGGGGCCTAACTCCATGCCTTGCGAAGGCGTCGCCCCGTCGCCCCGCGGCGAGAAGATCGCCAAGCAGATGGGTTTCGGCGCAGCGCAGAAAATCTACACGCCGCGCGAACAGCCGAGGCGGCACGCCCGCAAGCCGGTCTCCATGCAACAGGTTACACCAAATGCGGCACCGAACTACGCAGCCAAGCCGATCAAGACGACGGCCTTAGAACCGCAGATCGTCGCCCATCCTGACGGATGCCCCCGGCGCCTGTTCTGCGGCTGTGGAGCGGCCCAGCGCCTCAAGGAGGTCTGGGGCATCATTGTCGAGAAACCCCGCGAGCTCTGGCTTGCGGCGAATTGGGGGCGATTCCCGCGAGCCCGGCCGGCACCTGGCATGATCGCCTATCGTCGCGGCCATGTATTCGTGATCGAGGCCGATTTGGGAGGCGGGAAGGTCTACGCCTATGACGCAAACGCTGGAAAAGGTCTTACAAAACTCCATGTTCGCAGTTTGGCAGGATTCACAGTTGTCAACCCACGAGGTCAAACAACGTGAGCCCACCTCTTCCTACGCAGGATGAGAGAGACGTTCGTTTGGTCGGTCCCGAAGGCTGCAGCAATTTCCATCTGCGTGCCTTTGGCAGCACGGATGGCTCGAATCGTATCGTCATTGAGCTTGGCGAAGCCGTTCGTCGTACCTTTGGGCGGGCGACGCCTTCCCTTCCTGTCTCTGTCTGCCATGTTCTCAAGATGAGTGCCTAAGAAAAGATGGTCAGGGTTGACGCAACTGGGCACGTCGCACTTATGACAAACCTGCAGGCCAGTAGGAATATTTCCGCGGTGCATCTCGTACATCACGCGGTGTGCCTTGTATTTCACGCCCTCAATGTAGACTGCTCCATATCCGTCTTCCTTGGAAAGACTGGATATCCAAAGCCAACACCCGGTGTTCGGTTCGGGGATAAATTTCTCCTCAAGCCGTCTCTGAAAACTCTCCTTGAATTTCATTTTCTGAGCACATCCGCAGGAGACGTCTGGTCTACGCTTCAGGTTGCTCGCCTCACAAATTCGCTCAGAGCCACAGTCGCAATGGCAACGCCATTTAATTCCGCCATTAGAGGCCAGTTCGTCGGTCACGCCGAGAACAGTAAAACGCCCAAATCGCTTTCCGGTCAGATCAATTCGACGAGGTGCCATGCCGATGATTCTATCTGATTTGCGAGCTGAAGAACACGTTCGATCGCTGGCAGGCTATACGGTCGTCAATCCGAGGGGAGGCAGCGCGTGAAGACGTTCGGATACGTGCTGGCCGGATCTCCGCTGGTCGTGGTCGCGATGCTGTTCGCGGTCGGGCTGGTCTGACGTTCACTCAGGGCGGGTCGATCCTCATCCAATGAGTCGGCATCTCGTAGGGAGGGTCGGAGGCCCTGTCCGCCCATCCTCGCTGTTCAGGCGGCATATCAACATGACCAACAGTGTCTGCCAAAAAGCAGAGACGTGGCGGGTTGTCGCATATCCACCCACTTATAGGTCTCTCCATTCAAGATGCGATAGATCGTGTCCCGGCCAACGCCATATTCCTTAGCGAGCGATGGGACACCGACGCTGCTGGCTCGGTCCCGGATGTCATGGATCTGATCCGCTGAAAACCGCTCTGTAGGCTGCCACGTCCTACCGGAAACGATAAATCGGACGTTGCGCACGGTTATTCCAAATCGTTTCGCTATGTCCTTTGGGAGTTCGCTGGCGGCCAATGCCCGAATTTGCTCTACCTCTCCCGAGGTCAGCTTGCGGCTCATCTTGAATTTGCCCTCACCCTTGAACCGATCTCTCTGGTTCTCGGATGGGGTTTTCCAAGAGACGTGCATGGGATTGACGCATCCCTTGGTCCCTCGGTCGCATGAGTGAGCAGAATGATGCTCCGGGGTCGGCGGTGCGCCATGCCGGTACTCGCACATTAAGCGATGCACTGGATATTGATGTTCGCCCAAGGCCCGCTTGTATTTCGGGTAATGATCCTCTTCCCAGGCAAACGGATAGATCAGACACCAGTCTTCAATCGCGTATTCAAGGTGCTGCGTTATCCATCGGCTGCTGGCACCGCGTCCCGAAACTAGTTCGCGGATTCGGCGGCGAATTTCTTCGTGTGTTTCCATGTGGGTCATGCACCTGGCTTAGGAGCGTTTCGGGAAAAGAATTCGACCCGCGAGAAAGCCAGCCAACATGGCCAGCATTTGCGAAGCAAGGACAGTCCAGCGGAATGTCCCAGGCAAATCGTTCCATATCTGGCCGCCCCAAATTGCTGGGATGATGGTGAAGCTGAGACACGCGATGGCGATTTGAAAAACTGAGAGCATATTTCTTTCCCTGTTTACGAATGACGCGGAATTAGATAGGAGCCGAAAAAGAGTATCAGGCCGGCGCCCGTCATGTAGAGGCGGCCGGTGTCGATACCCCAGCCGATAAAGCCACAGCCGAGGCCAGCTACCAGTCCCTTGACGCCTTCGTGGTTCATTGTCGCTTCTCCTTGTTCGCTGCTCAGGAAGGCGACAGTTCGGCATTCATCTCGCGCTCAAGGTTGTCGAGAGCTCCCCGGAGGTCTGCCATTTCACGACGAACCCATTTTTCGTTGGTCTCTCGCTGCTCTGCGGGCAGCTCAGGATTGAAGCTATCCCATCCCCAGCGTTGCGTCTTCCCCATCGCGGCTAGAAACTCCCCAGCTTCCTCAATAGCCTTTCCTTGAGCGAATCCGAGGCCGGCGCGCATATACTTTGAGTCTGTCATTGATCTGTGCTCCTTCGTTGCCTGTTTCATGGCACCTCTGGTGCCGGCTGATTCAATTGGGTCAATAAGTCGCGTCATGGAGTTCCTCGGTCACGAACGCGGAGTTGGCGCTGGCTCAGGTGGGGCGCCGACCAACTTCCGCAAATTATTTCTTAATGTCCTTCGATAGCCGTAATCAGGAACGGGATTGTCGAACTCGCTTAGATAAGCCAGCACGGCCGCCTCAAGCTCATCGTAATCGTCAGCGTTGGGCGTCGCCATAAACTTATCGGGCATCGCGCTCTCCATTCGGCAAAGGCTCGAAGCGGCAGAGTGTCGCGTTGATGCGTGTCATCTTGCATTTCCCAACTCGCGCCAATTCGATCAAGGCCCGCCCCTCGGCGCACTCAGACCACATTTCGCGCGGTAGTTCTGCTAATAGTCTATCATCGTACCGACGTTTCAAGGCGAGCCAGATCGGGTCTTCCATGTTCATGCTCCCTACTGAGGAACGTCGCGGACGAAGCCCGCTACGCAATCAACGTCGCTGGCGCCCATGGTCCTGCCGACAACCCAACCCTCCGCTGTGCGCGTGAAGTCTCCGGGGCGAACGTCGTACATAAACGATATGCTGCGAGCGAATTTCGGATCAAAGTCGGCCGGCATGGTCCCGATCCTCTTGCCGTACTGGATCACCGGGACGCGCTCGGTAGGCATTTCGACCCCGCATTCCTTCATGAGCGCGGCGAGCCCATACAGATCAACGGCACGAGCATCAAATGTCGCGCGCCGGCCGCCGCCTATGTCATAGGTAACGGTGTTCCTGACCTCATCAATCGGGCTTTCCAGTCTTTTCATGATCCTCTCCTAGGAACGTCGCAGGGGGCCGCGGGCGGTCTTGCCATAACGATCGGTGACCTCAAGACACGCCCGAACGGTGCGATAGCCGGCGTGTTTTGCCTTGCTCCAATCCAGGGCGAAGCTGCCGGGCGGGCAACTGATCTGGAATAGGGAAATGGCCTCTCGCCGCGTCGGCGCCAGCGTGTTTGCCAGCAAGCCGACTCCATCCCCGGAGACGGCATAGAGCCTGCGGGTCTTTCGCTTCATCAGGCCGATCGGTCGCCACGTCATTGTTATTCTCCCCAGAACGTCAGGCTGCGGCGTTCTCAGCCAAATCTTGCGGGCGCCAGTCGAACGTATAGCTCGGGTAATAGTCATCGTCGTTGTCGGTGCCGGCGCGCAGGATCGTCTTGCCGTTGCGGGTGTCGATGATCTCGATCCCATCCGCGCTGCCGCCGTACTCCGAGCGCTCCCAGCGGCGCACCAGGACCGGCGCCCGAACATAGTTGGGACTGCAACCGAACGAATACATGGCGGACTTGACGATCATGGGCTCGATAGCGGACGACCTGTACCCGTCGCTCGGGTCTTCAAAAATGAAGACGGTCATGTCATCCAGCTCGATCGCCCCGCCCGAAGCGTTGGCGTCGAACGGGTGTCGAACGTCGGTATTGACGGCCTTCAGGTGACGGGTTCCGCAAAGTTCATCCCAAGACATTCTCGCCTCCATATGCCGCCCAATGCGGCTTCCTGCTAATTAACTCGCTGACTGCCTCTAGGTTTTGCAATGGCTTAGGTCTGCTACCCCTAGAGCATGACTTCTCCCCGACCTTATCTAACTATCTGATAAGGTTGGGGAGGCCTTTCAGATTTCCAGCATTTTCATCACCGTCAGTCATATCGTCAGTCATTTCCGTTCCGGGTTGGTTTTCGTGCGATGTTCGACCCGCAGCTTCATCACGGTTGCGACCTTCTCGGCAGACCCACGCGAATACCGCTGGGTCATGGAAATGTCGCTATGGGTGGCCGCGTGCCGAACGTCCTCGAGGCTGGCGCCGGCATCCGTGGCTTCCGTAATAGCACCTGCTCGAGCGTCCATGCTACGAACGTCGTCCGGGATTCCTGCCATCCGCGCCACCTTGCGCCAGCGCTGCCGGAAGGATTGAGCCTTCCAGGGACGGCCCTTGGTCTCCGACTCGATCATCGGGCCGGACTTCGGGAACATGTCGCGGCGCAGCTCGGCAACGGGCACGCCGGCCTTGATGGATAGCTCCTCCATCACCATCGGGGCATAGTGCAGATCAGTCTCGATCAACTTCCCGCGCTTGCTGGTGACGTGGCGGAATACGAAGTTCTCGTCCACTTCCTCCCAGCGCGCTCCCTTGACCCACTTCTTGCCCTCGAAATGCACGTCCGAAAGGCCGGGCTCATTAAGCGGGACTAGCTCTCCCACCACGTCCTTCTGACGCAGCGTCAGGTCGAACTGCATGGCGTCGGCAAGGGCGATCGAGAACCAGCCGCACTCGCGGGCCTTGTTCCGGTGAGCGATGCACTGTTCCGCCCGCAGCGCCGCGGTGCGCGGCTTGGCGTTCTCAAACCGCATCATTCTCATGATGCCGCAAAGCCGCTCGCACTCAGGATCTTCCAAGAGCGTGTAGCCAAAGCTGACCAACTCGCGCAGCCGACCGCGGAAGGCGTCGCCCGTCGCCAGCTTGACCCCGCCGTCCGTCCACTCATTGTTCCAGGCGATAAGGACGCGAGCGTTGATGTCTGCGACCATCTCGTCGCCGTGGTCGTCCTTCAGGCGCCGATACATCGTGTCGTGGTTCTTCCGAACGGCGTATTGCTTCTTGTGATAGCGGGAATCCTGATCGGTCTGGTAGCAGTAGATCAGCGACTTCAGGGTGCCGTCGAATTTCTTGGTGACGGACGTGCTCGGCAATTCCCGGCTATAGGCTTTGGCCTCGTCCTGAAGGCGAGTGCAGCGGTCGGAAATGAACTTGCGCTCGAGATCGCTGGGCGCCTCGTCCCCGATCCATAGGCGCTCGCTCTTGGGCCGGAAGCCGGCCTCAACGAGATCGGTCCTGGCCTGCCAACGGACTTCCCATTTCCGGCCGACGCGGCGGACGATATGTCCCGGCGCATCCTGAATTATCGGCTTCATGCTCGCTCCTTGCGTTGGGTTGGTGCGAGCGTACCCCCGTACTGCCTATCGAAATAGGCACGGACAGCCGGCCAGTAGCGCCTATCCCCCCAAACTTTCTGCTTCTGGGGGAAGCCGCTGCGTTGGGCGTCCAGCATCCGAAGGGCCTCATAGGCCACCTTTTCAGGTACACCCATGCGACGGATCAGCTCGGCATCGGTCAGCCATAGCTTGTCCTTCTCGCGTTCCAGGGTGTCAGGTTCGGGGGTGCTCACGCCTTATATTTCCCTTTAATTCCAGTGTATTCTACCACATTTCCTGATGTGCGACTTCAGGATGCATCGTGTTATTCTTTTTTGACTGACGGGGGATCGGGAAATGGCATCCAATGAGTTGGGGGGCAATCCCCGCGAGACCTACCCCATGTCGGAATCATAGCCTTGGTCATCCAAAAGTCCGTGCCGACTTGAGGTATGTAGTCGCCATCAAACTTCGGGCGGTAGACGATGATATCTGTCCCATCGCGCGGCGCAGTTGAGATCGGTCGCCATTTAGGCATGATCGTTTTCCTGTCGAGGGAGTGACGAGGCACTGGCAAGTTCAAGGTTTTCCAGCGCCGTCATGATCTTCACATATCGGCAGTTCGGTTCATGCCAAATCAACTCGGGAGACTTCGTGTTGCAGGTGCATGATCCGATGACCGCTGAAAGCAACAGCTTTTTTGCTGCCTCCAGTGGGGAGGGCTCCAGAACACAATCAAGGCACTGATCGCCCTCGGCTGGTTCGTCAGAATGCAAGGCCGCGCCGCATTTGGCACAGCTAAAACTATATCCGGTTTCGTCATCACCAACGATTTTACCGTGCCAGTCATGCCCCAATTCGCAATAGGGGTCCGGGTCGGTTTGGCCCTGACAAAGAAAGCATGCACTCGTTTCGGGATGAGCCGAGGTGGCATTGAGGTGGCTCACCGGAACGTTTTGACGATCACAAATATCACAAGCTCCGATCATCTCAGGCCCCCAACACGCAAACCTTGGAGGGCGTCGCGTTGTAAGTGGCGCTCTCGCGGCCAACCCAGGTCGCCTTCCAAATTTGGACTTCCTTGCCACGAAGATCAGGGTGAGAGGCCAGCAGGCCCAGAGCCCAAGCCTTCAGAGCCTCGACGGTGGCGAAGTGGTTGGTGAAGCCCTCGATGTGTGCGCGGTAGGTCATGTCAATCTCCCGTTCGATGGGATAGATGATATCAGGTATTCTGGCGGGGTC
>WBZQ01000321.1_pt1 | contig 40699 bp, 33 predicted proteins | sample 5204251 | NCBI WGS metagenome assembly WBZQ01 (sample SAMN12412402, study PRJNA552823) | activated sludge metagenome | isolation source: activated sludge from nitrification reactor of wastewater treatment plant... | place: USA: Virginia | collected 2017-09 | reverse complement strand
CGAGCGCGACTGCTCCGTGCAGCGTCGTCACCAGAAGGTGATCGAGGAGGCGCCGTCACCGGTCGTCGACGACGCGTTGCGCGCTCGGATGAGCGAGGCCGCCATCGCCGCCGCGCGCGCCGTCGGCTACGTAGGCGCCGGGACGGTCGAGTTCGTCTACGACGCCGCTCAGGATGGCAAAGCCGACTCCTTCGCCTTCCTAGAGATGAACACCCGGCTGCAGGTCGAGCACCCGGTTACCGAGCTGATCACCGGCCTCGACCTGGTGCGTGCCCAGCTGCTCGTAGCCATGGGCCGCCCGCTGCCTGAGGAGATGCACAACCCGCGAATTCGCGGTCACGCGGTCGAGGCCCGGCTGTGCGCCGAGGATCCGGCCGATGACTACCGGCCCTGTACCGGCACCCTGCGCACCTTGGATGTCCCGGCGCTTGCCGGCGTGCGGGTTGACTCGGGTTTTCGTGCCGGTTCGGTCATCAGTCATTACTACGATTCGCTGCTGGCCAAGGTCATCGCGTGGGCACCAACGCGCGACGAGGCACTTGCCAGCCTCTCGGCGGCGCTGGCCGGCGCCCGTATTCACGGCGTGACCACCAATCGCAACCTGCTTGTTCGCGTCCTGCGCCATGACGAGTTCGCCGGGCGGGGCACCGACACTGGGTTCCTTGACCGACACGACGTCGCCCAACTCGGCGCTGCCCTCCCAGACACGCAGTCCGAGCGCCTGCACGCCGTCGCGGCGACCGTGGCCGGGGTGGCCGCGCGGCGTGCCGTCGCAACTCTGCAGGCCACGTTGCCCGCCGGCTGGCGCAACAACCCTTCGCAGCCGCAGACCACAACCTGGCAGACCCAGGGCGGGCGCGAAGTGCGCGTCGGGTACACGTTAGGTTCGACAGGGACCTGCCTGCAGGTCGACGACGAGCCGTTGGCCGACGTCGAGGTTGTCGAGGGCAGTAGCGAGCGGGTGGTGCTGCGCGTCGACGGGGTGCGCCGCACTTATGATGTCGTCCTCGACGGCGATGTTGCCCACCTCGACTCGGTCGCCGGCTACTCCGCCCTGCGGCTGGCGCCACGCTTCGTCGACCCGAGCACTCTGAACCCGCCCGGGTCGCTCACCGCGCCGATGCCGGGCTCGGTGATCCGACTACCGGTCGCCGAGGGCGAGACGGTGTCAGCCGGTCAAACGCTCGTCGTCCTGGAGGCGATGAAGATGGAGCACACCGTCGCGAGCCCGATCGACGGGGTGCTGAGCGCCCTGCCGGTCCAGGTCGGCCATCAGGTCTCGAGCGGTGACGTCCTCGCCGTGGTCGAGGCGGTGGACGGCGGTGAAGTGGCGTCGGACGCCACGGAGCTCTAATGAAGCCGGCGCGCTCCCGATCGGTGGCGCGTCGATACCGATGTGAGGAGTGTCATGGAATTGCACGAGACAGAGGAACGTCAGGACCTGCGCAAGGCGGTCGCCGAGATCGCCAAGGACTTCGGACACGAGTACTACCTGGAAAAGTCGCTGGCCGGCGGGAAGAGCACCGAGCTGTGGCAGGCCGTGGGCAAACAGGGCTTCCTCGGGGTGAACCTTTCCGAGCAGTACGGCGGCGGCGGCGGCGGCATCTACGACATGCAGATCGTCGGTGAGGAGCTCGCCGCGGCGGGCTGCCCGCTGCTGATGACCGTCGTCTCGCCGACCATCTGCGGCACGATCATCCAGGCATTCGGCAGTGAGGAACTCAAGCAGCAGTGGCTGCCGGGCATCGCCAGCGGCGAGACGATCATGGCATTCGCGATCACCGAGCCGGACGCGGGCTCGAACTCGCACAACATCTCCACGACCGCGAAACGCGACGGCGACGACTGGGTCATCAACGGCACCAAGTACTACATTTCTGGTGTCGACGAAGCCGAAGCGATCCTGGTCGTCACCCGAACGTCTACCAACGACAGTGGTCGCGGACTACTCAGCTTGCTCGTCGTGCCCACCGATGTCCCCGGGCTCACCAAGTCACTCATCCCGGTGCAGGCGGTCACTCCAGAGAAGCAGTTCACTCTATTCTTCGATGACGTCCGCGTGCCGGCCGCCAACCTTATCGGCGCGGAGAACGAGGGCCTGCGCCAGGTCTTCATGGGCCTGAACCCGGAGCGAATCATGGGGGCGGCGCTCGGCAACGGCATCGGTCGCTACGCGCTGGATAAAGCCGCCGATTACGCCCGCAACCGCCACGTGTGGGGAACGCCGATCGGCTCGCACCAAGGCGTATCGCACCCGCTCGCCCACGCCAAGATCCAGGTTGAGCTGGCCCGGTTGATGACTCAGCGTGCCGCCTCCCTGCACGACGCCGGCGATCCGGGGTCGGGTGAGGCGTCGAACATGGCGAAATATGCCGCAGCCGAGGCGGGCATCCTGGCGCTCGACCAGGCGATTCAAACCCACGGCGGCAACGGCATGGCCACCGAGTACGGCCTCGCCACGTTGTGGGGTCCGGCCCGGCTCATGCGCACCGCGCCGATCAGCCGCGAAATGATCCTCAACTTCGTGGCGCAGCACAGCCTGAAACTGCCCGCGTCCTACTGAGTCGCCGCGGAATGAAAGGGAATCGAATGCAACTCGGCATCGGTCAGTGGGTGAGCCGGCGCGCCTTCCTCAACGGCGGGCGCACCGCGTTGATCAGCAACGGCGCGCACATCACCTACGCCGACCTCGATCGGCGCACCAACCAGGTCGCCGCCGCACTCATCGCCCTCGGCGTGCGCAAGGGCGATCGGGTCGCGATGCTGCTGGTCAATTCGACCGAGTTCATCGAGGTGCTGCTGGGCTGCGCCAAAATCGGCGCACTTGCAGTTCCGCTCAACGTGCGCCTTGCCGGACCCGAGATCGGCTACATCCTGGCCGACTCAGGCGCCGATGTTCTGGTCTTCCACGAGCCGTTCGCCGCGCAGGCCAGGAGCGCCGTCACCGAGTCCGGAGTCCGCGTGCGCCATGTCGTGCGCGCCGGTGGGGTGCCGGCGCCGGGCGAGCTCGGCTACGAAGACGTCGTCTCGGGCGCCGCGCCCGAACCGCTCAACGGTGACGTCGACGGCCGCGACCCCGCGTTCATCATGTACACGTCGGGGACGACGGGCCGACCCAAGGGCGCGATCCTCACCCACGACAACCTGCTATGGAACGCGATCAACGTCCTCGGCACCGACATCGGCCTGCGGGGCGAGGACGTCACCGTCGCGGTGGCGCCGATGTTCCACATCGGCGGGCTGGGAGTACACACCCTGCCGCTGTTGTACGTCGGCGGCACCAGCGTGATCATGCCGTCCTTCGAGCCGCGAGCGACGTTACAGGCGATGGCCGACCACCACGTCACGGTCCAGTTCATGGTGCCGGCCATGTGGACCGCACTCACACAGGTGCCCGACTTCGACTCCTTCAACCTGTCTGCGCTGCGTTTCGCCATGGGCGGCGGGTCGCCCGTCCCCCTCACGGTCATCGACTTCATGCGCGAGCGAGGCGTGCCCTTCACCGAGGGCTTCGGCATGACCGAGACCGCTCCCTTGGTGACCGTCCTCGACGCCGAGAACGTCAGCACGCGGGCCGGGTCGATCGGCCGCGTCGCAATGCATGTCGACGCCCGCATCGTCGACGACGACGACCGCGACGTCGCGACCGACACCGTGGGCGAACTGATCGTGCGCGGCCCGAATGTGTTCACCGGCTACTGGATGAAGGCCGAGGCGAGCGCCGAGGCGTTACGCGGGGGCTGGTTCCACACGGGCGACCTCGGGCGCATGGACGCCGAGGGCTTCATCACCCTCGTCGACCGCAAGAAGGACATGATCATCTCCGGCGGCGAGAACGTCTACCCGATCGAGGTCGAGCAGGTTCTCTTCCGCCACCCGGCGGTGTTCGACGCCGCCGTGATCGGCGGTAAGGACGCGAAGTGGGGCGAACGCGTCGTCGCGGTCGTGGTCGCCGACCCGGCGACACAGGCGCCGAGCGCCGAGCGCCGAGGAGATCGTAGCGTGGTGCCGGGAGCGGCTGGCACACTTCAAGTGTCCGCGTGACGTGCACTTCGTCGCCGAACTGCCGCGCAATGCCACCGGCAAGCTGCTCAAGACCGAGCTGCGCGCGCAGTTCACGGGCATCGAGGGCGGAGTCGTTTTGCGCTGAGTCGTGCCGCTGCACATCGCGGGTTCGAAGCAGGGCCCCTAAATCATGAACTGAGAAGAGGATGCGACAGCATCGGCGGGGGCTAGCGGTTTCGTTCACCTCCCTTGATTTGGTGCGGCGGGTGCCGACGCAGGCAACCCCAGCGCCGGTAGGATCCCAGCCCGGCCCAGCGGATCGGACGGCGAACAACGTAACCACAAATCGACAGGAGGCCTGAAAGTGGCCGGTTTGCGCCGCAAACTGCTCCTCGAGGCCGCCGCCGACCTGTTCGCGCGGCAAGGCTTTCACGCCGTGGGCATCGACGACATCGGTGCCGCAGCAGGGGTGAGCGGGCCGGCCGTCTACCGGCACTTTCAGAACAAGGACGCGATCCTGCGCGAGTTATGCGACGCCGCCATGACTGAGCTGCTGGCCGGCGCCCGGCGCGCCACCAACGCCGGCACACCGACGGAGGTCCTGCACGCCCTTGTCGACCTACACGCGGCCTTCGGCGCGCGACGACGCGGCCTGTTGGCCGTCTACGCCCGCGAGCACCGCTCGCTGTCGCCGCTGGCGACCCGTGCCCTGCGACGCCGACAGCACAGGTACGAGTCCTTCTGGGTCGACGCGCTCGTACGAGCACGGGGCGATCTGGACCGTGAGCGCGCACAGGGCCTGGTCGCCGCCGTGCTGTCATTGCTCAACGCGTCCGCGTACATGCCGGCGTCGCTGGACGACGCGACGATTGAGGCGATGCTGGCCGCCGCGGCCGTTGCGGCGCTGTTCAGCCGCGCGGTTACACAGCAGGTAGACGGCGCCCCGCACCGGATTTAGTGTGTGTCGAGCAGCGATTCGGGAACGTCCACCACTCGGGATCGCACGTACTCCCCGAGCCCCTTGGCCTGCGCGTCCGGCCGGGTCGAGGAGGCCACCCCGTCACCGAGCAAGCCGTGCACCACCACGTTGAGCGCGCGCAGGTTCGGCAGTTCGAAGCGCTCGATGCGCAGGTGCGCCGTCTCCGGCCCGAGCAGTGTGCGCAGCCGCTCGACGCTCAGGTACTCGCGCGCCCACGCGTAACCGGGGTCGTCGCGTGCCCACAGTCCGAGGTTGGCGTTGCCGCCCTTATCTCCGGACCGCGCACCGAGTACCGACCCGAGCGGCGCGAGCCGCGTCGGCCCGGATGGCGCCGGCAGCTTCGCGGGCGGGGCGATCCCAGCCGGCGGGACCGCACCGGTCGGCGGGTCAGGGATCACGTGCCGATTGCCGTCGGCGTCGACGAGCACGTGCGTGAGGGCCGAGCGCGGAACGTAGGCCGGCCGGTAGACGCCGAACGCGGTCTCCGAGGACGGTGGCGTGGTGGTGTGGAAGCCGGCGAAACCAGCCAGGGCGATCTCCATGACCCCGCCGGAGAAGGCTCGGCCCACCTTTCGCGGGTCGGCGTCCTTCACCGTCACACGCAGGTGCGCGCAGGCTTGCTCGTTCGTCGGCGCATCGGAGACGTCGAAACGCAACAGTCGCACGTCGACTTCGTCGAAGGCGTCGCGTCCGCCGAGAACGTCGAAGAGCTGCTGTTCGGCGAAGGCCGCCTTGGCCTCGATGTCGAGGCCGGTGAGCACCATGGTCATCGTGTTGCGGAAGCCGCCCACCTCGTTCAGCGCCACCTTCAACGTGTCCGGCGGCGGACTGCCTTTCGTACCGCTGATCGCGACACGGTGCTCACCCTGTTGAGCCAGGCGAATGGTGTCGAAGTGGGCGACGACGTCGGGGCCGAGGTAGGCAGGTTCAGCGATCTCGTAGAGCAGCTGGGCGGTGACCGTGCCGACTGAGACCAGTCCCCCGGTGCCGGGATGCTTCGTGATCACCGAAGAGCCGTCCTCGGCGACCTCGGCGATCGGAAACCCCGGGTAGCGGCGGTCGGTGATCTCGTCGAGGAACGCGTAGTTGCCGCCCGTCGCCTGAGGGCCGCACTCGATCACGTGCCCGGCGACGACCGCACCCGCGAGCCGATCCCAGTCGGCGCGTGCCCAGGCGTGCCACCAGGCCGCGGGACCGACCACGAGGGATGCGTCGGTGACCCGGCCGGTCACGACGACGTCGGCGCCCGAATGCAGCGCCTCGGTGATGCCCCAGGCGCCGAGGTAGGCGTTGGCCGACACCGGTTTGATGTCGCCGACGGGCGGCGTGATTGCGTGGAGGTCGCCACGTAGGTCGTCGCCCTCGACGTGCGCGACGCGCGCGGTGAGGCCGAGACGTGCGGACAGCTCGCGCAACGCGGCGGCCAAGCCGGCGGGATTCAGCCCGCCCGCGTTCGCGACGACCTTGATGCCACGATCGAGACAGGTGCCCAGCACCTGTTCCATTTGGGTGAGGAAAGTCCGCGCGTACCCGCCGGACGGGTCTTTGGCCTGGGCCTTGGCCAGGATGAGCATGGTCAGCTCGGCCAGATAGTCACCGCACAGGACGTCGATCGGTCCGCCCTCGACCATCTCGCGGGCTGCGGCGATGCGGTCGCCGTAAAAGCCGGAGCAGTTGCCGATGCGGACCGGGACGCTCACCGCTGACCCCCTGCGAACTGGCCCGCCACGCGCCCGCCGCCAGGGGGCCCCGCGAAGGCCTGGGCGATCGCGAGCCACTGGTCGGCCAGCGGTCCGTCGGCGACCAAAGCGGTGTCGTCGCGGTGGCGGCGTTGGGTCACCAACAGGCAAAAGTCCAGCGCCGGCCCGCTCACGCGGTTGGCGGCGTCGGCTGGCCCCCACGTCCAGACGCTGCCGTCCGGAGCGGTCAGCTCGACGCGTACCGGGTCCGCGGGGAGGTCCAGACCGTTGGCCAGGTAGCTGAAAGCGCGCGCACCCACCCCGATGTGGGCCACGTGCCGCAGCCGTGCCGTGGCCTCGCGGGTCGCGCCGAGCGCGTCGACGATGTCCTGGCCGTGCGCCCAGGTCTCCATGAGTCGCGCTGTCAGCGACGAGACCGCGCTCATCGTCGGCCCGAACCACGGCAGGCGGGTCGCCGGGGCAATGTCCGCGAACGCCGCAACGAGGGCTGCACGCGACGTGTCGAACCACGCGAGCAGGTCGGCAGCCGGCATTTGACGGTAGCGCTCAGCGATGACGTCGGGTGAGATGCTTCCGTCGGCCATCATCGGCAGGTAGTCGCTGCTGAAACCGTCGGGGTCGGTGGCCGAGCGCACCGCCACGTCGTCGAAGAACGCCAGATGGCTGATCTGGTCGCGGATCGCCCAGCCCACGGCCGGAGTCGGCGCGTCCCAGCCGCGCGGACCTTCGGGCAGCGGTGCGATGAGTTCGCGCAACGCGGCCGTTTCGGCTTCGATGTCGGCGATTACCGACTGCATGGTCACCGCCATGTCAGCGTCCCTTCCACTGTGGTGCGCGCTTCTCGCGGAACGCCGTCGGGCCTTCCTGCGCGTCGTCGCTCAGATAGACCGGCTCCCATATCTCGTCGGCCAGGTCGTAGGCGGCGGCGAGGTGGTGCTGTGCCGAGAGGTACACGGTGCGCTTGGACGCAAGCACCGATAGCGGTGCGTTCGCGGCGATGCTGAGCGCCAACTGCCGGGTACGCTCGCGCAACTGATCGGCCGGCACCACCTCATTGACTAAGCCGACCTGGTGGGCGCGCTCGGCGGTGATCGGGTCGCCGGTCAGCAGGATCTGCATGGCAACGCGTGGGGGCACCAGCCACGATAGCGGTGCCGCCCACGGCGACCCGCGGCCGACTTTGACCTCGCTGACGGCGAAGGTCGCGTGTTCGGCAGCCACGACCAGGTCGCACTGCTGCGCGAGCAGGAAGCCCCCGGCGAACGCGACACCGTTGACGGCCGCGATCGTCGGCTTCGCGACATCGATGTTGCGGCCGAACTGCGGAGCGAAGTCCTTCGGGGGCACCTTGAGCGCGTTCTGCGCCATCTCCTTCAAGTCCCCGCCGGCGCAGAACGCCTTATCGCCCACGCCGGTGAGGACGAGCACCTTCGCCGCGTCGTCGTCATTGAAGCGGCGTACCGCGTCGAAAAGCCCCGTGCGCACAGCGTTGTTCAGCGCGTTGCGCGCCTCGGGCCGGTTGATCGTCAGCCAGGCCACGCTGTCGACGACCTCGTAGCGAACCGGTTGCTCGGCCACCGAGCCTCCGTCCCTCACCGTCGCCTCGCATGTGAGTGGCAGCTCACCCCGGCACCTCGACAAACGGGTCGGCCAGCTCAACGGTGGCTTCACTCGGCACGCACGGACCATCTTCGCTCGAGACGAGCAACTCGAGGTCGACGAGGCGCCGTCCGCCATCGTCGCGTTTGGCCACGACCTTGCCGCTCAGGGTTGCGGTCTGGCCCGGATAGATCGACCGGATCATTGAGATTCTGCGGCGCCGGATGAGCGCGTCGGGTCCGGCCCATTCGTTGAGGCCGCGGTCGATGAAGCCATGGAAGAAGAGGGTTGACAGGTAGATCGTGCGCTGGCCCTGGCTGCGCGCGTAGTCGGGGTCGTGGTGACCGGGGAACCAGTCCCATGTCGAAGCCGCGTTCATGCAGATGCGCTTGTAGCTGATCTCGATCGAGACGGGCGTCAGGGTGTCGCCGACGGCGATGTCCTCGAACCGCACGGGGACGCGGACCATGCTGCGCTCGGTGGAGTCGTTCATGATGCGCCTTCACTATCGGCGGTGTCGTATCGGAAGAGCACGTTGGTGTTGCGGCCGATGACCTCACCGTGCTGGTCGGAGAAGGTGCTCACCGTGGTGATGAACACACCGGTGCCCACCCGCGTCGTCTTGGGCTCGGAGATCGAGGCGATCTCCTCCACGATCGACACGTGATCGCCTACCCGGGGCCGGCGTTCGAACTCCGTCGTCGTCGAGGCGTTGATGATGTGGTGGCCCGGCAACGGGACGCTGAGCGCGAACATCATGTCGGCACGCGCTAGGTACCCGGGCACCCACTGCGGCGCGAAGCCGAGGCTCATCAGCAGCCCGGGCGGGCAGTCCTCACCCTCCCAGTAACGGGGGTTCGCGTCCTCGACGAGCGAGCAGTAGTACAACACCATCGAGCGGTCGATCGGGAACCACGCATGCCGCGGTTCGGAGCGATGACCGACCCACGCCCGGCCTTCGTCGAAGGTCCCGAACGTCATCCCGAGGCCGGTGACGTCGCTCGTTGGCGCGCTCACCGGGTCACCTGCACGACGGCGCTCCCCTTTATCGCGGGTTCGCCGGTCTGGCGCGTGACCACGAGTTCGAGGTCTGCCACCTGCTGCCCTCCGGCCTCGCGCACGCCGGTGACCCTGCCGCCGAAGCTGAGCAGGTCACCGGGCCATACCTGACCGGTGAACCGGATGCGGAACGAGCGGATGTTGGCCAGCCCCACCCAGGCGGTCAGCCGCTGCGCGAGCACACCGCCGTGCAGCAGTCCCATGCCGAACACACCGGGCATGCCGGCCGCGCGGGCGAACTCTTCGTCGTGGTGGATCGGGTTGAAGTCGCCGCCGGAGCCGGCGTAGCGAACGATGTGCGAGCGCGTCAGCGGGCCGAACTGTGAGGTCGGCATCTCGTCGCCGATGGCCAACGCCACCGGCGCGGGGGATGTCGTCATTGGGTGGAGCCTCCGGTTTCGATCAAGACGTCGGTCTGGCGCACGACGAGTTCGTCGCGCTGGTTGGTGAAGTCGGTCTCGATCGTCACGATTGTCATGATGCCGCCGCGCTTCCCCTCGCGGCTGGTCACGTTCGACACCCGACGAGTCTCGGTGAGCTCGTCGCCGACGAACACCGGCGCGAAATACTCCCAGCCGCACTCACCGTGCAGTACGCGTCGCAGGTCGAGCCCGAGGGCGCCGAACATGTCGTCGTCGGCGCGCCAGTGAGCCGAGGAGACGACGAAGGTCGGAGGAGCGGGGATCGCGCCGAAGCCGGCGGCGCGGGCGGCCGCGACGTCCTGGTAGATCGGGTCGCGGTCGCCGAGCGAAAGTGCGAACTCGCGCACTTTGGACCGGTCGACGGGAAACGTGGTCCTCCCGAGTTGCGTCCCGATGAGCGATGCGTCAGCCACTCTGGTCACCTTTCCCGCCGGCGAAGGCCGGCGCACAATCGCGAATGAGGCTGCCGAGGTTCTCGGCGATGCGCTCGGGCGCGAGACCAATCGAGGGTGAGTAGAGAACGATGTGGTCCAGCACGCCCTCGTAGCGGCGCAGCCCTTCTCGGACCTCGGCGGCGGTGCCGGCCACCGCCATCGCGTCGATCATGTCGTCGGTGACCGCGGCGAACATGGCCGGCAGGTCACGCCGTGCGAACGCGTCGCGGATGGCCGCTGCCTGCCTGGCGAAACCGCTGACGTCGAGCACGTGCTCGTAGGTCTTCACCGAGGAGTAGAACGCGATCTGCTGCGCGGCCTCACGACGTGCGATCTGTGGGTCGTCGTGCACCGCGCAGATGACCATCGAGACGATCTCAATGTCGGCGGGATCGCGTCCGGCCCGCTCCGCACCGCGCACGACGGCTGGGCGGGCGACCTCCTCGACGTAAGTCGTGGTGAACAGCGGATGACCAGCCAACCCGTCGGCTACGCGCCCTGCCACCTCGCACATCCGCGGACGCACGCCCGCGGTGATGATCGGGATCGCTCGCTTCGGCGGCGCGACGTCGCCGGTTGGGACGAGATTCATCCGGTAGAAGCGCCCCTCATGGCGCACGGGGCCCTCGTGCAGGTTCCAGATCCGACGCACGAGCGGGACCAGCTCCTCCATGCGCAGAGCGGGAGCGGAGGTGTCCTCCACGCCGTGCCAGTCGCTCATCATGCGGCGTGTACCGTTGCCGAGCCCGAGTACGACGCGCCCGCCTGAAAGCTCGTCGAGGTCACGCGCCTCGGTGGCGAGCACGAGCGGGCTGCGCCCGACGCCATACAGGATCGACGACCCGATGCGGCAGCGCTTTGTGCGCGCGGCCATCGCGGCCATCGAGATCGAGCCGGAGCGCGAGTAGAACTCCGAGGCCCAGGCGGCGTCGAAGCCGGCGAGGTCGGTAGCCTCGGCGGTCTCGACAAGGGTGGCCAAGTCCGCGCCGAGCACCGAGACCCCGTACGTGGTCACGACGCCGCCAGCCTGAATCGGACCAGCCCAAGGTCCTCGTTCACCCGCTCGAACACTGCGCGCACTCTCGCCCCGATCGCAACTTCATCTGGGGCCACGCCCTCGAGACTGGCCAACAACTGCGGCCCCTCGTCCAGACGAACGAGCACGACGACGTACGGCTCGCTGCGCGGGAACGAGTCCCACGGGGGGCGGTACACCGGCGCGAAACTGACGATCTCACCAGTACCCGCCGCGGTCTCCCAGGCCAACTCACCGTCATGGCAGACGGGACACACCAGCCGCGGGTAGAGGAAAGGGTGGTCGTTCGCGCACCGCTGGAAGACGAGTACACCGCGGGCCGCTGCTGCGAAGTAGGGACGGTTGACATCGGTCAGCGGCGGCAGCGCCTCAGGATCGTGCAGACCGTCGAGAGAACTCGAAGCTGCGGTCATGACGCTCCCTCCATCACCATGCTGACGTGACTGCACAGCATCGAGCCGTAGCTGTGCACGAACGCGGTATCCGCCCCGGGCACCTGACGGCCCTCGGCGCGACCGGACAACTGCCAGTAACCCTCAAGGATCTGCGAAATGCCAGAGGAGGTCCCGGTGTGCCCGAACCGGATTAGGCCGCCGTCGGTGTTCACCGGAAGGTCGCCCCCCGGATCGGCGCAGCCGTCACGGTAGAAATCGCCTGCCCCACCGGGCTTCACGAAACCCGCCTCCTCAAGGATCATCGCCGGGTTGGAGGCGAAGGCGTCGTAGAGCAAAGCGATGTCGACGTCGGCCGGCGCCCGTCCGGAGCGCTCAAAGGCCATCGGACCCGAACGGGCGGCCCCGGTACGACCCGGCCGGGCCAGCGAGGTCAGAAAACCGTGGGTGTGACCCTCTCCAAAGCCCAGCAAATGCACCGGCCGGTGCTTGCCCGCGCGAGCCCGGCGGGCCGAGCCCAGCACCAGCGCGCCACCGCCCTCGCAGGGAATCGAGCAGTGGTAGAAGTGGAACGGCCCGGCGATCGGCCGGGACGCCAGCACGTCCTCCACAGTCAGGCGTTGAGCGCCGTGCGCGATAGCCGCGGGGTTCAGTGCGGCCCAACGGTCCTGCGACACGGTGACCTCGGCGATGTCCGCCTTGCCCTGTCCCGTCTCGTGCATCCAGGCCTGCGCGATCAAACCGTAGAGCGCCGGCACGGACGGTCCATAGGGCATCTCGAACGCGTGGTCACACACCAGCGCCATCAGTTCGCGCCCGCCATCGCGGATCGGTGGAAACTTGCCCGCCGACACGACCAGCACCGTCTCGGCCTCGCCCCGGGCGATGACGTTACTCGCCATGCGCGTCATGGCGAGATGGGTCCCGCCGCCAAGCTGACAGGTCATCTGAAGTTTCAGATTGTGCAGCCCGAGATAGTCCATGAGGTCCTCGGACAGGAAGATCGAACCCTCGTTCGTCATCGGCCCGGCGCACACCAGACCGTCGACCTCGTCTGGGACCACCCCTGCGTCGGCGAGAGCCGCGACCGCGGCGCGCACATGCAATTCAGTGGAGGTGTACGGAACGTTTCTCCCTGGAGCGAGTTCGGCGGCACCGATGATGGCCGGCTGGTCGTGTGGCATCCGGACTCCTCTCGACCACGCGTCCAACGCCGGTCCCGACGTGAACGACGGTTAGCATAGCGTGCCTAGAGGTCCGCGTCACCCCCGCCCGCACCCGCCGCTAGCGCGGTATGGATTCTCTGGAATGTCCTTGCGCCTCTTCCCAAGAGGGTGCTGCGATGACCGAAACCCGCGCCGATCGTGTCGTTTCTCGACGATGTCCAGGTGACAGATGAGGCCGATCGTGAAGCCCGCTGGTTCCGATGGTCGCCCGGCACACGCCGGGGCGGATCTATAGCCCTCAGTCGCGCGTTTTTCTGAAGTGGCGCGGTGAACGACCGGTCCACCGTTTGAAGGCATGTGTGAAGTTCGTGAGCTCCGCGTACCCGAGTTCTGCCGCGATCTCGCTTACAGACAACGATCTGTCGAGAAGTCGCAGAATTGCTCGCTCCCGCAAGAACGACTGACGCAATTCGCGAAAGGTGGTCCCCTCTTCGCGGAGGCGCCGCTTCAACGTGCTCGGGGATATCGAAAGCTCGCCCGCCGTCCGGCTGATGTTCGTTTTTCCGGGATCTTTTTCGAGCAGGTCCCTTACTTTTTCGGAGACCGACGTGTCACGTCGTTGATCGAGAGTTCGCTGCAAATCGGTGACGGCAATCCGGTACGCCACAGGATCGGAGAATCGACAGACCTCCTCGAGCGAAGCCGCGGGAACGTGGACGAACGAGCTGGGGGCGTCGAAGAAGATCCGACCCGCCAACACTTCGTCATGAAGAACCCACGACTCCGGCGCTGAATGACTTAAATGCAGTTCAATATTCGGTACGGCACCCGCGAGCATGTCGAGCAGACGCAACAGCGCCAGCCCACCGTAGGTGACGGCCAGGCAGTTCAGGCCCGCGTCACCGGTGCGACCGGTGAGCCCGATCGTGAGGCCGCGTTCCGTCGAATGGAACGTCGGGCTGAGGGCTGTGGTGATCACCGGCAGATAAGCAAGCAACTCGACAACCTCGGCTACCGAGCCCGCGCTGACCAAGGGAACACTGAGTGCCCCAAAGGACGTCAGTTTGGCGTGTTCAGCGAACGCGAAACCCAGACGGGTTCCCTGATCACAATCGAAATCGGAATATATCTCCCTGAACCACCGTAAGGGGACCTGCGCGTCGCGACCCACCAACATCGACTCGGTAACGTGCTCGCGAACCATGATGCTGCGGAGCGCAATGCTGGCGTCATGCCCCAGCGCCTCACTGTCCAGCATCTGCAGGAAAGCCAGCGCTGGCATACCCGAGTCGTCGAGTTTCACGTGCCTCCCTGCGCGTGAGCTAAAAACACAACTTTTTGACTCCTGCGAGCCTAGCGACGCTGGTCACGCGCGACAACGCTAAATAGAGGAGTTCCAAATTGAGGAGAGTTAATCATGGCAGTCGTCACCTTCGTCTCTCACGACGGCGAGAAGTACGAAGCCCCCTTGGCCGAAGGGCAGTCCTTGATGCAGGTTGCGGTCAACAACGCGGTGCCCGGCATCGACGGCGATTGTGGAGGGGAAGCCGCATGCGGAACGTGCCACGTGATCGTCGCTCCCGAGTGGTCGGACACGGTGGGACTCTGCGGCGCCAACGAAGAGGAGATGCTCGCGATGAACCCCGAGCGTCAGCGGACGTCGAGGCTGTCTTGCCAGATGTCCGCCTCCGAGGCATGGGATGGCTTGACGGTCGAGCTACCTGAGTTCCAGCTCTGAAACAACGTCATGGATTTGGAGGAAACAATAATGAGTATTCCCGCGGCAGTGGCCGCCAAAGCCCAGTCTGCCGTGCCTCTGGAGCTGCAAATCCGCGGCGCACACCTCTACGACAAGACACGCCGGTGGGTAACCGGAACCAATGGTAAGAAGATCTTCACCGAGACGCCCATTCCTCCGGTCGAGGACGTTGATATCGCCGACATCGATCTCAGCAACCCGTTCCTCTACCGCCAAGGCCGCTGGAAGTCCTACTTCGAACGCGTGCGCAACGAGGCGCCGGTGCACTACCAGGCTCACAGTGCGTTCGGCCCGTTCTGGTCGGTGACCCGCCACGCGGACATCATCGCCGTCGACAAGAACCACGAGGCTTTCTCCGCAGAGCCGTTCATCATCATCGGGAGACCGCCCCGCTTCATGGACATCGCCATGTTCATCGCGATGGATCCGCCACAACACGACTTGCAGCGCGCTTCCGTCCAAGGGGTTGTCGCGCCGAAGAACCTGCGCGAGATGGAGGGGCTGATCCGCTCGCGTGTCCAGGAAGTGCTGGACGATCTACCGGTGGATCAGCCGTTCAATTGGGTGCACCACGTCTCCATCGAACTGACAGCGCGCATGCTCGCGACCCTGCTGGACTTCCCGTACGAGCAGCGGCACAAGCTCGTGGAATGGTCGGACCTCGCCACCTCCATGGAGCAAGCCAATGGTGGTCCTTCCGACAACGACAGAGTGTTTCGTGGCATGGTCGACATGGCGAAGGGTCTCAGCGCTCTCTGGCATGACAAGGCGGCCCGTACCGCCAACGGGGAGCGACCGGGCTTCGATCTGATCACGATGCTGCAGGCCAACGAGGACACTAAGGATCTCATCGACCGCCCGATGGAATTCCTCGGCAATTTGGTACTGCTGATCGTCGGGGGAAACGACACGACTCGCAACTCGATGAGCGGAGGGGTTCTCGCCTTGAACCAGTTCCCCGATCAGTTCGAGAAGTTGAAGGCGAACCCTGACCTGATTCCCAACATGGTATCCGAGATCATTCGCTGGCAGACCCCGTTGGCGTACATGCGCCGAGTCGCGAAAAAAGACATCATGTTGAACGGGCAATTCATCCGCAAGGGCGACAAGGTCGTGATGTGGTACGCCTCTGGTAACCGCGATGAGCGTGTCTTCGAGCGGGCCGATGAGTTGATCATCGATAGGAGCAACGCCCGCAATCACATCTCGTTCGGGTTCGGCGTGCACAGGTGCATGGGAAACCGACTTGCTGAGTTGCAGCTTCGAATCCTGTGGGAGGAATTGCTCCCTCGCTTTGAGAACATCGAGGTGGTCGGCGAACCCGAGTATGTGCAATCGAATTTCGTCAGGGGTATCAGCAAGCTGATGGTTCGCCTCACTCCCAGGCCAAGTGCGTGACTCCCGAACGAGCGGTGATCGTCGGCGCGAGCCACGCCGGCGCGCAGTTGGCAGCTAATCTTCGAAGGGAGGGGTGGTCTGGGGAGGTCGTGCTCATCGGCGACGAGGGGGGACTGCCCTACCACCGGCCTCCGTTGTCGAAGGGATACCTGGCCGGCAAGAACGGCCTCGACGACCTCCTGATTCGCGGCGCTGATTTCTACGAAAAGCAGCACATTCGACTCTTGAATGCGACCGTGGAGGCGATCCACCGGAGTGCCAAGCGTGTGTCTCTGAGCACCGGCGACACGCTGACGTACACCAAGCTCGCGTTGTGCACCGGCGCAAGGGCCAGACGACTCCCCACACCAGGGGTGGATCTTCCCGGAATTCACTACCTGCGTACCGCTGCAGACGTCGAGTTGATCCGTGCCGCCGCTACACCGGGTCGGAGGGTTGTGATCGTGGGCGGCGGTTACATCGGGTTGGAAACGGCGGCCTCGCTGTGTTCGCTCGGCATGAACGTCACCGTCCTCGAGGCAACCGAGCGTGTACTCGAACGGGTCACCGCGCCGGAGGTTTCCGCGTTTTACACCCGAATCCACAACGGCGAGGGAGTGGAGATCCGAACACACGCTCTCGTCGAAGCCTTCTCCGGCAACGGCAGAGTGCAGGAGGTCGTGCTGGCAGGCGGCGAACCGATCCCCGCCGACTTGGTCATCGTCGGCGTCGGTGTGGTGCCGAACACCGAGCTCGCCTCGGCCGCAGGATTATCCGTCGACAACGGCATCGTGATCGACGACCAGGCCCGCACCAGCGACCCCGACATCGTGGCCGCCGGCGACTGCACCAGCCACACCATGGCTCGATACGGCTCGCGTATTCGTTTGGAATCCGTATCGAGCGCCGGCGAGCAGGCCAAGATCGCTGCGGCGACAATCTGCGGAAAACACAGCGCAATCGCTGCGCTTCCGTGGTTCTGGTCCGACCAGTACGATCTCAAACTCCAGATCGCCGGTCTCAACACCGGATACGACGAAGTGGTCTTCAGCGGCGACCCGTCGCGTGACCGTGACTTCAGCTGCTTCTACTTCCGCGATCGTGAACTCATCGCCGCCGACTGCGTCAACCGTCCTCGCGATTTCATGTTCAGTAAGCGGGCCATCAGCCAGCAGCTCCGAGTTGACCGCTCAGAGCTCCTCGCCGGCTCGATCTGACACGAGAGCTTGCTAGTTACAAACTGTGGACAACTCCCAGGTACCTGAGTGCTACGCGGGAGATCCGCTCACCGGTGGTGGCGATGTCCGCGGCTGGGAGTACAACATGACTCACTGTCAGTCGCACCAGAACATCTGCGACCTCCTCAACGTCTTCGGGATCGAGATCGTCGAAGTGGTCGTTAAACCACGTGATCAGAGCCGCGGAGCAGAGCTGAAGCAGGGAAGCCGACGTCGGCAGAAGAGGTAGGACTCCAGTAGACGACGAGCCACCGCGATCATTCCCCGAAGGGTTGGACGTCAGAACTGCCTTGAGGAGCGGGCTGTCTTCTGCTTCACAGAGGGTGAATTGCACCGCTGCGGTGATGCCGCCCCGCACGTCGCCCACGTGTTCGGCAAGGACGGCAAGAATGCCTTCCATAAAGCGCTGGCCCTCCGACACCACAAGCGCGTCGCCGAGCCCCTGTTTGTCGCCGAACTCTTTGTACAACGTCGGGCGGGAGACGCCGACCGATTCGGCAACCTCGCTCATCCGGACCTGATCCCAGCCCTTCTCGATGGCGAGTTCTCGTGTCGCCCTCAAAACCTTTTCGCGCACATGCCGGCGGAAAGACACCCGCGCTGGTTCAGTTGGCATAGGAGCAGGATAGGCGCCAGCCCTACATGGGCAGTCAACCGACAGCAGGGTTCATGTGGTCCTGTCGAGGAATTCGACGACCGCCGTCGAGAATGCGTCGTTGTTGTCGCCGGCAATCATGTGTCCCGCGCCCGATACGTCAACGGTTTGCGCGTGCGGAACGACGGTCAGGAAATGCTTTACTGTCTCTTCGGAGACCATGTCAGATAGTAGGCCCCGGACCAGCAGCGTTGGCGCGGACACCTGCCTCGCACCATCAAGAAGGAACGCGCTCATCATGTCGAAGTCTTTAGCGCCTTCGTCTGGATCACCCTGCAGGAACTGGAAATTCGACGTCACGAAAGCTGGATCCCATCGCCAGGCCCAGCGACCGTCTTCGCGACGGGCGAGGACTTTTCGGAGGCCGTCGAGGTTTTCGGGGCGAGGGCGGTGCGGGTTGTAGGCGGCGATCACGTCAGCGGCCGACTCTAGGCTGTCGAAACCTTCGGGGTGTGCCGACATGAACGCTACGACTCGTCGGGCGCCTTCCATCTCCATTCGCGGAGTGACGTCAACCAGGACGACGGCCTGCCATAGGTCCGGCGGGGCGAGCAAGTGTGTTCCGAGAATGGTCAAGCCGCCCAGAGAGGCGCCGATCGCGGCGACGGGGCGGCCGGAATCGGCGTATGAGCGCACGGCCAATAGGTCGGATCCAAGCCGGTCCCCGTCGTAGCGTCCGTCGGGGTCCCAGTCGCTGTCCCCGTGTCCCCTGGTGTCGTACGCGGCCACCGTGTAGCCCCGCTGGTGCAGGCGTTGGGCGGTGACGTCCCAGGCGTGTCGGCTTTGACCTCCGCCGTGAAGGAGCAACACGACCGCCCGCGGCGCATCACAGCGGTAGAGGTCGACCGCCAGCGTCAGCCCGTCCGCCGTGGGCACGCGCTCGACCACAGGAGCCGACGAATCGCCTGTTCTCTTTGCCGACATCAGGAGCTCGTCTTCGGTGCGACGACGGTGACGGTTCCCTGGGCCGCACACACCGCTCTGCCGTCGTTGCAGATGTCGATACGCGCCACACCGCTGGTTCTGCCCAGCGAGATGATCTCGGCTGTGGCTACACAGGTGCCGCTAGAGACCGGACGAAGCAGATTCAGTTTGAACTCCGTTGTCGCGACCCAAGATCCCAGTGGAATCACGGGATAAAACACCACTCCGAGGCAGTGGTCGACCATGGCCGATAAGCAGCCCCCATGCAGGTTCCCGAAAGGCGTCTTCAGGTCGTCGCGTGCGTCCATCTCCGCGACGAGCCGTCCCGCAGTGAATTCGGTGTGACGGAAGCCGAGGTAACCGGCCAACCCGCCCGTGGTTTCTGCTGCGCTCTTTAGTTGCTCAGCGACCTGTTCGTTGAACGTGGTGAATTGCACAGGCCCTCCTACCTCATCTGCCGTCGAGACATTACGCCATAGATGTCACATCGGTCGAGCGTGGTCACCCGCCAGGATCGCCGGAAGGAGAAACCTCGACAGAAACGCCCGGAGTCCGTCACGACTGCGCTCCCGCGGCCCTCGAACAGTCAGCAGGCTCAATATCGTGCGGACAACCCACTCGGCGGCGTCGTCGACGGAGACGCCCGGTTCCACGCAACTCCAGTGTCTGGTGAAGATGGGACGCAGAAATTCGGTGACGATTTCGAAGAGGGACGTCGAGGTCCCCGCCGCGAGACCCACGCCGGCGAGTTCCTCGTCGCTGCCGAACAACAATCCGATGATCTCTTCGCGGCGCGCGGCCTCAACCGTGTATTCCACGAAATCGACGAGCGCGGAGCCCAGGTCGGCGTGCGCCGCGATCCGCGGGCTGATGCGGTCGAGATAGCGCTCGGCGGCGCGAATGATGACACCCGACATCACCGCCTCCCGACTGGGGAAGTAGCGATACACCGTTGCCCTGGACACACCCGCTGTTCTGCCGATGTCCTCCATGGTCGTGCCCACCACACCGCAACTCTCGAGGCACCGCTCGGCAGCATCGAGCAACCGGTCGCGAGCGGACCCACGATCTGTCGGCGCGGCGGCGCCCCATCTCAACAACCTCGTCGACACACAGCCAGTATGCCGCGAGCGCACACCATTGTGACTTGCCCACGCACATGACACCATCGCAGTTATGTCTCAAGTCAGCCCCGTGGCCCTGAGCGGATGCCGATGCCGATGTTGGTAGAAGCGCGTACCCCGGTTGTCGTCGGCGTGGGCGAAGTTACCCATCGCGGGAACGACTTCGTGGACCCGATCGACTTGGCGGTAGAAGCCGCACGCCGCGCGGTCAAAGACGCAAGTCGCCCGGTCGAGCGGCGCATCGACACCGTCGCGACTCCGGGCATCCTGGTCATACCGCGCGACAATCCCGCCAGCAGGATCGCCGAAGCGATGCACATCAGTCCCGCCCGCCGCATCAGCTGTCCCGTCGGCGGAAACACCCCGCAGTATCTCGTCGAAGTGTTGGGTGGCGAAATAGGCGAAGGCCGTGCAGATGTCGTCCTGGTCGTCGGGGCGGAGAGCGGGCATTCCGCACGCAAGCTTCAGGGCGGGGCACTTCTCGACTCGCCGCCCCCACCCCGCTCCGACGACGAATCCCTGGGCGACGCCCGCCCCGGGCTGAGTCAAGCCGAATTGTCGGTGGGTCTGAGTTGGCCGCACGAGGTGTATCCCATCTTCGAGTCCGCGATCGCCGCGCGCCACGGCCGCGACTTCGATGCTCAACGGGAGTGGCTGGGCACGCTGATGGCCCCGTTCACAGCCGAGGCGGCACGCCATCCGGAACAGGCCTGGTTCCCACGCGCACGAAGTGCCACCGAACTCAGCGAAGTCACCGCGGAAAACCGCATGGTCTGCTTGCCCTATCCCAAGCTGCTCAACAGCATCATGTCCGTCGACATGGCTGCCGCCTTCATTCTCATGGCGGCCGAGGTGGCGGACGAATTAGGCGTCGCGCGCGATCGTTGGGTCTTTCCCTGGTCAGCAGCGACTTGCAACGACGTGTACTTCCCCGTGGAACGGCCGGACCTCAGCCGCTCATCGGGTATCGAGGTAGCGGCACGGAAGGCTCTCGATGCGGGCCGGTTGACCACCGACGACATCCGGTGGTTCGACCTCTACTCCTGCTTCCCGTCGGCAATTGAGATGGCTGCCGAGGCTCTCGACTTGGACCCCCTCGACGACAGAGGCCTCACAGTAACCGGAGGCCTGCCTTATCACGGCGGTCCCGGAAACAATTACGTCAGCCACTCGATCGTGGAGATGGTCCGACGGTGCCGACGCGACCCAACCGATGCCGGACTCGTCACCGGCCTCGGGTGGTATTCGACGAAGCATTCGGTCGGTGTGTGGTCGGCCGCCGGCAAGGCGCAGGGTGGCGACTGCTCGACACGGCGGTCGAACAAGCTCAAATCGATTCATCGCGGCTGGCCGTCGCAGGCGCCGACGAGGCGACCGGTTGCGCGACAGTCGACGGATACACCGTCGTCTACGACCGAGACGGCCAACCTCGATGGACTCCGATCATCGCGCACCTGTCCGACGGGCAAAGAGTCGTCGCACGCAGCGACGATCCGCAGATCGCCGAGGCGATGGGCGCGGAAATGTACGTAGGTAAAACGGTGTGCCTCCGAAACACAGGGTCGTTCACCGGGTTCGAGCTTCCATGATCGCCGAGGCGATGGTGCTGACCGGACCGCGGAGTCTGCAGCGGCGCCAGATGACCATCCCCGACGTCGGCGACCGGGGTGCGATCCTGCGAGTTGAAGCATGCGGTCTGTGCGGAACAGATCACGAACAATTCACCGGACACCTGCCTGCCGGCTTCTCATTCGTTCCAGGGCACGAAATCGTCGGCATCGTCGAACATGTTGGCGCTGCGGCTGGCCAACGCTGGGGTGTACAAGCCGGCCAGCGCGTGGCCGTTGAGGTGTTCCGGTCCTGCCGAGACTGCCCCGAGTGCCGCCGCGGCGAATACCGGCGGTGCGCGGTGAACGGCATCGCCACCATGTTCGGGTTTGTCGACGTGGAGGTCGGCGCGGGCTTATGGGGCGGATACGCCACCCATGTGGAGCTTCCGTGGGACGCGATGCTGCTCCCGATTGCCGAAGACATGGACCCCGTTCTCGCCACGTTGTTCAACCCTCTCGGGGCCGGTATCCAGTGGGGGGCGACTCTTCCCGACACCAAGGCCGGGGACGTCGTAGCGATCCTGGGGCCCGGCATCCGCGGAATCTGTGCGGCGGTGGCGGCCAAAGAGGCGGGAGCCGCGTTCGTCGCGATGACCGGCGTAGGCCCACGCGACGAACAACGACTGGCCATAGCCAGATCATTCGGTGTCGACCTGCCCATCGATGTATCGCAGGACGATGCAGTGACCGCGCTCCAGCGTGAGACAGGCGGACGGCTTGCCGACGTGGTCGTCGACGTCACCGCTAAAGCACCCTCCGCGTTCGCCGATGCCGTCGGCCTTGCCAGGCCCGGCGGCACAATTGTGGTGGCCGGCACCCGTGGAGGAGGCGGCACGCCCCGGTTTGAACCAGACTTGTTGGTCTATAAAGAATTACACGTCGTAGGCGCACTCGGCGTGGAGTATCCCGCCCACCGGGCAGCCCTCGAGATTCTCGCCCTGGGCCGCTGGCCGTTCGACCGGATCACCAGAGAATCAACCGGATTCGCTGGGCTCGCGCAGCTGCTCACTTCGCTTGCAGATGAAAGTGCCCGATCAAGTGGGGCGCTGCACAACGTCTTTTTGCCCACGCCCTAACGGCGTGGGCAGAGGTTCAACAGAGAGGGCCACCCGTGACCATGGCGGAACGCGTACCGATGCTCGACCGTGAGCAGGCCCAGCTGCGAGCTGCCGAATGTGGGTTGCCCGAAGAGTTGGCAGACCTGTCGGTATTCCGCGTGGCACTTCATCAGCCGCGTGTGGCGGTTGCGCTGTATGGGCTGCTAGACGCGTTACTCTTCCGCGGTTCCCTTGACGCGCGGCTACGCGAGCTGGTCATCATGCGCATCGGCTGGATTACTGGCTCCGAATACGAATGGACTCAACATTGGCGAATCGCCACACTGCTCGGCGTGCCTGAGCATGATCTCCTGGCGGTGCGCGACTGGCAGAATTCCGAAAGCCTCGGGCCAGTCGAGCGTGCGGTCCTCGCAGCGACCGATGATGTGGTACGCGACGGGGTCATCTCCGAGGAAAACTGGGCTGGGTGCCAGAAGGCATTCAATAGCGATCACGCCGTTTTGGTCGAACTTGTCGGAGCAATCGCCAATTGGCGGCTCTTTTCGATCCTGCTTCGATCTCTGAATATTCCGCTTGAGTCCGGTACCGACGGCTGGCCGCCCGATGGGCGAGCTCCTCAGGGTTGCGATTGAGCGAAAAACGTGGACCGGTGCTTGACCGAAGCGGTCAGCGCCCCAATCGCCAGACCACGACCCGTGTCGTAGACGGACAAGTCCCCCCTCGGACACATCCGGCGGCACGACTCAAGTCGACCGCCGCCGTGACCCGCCGTCGGTGCGGGTCGTAGTCAAGACCCACACCCAGGCTTGCGTCCACCTGTGCGCGTGCTGCCCCGGCTGCCACACCGGGGGGTGGCGGCTCTCGAATTTTAGACGGGCAGTTGTGATTTCACCCACATAGAGCGTGTCGTTGCAGGTGCAGGCCCTGTGCCTTCCGAAGTCTGATAGTTGCCAAGCATGCGGACCGAAGAAAGAACGCGCTGCCCCGAGGACTACTGCGCGAAATCGTCGTTCACCGAGGTCATCGCCGAGGTTCCGCCCCGCGCCCGTGCCAGGACGCGGGGCGGACCGCGATCGGCGCGGCGATCGACGATGCCGGCCGCACTCGGTATCGACGAGACGCCCGCGGCAGCCCCCGCCGGTCAAGCAGGTCGAACGCGCCGCCTGCGGGTTCCGCGACCCCACCCACTCAGCTCGCCGGATACGCTTCCACCGCATCCGCAAACAGCGGGCAGCAACCCGCTGATTGCCCGGCCAGAGCCGAGGATCCAGGGTGGGCCGACCCGCCGCCCAACTCGCTGATCTGCGCGGCGGACCTGACATGGGTCGCTCCGCTCGCTCGAGACGAGCCCTCAACTCGTCACTCGCGCCCATGCGGCGACGCAGCTGTCAGGTGGGTCTGCTGCACGAAACGGTGGCGGTTTCGGTCACCCGGGGTGAATGCGCGAGCTAGCGGATCCGGTCTCGGATCCGCTGCACGTGGCCGGGCAGTGCGGTAAGGCGCATCAACGACTTGAACTGCCAGCTGTCGTCACGCGGTGCCACCCCGATGGTCTGGGCCATATCCATGAAGTCCCACAGGGTTTCACCGAAATACATCAACCCGTCGGGTGTGAAATGGTAACGATCGACCGCGCAGGACTGGACGAACTTTCCGGTGCCGACGATCGCGGGTGCGCTAGCGTCGTAGGGGTAGAGGCGCAGGGTGCCGTCGACGTAGCCGCTGCCCATGTATCGGACCACCATCCGGGTTTCACCGTCGGGCGTGACGTCGATGTACATCTGGTCGGGAAACGGGTCGTATCGCCAATCCGAGATCGCATCGAGGAACGCGAAGTTGTACCTGACGAACTCATCAAGGCCCACCATCGTCCGCCCGAAGGTCGTCGGATCGACGTAGCGCAGGTCTTGCGTGTACAGCTCGTCGTTGCGGCTCATGTCCCGCGCGAGCCAGCTCCACGTGTACTTGGCCGACCACTCGTAGAGCCATCCGATGTCGATGCCGTGCGAGCCCAAGAACTCGATACGGCGTTCCAACTCCACGAACCATCCCCGGTGCATCTTGTTCAACTCGTCTTCGGGAATCACCCGCCACGGCGCCCCCCGGTTGGAGCTTAGGTATTCCGGTAGCGGCTGCCGCAGTCGCGGCTTGGCCAATTCCTCGATGAGCAGATTGAAGTCGAACATCAAGACAACCTTCCTGTCACTTCTGTGACGACATTGGTTCGTGGACAACGGTTGGCGCGGACAGCGGTGAGTCCGACAGCGGTGAGGCGGACAGCACGGCGATCACGTGGTCGACGAAGGCTGCGCGGTCATCGCCGAGGTTGCCTTCGGTCCATTCCAGGAAAAGCGAGATGAGGGCGCCGAACATCGTGGCGTAATGCATTTTCAAATCGGTCGGATTCCCTGCCAGCGTGGCGGACTGGGCGATCGTCGGCGAGATCATCGCGATGATGCTGTCCCGCACGAAATGTCGCAGCCGCAGGTCGGCGACGGGTTCCATCAACAGGATGCGGCACACCCGGGGATCGTCTCTGACCAGCTGCGCTGCGGCGTCGACGCGGGCGCGGGTTCCGGCAACGCGGTCGGGCAGCGCCGAGCCGGCCGCATCGACGATGCTGCGGGCCCGTTGGAACGTGGTGCGGTAGACCTCCCGGAGCAGGTCGTCGGTGTCGGTGAAGCTCTCGTAGAAGAACTTCTGGCTCAGCTGCGCCTCCCGGCAGACCGCCCGCATCGTCATCGCCGCCACGCCGCCGGTGCCGACCAACTCGATGCCGGCACCCAGCAGCCGATCGCGCCGCTCGGCGTGCCGCACCTCGGGCGGGCGACCTCGATAGGGCCTTGACATGCCCCCACCATATGCGAAACCACCCGCTTTCGGAAGCATCTGCATCAGGAGTGCATGCGGGGGCCGTGGGCCCCGTTGCCGGCGGAGTGTTTCTGCCATCCGCGCTTGCGGATCAGGGCGGGGAGTTTGGAGACGGTGAGCTGACGAAACCCTGTTTTTCCTGGCGTGGCGCAGTGGTTCATGGCGGGTGAATCGCGGCGCGATCCGGTCCAACACGGCCGAGAACTCCAGATAGTGCCGCGGTCACCGCCCTGACCAGCGCAGACACGCCAAACCCCACCAGCCCCAAACTACCGCTGCAGTACTATCCGATGGCCACGATCAGAACGCAGACGATGGTGATGCCGACGAGGTTCCACACGCCGCTGAGCAGGGAGTACAGCAGGGGGCGGGGGAAATTGGGGTTGATCGCAATGTTGGTGGTGTTGGCGACGAGGTAGCCGACACCGACGATGAGCGCGAGAATCAGTGCGTCCCCGTACGCGTCGATGGTGAGGGCATGGGCCAGGATGGCGGTGGCGATGGTGATCGCCAGCGTGCACACCGCCGGACCGATGATGTAGATCGGGGCCTTGGCCGGCTGTGCGTCGCGGGTGCGGCCCAGCGACACGTTGTAGGCCCCCGGCACGATGACGGCGAACCACACTCCGCCCAGCGCGGTGTACACCAGCCAGCCGATCAGCACGGCAATCCAATTGATCTGTGTGAGAACGTCGAACATGACGGTTTCCCTTCGTGTTTGATGATTGCGACGCGCACCACTCCCGGTGCCGCGACTATCCGGTGGCCCGGCTCCCCGCCGTGGTGACGCCGAGGGCCGGCAGCAGCACTTCGTCGACCATGGTGATGAGGAAGTCGAGGTCGAACGGCTTCTGCTGGACCACCGAACGGTAGGCGGCCATGGACGGGATGAGGTGGCACAGCGTCTCGATGTCGACCGCGGCGACGGTCTCGCCGCGGTCCACGGACCGCCGGATCAGGGTCCGGTGAGCGGCTGCCCACGGCTCGGTGATGGCGTCGGCGGCCGCTTCGGCGAGGGCCGGGTGACCCTGCATCATCGCCGCGAGGCCGGCCATCACCTTGAGCCTGCGGGCGCCCTCCTCGATGGACGCGGGTTTGAACAGCCCGAGGAGGTCGCCGCGCAGCGTGCCGGTGTCCGGCAGCCGGTCGAGGTCGACCTGGCCCCGCTTCATCTGGGCGACGGCGTCGAGGACGAGTTCTTCCTTGGACGGCCAGCGCCGGTAGACGGTGGCCTTACCGGCGCGTGCGCGGGCAACGACCATGTCCACCGTCATCCCGAGGTAGCCGACGTCGGCCAGCACCTCCAGGGTGGCGTCCAAAATGGCGGTATCGCGACTGGGGTCGCGTTTGCGCCCCATACTCGACGCGGGGTGCGCCTCGGCGATCGGGGCGGGCGCGGTTCGGCCGGTGGCGCCGTCGGGGTTACCGCTGTCCATGCACATCCTCCTTGCCGATCCTCGGGCCCATCATTACTGTAATCATCAGTTCCGGAAATGACTAGTTTCGTAATATGGAGGCTCGTGATGTCCCCCTCGCGGTCCGCCGGTGTCGGCCGATGACAGACCGGCCCGCGCGGCAGTTCAGCGACGGCGAACGGCGCGCGCGGATCGCCGTACGGCACCGCCTGTGCCCCGCCGCAGCTGCCGACTCCCCCGATGCGGCCGCCCGGGCGGTGGTCGCGCTGCACGCCACCGAGCCCGCGTCGGTCTACCTGTCCTGTTGGGCCCGAATGGAATCGGTCGATGTCGGCCACATCGACGACGCGCTGTACACCGGGCGCAGCATCGTCAAGCAGTTGGCGATGCGCCGCACACTGTTCGCGTTTCCCCGGGATCTGCTGCCGGCCGCCTGGGCCAGCGCATCGGCCCGGGTCGCCGGTATCGAGCGGGCCCGGATCGTCAAGGGCGTGCAGGCCGCCGGATTGACCGACGACGGCGACGACTGGCTGCGACGCGCCCGCAGCGAGGTCATCGCGGCGCTGGCGGACACCCCCGAGGGCAGATCCGCCGTCGACATCCGGCACGCGGTCCCCCGGATCGACGTCAAGGTCCCACTGGCGGCCGGGTCGACGTCGGCGTCGACCGCCGTGCTGACCCAGATGGGCGCCGAGGCCGACCTCATGCGCGCCACCAACCTCAACCAGTGGCGGGCCTCGCGGCCACTGTGGACCCTGACCGGGCATTGGCTGCCGGACATCACGGCCTCCGGTACCGCGGCCGAGGGGTACACCGAACTCGTCCGCCGGTGGCTGCACCGGTTCGGCCCGGGCACCCTCGACGACCTGGTGTGGTGGCTGGGATCAACGAAATCGGCGGCGCGGGAGGCATTGTCGACTCTCGGCGCGGTGACGGTCACGCTCGAGCGCGACCAGACCGGCTGGCTCCTGCCCGACGATCTCGACGTCGTCGCCGATCCCGGCCCCTGGGTGGCGCTGCTGCCGACGCTCGATCCGACGGTGATGGGCTGGAAACAGCGGGACTTCTATCTCGGCGGCTATCAGGACCGGCTGTTCGACCGGCGCGGCAATGCCGGACCCACCGCCTGGGTCGACGGGCGGGTGGTCGGCTGCTGGTATCAGGACGAGCGCAATGCGGTCCGGCTGCAGCTACTCGAACCAGTGTCCGGCCACGCCGATCGCGCCCTGCGTGCGCAGGCGTCGCGGCTCACCGCCTGGCTGGACGGGGAGCGCATCGGATCATCGGTGGTCGTGCCGGCGCTGGGTCCGCCTGCCGTGCCGGAACACCGGTAGCGGGGCTCCGGGCGCACCGGGTCACACCGAGTCACACCCGGGGCGCCGACCCGCGCCCGACGCGCCGAGCCGGGCGACGGGAGAGCTCAGCCGCCGTCGCCCGCTGCGCGCAGCAACTCCGTCCGCTTGCCGCTCCACGTCACCACCAGCGCATCGCGCGCGCGACTACTCGCCACGTACAGCAGCGACCGCTCCCGCAACAACGCCTCCGCACGTTCGTCGTCGTGGATGTGGCGCAACGTCGCCGGGGACGGAACATGTTTGTCGTCGGCGCCCACCAGCACCACCCGGGAGAACTCCATTCCCTTGGCCCGATGCATGGTCAGTACCAGCGGTTGCCCGGGTGTCGGGGCGTTCTTGTCGACGGCGCGGACACTCACCCCACGCTCGCCGAGCCCACGGACGAATCGGTCGCGTTCGTCCTGGGTTCGGGTGAGGACCGCGATGCTCTCGGGCTCCACACCCTCGTCGGCCAGCCACGTCGTCACCGTCGCCGCCGCCGCCGCCATCTCCGCAGCGACGTCGGCGCACGCGATCAGTTCAGGCGCCGGGCCGTTCCGCGCCGAACGATAGTCGCTGGTCGATTCCTCGACCTGTTCCAGGTCGCAGTACTGAGCACCAGCGAGCACGCTCACCGCGAAGTGCAGGTTCTGCGCGGTGGTGCGATAGTTCAACGTCAACCGACGGGACCGGCCGACAATCTCGATCCCGAAGCGCTTCAGGACAATTGGGCTGCCATAGATACGCTGGTGTGAATCCTCGGCGATGAACAGGTCGTTGCGCCCCTCGGCCACCAACGCCCGCAGCAGCATCCAGTGCGTGGCGTGCAGATCCTGCGCTTCGTCGACGATGACGTGGTCGGCCAGGTAGCTGCTGTCGCGCTCCGCGCGGACCCGCAACGACTCGGCGGCCAGCGCCAGCACTTCGGGGAAGCTGATGGTTTCGTCCATCTGGCTCTGTCGCCGGAATGCCTCGACCAGCTTCCACACCCCGATGCGCTGCGGGCGGCTGAGCCGCACTCCCCGACCGGGTCGCGCCACCTTGGCGTACTGCTCCAGCGTGGTGATGCGGTTGGCAAGTACCACCGCCACGTACTCGCTCTCCAGAAACGCCGGCGCGGCGAGTTTCGCGTCCAGACCCGCGTCGACGGACTGCGCAACGGCCCGCCACACCGCATCGGAGGCAGTCCGCTTCGAACCGAAGTCGATGGCGTGCCCGAACACCCGCTCACGGGCCGCAACGGACGCAGCTCCGGCCCGGTGCAACACATCCCGTCCCAGCGCGTCGATACCGCCGACATACACGCCGGCAGCACCGGGCTTGTCGGCGATGGTCACGGCCGGGTCCAGTGCCGTGAGATCGGCCTTCAGCCCCTGCGCAAGGGTGGCGTTGAAGGTGGTCAGGATGATCCTGGCGGCCGGGTTGTCGCGGGCCAGCCGACGCGCCCGGTGGATCGCGACGACGGTTTTACCGGTGCCGGCGCCACCGGACAGCCGGAAGGAGCCACTGAAATCGGAGTCGACGTATTTGCGTTGTTCGGGATGCAGGAAGGTCCGCCACGCCGCGAAGTCCCCGCCTTCGATGACCCGGCGCAGTTCCTCGTTGTCGTCGATGAAGGCGAACTGCATCTTCGACGCCGGGCGCTCCAGCGCGGCGATGATCTGCTGGTCCTCGTCGAGGGCCTGGTCCACGACCGGCTCGGTGAACCCGTGCTTTTCCCGGATGGTCTCGATCGCGATGCCGGTCGCGAGTTCGAGCAGGGCGCTGCCCTCCCATTCCAGCCCACCGGCCGCGACGTCGAGCAGCGCCGACTCATCGTGCGCGGTCATCGCCTGCGCGGCGAGCGACGGATTGATCCCCAGCCCGTCGGTGAGGTCGGCCAGCGTGTAACCAACACCGGCCAGGTAGGACAGCTCCGGCTTGGAAACCTGCTGTGCGCCAGGTGCATCCACTACGGCCGGAGCGGGCGCGGTATCGCCGATCAGCCCCTCCAGGGTGCCGTTGATCGGGTTGACCCGCAGGGTGGCCCGCTCGGCGAGTTTGATCGCATCGTCGTGGCCCCAGGTGCCCATGTAGATGTAGGTCGGCCCGGCGGCCTTGTCGTCGACCCGGAACAGCACCGCGCGGTAGTGCAGGTCCACCCTCCCGGTGCGCACCCGGGGATCGACGGCCACGTGCAGCGGCTCGATGTGCAGCGAGGGTTGGGTGTCGTCGGCGGTGAGCTTCTCGAAGAAGTCGTACACCTTGTTCTTGACCGACCCGTCCAGCTTGGACATGCCCTTGCTGTTCGACGCGATAACCAGATTCGCCACCTACATCACTCCATTCATGGTCAACGCCTCGACGATCTGCGCGGCGTCCGGCGGGCACATCGTCCACCCGTCCACCGGCGCCGCATCGTCGAACACCACCGCGACACGGGCGCCGGCCCATGCCATGTCCAGAACGTCGCCGTCCGCCGTCTCATATCCCAGCACGGGTGCCGCGGCCCCCGCGTCGGCCAAGGCCCGGATCAGGGCGCGTTCGGCGTCCGACACCGCCTCGTCGAACAGCAGCTGCCAGTCGGCGGGCAGCTCCGGCTCGGCGACCTGCACGGGGCCGATGGCCGGGGCGACGGCCAGCAGTGTGCGGGTGCTGACCCGGCTCGGGTTGCTGATACCCAGCCAGTTCGACAGCCGCAGCCATTCCTTCCACGCCTTGCCGTCGAGGTGCTCCAGCCGGTCGTCTCGGTCGTCGACGGCGAGCACCGCACGCGGCGGATCGGTGCTGGTGCGCACCCCGGCGGTGACGGTGAGGCCGCCGTCGGTGAAGGTCCAGCACATGTCGGTGCCCGACGACGCGAAGGCAGGTGATCCGTCCAGCGCCGCGAATGCCGCCGTCGCGACCTCCCCGGAATCGGATTTCACCCGATTGTCGCCGCGCACAAAGAAATACGGCATCCAGGTGCTGAACTTCTCCCAGGCGTCGATGTCGGGGGCGGTGAGGAACTCCAACAGCTGCGAGACCGGGTCTTTGGCCATCAACCGGACCAGGCCCGGCTGCACCTGGAACTTCGTGGTGACAAAGCTGGCGGCGTTCTGGTCGAACCAGGCCGGCTCGGCCGTCTCGCCGGCCTTGAACCGCTGCAGATCGTCATTCCCAAACGACCACACCAGGTAGCCCGCGGTCCGCAAGGCCGCCCGCTTGTCGGCGTCCTCGGCGACGCGGTTGCAGCCGGGCACGGCGTGAAAGGCCCGGCCGTCGGCGAAGATCGCGATCTGCGGAATGTCGGGGTCGGCGGTCTGCAGCACGAAGTCGGGTTTGACGAAGTCGAGCGAAACCTGCGGCCGCAGTGACCATTTGCGGGCCTTCTCCCCTTGCAGGGTGATGGTTGCCGATGGGCCGTAGGTGCCGGGCTTCTCGACGACGGCGGCGCCCATCAGCTTGAGCCGCCCGATGAATGCGCTGTAGAAGTCGCGTTCCAGGAACGATTCGTCGCTGATCGCGGTGGGCGGCGGCGCGGTCTCGGTCACCTCGGCGGTCCAGTCGTCGAGGTCGGGGGTGGCGTGCGCGCCGACGTCGAGAATCGTGTCGAGAAGGTTCAGCGCGGTCAGCCGGGACACCTTGTCCATCTCATGCGGGCCGGCGAACGGCAACAGGCAGCGGTGACACGCCAGCCGGTCCTCGTCGCGACACGGGCATTCCCGAACGATCTGACGCGCCGCCGCGAGCACCGCGAACACCTTGGTGTGATCGGCGAACTCGGCGAGGTAGCCGGTGCCGCCAGGGACGGTGTCGTGGATCAGCAGGGCCCGCTGGTCGGGGGCGCGCAGCGCGTCGGTGATGGTCGCGACGTCGAGGTGCTCCGGTGACCCGCCGATCACCTCGCGGAGCCCGAGCATGATCGCGGCGGCCAGGCTGGGGTGGGCGAAGTTGTCGTACTCCATCTGCGGGGGCAGGTGCAGCAGCACACCCTGGGTGCGCAGCCGTCGGGCCAGCGCGATGTCGCGGACGTCCTCGGTGGCCGCGTCGCGTTGGCGGCACCAGGTGCGGTGTTCGTAACGGCTGTTGCGGCCGGCCTCCCGGTCGAGTTGCCCGCAGGACGCGCAGACCCGGAACAGGCCGCTGTCGGACTCCTGCCCGGCGATCAGCCGGGTCTTGCCCTTGGAGGCGCGCCGGCCGAGGTTGATCCACCGGATGTCCACGCGCCGCAAGTATTCCGCACCGAACGCCGAGCTGGACCGGAACCAGGTCCGGCCCACCTGGGCGGGGTCGATGTCGGCGGCGGTCACCACGGTGAAGGGTTCTTGTTTGCGGTTGTCCCGAATGTCGTTGATGGTGGCCTCGTCGCGGCGCACCTCCGCCGACACCCGGGTCATTTCGACGACGGGCAGGTGCTGGCTCACGTCGGCGATGCCGGTGCTGCGGCAGCGCGGGCAGGACGCGACGGGATCGGCGCCGACGGCGGTCGGGCTGATCCCGGCCCAGCCGCACTGCGGGCAGACCTGCCAGGCGTGGATGTTGGATTCGCCGGTGCCCAGGTCGACCGCGTCGATGGTGACCGCGAGCCCTTGGGCGTAGAAGGTGGCGCCGGGGGCGAGTTCGGTGAGCGCGACCCGGGAGCCCCGCTGGTAGCTCAGTTGCTCCCCCAGGTAGTCGCCGGAGTCCGGGTCGATCCAGGTGACCCCGACGTCGAGGGTGACCGAGTCGTCGAGCAGCGTGTAGTTGGGCAGCACCCCGTAGCGTTCCAGCACCGAGATCCAGTAGTCCCGGGTCAGCGAGGTGATTTGGGCGCCGAGCAGTTTGCGTGCCCCTTTGGCGACCTTGAGGGCGCGCCGGTCGTCGTCGGTGGCGGCCGGTGAGGAGGCCCGGCGTTCGAACTCGGGGAAGTCCGCCGCCACGGCGGACTGCCGTTTGGTCAGCTCCGCCACATCGAGTTGCCATTGGTGGGCTGCCGCCATCAGCCGTTGGGTGAGGCCGCTGGGTCCGCCGTGCGGTGGTGCGCCCGCCCAGGACCGCAGCGCGTCGACGGCGTCGCCGCTGAGATGGTCACCGAACTGGCCCAGGAACCGGTCCAGCAGCGCCTCGCTGTCGGTGGCGGCGGTGTCCAGCAGTCGGGCCAGCCAGCCGGTGTCGCTGTTGTCGCCGAGCACCGACCGGGCGTCCTTGGGCACCGGGATCTGCCGGTCGCGGGCGAACCGGTCGACGATGTGGGCGACGTACTGGCGTTGCAGGATTTCCTCGGCGCTGAGGAACGTCGCCGGCGGGCGGACATCACCCTGGATCACCGACAGCGGTTCGAACAGCTTCGGCAGGTGTTCCCCGCGGCCGCGAACATAGGCCAGCACCAACGAGTTACCGGTGAGCCGGCCGGCGCGCCCGACCCGCTGCAGATACGACGACACCGACCGGGGCAGCGATCCGAGCATCACCGTGGACAGGTCACCGATGTCGATGCCCATCTCCAGGGTGGGGGTGGCGACCAGCACGTTGGGGGCTTGCGGGTCGGCGCCGCCGCGTTTGAACGCAGTCTCGTAGGCGAGCCGGGTCGCGGTCGGCAGCAGGCCGGTGTGTTCGCGGGCGACGACGCGTTTCATCTCCGTCGAGTCATACAGCCGCCGGTAGAAATTGTCGGCCTTCGCGGTGCGGTGCAGCCGGCCCGGGCAGCGGGTCAGGGTGCAGGGTGCGCCGTCGAGTTCATCGACGGTGCTGGCGCTGCCCGGCACCGGGGTATGGCAGATGTCGCAGGCCAGCAGGTTCCGCCCGTCGCGCAGCGCGTCGAGGGTGGGGGCACTGACCTGGACGGTACTCGGCGCCAACCCGTACACGGTGGAACCGGTCTCGGTGGTGACGGTGGACAGCAGCATCTGTTCGGCGAGTTCGGCGAACAGCGCCTTGGCCAGGAAGGTGCCGTCATGCGGGCTGACATCCAGGCACCGCGAGGCCCATTGGGCATACCAGGACGACGGTGCGGTGATCGGGTCGAAGCCTTCGGGCAGCGCCCCGGTCCCCGATTTCAGCGCCGGAAATGCCGGTGCGGGACGGCCTTTCGGGAAGGCGGGCATACCCTGCCCGCGGGGGCGTCCACCCCAGACGTGGTAGCGATTGGCGTTCTTCTCCAAATACGGCCGCAGCCAGTCATGGTGGATGCCGCCGCGGGTGCGGACCCGTTCCACCGTGCCACGGACCCAGCGGGCCACGGCCGCATCGGACACCCCGGTCAGCGGGAGCTGGGTGGGGTCGGCCTTGTCGAGAGCCCGGCGACCGATGACCGACGCCCGGTGCGGGGCGCCGAGGTATACCTCGGCGACGACGCTGCCGGTCAGTTCCAGAGTCCGGCCGGTGCGGGATTGCAGGCCGAACTCCAGGTCGACGTCGAAGCGCAGCCGTCGCTTCGCCTTGTTCTCCGCGGCCCGGCGCGAGTTCGGGTGCACATCGGACTGCCAGAACGCGACGAACTCGTCGCGGTCCACGATGTCGGGGGGCAGCAGTTGGTAGCGCAGCATCGGATCGTTGCCGGCGCGGGTGATGACGGCCCGCGCGAGTTCGTCCAGGTCGATCTCGGCCCGGTCAGATTCGGCGCTGCCGAGTGCCCCGCGCAGCGCGGTGCGCAGGCTCAGCGTGTGGGAGCGGGCCTGCACGAAACCGGCGCGGTGCGCGGCGTCCTGCACACTGTCGGTGAACATCAACGCTTTCTTCTCGGCGGCGTCGAGGTCCTTGTCGCCGAACAGGTTCGACAGGGTCACCGACAGTTGGGTGGCCACCGCGGTGCCAAGGAAGCGGATGCCGTCGGCGGCCCCGCAGGCCGGGCACACATCGTTCGTGGAGTCTTCGTCGGCGTCGGGGCCGATCAGGGTGAGCACCGGCAGCACCCGGCCGTCGAGCACGTCGGTGCTCTCCGCGTCGGGCGTGGTGTCCAGCAGTTCGCGGTGATCCAGGTGCAACCACCGCAGACCTTGCACCCCACCGTCGACCTGCGCTTCGGCGGGCGCGGAGATCAGGGCGCGGAACCGGGAGGCGCCGGCGGCGTGGTCGGCGCGGATCGCCTCGTCGGTGACGTCGAGGGCGCTGCCGGTCGGCGCGAGCCGGGCACCCCAGCCGGAGCGTCCGCAGTGCCGGCAGTACACCGCGGGCAGATACATTTCGTCGTCGGTGACCGCGCCGTCATCGGCCCAGCGGTAGGCGGTGGCGGCCCGCACGGCGCGGTCTACGCGGCTGAGTTCGCGGATCCACAGGTGCACATCGACCCCGAGTGCGGCGCGGCCGGCCTCGGCGCGGACATGCGACAGCATCGCGAACACGAACTCCAGGAAGCGGATCCGGGTGTCGCGGGTGCGGGCGGCGTCGCGGTCGACGGGCACCGCCGGGAACACCCGCTCGGCCAGGTCGGGTAGGGACAGCGCGTCCACGGAGTTCTCCAACACGGCCTGGACGAACCGGTGCCGCTTGAGTTGGTCGAGCATTTCCTCGGCGGCCAGGGGCGGCTGCGCAGCGGAATCTCCAGGCTCCGAAGCCTTCTCGAAGAGTTCGGCGAACACCGCCGCGGCGATGGCCTGGTTGCCGCCGGCGGCCCGATCGACGGCGGCGATCCGGTCGACCGCATCGGGCAGCGCCGGTTCGATCGGTTTCCACCCGTCGTCGTGGCTGCCGAGGCGGGCTCGGCGCCACTCGTCGGGGTGCAGCAGGGTCTCCTCGATCACCGCATCGGTGCCGAACGGTTCCCCGAAGACGGTGTGCGCGAAGTCGAGCATGGCGGTCGGGGCGGCGCGTGAGCCCAGGGTCGCCGATGTCGCCACCGGGGTGACCTTGCCGAGCGGGCGGGCGCGGGCCTCGTCGGTGACCCGCGACGCAGGAGTCCAGTGGGCCTTGAGGGTGAGGCCGAACCGGCGCAGCAGCATCGCGACGTCGGTTCCTTGGGCACCGTCGTAGGTGTGGAACTCGTCGAGGACCAGGTATTGCAGCGATTCGGCGGAGAGCCGCCACATGTCGGCGCGGCCCGGATGCAGCAGCAGGTGGTCGAGCATCTTGTAGTTGGTGAGCAGGATGTCCGGCGGGCAGTCGTGCATGAGGGTGCGGTCGGTGATCAGCCCGTCCGCCGACACCCGGGTGCGCCCGCCGGTGGACTGCTCACCGGTGTAAAGCCCGGCGGTGACCGCGGTCAGGACCGGGTCACCGGAGATCAGCGTGGCGAGCCGTTCGGCCTGGTCGTTGGCCAGCGCGTTCATCGGATAGAGGATCAGCGCCTTCGTCCCGGTGACGCCGGACTTCTTGGCCCGCAGCACGTGATCGAGGATCGGGTAGAGGAACGCCTCGGTCTTGCCTGAGCCGGTGCCGGTGGTGACCAGCGTCGGCTGCGGGCGGTCCCGATGTTTGGACGACAGCCGCGCGAACGCCCGGGCCTGGTGGCCGTACGGGGTGAAATGCCGTGGGCACCAATCCAGCTGGTCGCGCCAGCCCTCGCCGGCCGGGGCGAACGGCAGCCGCAGCCGCACATACGGTCCCTTGAACATCCCGTTGTCGGGATCGCCGATGAAGTCGGTCAGCGCCGCCTGGGCATCGGGGTCGGTGAGCGCGAACGTGGTGGCCAGGTAATCGGTGAGCCCTTCCCGCAGGTGGGTGGCCTGCAGGGTGGGGAGGAGTGCGCCCATCGACTATTTCCCTCGCTTCGTCCGTACGGACAACCACATGGCGTGGTCGATCTCCCACGGGGTGACCGTCCGCTTCAGACGCGCGCTGACGGCCGGGACGAGTGCGGTGATGAGATCCCGTGCGCCGTCGGGATCGATGTGTACACCGTGGAGTCCGAACCAGCGCAGTACCATCCGATCCGGCTTGATCAGGTCGTCCTGGCCGATGAGCATCCAAAGGTAGCCACGCCGCACGCCATACGCGCCCTCCCCCGGAATCGCCCGAAGCTCGGCGTTGACGGCAGCGAAGCGTCCCTCATCGCCGAACAGCGTGATCGCATCGTGCAGGTCACTGACGCCGTGGTTCAGGAACAGCTGGATGTGGCGGAGCACCGCTTCGGATTTGAGGATTCCACCGCTGGGCGACGTGCGTTGCCGGTTGGTGAGCCGGGTCAGGTCGTCGACGTCGAGCTCGGCCAGTCGAGTGAGGGGCAGCGGATCGGTGCCGATCGGGTCGCTGGCGGGAACGGTGGGCTGCGCGACACCAAACTCCTTGGCGACATTGCGCACCACCGGCACGACGACGTTGTCGTAGTGGGCGCCGATGCTCCACACCGCATCGGCGATGCACAGGCTCAGGCTGACCCAGCGTCGTTCGCGGGGATGCGGGTCGAGTGCGACGATGCCGTCGACCGACTTGGCGAACGTCGCACTGTCCACAAGTTCTGACGAGGGCATTCCACTGCCTCCATATTCGGCTTCTGGTTGCTTCATGCGCCGGCGATGTCACTGAAGTGCTTGTGCGCCAACTCCATGTCGCGCTCACGATCGACCCCGACGAAGGGCTCGACGTAGGTGACGCCGTCGACGGTGAGGTCGTCGGGCTTCAGCCCGCCCTTCTTGCGGTACTCCGACGCCAGCTTGCCGGGTAGCTGTCGCCCGTTCGCGTCGTAGAGGGCGTCGCGTTCGTACTTTTGCAACACCGGGAACTGGGTGCGGTAGATCGTCAGCAATTCCTCGGCGGTGATGCCGAGCATGATCGCGACGATCGCGTCGATCTCCACCAGCGCCTGGCGACGGTCGGCGGCGCGACGCAGCGGCGTCGCCCACTCCCACTTCGGGCCAACTGCGCCGAGCGGTGTGCGGCCGGCGTAGTCCACGCCGATGTGCGGCACCCACGAATCCTGCTGCCACGCCTTGTCGTACAGCTCCTCCCACAGCGGTGCGTACGGACGGACGAGACAGTTGAGGCGGAGGGTGCGGAGAAGGAGGTGAGGTTCGAGTCGATGAGAGCGGGGTAGGGGGAGCTGCGTCCAGACAGCAGACTTGATGTGCGCACCGCCAACTACTTTCACCATGAAATCGGCGACAATCGAGTGGCTGACGCCAGTCATCACAGCAAGTGCGTTCATACTGCCCGGCAACGTGAATGTATGTACAGCGTGAACATGTGTAGGTCCTGGTGGAAGTAGGGCCGTATGTAGGGTACGGACATTTCCAGGTTCTGCCATTTCGCGCCATGCAAGCCGAACGAAGTTTGAGCTTGGTTCGCCGTTCCATTTGGGATAAGAAGTTGAGAACTCGGCGATCGGCTTCGCAATCTGGTAGCTGGTACGCGGGATGAACGAATCGGAAATCTCCTCCAAGTCGATCAGCTTGGTGTCGAGACGGTTCTTCATAGTGATATTCGGTTGTTTGAAGATCGGGGTTGCAACTGTGAGGTGGGGCCCCTGAAGGATAACGGCCGACCAGCTCTCGGGCACTGCTGATCTTGATTCGAAGAACCCCAATTCACGATCCGTAGTTTCAATCCACCCTGTTGTCCAAGCGAACTCGATGTCACCGAGCCGTGGTGCGGCTGCAATCTTGTCGAGCACTTCAGTACTGGCACGGTTCACTGGGTAGAGCATGCGGGTTTGGACATATGGAATATCCGGTAGTTCGACTAGGCGAGACCAGTTTTCGAGTACCGACTCGTCTACGTTGATTATTCGCTCCGAATGCGGGCGGATATCCCAGTTGCCATTCTCATCCTTGACGCCCGGCGCGGCGCCGCTTCCATCGTGATGTAACGAACGAGCTATCGTCTCGGGATGATAGAGGGATGACCCCTGCAGGAAACTCACCGTGGATTCTCGCCCATAAATATGGACACCGAAGACAACATGGTGGTCAACCTCGAACAAGCTGAGTTCGTTCTTGAATTGCCAATGACGCCTCAGTCGTCGATAGGTCTCCTGACGCAGACACATTGCTCGCTGCTCAGTGAAGTGACTTTCGGGATGTATCAGACCAATTGAACCCGTCGATTTCATTGATCTCCACGTATGGGCCATAAAGCAGCGGTACAGATCAGGCCTTAGCCCCACCAGGATCGGTCGATCAATGCCAGAGCCCAAGTGTTCCTTGGCCCCAGCCTGTGTCGCACGTTCATCTAGGTAATACGACTTGATATCAGGAAGCCGCAGAGTTTGGGCGCGCTTCTCTCGTTTTAACGACTCGGCAGGTTTGTTAGCCAGCTGCCACCACGGGTCGAACTCTGCGAGTACCCCGGCCTCATCCCAGTCGGGCCGTACCCAGGGCGGGTTTCCAACCTGCAAGTCGAAGCCGCCGCGGGCGAACACCGGCGCGAAGTCCAACTCCCAATGGAAGAACCCCTGCGTCTCGGCAATGCCGGCCGCGACGCGCAGCCACGGAAACCCGTCCAGTGCCTTCTCGATGGGAAGTGCTTGAGCGAAGGTGCGGTCATTGTCCTCGGCGACGTCGAGGTCCGCCCAACTCATGTCACCGAAAAGGCTGATCTGCCCGTACTTCTCGTACTTGCCGGCCTTGGGCGGCACGCCGAGGATCGCCTCCAGACCGCCGACCCACTGATCCCAGTCGGGTGGTTCGATGTCGGTGGTCAGCGGCCAGGACCACAGCGCACACCAGGCGTCCATCACCCGGCGCAGCCGACGGTAGGCGCCGTTCTCGTCGTGCAGCACCGCCTCGATCTGTTCGCGGGTGACCGCCGCGCCCGACCGGTCGTGGGAGTCCAGACCCCACACGTCGATGTCTCGGCGGATCTCCGACTCGGCGATGGTCAGGCGGCGCAGCGTGAAGCCCCACAACGTCTCTACCCGGTCGGCCAGTGCGGCGAGGCGCTTCTTGATCGTTGCGCTCGGGTTGGCGCGAATACCGTTGCGCCACAGCCGCAGATCCTCCCGCTTGTCCGGTGCGTAGGTTTTGGCTTCCGGGGTGTCGATCACCGCGCCCCAGCCGTGGGCGGGCAGCAGGAAGTGGTGGATGCCGGTGCCGATCTCCTCGCCGAGCGGCACATCGTTCGGCGCGGTGGAAAGCCACGCCTTCTTCGCCAACAGCGTGGGCGCATAGACCGCGCGCCGCGCTCCGATCAGCGAGTTGCCCCGGCGCAGGTGCAGTCCGAACCAGGGGGCCGCCAATCCGGCGACCATGGTGTCCAGCCACAGCGAAATCTCGGCCAGCTCCACCGCGGTGGCATTCAGGTCCACCCCGTACACCTGGTGCAGGGCGATGTGCGCCTTCACCTTTTGCAGCTCGACCTGGTATTGGTCAGCGTCGATGACCTCGCCGCGATCTTCTTGCCGGCGCTTGAGGTATTCGGCGGCCAGTTGGCGGACCGCCTCGATCGCGAACGCCCCCGACCCGAGAGCCGGTTCGCAGATGGTCAGCGCCAGGATCTGTTCCGGTGTGGTGCGCTCGTCGTTCTGGTCGAGCAGTTCTTCCAGTGCCTGGGACACCACGAATTTGGTCAGCACCTCGGGGGTGTAGTACGAGGCCGACTGCTGACGTTCGCGGCCCGCGAGCCGGAACACGAAGGTGCCCTGGCGGTGAAGCACCGGAACACTCTCGCCTGTCGTCTCGTCCTCCTTGGTCACGAAGTCGGTCTCTGACAGGTGATCGGCACGGGTCACCGGA
>WBZQ01000291.1_pt1 | contig 40876 bp, 32 predicted proteins | sample 5204251 | NCBI WGS metagenome assembly WBZQ01 (sample SAMN12412402, study PRJNA552823) | activated sludge metagenome | isolation source: activated sludge from nitrification reactor of wastewater treatment plant... | place: USA: Virginia | collected 2017-09 | reverse complement strand
CCTGCACGCCCTTCTCCACGGCGGGGATGAACTGGCGTGGAATCGCGCCGCCCACGATCTTGTCGACGAACTCGAACCCGGACCCCGCCGGCAGTGGCTCCACGCGCAGGTGGCAGTCGCCGAACTGGCCGTGGCCGCCGCTTTGCTTCTTGTGCTTGCCCTCCGCCTCCACGGTCTTCGTGATCGTCTCGTGGTAGGGCACGTGCGGCTTGTGCAGGTCGACTTCCACGCCGAAGCGCCGCTTCATGCGTTCCAGGATCGACTCAACGTGCATCTGCGACAGGCCGCCGACGATCAGGTCGCCGGTCTCGTCCTCGCGGTGCACGTCGAGCGACGGGTCCTCCTCCTGCAGCCGGCGGAGCGAGGTGACGACCTTCTCCTCCTCACCCTGGTTGCGGGCGGTGACCCAGAAGCTCATGACCGGCGGCGGCACGGCGACGGGGCGCAGCACGACGGTGGAGGTGCCGGTGGTCAAGACGTCGCCGGTGGTCACGTCCTTCAGCTTCGCCACCGCACCGATGTCGCCGGGACCCAGCTCGTGCACCGGTTCGTGGTCCTTGCCCTGCAGCCGAATCAGGTGGCCGATGCGTTCCTTGTTGCCGGTGCGCGTATCGACCACCTGCGTGTCCGACGGCAGCGTGCCCGAGATGACACGCAGCAGGTTGACCTTGCCGCTGAACTGGTCGGCCAGGGTCTTGAAGACATAGACGATGGCGGGGCCATCCTCGCTGAGCGAGATCGCGGTCTCCTCGCCGGTGGCCGAGTCGACGCCGGTCCACGGGCCGAGCTCGTGCGGCGCCGGCAGCTCGTCCACGATCATGTCGAGCACACGGTCGGCGCCGAGCCCGTCCTTGCCTCCGGCCGCGCAGACGACCGGGAAGATGCGGGTCTCGAGAATCCCCTTGTGGAGGGCTCCGATGAGCTCATCGGTGGTGATCTCCTCACCGCCCAGGTACTTCTCGATCAGCACGTCGTCGGCCTCGGCCACGATGTCCATCAGCTTCTCGCGCGCGGCCTGCGCGGCGGCCATGTGGTCGGCCGGTATTTCGCCCTCGGTGCCCTTCGGTCCGCCGGCGTAGGTCGTGGCGGTCATGTGGACCAGGTCGATCACACCGCGCAGGTCGCTCTCGGCGCCAAGCGGGATCTCCACCGCCACGCAGCCGGGTGACATCTCGCGCAGCTCTTCCAGCACGGCGTCGAAGTCGGTGCGGTCGCGGTCGAGCATGTTGACCACGACGGCCCGGGCAAGCCCGGCCTCCTCGCAGCGGTCCCAGACCTTCTGCGTGGTGACCTCGACGCCCATCTGGGCGTTCACGACCACCACGGCGCAGTCGCTCGCGCGGATGGCGGTGTAGGCATCGGCGAGGAACGAGGCCTCGCCCGGCGCGTCGATCAGGTTGATCTCGGTGTCGCGCCATGTGAGGTGGCACAGCGCCGACGAGATCGACATCCCGCGTCGCTGCTCCTCCTCCTCGAAGTCGGTGACCGTACTGCCGTCGGTGACGGTCCCGAGCCTGGTGGTGGCACCGGCTGCGAAGAGAAGGGCCTCGACCAGGCTCGTCTTCCCCGTGCCCCGGTGCCCGAGCACCGCGACGTTGCGGATTCTGGAGGGGTCGGTGTGAGCCATTTCGCGCCCTTTCTCGGAGGTGTCCTTGGCGCGATACTACGCCACGAAAACACACCGGCGAGACGTGAGAACTCCCCCTCGCGCCTGCCGCCGGCGGGCCGCGGCGAGCGGGGTGGCATGCGATCGGCAACTTGCCGCCGGCGCGGCCCCCCGCTACCGTCACGGGCTCACCGAACCGCGATCTTCGGATCGCCAGATGAAAGGGGACCGCAGATCGCCTCGCTGCTTCGACAGGTTGGCATCCATGGGGCCGTCGATGCGATCCGATCGCGGCTGTGGTCCGAGACCAGCGCGTTCGGTCTCGCGGCACAGCTCGGCGAGCTGCCGGAACCCCGACCGGCGAAGGTGCCCATCACGATGGTGGTGCGCGATCCCGGCGACTTCCCGGGCTTCGCCGACGAGGCTGGACGGGTGACTGGAGATGACGCGATCGAAGTCGAGCAGCGACGCCGGCTCTGCGCCGCAGGGGCACGCGAGCTGTATGTGGCAGCGACCGACGATGGCGACGCGATCTACTGCCAGTGGCTGTTTCACCACGGCACCGACGCCCCGCTGCATGCGGTGACACCCAATCAATTCCCGCAGGTGGCTCCGGGCGACACCCTCGTGGAAGGCGCCTACACGTTCTCCCGCTACCGCAAGCTCGGCGCGATGGCGGTGGGCATGCACCAGCTGCTCGTCGCCGCCCGCGACTCGGGCGCGAGCCGGTGCCTGACCTACGTGTCCATCGACAACATCCCGTCGCTCCGCGGCTGCGCCAACGTCGGGTTCGCTCCCGACCATGTCCGGGTCACCCGCCAGCGCCTGGGACGGCGGCGGGCGACCTTCCGCCCGCCGACCGAACAGGAGCTCGGCATTTGGGCGACCGCCATCGCCCCACGCTAGCCGGACGGATCTACACGTTGTAGAGCGCGGTCTTGTACTGGCCGAGCGACGCCTCCAGCCACGCGACGGTACGGCGAAGCCCGGCGTCCAGATCGACGGCCGACTCCCAGTTCAGGAGCCGTTTGGCCTTCGCGGGGTCGGACAGCAGGCGTTCGACCTCGCTGTCGGCCGGCCGCAGTCGCGCGGCATCCTCGGACACCGGTACGTCCTTGCCGACGATGGCCAGCACGCGTCTGACGACGTCTGCGATCGTGACCTCGACGCCGGTCCCGAGGTTGATGACCTCGCCCTCGACACCGTCGACCTCGGCGCACCGCATCATCCCGGCGACGGTGTCCTCGACGAAGAGAAAGTCGCGCGTGGTGGTCGTCGAACCCAGCGAAATCGTGTCCTGCGCCAGCGCCTGCCCGATGATGGTTGGGATCACGGCCCGTGCCGTCTGACGCGGACCGTAGGTGTTGAAGGGCCGAACGACCACGACGGGCAGATCGAAGGACACCTTGTAGGACAGCGCCAGCTGGTCGGCGCCCACCTTGGTGGCGGCATAGGGCGACTGGGCGTTCAGCGGATGATCTTCGTCGATCGGGACGTACTGGGCGGTTCCGTAGGTCTCGCTCGACGAGGTGTGCACGAGCCGTCGCACGCCGATACGCCGGCAGGCTTCGAACATGTTCAGCCCGCCGGTCACGTTGGCGTCGACGAACTCACGCGGGTGCTGATACGAGTACGGGATGGGAATCAAGGCGCCGAGGTGCAGGACCGTGTCCATTCCGGCGACCGCGTTCTGCACGGCCTCGGGGTTGACGAGGTCGCCGCGGAAGACCTCGACCTGACCGAGCACCGCCGGGTCCGTCGTCTCCAGCCAGCCGAGGTCGTTGCGTGAGTTGTAGCGGACGAACGCGCGAACATTCGCCCCCGCCCGTACCAGCCCCTCGGTGAGGTGGCTTCCGATAAACCCGCCCGCACCGGTCACGAGGACGTCGCGACCCGCCCAGAAACTTCCTGCCGCCATCGGCTCTCCCACGTTCGACGATTGTGGACAAGGTTATCGACACGGTCCGCGCGACGCTTGACCGCGCGGAGGCCTCCCGTAGACGGCCGGTAGTCTGTCAGTCGCATGCGACTCGCAATCTTTGTCGACGGACCGTACCGGCGCGTTGGCCACGACCACGATGCGATCGCGGCCGATCCCGCCGACCACCCGTTCCTCACGTTCGCCGACGCGGTGGGCCGGCATTTCGACAGCCGGTGCTACTTCACCCGTGTGGCCGACGGCGCCGGCGATCCACGGTTCCGGCTGCCGGCCGGGGCCGGCGTCGTCCCGTTGCCCGACTTCGGCGATCTGCGCCAGATCGGCCGCGTCGCGGCTGCCGGGCCGCGAACCCTTGTCGCGTTCTGGCGTGGGCTTTCGTCGGTCGACGCGGTCTGGGTGTTCGGACCGCACCCGTTCGGATGCCTCCTCGCCGTCGCCGCCACGGTCCGTGGGAAGCACGTGGTGCTCGGCGTGCGACAGGACACCGCCGAGTACTTCCGCTCGCGTACGCTCGGGAACCGACGATCGCCCGCCCAGCTGGCTGCCCGCGCAGTCGCCACCTGCTTTCACCTGCTCGCCCGCCGCGCACCCACGACGGCCGTCGGCCAGCAGATCGCCGCCGACTATGCCGGCGCCGGCCGCCGGGTGCATGCGATGACGGTGACCCTGATGCGCGCCGCCGACGTCAGCGAGACCCCTCCCGACCATTCGTGGGACGCGGGGCCCATACAGTTGCTGACGGTCGGCAGGGTCGATCGGGAGAAGAACCCGCTGCTTCTGATCGAAGCGCTCGCCGAGCTCGACCGCACCCAGCCGGGGCGACATCGGCTGACGTGGGTGGGCACCGGCCCGATGCGGGACGAGGTGGCCGCCCACGCACGTCGCCTCGGCATCGGCGAGCTCGTCGACCTCCCCGGTTTCGTGCCGTTCGGAGTCGAACTCGTCGCCCACTACCGCCGTGCCCATGCGTTCGTCCATGTGGCGCTGACCGAGGGGGTCCCGGCGGTGCTGATGGAGGCGCTGGCAACCGGCGTTCCGCTGATCGCCACGGATGTGGGCGGTGTGCGAGCAGCTCTGGCCGACGGCGCCGTGGGCCTGCTCATCCCTCCGAACGATCGCGACGCCCTGATCGCGGCCATCCGTGCGCTCACCGACGACGCCGCCGGGCGAGACCGGCGTGCACGGCAGGGGCTTGCCCTCGCTCGCGAGTGCACGCTGGAGCGGGAGGCGGCGCGCGCGGCGGAGTTCATCAGTCGCTCGCACCGGCCGCGGCGCCGGGGCGGTTGAACGCCCGCAACGGACGGTGCTAGGGTCGCACCCTTGCGCTCCCAGAACCAGCGGGTGGTCAACCGGGCGGTTCGGCTCGGCGGCATGTGCATCGGCGTCGCGGTTGCTCTGCTCGCCCCTGTGGCCGCCCTTGGTGCGCCTCCAGGCTTCTCGCCGCTGCAGTCGAGCCCTGCGACGAGTGCGAGCGTGCGCTACGTCGCCACAAACGGCAGCGACAGCAATCCGGGGACGCAAGCCCGCCCCTGGCGTTCCGTCGCACACGCGGCCGATCGCGCACGTCCCGGCACGACGATCTTCCTCCGACGCGGCCGCTACTCGGAGCGCGTCACGCTCGCCGCCAGCGGTCGTTCGGGGGCGCCGATCACGCTGCGCAGCGCCCGCGGCGAGCCGGCGGTGCTCGACGGCCAGGTGACGATCACCGGCAGCTGGATCCGGCTGACGGGTCTGCAGTTTCGTCCCGGTCCCGCACAGCGCAGAGACGACGTGTTCGTCTATGTCTCCGGTGGCGACCACGTCGAGATCTCGGCCAGCACGTTTCGCGGCTCCGCCATGTCTGCCATCTTCGTCGGCGACGGCGACAACGTTGCGCAGGATGTCCGGATACTCGGCAACAGGATCGCCGACAACGGCAGCTCGGAGTTTCATCACGGCATCTACTGTGGCCACGCCGACGGCGCGGTCATCGCCAACAACATCGTGGAACACAACGCCGCGTTCGGGATCCAGGCCTACCCCGACTGCAACCATGCCGACATCGCCAACAACACCATCGTCGCCAACGGACAGGCCGGCGTCGTGGTCGGTGGTGACGGCGAGAGCGCAAGCGACGGCGTCATCGTCGCCAACAACATCATTTTCGGCAACGCCACGAGCGGAGTGCAGACGGTTTGGGAGGGGTCGACCGGCTCCGGCCGGGCGATTCGCAACCTGATCGCGGGAAACCGCGCCGGCGCGTTCGACGCTCAGGGCCTTACGCAGACGCAGACCCTGCGCGCCGCGCCGCGCTTCCGCAGTCTGGCCCGGCGCGACTACCAGCCGTTGGCCAGCAGCCCGGCCATCGGGAAGGCCCTGGTCGCGCTCGCCCCGGCACGCGACATCGCCGGACGCGCGCGCGGAGCGCGACGCGACCTGGGTGCGGTCGAGCTGCGCGTGGGGCGCTGAACCCGACCGGGGCAATGTACAATCCGCTGGCGCTGGCCCGCTGACGGATGCATCCGATCGTCCGAGGCTGCGGGCCCACCACGATCGACCAATGCAAGCACGGAGGCAAGTGACCAACCGCGACGGCGAAGAGGGCCTTGGCGATCACGGAGGCGGCGGCGCGGACCGGCGCGGGCGGTCGCTCGTCAGCTCGGCGGCGTTCACCTACGGCACTGAGGTATTGAGTGCCGCGCTCTCGCTCGGAAACGCGCTGATCGTCTCCCGGGCCCTCGGGGCCACCGGGCGCGGAGACGTCGCGTTCCTCACCGCGATCGCGTTCCTCACGTCGAACCTCGCCACCATCGGCGTCCAGGAGGCGATCGGCAACATCGCCGCCACATCGCCGCACCGCCGACGCGCCCTGGCCGGGAACGCGGTGCTGCTGGCGGCGGTGTTCGGCGCGTTGGCCATCGGGGCGGTGGTAACGCTGATCGCGCTCGTGCCGGCGGCGTCCGGTGGCAGCGACACGCTGCTTCGCTGGCTCGCCCTCGGCTCGATTCCGATGCTCATCCTGCAGCTGTTCATGAAGTTCATGGTGCAGGCGGACTATCGCTTCGGGATCGCGAACATCGCCGTGCTCGTACCGGCGTTGTTGAACGTCGCCGTCAACGGCGTGATGGCGGTGTTCGGAACGATCACGGTCGGATCGGCGATCGTCGTGTGGATCGGCGGGCAGACGCTGTCCACGCTCATCATGGCCGTCTACGTGGGTGTGAAGATGTCGGGTTTCGGCCGACCCAACCGACACCTGGCGCGTGAGAGCGTGCTGTTCGGAGCCAAGAGCCATATCGGGCGCATCATGCTGCTCGGGAACTACCGCCTGGATGCGTGGATCGTCGGGGCGGTCGCGGGCGCCCGGGAGCTCGGTCTCTACAGTGTCGCGGTGGCGTGGGCCGAAGCCTGCTTCTTCCTTCCCACCGCCCTCGCCGCGGTGCAACGCCCCGACCTGGTTCGGTCGAATCGCAGCGACGCGGGCCAGCTCGGGGCAGCGGTCTTTCGCATCGCGGTGGCACTCACCGTGCTGCTGGTCGTCGTCCTGGTCATCGCGGCACCGATCCTGTGTGTCACGATCTTCGGCGACGAGTTCCGCGGGTCGGTCGGCGATCTGCGGGTGCTCGCACTCGGCGCCTTCGGTGTGATCGCGATGAAGCAGCTGGCCAGCGCGCTCACCGCACAGGGATTCCCGCTCACCTCGAGCCTCGCAATCGGCGTGGGCTTCTTCGTGACGGTGGTGCTCGACATCCTCCTGATCCCCGGCTGGGGCGGACTGGGTGCGGCCATCGCCTCGACCATCGCCTACAGCGCAGGGGGGGTCGCCGCCGCGGTCATGTTTGCGCGCACACTGCACACGCCGATGGGGGCACTTGTCCCGCGGGTGGGCGATGTGAAAGCGTTCGCCGGGACACTCGGACGGGTGGTCCGACGGCGACGGGTGGAGGGCCAAGCCGTGGAACAAGTCGATGCCGATCGCTGAGGTCCTGACCGCCGGGGTCGTACGCGCGGGGCTTCCGCCATTGATTCGCGCCACCATCGCGCGCCGTCGCGCCGCGATCTTGCTCTACCACGACCCGTCGCCCACCACCGTGGATGCCCACCTGCGGTACCTGCGCCGGTACTACACGATCGTTCCGCTCACGCAGCTGGTCACGGCGCTGAGGGAGGGGCGCTTCGGCGAGCTGCCACCGCGCACGATCGCCATCACGATCGACGACGGGCATCGGGGCAACTTCGAGCTGCTCGACGTCTTTCGCGCACACCAGGTCGTCCCGACGATCTATCTGTGCAGCCAGATCGTGGCCACCGATCGCCACTACTGGTTCCTCGACACCCAGGACCCGGAACCGCTCAAGCGGGTGAGCAACCGACGCCGGCTCGAGTTGCTGGCGCAGGCCGGATTCGATCAGGCGGCGCCGTTCCCGCCCGACGAGCGACAGGCGCTGAGCGCAGAGGAGATCGGCGCGATGCGCGATGCGATCGACTTCGGCGGCCACACCCGCTTCCACCCCATCCTTCCGGCGTGCGACGATGCAGAGTCCCAGCAGGAGATCGCGGGCTGTCGCGACGAGGTCGCCGCCATCACCGGGCGCGCCTGCGACCACTTCGCCTATCCGAACGGCGACTCCTCGCCGCGCGACCGCGCGCATGTGCGGCAGGCGGGATTCCTGTCGGGGCGCTCGACCAAGATCGGCTGGGTGGGCCCCGATACCGACCCGTACGAACTGCCGATTCTCGGCGTTCCCGACGATGCGTCGATTCGTCGCTTGGCGGCGGATCTCACAGGGGTGACCAGTTGGATCGCCGCCCGCTCGCTGACCGACAAGCTCCTTCGCCTCAAGCGCCGGTAGTCGGCGGAGCGGTCGTGTCGACAACGGGCGGCCGCGCGACCAGGGCGCGAAGGATGCCGCGCGCCATGCCCGTGCCGTAGCCAAGATGGAATGCGGGAAAGGTCGCCGCAACCCGGGGCACGAGGCTGAGGGGCTCGCCCCGGCGGCGGACCGCACCGATCGCCGCCGCAATGGCTCCGGCAGCGTAGAGCGCAAGCTCGGCGATTAGCCCGATCAGCGCCCAACGCGAGACGAACGCGAGCACTCCCAGCACGGCAAGCGACCCGAGCAGACCGATCGGCGCGAGGCTGCGCAGGCCGAGCACCGCGTTGTGGCGTCGCATGACCGGGATCTTCCAGAGGCCATACTCGTGGTACTGGCGCACGACGCCCCACCAGCTTCCCCGTGGGGTGTACAGCACGCGGATCGCGGGGTCGAGCACGATCCGCCCGCCCGCCTTGCGGAGCCTGAGATTGAACTCGTCGTCCTGATTGCGGACGAAGTACTCGTCAAAGCGACCCGCCGCCGCAAACGCCTCCGGCCGAAAGGCCCCGAAGGTCACGGTGTCGACCTCGACCGGCTCGGGGGAACCGGCATGGCGCGTCCACCCGATGCCCCCGAACGGGCTGTCCATCGCGCATGCCACCGCACGTTCCATGGTCGTGTTCCCGGTGGGGATGACCACCCCGCCCACGTTCCACGCACCCGTCGCATCTGCGGTCTGCGCACAGCGCCGCACGTAGTCGGGCTCGTAACGGGAGTGGCAGTCCATGCGGACGATCAGCTCGGCACCTTCGACCGCCGCGAGCGCGATGTTGAGGCCGGTCGGCGCGATCCGCCGGGGATTTGCGAGCACACGGACCGCCACGCCGTGCCGGCCTGCCTCTTCGTGGAGGATGCTCACCGACCCGTCATCCGACTCGCCGTCGGCCACCACGAGCTCGATGCTTCCCGGAAAGTCCTGCGCCGCGATGTCGCGCACGAACTGGCCGATGTGCCGAGCCTCGTTTCGCATCGGCGCGATGATCGCGACCCGGGTGGTGAGCGGGGTACCCATCAGCCGGCGCCGGCCAGGGCGTCGGCGAGCACCGCAACGACGCGATCGACCTGGTCGTCGGACATGTGCGGATAGAGCGGAAGGGTCAGGAGCCGCGGTGCGACTGCGTCGGTGCGCGGCAGTGCCCGCCGGTCGGCGTACGACGTGAATGCCGCGAACGTGTGGATCGGCGGGTAGTGCACGCTGGTCTGTACGCCGGCCGCCAGCATGTCGGCCCGCACGCGGTCACGATCGCTGCCCTCCGGCAGCAACACCTCCATCAGGTGGTAGGCCGGCACGACGCCTCGCGCGGTGCCGGCAAACGGGACGACGAGCCCGTCGACCGAGGCCAGTGCAGTGCGGTAGCGGTCGACCAGATGCCCCCGGAGGGCGTTGTTGGCGTCGAGGCGGCGCAGCTGCACCGACCCGATCGCCGCCCGCTGCTCGTCGAGCCGGTAGTTGAACCCGTTGAGGACGACGTCGTAGCCCGACGCGTGCCCGCGATGGCGATCCCACGTCAGCGTGGTCATGCCGTGTGACCGTGCCAGGCGGACGTTCTGTGCAAGGTCATCGTCGCTGGTGACCACCATCCCCCCCTCACCCACGGGAAGGTTCTTGTTCGAGAAGAAGCTGAAGCAGCCGACAGCGCCGATCGAACCGAGCCGTCGACCGTCGATCACCGCACCGGGTGCGTGGGCCGCGTCCTCGATCAGCACGAGCTTGGCATCCTCGCAAAGGGCCGAGAGCCCACCCATTTCGCAGGGGTAGCCACCGTAATGCACGGGCAGCACCGCCCGCGTGCGCGGTGTCAGCGCCGCTGCCACGTCCTCCAGGTCGAGGTTCAGGTCGTCCGGCCCCACGATGTCGCAGAACACCGGCGTGGCCCCGACCGCACAGATCATGTTGGCGGCGGCCACGAACGTGAGCGAGGGCACCACGACCTCGTCGCCGGGGCCGATCCCGGCAGCAAGCAGCGCCAGATGGATCGCAGCCGTTCCATTGGCAACGACGAACGCGTGCGTGGCGCCGCAGTGGGCGGCGAACTCCTGCTCGAACGCCGCGACACGCGGACCCATGCTCCACCAACCGGATGCGATCGCGTCGCGCGACGCGCTCAGCAGTTCTTCGTCCACCAGCACGTCCGACAGCGAGATGGTCGGAGGCGCGCCGTCGGTCAGGGGCTGGTCAGATTCGGACACCGTTGGGCCTTTGCTCGTGCGAGGGGAACCGACCGTCGCGGAGCCGGCCGGCCGGGGTCGGCTGGAAAGGATAGACCGAATCGCCCGGGAATTCGTCTTCCGCGATTGCGGCGGCTATGCCGTGCCCGAGCGCAGGCGCGAGAAGAGAAACCGGCGTTGCATCCGCCGCAGGGTCGACGGTCGCGCGACGGGCGTCCATCCCGGCTGCGTGCGCAGGTAGTCCAACAGCGTGGATGCCGGGACGAACCACCCGGGAAGCGCGGCGAGACGCCGCATCTGGCGTTCGAACTGCGGGTTGAGCTTGCCGTCCTCCACAAAACCGAGTGCGAAGTGGGTGTAGGCGATGCACGCACCGCCTTCGGCGACCAGCTGATCCTGGTTGCGTTCGTCCAGTAGGCGCAGCCATGGACCGATCTCGGCGCCGTTGCTGCCGCTGAACCAGTAGTTCACGTACGGCCGCCGCGGATCGTGGTAGGGCATCATCGGGTCCATCCCGAGGGTGTTGATCTCGTCGTACACGAAGTTGCGGACGTACTCGATACGCGCCTTGCAGTAGTCGCCCCAGAAGTAGGGGCTCTGCTCGTCCTCTCCGAAGTACGTGCGGTTCTGGCGTGCGACGCGATTTGCGAGCCGGTAGAGCGCCCGGGTCGCGCCGTCGAGGCGCGCCGCCCCCCAGTACATCCCCTCCGCCTGACCGTCGTGGTTGACGTGCATGCGTGGGTCGTGCCCAAGCGTCGCCCGAAACACCTCGAGGCCACGGAGGACATCGCCGCGCTCCGAGGGATGGTCCGTCGTGCCGTGCAGCGCGATCTCGAACCCCTGCTGCTGGAGCTCGAGTATCCATTGCCGGTACGCGTCGTCCTCCAGCGTCATCCCGCCGTACTGCGGCGCCAGCGTCGGTCGAAGCGGCCACACGGTTTTCGTCGTACGCAACCCGAGTTCGGCGAGGAGGTCGTAGACGGGCTTGGTGTTGTCAAGTGTCGACTCGTCGGTATCGTCGACGACCGTGAACGCGAACCGCTTCCCTTCCGGCCACTGCAATACGACCATCCTCCTCGAGCCGATTGTTGGTCTACTCTATCGTTCGTGTCACCAGTGACCGCACCCACACGTTTGCCGCTTCGGTGACCCAGCCCGGGGCGCTCACCATCAGCCAAGTTCCGCTCGACCGGGTTCCCTGGGCGGAGCTCGATCGCCTCCCGGATCGCCTCGTCACACAGACGCGCGCGTGGCTCGACTTCCTGCGAGCGTCGCAGCGTGCCGAGCCGGTGATCGGCGCGCTCCACTTCGGCGATGGGAACCCCGTGGGCTACTTCACCGGACTCGTCACGCGACGCTTCGGCGTACGGATGCTCGGCAGCCCGCTCCCAGGCTGGACCACCGCCTATCAGGGCTTCAACCTCATCGAACCGATTGCGCGGGCGGACGCCGTCACCGCCCTGACCCGGTTCGCGTTCGGGCCCCTGCGGTGCCACCACCTCGAATTGCGCGATCGCTTTCTCACCACGCCGCCTGCCGACCCGCGGCTGCACCGCGAGGAGTTCGTGACCTACGACATCGATCTCACGCCGGCGGAGGAGGAGATCTTCGCTTCCTTCTCGAGTGCGTGCCGCAGGGCCATTCGCAAGGCCGAGAAGGTCGGCGTGCAGGTCGAGGAGGCATCCCCCGCGGGCTTCGCGGCCGAGTACTTCGCACAGCTGGAGGAGGTGTTCGCCAAGCAGGGTCTGCGCCCGACCTACGATGTGCAGCGGGTCGAACAGCTCATTCGTCACCTCGCCCCGACCGGCGCCCTGCTGCTTTTGCGGGCACGCGACGCCGACGGGTCACCGATCGCGACTGGCCTCTTCCCCGGCCATGCCACCACGGCGTTCTTCTGGGGCGGCGCGAGCCGGCAGTCCGGACAGCAGAACCGGCCGAACGAGGCGATCATGTGGCACGCGATTCGTGCCTGGAAGGCGCGCGGCGCGACGACGCTCGATCTCGGCGGCGGCGGCGACTACAAGCGCAAGTACGCGGGCACGGACGTCGCCGTGCCGCATCTGGCACGTTCACGCGTGGAGGTGCTCTGGCGCGGCCGCGAATGGATGCGTCGCCGCAACGACCCGGACAACCCTGGCGGGCGCTTTCGGGCGCACTCGTAACGGGCCCCGCCAGATCGCTCCCAGCGGGGGCGCACGATCTCAGCCGATCACGTCCGCTCCTCGACCGCCCCCTTCCGGCCGCCACGCGCGGTCCGAGCGAGGCGGCGCAGCCTCCCGATGACCGATCGGCGAATCCGATAGGTCCCGGCTGGGAGCCCCTGCCGTGCCAGCTCGCTGCGCTCGCGCCGCACGTCGTAGGCGACCGACCGAAACTCCGCGGTCCGCGCCTCGACATCCAGGATGGCGTAGCGCGCGCAGACCCGTCCACCCCGTACCTGGCCAACCGCACCCGGATTGACGACAACCGGCAGTCGACCCAACCCGACCGGCTCGTCCCCCCGCACCGCCGGCGTGCGCCCCTGCGATGTGCAGGCCCAGACGCGGTGCGTGTGGCCGACGAGCAGGATGTCGGACGACACGGCGATCTCGGGGAGCCGACTGAGGTTCGCGATCGCCTGGTCGGCGGTGGTCAGGTACTCCTCCGGGCTGGCGAGCGTGCCGTGTGCGGCCACCACTCCCCCGGCGAGGCTGAGCGTGGGTGGCAGTGACGCGAGATAGGTGCGCACATCGTCGCCGATCACCTGCCGTGTCCATGCCAGCGTCTGGCGAGCCATGGGGATGCAGCGCGCGTCCGACAGCGCACCGAGCGCCATGAGGTCGTGGTTGCCGGCGAGGCAGGGCCACCCCGCGGTGGCGATCACATCCACGCACTCGTTCGGGAAGGCGCCGTAGCCGACGATGTCGCCCAGCACGACCACACCGTCGGTCGCACGGGTGCGCAGGTCGGCGATCACGGCTTCGAGTGCGGGCAGGTTCGCGTGGACGTCCGCGATTACGGCGTAGCGCATCGTCCGATCCTAGTTCGCCCGTGTCGCGGTCGACGCGCGGTGCCCGCGGCGACGCGCCGGACCGGGCCGCTGTGCGAGCACCACCACCCTGTGACGGTGCTGCACTCGGCGCTCGGGATCGTCAGGCCGCGGAGATGCGGAACCGCGAACGCTCGTGGATCCGGGCTTCACGATCGAGCCACGCCGTCGCGGCCGTCGCGTAGTCCTCCTGACGCCCGATGTCGAACCACAGCCCGTCGTGGCGAAACGTTCCGACCGGCTGGCCATCGTCCATCAGCGCCTGCACGAGCTGGGGAAGGTCGAAATGCCCCGACGCCGGGATGTAGTCCAGCGCGTCGGGCTCGACGACGTAGATCCCCATGCTGACCGTGGTCCGGATTTCGGGCTTCTCCTGGAAGCCGCAGAGGCGTCCGCTGTCATCCACGGCGAGCACGCCGTAGTCGATCTTCACCACCCGCTCGTGCGTGGCGATCGTGAGCGTATTGCCCTGAGCGCGGTGATGGGCCACCATCTCGTCGTACGACAGGTCGGTGAGCACGTCGCCGTTCATCGCGATGAAGGTGTCGGTCAGCCCGTCGATCAACCGCAGCGGCGCAGCCGTGCCGAGCGGCTCCTGCTCGTGCACGTAGGTCAGGTCGACGTCCAGGTGGGACGCGTGGTCGAGCACCGCCTGGATGAGATGTGCGAGGTAACCGACCGAGAGGGTGACGTCGGTCACGCCGGCGTCGCCGAGCTGACCCAGCACGATCTCCAGGATGGCCTGCTCGCCGATCGGCATCAGCGGCTTGGGCAGGACCTGGGTGTACGGCGCGAGCCGCGTCCCACGGCCTCCTGCCAGCACGACCGCTCGCTGTGCTCCCCCGCCGGCCGGCGCAAGACGCGCCGCACGATGGCCGTTCATCGGCTGATGGATGGACGTTGTCACCGCTGCACCTCCATTCGCAGCTGGGCCCATGGCGTACCGCGTCGGCATCCCGCCCGGCCGTGCCGTGGAGCGAAGACGAGGGAGATGCCGATTGTCGAGAGATCGAGAGCCACGAAGAACAGTTCTCCAGTTTGACGCTGAGACCGCAACCGAGGTGAGTCGTTCACGTCGGAGTCAGTGCAGTGACAATAGCCACCATTTGTGAGGTATCTCCCCCCCCGAACGTATAGAAGATGTGTGGTTTTTGGGGGAGGAAAATCCTGGCCGTGGGGGGAGGTTCCGGGGAAGCGTTACCCCGGGGGACAGCTACTTGCGCAGCCCGATCCCCACGGTGACCAGCTGCTGGCCCGCACCGATCACGAGCTTGCGCGTGCGTCCGGTGGACACACCGACATCGGAGTCGATGAGGTCTGACCCGCGGTTTGCCCGCGTCAGCTTCAGGCCGGCGGGGAGCGACTTGACCGCAATGCGGTAGACGCCGGGCTTGATGCCGACGAACCGGAATCGCCCCGTGCTGTTCGTTGTCGCGACCGCGACGGCTTTGCCGCCTTTCTCGGCAACGAGCGACACCTTGAGTCGCCGAACTCCGCGTTCGCCCACGTCCTGGCGCCCGTCGGCGTCGGCGTCCCTCCAGGCCAGTCCGGCGATCGCCGTCGGAACGACGAAGCCCGCGTCGACATCGTTGCGCACCGCGCCCGCCGCGAAGCTCAGAAGCGGGGTCTTGCCGCTGCGTCGCAGCACGTCGGAGTCGCGTTTCGCGTCACCACCGCGTCCTGCAGGGCTCGCGACGGCGGCAAGCGGGAGGTTGGAAAAGCCAATCCGGTAGTCACCGGGAAGCACGCCGTCCAGCGCGTAGGCGCCGTCCTTGCCCGAGGTCACCGTCCCGACAATCGCACCGAAGGCATTGAAGATGTTGACCGAAACGCCCCTGAGGCCGGGCTCGCCCGGATCTTGGATGCCATCGCGGTCGAGGTCGTTCCAGACGCGGTCCCCGACCCGCCATGAGATCGGTCGCGCCGGCCCGGAGCTACCGCCTCCGCCACCGGGCACCGTCGCCGGCTTGAAGACACCGAAGTCGATGGTGGTGTTCTGGCTCTCGTCCGGCGTATCCAGAACGATGCCGGGCGTGGGCGACTCGCCGACCGGCTCGAGCAGATGGCGGATGTCCACTCCGCAGGCGCGGATCGCTGTCGCAGTTGCCGTGCCATGGTCCTTGTTGTCGTCGCCGACATCGTTCCGATCGACGAGGCCCGGCTCGTACGGGCCCGAGGTCAGCGCGCTCCCGGTGGAACTGGTGAAGCCCACCAAGGGCCCTCCGTCCACGAAGTTGGAAGGCGCCAGGGTGACGATGTATCCGCCGTTTCCGGCGGCGGGGAAGTAATACGCGCCATCGGCATTGGTCACGGTCGTCCGCTGCGGATAGGCGTCGCCGCCGTCGCGGACGCAATCGGACGGCCCCGACCAGTAGCCCGTCTTCGGATCGAAGGTGCCGGAACCGTTGTCGGCATCCAGGGTGACCGTCACCCCGGGGATGCCGGGCTCACCGGCGTCCATGACCCCGTTGTTGTTCACGTCGTGGAAGACGCGGTCCCCGATGCCCTCGCGCGCAAGCGCCGGCGAGGCCGACGCCCCAACCAGCGCAAACGACGCCAGGAGGATCGTGCGACGACGTGGACGGAAATGCCGGACTGCATCGCTCATACCGGTGGTGGACCCTTCGGGGAGGGACGGGCGTATTCCCGTCGATTCCCCAGAAATTAGCAGCTTTTGGGAGTTCTTCAATCGCTCAAACCGACGCTCACAGAGAGGAAAGAGACGGATCTGCACAATGTTGTCTCACATTGTGAGCACAATCGATTCGGAGGCCTTGGGTAAATAGCCGCAAATAGCGGGGCTTTAGGCCACGTAAACTACAAATAGTGAAGGTTCGGCGGGCCTCCGGCGGGATCGCTGCTATCAATCACCGGTCGGCTTCTGGCCGGCAACCGTTTTATGGCTATTCCGCATCCCGACAAGCTCCGAGCGATTGTCGTTGCGCTGCTTTCCGGCGCGCTCCTCACCGGCTCTCCGATTGAACCGGCGAGAACGATCGACACCGCATCGGCCGCAAGCACGATGGCCCGTCCCCCGTCCGCCCTGGCGATCGTGGGGCGAACACGGACGTCGGTCACCCTCGCGTGGCGCCTGCCGCCGGGTCCGGCGCCGCAGACCGTCGCCATCTATCGCAACCGCCGAATCATCGACCACACGAACGGGACCGCCTACACCTTTGCGGGCCTCAAGTGCAACACGCGCGTCATCGTGGGCGTGCAGCTGCCCGGGTCGCGGGTCGCCGGCGCCGTGGGGCGGACGCTGGCCTGCCCCCATCGCTTCCGAGTACGCGCCCCCTACGGGCTTCGCGTGGTCAGGACGAGCGCGACCGCAGTGACGGTCAGCTGGCGGCTGCCGCGAGGCGCGACGCGACGCGTCACGCTGTTCGTGAACCGCAAGTTCGCGGGGCGCACCAAGCGGACGACGTTCACGCTCAGGCGGCTGCGCTGCGGTAACCGCGTGGTGCTCGGCGTGCAGGCCGCCGGCTCGCGCGTCGCCGGCGTCGTCGCGGCCACCCTGCCGTGCGCTTCGGGTCCCGCGACGGGCGGCGGTGCCGGTGTCTTCCCACCCGGAGCCGGAGGAAACGGACTCCCACCGAGGCTCGCGCAGTCATCCGGCGCCGTGTTCTACGTCGCCCCCAACGGGTCAGACAGCGCAGCGGGTTCGCTGGCAGCGCCTTGGCGCACCATCACGAAGGCCACCCAGACGTTGAGCCCCGGCCAGACCGCCGTGCTGCGGGGCGGCACCTACCGCGAGAGCGTGAGCGTCAGCCGCGGCGGGACCGCGGCCGCCCCGATCACCCTCCGCAACGCGCCGGGTGAGAGCGTCGTCGTCCAGGCAGCGGGCGAAGAGGCACTCGAGTTGCTTCCGGGTGCCCAGTACCTGCGCTTCCAGGGGATGACCTTCGAGGGTGCGACCGGCGCGTCCTCGACGAACATCTACGCGACGGCGGGGGTCCACCACATCGAACTGCTCGGCTGCGAGATCCGCGGATCCGCTCGCCAGGGCTTCTTCTCCGAGGCCAGCACGAGCTCGATCCAGATCATCGCCTGCAACATCCACGACAACGGCGGCAGCGGACCCAGCAACCGCGACCACAACGTGTACATCGAGGGGAGCAATCACGTCATCGCAAGCAGCGTGATCCGCTCCGCGCGAAACGGCTACGGCATCCAGATCTACCCGTCCTCATCGAACATCGTGGTGGCCGCGAACACGATCGTCGACAACGGGGTCGGCGGGATCATCGTGGGGAGCGAGGGCGGAGGAAACACTTCGGGCGCCCAGATCGTCGGGAACATCATCGCGTTCAATTCCGGCCCGGGCCTGAGCACCTACTGGGCCGGGGCGACGGGCTCGGGCAACACCGAGCGGAGCAACCTCGCCTGGGCGAATGCGGGCGGAGACCTCACCGGGTCCGGGATCGCCCATAGCGGCCAGATCGTGGCGGACCCGCTGTTCGTCAACCGTGCCGCCGGCGACTACCGCCTCACACCCGGCAGCCCGGCCGTCGGCCGTGGCGAGGCGGCCTACACGCCCGGCATGGATGTGACAGGAGTACCGCGCCCCCAGGGCACCGGACCCGACCTCGGCGCCTTCGAGCGGTAGTTCAGGCCGACCGGGGCGGGACCTCTCCCCGACGCGGGCGCCCGAAGCGCGATCGGTGCCGCAACTTCGCGCCCATCGTCTCGTCGCCGCCGATCCGGTGGACCGCGAGCACGAGCAAGCCCACCCAGGCCCATGCGAGGCACCACCCGGCGAGGATGTCGCTGACCCAGTGTCCGCCGTCGGCGACCACCGCCAAGCCGACGGCACACACAATGATCGCGGCGCCGATGGCTCCGGGGAGCTGGAGCCGCGTTCCCGCCAGGAGCACCACCACCGCCGCGCCGAGCGCGAAGGTCGCCATCGCATGCCCGCTCGGGAACGACGAGTCACCCGGCAGCGGGAAGGGTGAATCACGACGAAAGAGCGCCTTCAGCGGCCCCGCGGCAACGACGATCGCGAGCGCCCCGATCACGAATGCCGCGCCCCTGAGGCGTCGGCCGGCGGCCAGCACGACGAGCACGACCAGCGTCAGGACGATGAGCTCCCGGTCGTCGGCAAGGCGCAGAAGCTGATCCATGACCGTCTGCACCGCCCGGTTGTCGCGAGCGGGTGTGGGCCCGAGCGGCCAGTCCGACTCGCCGCTGTAGAGGTAGCCGAACAGCACACGATCGAGCCGCCCGGGCCGGCGGCCGACCACGAGGCCGGCGATGAGCGCAAACAGCCCGAGCGGCACGACCAGCGCCCACAGCAGCGGCAGCCGGCCACGTCCGTCAGCAGCGGCAGTCCCACCCCGCTCGCCCGTCATACGTGAACGCCGTCATCTGCCATCGCGATCGACCATAGCTGGCCCCGTGCGCGATGCGGGTGGCACGCCGGGCCGCATGCTGCGGGCAGACGGCTACAATGCCTCCTCTATGTGTGGCATCTGCGGCCTCGTATCACTCAGCGGGCAACGTGTTGACGAGGACGACGTCACACGGATGAACAACGCCCTCAGCCACCGCGGCCCCGATGCGGCCGGGGTGTTCTGCGACGGGCGGGCAGGCATCGCCAACCGCCGTCTGTCGATCATCGACCTGGCGGGCGGCGATCAGCCGATCGCGAACGAGGACGGGACGATCCACGTCGTACAGAACGGCGAGATCTACAACTACCGCGAGCTGCGCGGCGAGCTCGAGGCGAAGGGCCACCGATTCCGGACGCACTCCGACACCGAGGTCCTCGTGCACCTGTACGAGGAGGAGGGGCCGATGTTCGCGTCCCGCCTCCGCGGCATGTTCGCCGTCGCGATCTGGGACGTACCTCGGCGGCGATTCGTACTTGTGCGCGACCGCTACGGCATCAAGCCGATGTACTACAGCGTCACGCCGAACCGTGTCGCCTTCGCGTCCGAGCTCAAGGGCCTGCTGCAGGCGCCGGGCTTCTCGCGCGACCTCGACCTCGATGCCCTCGACGCCTACCTCACCTACTCGTGCATTCCGGCGCCGCTGACGATCTTCAAGGGCGCGCGCAAGCTCCCGGCCGGCCACGCCCTCGTCTGGGAAGGGTCGGGCGACACCGCGACCATCAAGATCGAGCGCTTCGGCGCTCCGCTGCCGCCACTGCCGGCCGAGATGCTCGACGACGACGAGGATGCGCTCGTCGCGGCGATCAGGACGCGGCTCGCCGACTCGGTCAAAGCCCATCTCATCGCCGACGTGCCCGTGGGGGTGCTCCTGTCCGGCGGGGTCGACTCGTCGGCACTCGCGGCGATGGCGTCGGAGTTCGGGTCGTCACGTGTGAGCACCTTCACGATCGGGTTCCACGAGGCCGGCTTCGACGAACGTGAGCGGGCCCGGGCCGTGGCCCAGCGCTACGACACCGACCATCACGAGATGGTCCTCGAACCCAATGCCATCGAGCTGCTGCCGAAGATCGCGGAGATCTTCGACGAGCCGTTCGCCGACTCCTCGGCCATTCCCACCTACCTCGTCTCGCAACTCGCACGGCAGCACGTCAAGGTCGCCCTATCGGGCGAGGGTGGCGACGAGCTCTTCGGCGGCTACTTCAACTACGTCGGTCATCGTCTGGCACCCATCGCCGGACGAGCGGCGCGGATCTTCGCGCCGCTCGTGCACCGCATGCCGACGTCCACCCGCCGTGCCAGCAGCCTCGACTACAAGGCCAAGCGCTTCGTGGACGGCGCAGCCGCGGGGCCACTCGAACGGCACTTCATCTGGAAGAGCATCTTCTCTCCCGAGCTTCGCCACGAGATCGTTCGCCCGGACCGACGTTCGCACATCGACCCGATCGAGCTGCTGCGGCCGACGTTCGACGAAACGGCCGGGGCGGACCCCCTGACCCGGATCATGGATCTTGACCTGAGGGTCTTCCTTGTGGAGGACATGCTGGTCAAGACCGATCGCACGAGCATGGCGCGCTCGCTCGAGGCACGCGTGCCGTTCCTCGACCCCGCCGTGACCGATCTGGCCCTGGCGATCCCATCGCGGCACAAGGTGCGCGGGCTGAGCAAGAAGCGGCTGCTGAGAAAGGCGCTGGCGCCGTACGTGCCCGACGTCGTGCTGAACGGTCGGAAGCAGGGATTTTCGATCCCCGTCGGCACGTGGCTTCGGGAGGACCTCCAGCCCATGGTGCGCGACCTGCTGACCCCCCAGACGATCCGCCGTCAGGGCATCTTCAGCGAGCAGGTCGTCTCGCGACTCGTCAACGAGCACTCGTCCGGCGCCCGGGACCACAGCCGGCAGCTCTGGAGTCTGCTCGTGTTCGCCCTCTGGCACGAGCGGTACGCGGCGTGAACGCACGCCGGGCCGCGGTCGCCGCCGCCGGCGCGCTGCTCGTTACGGTAGTCGCGGGCTGCGGCGGGACGGCGAAGACCGGTACCCCGACGGCGGCTGCGACCGGCACGGAAGCGCGCGTGCCCGCTGACGCTCGCTGGGTCGCGCCAGGCGGCGCGGACGCCAACGCCGGCACGAAGGACGCGCCATGGGCCACCATCGGCGCCTCGCTGGCAAAGCTCACCCCCGGGCAGACCCTCGTGGTCGCCGCCGGCACCTACCAAGAGCATGTGAGCGCGACGGTCGCCGGTACCGCCGCCGACCCGATCCTGGTTCAGGCCGCACCGGGGGCGGCCCCGGTGATCCATCCGCCGGATTCGGACAGCGTGATCGAGGTCGGCTCCGGCGCCGGCTTCGTGGTCTTCGACGGACTCACGTTCGAAGGGGCGCGCGGTGCGTCGTCCACCGACATCTACGTGTCCGGCACCGCGCATGACATCACCTTTCGCAACTGCGTCGCACGCGGCTCGGCTCGTCAGGGCTTCTTCTCGGAACGCACCACGGCCAACGTCGTGGTCGACGGGTGCACGTTCGCCGGCAACGGCGGGCAGGGCCCGGACAACCTGGATCACAACCTCTACGTCGAAGGGTCCGGCCATCAGATCGTGAACAACGTGATTGCCGGTGCCACGAACGGATACGGCATCCAGGTCTACCCGGTGGCACACGACGTGGCGATCATCAACAACACGATCGTCGGGAACCGGGCCGGAATCGTCGTCGGGTCCGAGGAGGGCGGCCAGACCCGCAACGTCACGATCGCCAACAACATCATCGCCTTCAGTCAACGCACGGGGATCTCACCCTACTGGGGAGACGGGGTCGTGGGGACCGGCAACGTGGCGAGGAACAACGTGCTGTTCCGCAACCGCGGGGGTGACCTGGATCGCTCGCTCCCAGGCCTGCGTTACGTCGCCAACCGCATCGGCGACCCGAAGTTCGTCGACCGCGCCGCCGGCGACTTCCGGCTGAGAGCCGGGAGCGCCGCCAACGGCATCGCCGCACCGGGACTCGGGCCCGACACCGACCGGCGCGGAACGTCGCGCAGCCCGAGCGCACCCGACGCCGGCGCCTTCGAGGGCTGATCGCGTCCCGCCTCCCCGAAGGTCTAGCTGCGACCTATCCGATGGAACGGAATGCGGCGCCCTCGGTAGTTTTCCCGCCGATGTGCGCCTACCATCGACGTTGTCTCCCAAGCTCAGCACACGGACGAAGGACGCAGACAACGCGATGGAACGCTCGGTCGACAACCCACTCGGACCCCTCCAGCTCCGTCCCCTTGCCGAAGGGACCACCCCTGCCAGTCGGACCTTCACGAGCATCGTGAAGCGCGGCACGAAGCGCGGGTTCGACATCGTCGTCTCCTCCGCCCTGCTCGTGATCACCGCCCCGGTATTCGGAGTGATCGCCCTGCTCATCGCGGTCGAGAGTCGTGGCGGGATCCTCTACCGCTGCCATCGCGTGGGCTTCCACGGCAGGCCGCTGACCGTGCTCAAGTTCCGAAAGATGCGCTCGGACGCGAGCGGCCCGGCGCTCACGCTCGCCGACGACGACCGGTTCACCCGCATCGGCCGGTTTCTCGCGGCCACGAAGCTCGACGAGCTTCCCCAGCTGTGGAACGTGTTCCGGGGAGACATGAGCCTGGTCGGCCCACGCCCCGAAGACGAGCGGTTCGTCGATCTTCAGCGTGACCTGTACGCCACGATCCTGACCGTCCGCCCGGGGATCACCGGCTTGACCCAGCTGGCGTTCGCGCGCGAGAGCGAGATCCTCGACCCGAATGATCGCGAGGGCTACTACGTTCGCGACCTGCTCCCGCAGAAGGCCCGCATCGACGCGCTGTACGCAGAGCGCCGGACGCTGTGGCTCGACGTCAAGGTGTTGTGCTGGACCGCCGCCGCGCTGTTCGTGCGCCGCGACATCGCGATCGATCGCCGGACCGGCGACATCGGGGTCAGAAGGAAGGCCACGACCGAGGACGATCGACGCCGCGGCTGACGCGCTCACCATTCGGACAACGACAGGACAGGTTTCAGGCATGGCCCACACATTCGTCCGGCGTGTACGCAGATCGCTCGCTGCAGCGGCGCTCCTGGCCTGCCTGGGGGCGTCCGTCGCGTCCGCCGCCGGATACCGCGACGAGGTCGTCGCCGACAGCCCGTCGGCCTACTGGCGCCTGGGTGAGACCAGCGGCACCGTGGCGGCAAACGAGGTTGCGGGACAGGCCGGAACGTACGTCGGGGGTCCGGCCCTCGGACAGCCGGGCGCGCTTGCAGGCGATGCCAACGCAGCTGCGGTGTTCGATGGCCTCGACGACGCCGTGACGGCTGCCCCGTCGGCGACCCTGGATGCGATCGGCGGCGTCACCGTCGAACTCTGGGCCCGCCGCACCAGAAACGCCTCGTGGCAGGTGCTGGTGGGCAAGCCCGGTGACGGCCAGTCCCGCAACGAGAATTACGCCATCTGGTTCGACAGCTCCAACCGCCTTCAGGCGTACTTCGGCAACGGGACGAGCTACGTCTCGGCCGCATGGGGAACCCCGGTCGACAACGGCTGGCATCACATCGCAGCGACCTACGACAACAGCACCGCACGCCTGTACGTCGACGGCGTCCAACGTGCCCAGGCGACGTCGTCGGTCGCCCTCACACCGGTCGCCGCGTCGCTGAACATCGGCCGATCGAACTCCGGAAGCTACTTCTTCGCCGGAACGCTGGACGAGGTTGCCATCTACCGGTCGGTGCTCTCGCCGACGCGAATCGCCGCCCACTATGCAGCCGCGAGTGTCCCGGTGAGCGACACCACGGCGCCGAGCCTCACGATCGACCAACCGACTCCCGGCGCCACCATTGCGACGCCAACGACGGTGGTCAGCGGCACGGCCGGCACGGCGATCGGCGATCAGGCGAGCGTGACGGTCAGGCTCTATGCGGGCACGGCGACGTCGGGCACCCCGCTGCAGACCGCGACGGTTGCGCGTGGGGCCGGCGGCGCGTTCAGCATGACGACGATCCAGCTGGCGAACGGGACCTATACGGCCATCGCCGAGCAGGCCGATGCTGCCGGCAACATCGGCACCAGCCAACCGGTGCACTTCACGATCGCGGTGGGGTCAGGGGATACGACGCCCCCGATCGTGTCGCTGTCGCAACCGGCCGACGGCACCGTCACCGGAAGCGGCACACCGGCGTTCAGCGGCGTGGCGGGAACGGCCTCCGGCGATGAGGACGCGGTCCGTGTGGTCATCTTCAACGGGTCCGCCGTCGGAGGGACGACGGCGCAAACCCTTGCCACGGTCCGCTCGCCACTCGGGACCTACACGGTCAGCTCCGCACCCCTCGCCGACGGCGTCTACACCGCGCGCACCGAGCAGCGTGACGCCGCGGGCAACACCGGCTACAGCCCGGCAGCGACGTTCACCGTCGACACCCAGGCCCCGAGCCCCACCCTCACGGCCCCCGCGGCGTCGGCGACCGTCGGCCCTGCCGTGACCTTCTCCGGCGTCGCGACGACCGCAGCCGGCGACAGCCAGTCCGTGACGCTGCGGCTCTACTCCGGTTCCACCGCCACCGGTACGCCGCTGCAACTCCTGACGACGAACCGCCAGGCGAACGGCAGCTACACCGTGACAGCGCCACTCGCCAACGGCACGTTTACCGCGGTGGCAACGCAGTCCGACAGCGCAGGCAATCTCGGCGCAAGCCCGGCGACGACGTTCAGCGTCGACGCGGTGGCACCTGTCGTCACCGTCGTCGCCCCCGCCAACGGCTCCACCGTCACGACCGCGACGCCGTCCGTCAGCGGCACGGCGGGCACGCAGCCCGGCGACAACGCCAGCGTCACCATCCGGCTCTATGCCGGCACCACCCCCACCGGCACGCCCGTCCAGACCCTCTCGGCCGCGCGACAGGCCGGCGGGACCTACAGCACGAGCGCGGCGGCGCTGCCGAACGGCACCTTCACTGTGCAGAGCAGTCAGAGTGACGCCGTCGGCAACATCGGGCTGTCGACGGCACGGACGTTCACCGTCGCGGTCGCCGGCGGGAGCGATCCCGTCCTGATCGGGGCGGGCGACATCGCCGGCTGTGGCTCCTCGACGAAGGACGATGCGACCGCCGCCATCCTCGCGAGCAATCCAGCCGCGACCGTCTTCACCCTCGGCGACAACGCCTACGACAACGGCACCGCGACGGAGTACGCGAACTGCTACGACCCGACCTGGGGTGCCCACAAGTCCCGGACGCGTCCCACGATCGCCGACCACGACCTCGGGTCCGGCACGCCCCAGCCGTACCTCAACTACTTCGCGACCCAGCTTGCGCCGTATGGTCCGACCGCGACCGACCCGACCAAGATGTACTACAGCTACAACCTCGGGGCGTGGCACGTCGTCCACCTGAACGCCGTCTGCTTCTACTACACGCCCGGGTGCGACCCCGCCGCGCAGGAGGCCTGGCTCCGCGCCGACCTCGCCGCCAACGCAAACGTCTGCACCGCGATCATGATGTCCTCGCCACGGTTCTCATCGGGAAGCGTCCACGGCAACAACTTCGACATGCAGGGGTACTGGTCGGCAGCCTACGAGGGCGGCGCCGACATCGTGCTGAGCGGCGATGACCACATCTACGAACGGTTCGCTCCCATGAATGCCTCAGGAGCGGCAGATGCGACCTACGGCGTACGGCAGTTCATCGTGGGTACCGGCGGCTACTCGCTGTACCCGCTCGGCACCACCCAGCCCAACAGCCAGTTCCGCGACAACCAGCACTTCGGCGTGATCAAGCTCACGCTGCATGCGAGTGGCTACGACTGGACGTTCCTCCCGATCGACGGGCTCCCAGCCGTCGATCAGGGCACCGCAACTTGCCATGGCAAGCCGCCGGTCACCGGTCCCGCCGGAGCACCGGCGATCCGGTCGACCGCCAACGCGAAGGCCAACTACGCCTCGACCGCGCTGACGATCGCCAAGCCCGCCGGCACGGTTGCGGGCGACCTCCTGCTCGCGACGATCGGCCACCAGGGCGGCTCCGGCAGCACGCTGACCCCGCCGGCCGGGTGGACCGCCGTTCCGGGCGCGGATGCCTCCGACGGCACCAACGTTCGCATGCGCGCGTTCTACCGCATCGCCACGGCATCCGAGCCGGCCTCCTACCAGTTCAACCTGTCCAACGGCATGTCGCTGGCGGGAGGAATCGCGTCGATCACCGGCGCGCATCCCACCAGCCCGATCAACGCCGCCGCCGGACGAGTGACGTCCTCCAACTCCACGGCGATCACCGCGCCGTCCCTCACCACCACGGTGGCCAACACGCGCGTGATCTACGCGGGCGGCATCAACTCCCCCGGGGTGTTCGATCCCCCCACGGGAATGAGCGAACACTGGGACGTGACGACCAGCGGCGCCTACAACGTGGCCACCGAGTTCGCGAGTGCCGGTCAGGCGGCCGCCGGCGCCACGGGCACCAAGACGGCCAACCTCGCCCAGTCCGCACGTGGCGCGGCACTGCTGATCGCGATCGCCCCTGCCGCGAGTTAGGGCGCCCCTGATGCGAACCGTGAGTACCCCCGCCCCGCGGACGGGCGCCGCGACGAGTTGCGCCCGGGACCGAGCCATGGATGCGGGAAGTGCCGACTCGCGCTACCCTCAGTCCTCAGCCCGTTCCGCAGGTCCCGCCATGAACCATGTCCATCACCCCCGCCGTCCGGGCCGAACCCTCGCCGCCGTCACCACGATCGGCCGGCTGAGTTGAGCACCGCGATCCGGCTCCGCGGACGGCAATGGGGGCGGATGGTGCCTGCACTGTGGTCCAGACGGCCGGTCGGCGACGTTTGGATCCTGGCAGCAATCGTCCTGGCGATCGCGGTCGCCGCCGTCAGCGCCATCGGTGGAACCGCACTGGCGGCACTGACGGTTGCCGTCGTGCTGCCGGCGATCGTCGTCATCTGGGGAGCGACGATGACCGACGTGCTGGTCGCGTCGATCTTCCTCGAGGTGATCTCGTTCGGCGGACTGACGATCTCGCGCCTGCTTGCGCCGCTGGCCCTGGTCGTCCTCGTGGTTTCGGTGATCCGGGGGCGCGTCAGGTTCCACCCCGGCCCGTTGCTGATCCCGATGACTGCATACGTGTTGTGGGCCCTCGCAAGCGGCATTTGGACCGTGAGCCTGCCGCATACGCAAGAGATCCTGGGTTCCCTGATGATCGCCCTGGTCTACATGGCGTCGTTCGCGATCCTCGTTCACGACGAACGTGACCTGCGCAGAACGCTCTCGGTGCTGGCGATCGCATCGCTCGCCATCGGCCTGGTCTCGACCCTCTCGTTCGCCGGCGTGATCTCCATCTTCGGTGGGGACAGCCTGCAGAGCGGCCGGGGCCAGGGCGGTGTCGGCGATCCGAACTTCTTCGCCAATGTCCAGCTCGTCGCGCTGCCGGTGATACTCGTGCTGGCGACCTCGGCCAAGACGAAGGCGGCCAAGGCCATCTTCGGGTTCGCGACCATCGTGGCGATCACCTCGATCTTTGCGACCCTGTCCCGCGGCGCCATGATCGCGCTCGTCGTACTCATCGTCGTGGTTCCGTTCATCCCGGCGCCATGGCTCATCGGCACGCCCCGGCAGAAGGCTGCCGTGCTCCTCATCCTGGCGGTCTGCCTGGGCGGGCTCTTCACGCGTCCGACCTTTCGGGCGGAGGTCATCGGCCGCGTGCAGACGTTGTTCGTGCCGCAGAGCCAGCAGGCGGCCGACGGCTCGAGCTCGGGATCCGGTCGCACCGAGCTCTGGAAGGCCGGCATGGCGTCGATCCGCGAGCGACCGGCCCTCGGACTGGGGCTCGGCGCCTTTCCGTCACAGTCGAACCGGCTGCTGTTCGGAACCCCCGGGGTCAAACTCGATCTCATCGCCGCCCATCCGAACGGAATCGAGGTTCACAGCGCCTACATCGGCACGGCGGTGGACCTTGGCTTCATCGGCCTCACCGCATTCCTGGCCATGATCGGTACCACGATCGTCTGGCTGGGACAGCTCGCAGCCCGCGCGCGACGCCTCGGGCTCACGTTCGTCGCCCGTATTGCGAGCGCACTCGTGCTGAGCATGATCGCCTGGGCGATCTCGTCGACGTTCATCGAGACCGAGACGGCGCGACCGCTGTGGATCGTGATGGGCCTTGCGTTCGCCATCGGCAAGCTCGTACATCGCGCCGAGCACGACGTCCGCCGCGCCCGCGACGCCCGCTGGGAAACCCGTCTCGTGCCAGCCGTTTCCTATTCCCGCAGCGCCACCCCCTTTGCCACACCCGACGATTCCGATTACGACGAAACGAGTTCCCGTGCCAACAGTTGACCGCGACACCGTCATCTCCGAGTCGCCGCTTTCCTTCGACGGACCCCCACCGCAGATGCGCTACGGGCAGGCACTTCGCCGCCACGCATGGCTCGTCGCGCTGGTCGTCCTGCTCGCACTCGGAATCGGCACGATCATCACCTCCCTGCAGAGCAAGGTGTACCGGGCGACCACGTCGCTCGTGGTCATCCAGCCAGGCGACGTCCAGATCCGCCCCCAGGTGGCCGACATCGGGCTCACCCAGACCATCGCCGGGCTGGCCGAAACCGAGGTCGTCGCGGATGCCGTGATCCGCTCGCTGAAGCTCGACATGTCCACAGAGTCGTTCCTCAAGAAGCTGAAGGTGTCGGTACGCCCCTCGGCCTCCGTGATGGACATCACGTTCGATTCGACTTCACCGGACACCGCCACGGCGGTGCTGACCGCCTTCAACCGGGCCTTCACCGACCGGGTGACGACCGACCTCGTCTCACAGCGGGCGGCGAAGACCGAACAGCTGCTCGGCGTCAAGGTCTTCAGCGCGCCCCAGCTTCAGCCTCGCCCCGTCGCGCCGCGCCCCGGCCGCACCCTGTTCTTCGCCGGGCTGCTGAGCCTCATCGTCGGCATCCTCCTGGCATTCCTCCGCGAGCGCTTCGACGACCGCATCCGTGGCCGTGAGGACGCCAGCGCGAGCTTCGGAGCCCCCGTGATTGGCGCGCTCCCACGCGGCTGGCAGGGCCCTCCCGCAGCGCTCACCGGCCGCCGGTTCGTCCCCCGATCCGGCCTGGACGCGCTGCGTGCCCGCTTCGGCCGTCCCGGCAACCGTTGGACCGACCCGAACAGCGCCCGGATGCAACTCGACGAGGCGCTCGGCCTGCTGAGCCTCAACGTCGAGGCGCTGCGCAACGGGCGTCAGGGCGCCGCGATCGTCGTCACGAGCACTCGGCAGGAGGAGGGCAAGAGCACGGTCGTCGCAAACCTCGGTGTCTCGCTGGCGAAGGGTGGCATGAGCGTCCTGTGCGTCGAGGTCGACGGTCGCGAACCCAGCCTCCATCGCTTTCTCAACGTGGAGCCGTCACGCATCGGCCTGGTTCAGATCGCCAAGGCGACGGCGGACGTGGCCGACGCGAAGGTGCTCGTGCCCGTGCCGGGCCTCACCGACACCGAGCTGGGTATCGACGCCCAGGGCAGCCTGGAGATCCTGACGCTTGGCGAGCCGCGGGCAAGCCTCGCCTCGATGCTCGGCGAGGACGAAATCCAGCTCCTCATCGAGATGCTCCGCGGTGAGGCCGACTTCGTCATCTTCGACGCATCGCCGCTGAGCCTGGGTGAGGCGCACCGCCTCATCCGCGCGTCCGACGTTGCCCTGATCGTGGCGCGCCGTGGCTGGACCCGGCGAGCCCGGGCGCAGGCCGCGCGGGTGATCCTCGAACGCCTCGGCGTGCGGCGTGCCGCCGTCGTGCTCACCGATGCCGACGCGAACGAGATCCTCGTGTAGCGACCTCAGATGGTGGAGCGATCGTCCTGCCGGAGTTGGTCGAGTACGGCGACGACGTTGTCGTCAATCCACGTCGGACTGACCATGTCTGGCCTGAGCTCGAGCTCGAGCGCGGCGCGTTCGATCCAGAATGCGTGCACCAACGCCTCCAGCACCGCCGGGTCGGGGGTGAGTCCGATCAGCGCGCAGTAGCGTCTGGTGAGCTCATCACCCCCCTGGCGGGCGACGTCGAGCTCGGACCGCAGGAGCGCGGTGCCCAGTGAGATGCGGACACCATCGCGGTACCCGCTGACGCGGAGATGAATCAGGTCCAGGAGCGGAAGGCGCCCGCACCCGCCGCCATCCCAGTCGAACACACCGGCGAGGCGGTCGCCGTTGCGCAGCAGGTTCTGGACCCAGAAATCGCCGTGCGCGGCCCCGCGTGGCACGTCGGCGAGGATGACCTCGAGACGCTCGCCCAGCGCCCGCAGTTCGGCACCGACCGCCGGCGATTCGCACACCGACGCGCAGCGGCGCGCGTCGTCGGCGATCGACCGGGAAGGTGAGCGGTCACCCACCCCGTGCAGCGCAACCAGGAATGCGAGGCAGTCCTCGAGCAGCGGGCCGCTCACCTCACCCACGATTGGCGCGCCCGGCACCCGGCGCTCGACCGACCACGTGGCCAACCCGGTCTCGCCGGTGTGGATCGGCAGGGGCAGCCGGTCACCGATCACCGCCGGCGCGTCCGCCAGTCTGGAGAGCACGCGCCCCTGCTGATGGATGCGCCGACTGGCCGGACCGAGGGCAACGCGCACCACCGACCGGTCGAGGATCGCGACGAGCACACCAGCGCGAACGAGGAGCCGTCGGACGTGCGGGCGATCGCCGATTCGCCCGGCGGCCTCGGCTACGACGCCGTCCAGCAACGACGACGAATCAGCGTCCCGATGAGCGATGACGACCGCCCGCTCCGGCAGCCGCTCGGCCAGACGCCGCGGGCCGCTCGGCATGCCGGGCAGCACGATCGGCTGTTCGTAGTCCCACGGGATCACCCGGACGGTGGCGTACCCCTGCGCGCGCAAGCGGTTGCACGCCGCCTGGGCCTGGCGCTGCACGCTCAGCCAGGCGCTCGCCCGACGCGAAGCGCGACGCAGGCGTCCGCCGCCATCCGGCTGGTTCTCCCCGAGGTCGAGGATCGCCGTGGCCGTATCGCCGACGATTGCATCGGCGAAGGTGCCGATCTCGACGCTCGGCCGACGGCTCGTCACATCGGCACCGGCATCGCGCAGCAGCTCGGCAAGCTCGGCATTCCCAACCACGCGAATCGTGTCGGCACCGGCCGGCAGCGCGACGGCGAGCCAACTGTGAAATGAGCTCATCCGCTCGCGTTCGACCGGTCCGCCGTCAAATGGCGCAAGGGCGGGTCGAAGGTCGGAAAGCGGTCAACTGACGGTTCCGTTGCATCCACGAAGTTTCCAATCATGCCGCATGAAGCTGAGGACTTGCTGTGAACCGGCCCGATCGCCCCGATTCGCACAGGTAACGCTGCGGCGTTCGCGCTACCCTTGGCATGTACCACAGTCGCGTATCGTCGAAACCTCCGATATCGTGACGTCCCGGACGGATCCGCGAACTGAACGCTCAGCACAACCCCCACTCTCGCGCGTTGGCGTGCGTCGTCGGCGAGATCGACATCCTCCGCGCGCTCGCCGTCGCCGGTATCCCCTGCGCGGCGGTCGCACACCGCGGCGATTCGACGCGCTTCTCCCGGGCGACCAGGGCACGGGTCGATCTGCCGACGCCGTGGACGCTCGATCAGCTGGTCGAAACGCTCATGGCGTGGGGGTCGGCCCAACCGCAGCGACCGGTGCTCTTCTACGACGGCGACTGGCACCTGGTGGCGCTGTCGCAACACCGTGAGCTGCTCAGCCGCGCGTTTCGGTTCGTCATACCGGATCACGAGCTCGTGATGGACCTCGTCGACAAGGAGCGGTTCCTCGCACTGACCGCCCGCTGCGAGCTCCCGGTGCCCAGGGCCGCCGCCCTCGCTCCAGGCGAAGCCCTCGGAACCGAGATGAACTTCCCTGCCGTGGTGAAGCCCCTGACCCGCGAACACGACACCTGGAAGCCGCTGAGCCTGCAGAAGGCCATCCAGGTGGACACACCGTCCCAGCTGCAACGCCTGCTCGACCGGATCGAGCCGTCGGGCATCAGCGTCATCGTGCAGGAGATGGTCCCGGGCCCGGAGACGCTCATCGAGAGCTACCACGCCTACATCGACGCCGCCGGTCGGACCGTGGGCGCGTTCACCGGTGCCAAGATCCGTACCTTCCCCCTGGAGCACGGCTACAGCACCAGCCTGGTGACGACGGCGGCCGACGACGTGGATCGTCTGGGACGCGACATCCTCGAGCGCATCGGCTTTCGGAACGGCGTCGCAAAGCTCGACTTCAAGCGCCACCCTGCAGACGGTTCCCTTGCATTGCTCGAGATCAACCCGCGCTTCAATCTCTGGCACTACCTCGGCGCCAAGGCGGGGGTGAACCTCGCGGCCGCGGTCTACGCCGACCTCACCGGAGCCGCACGAGCGCCGCTTGGCACTGCGCGCGCAGGCGTGCGCTGGTGCAACCTCCCCTCGGATCTTCGCGCCGCTCGCGCTGCTGGGCTGCCATTGCGCCGGTGGGCCCCGTGGGCACTGCGGTGCGAGGCCAAGCACGCCATCGCCTGGGACGATCCCCTCCCGTTCCTCGCCGAGGTCGCCAAGCGGCTGCGCACGAAGATTCGCGCCACCACCGCTGCACGCAGCCAGCCGCGGCCCTGAGCGCGCGGTCAGGCCCGAGTCCGTCCGAGGCCGCGATAAGACTAGCCGTTCAGTGAGTTCCGATCGGCCGAAAAACCTGCGAACCTGAAGCAGAACCCGCAGGATACGGCGCCCACAACGCACATATCCTTGTATCACCCGGAGGCCCCCAATGCCGATACGCTCCTCATGGCGATCGAGCGCGGTCGCAGCGGTCGTCGCGACGCTCGCGTTGCTCGCCATCGCCGTACCCCAAGCACTTGCTGCCACGCGCTCGCCCGCGTCACTGACGCTCACTTCGGTTGACCCGGCGACCGTCGACGGCGGCGCCTACAACTTCATCATCGGCCTCCAGGGGCAGAACGACCCCGCATCCGGTTTCATCGCCGGCCCCAAGACCGGGCACTGCATCGAGGCCGGCATTCCCGAAGCCAACGTTGCGAACGCCACCCTTCGCACGGGGGCGAACCTCGTGCTTCTCCCGGGAAGCCTTGCCGCCGCGTCCAACGGTCCGGCACGCCTGCACTGGCTGCTTTTGTCGTCGGCACGGTCGCGCAACGTGACCACCGGCACGACTCGTGACTTCGAGGCGGCGGCCCACCAGCTCGCCGTGTGGCTCCTGACGACGCCGCCCAACGGCCCGGACGTGCCCGCAGAGGACCCTGCCGTCCTCACCCGGGCCCAGGAGCTGCTGGCGCAGTCGGCGACCGGCGCCACCGCTGTCGCGGCGACCGCTGGAGTGACGATCGTCGGCGCCGAAGCCTGTGGGCAGACCACGCGCACCGTCCGCGTGACCGGCGCACCGTGGTCCACGGCAACCGTCCGCATCGTCAGCGGACAGGGTGCCCTCACCGGCGGGTCGCCCACCACCGACGGGCAGCAGACCACCATCTCCCTCGACCAGAGTGGCTCGGCGGATCTCGTCCTCACGTCGGGTGCGATCGGCCAGGTCAGGCTGAGCTCGTCGATCACCACCTACGACCTCGTCCAGGTCGACGCCGGCGTCCACCAGGACTTCGCGTACCTGGAACCCCGCGTCACAACCTACGAGGCGGTTGCGACCTTCACGGCCTGCGTGACACCGCCGATCATCGTGAGCCCGCCCACACCGACAACCCCGACCCCGCCGGCGGTTCCGCCGGCCAAGCTCACGATCACCAAGACCGCGGCCCGGACCGCCCGCGCCGGGTCGGTCGTCGAGTACACCATCCGGGTGCGTAACACCTCCTCGGTGGCGGCCACCGGAGTAACCCTCACGGATCTCTTCCCATCCGGAACGAGCGTGGTCACCCGGCCTCAGGGGGCACAGTTCGTCGGTGGCAAGTTGGTGTGGACGCTCGGAACGATCGCGCCGAAGGCGAGCAAGACCGTGCGCCTGAAGCTCCGCTTCTCGCTGACGGTACGCACGAAGCGGTGCAACGTCGCCACGACCGTCGCGACGAACGCGCCCGCGGTCAGTGCCCGGGTCTGCACAGGTGTCGTCGCCGGTCGGTCATTCATCCCGAGCGTGACCGGCTGACGCTCTTGCCGTGGGAGGCCGGTCATCCGGCCGGCCTCCCACCTATTGGACCGACAACGACCCGAGCCCGCTAGATGCGAGGAAACTATACGTTCGGGGAGTGGTCGAAGCACGCCTGATCGGGCATCCTCGGCATCCAGATTCAAGGTGTCGCTCATGTCCGTTTCCTCCCTCGCCAAGGCAGGCATCGCGCCATTCGTGGTAGCCGTTGCCATGCTCGTTCTCATACCGACCGCCGCCCGTTCCGCCGACCCGATCCCGGAGGCGGTTCCGACGCCTGCACCCGAGGCCCCGAAGGCGTCGGCGCCCAAGGCCTCCGTACCAAGCGCACCCGCCCGGCGTGCACCTTCGACTCCGGCACCCGCCCGCACGAGCTCACCTCCGGCGGCCCGACGCGCACCAACGGTGCCGCAGCGTCGCAGTTCGGCTCGTACGGGCACCAAGGCGAAGCCCGCGAAGCCGCGCACGCCACAGACCGCGTCCGCCCCCGGCGGGCCCTTGACGCCGCCAAAGGAGTTCCTTGCGGCGACGACGACGGCGACGGCGACACCGGCGGTGGCGTCACCAACCCGGGGCGTGAAGGCCCGTGGACCGCTTTTGTACACGGGCATCGCCCTGTCACTTGTCGCAGCTGCCGGCCTCATCGCCCTGGCAGCCATCAACCGCGCGAAAGCCGTACAGACACAATGAGCAGAACCGCCCCGTACCGGTTGGCCGTCGCCGCCGTCATCGCCTTCCTCGCCGCCGGCGCCCAGGCCCACGGCGCGGTGACCGCGCTCGAGGCCTACTGCGGCCCTGTGGACAGCCCGACCCTCGTCGGCATGACACCGCAGCAGTGCGGGCCGTGGAGCAACACCCGGCTGTACATCCGGTGGCAGGTCACCACCGACACGCCACCTGCGGAGACAGAGGTCCAAGTCGATCCCGCGATCACACCGGTGGGCCAGCAGTGCGACATCACCGGGAGCGAACGACCCGCCGCAGGGATCACTCCACGGAAGTGTCGCGTGCGGTCGCGCGCACTGCCGACCATCGCGGACCCCAACCCACCGTGGTCCGAGTGGTTCCCCGCCGGTGCTGCGCTGGTGCGGACGATCCAGGTGGACCTGACCGCTCCTGTCACGACGGCCAGCCCGGCCCGTCCGGCCGACTACGACGGTTGGTACAACAAGCCGATCACCGTGAATTGGACGACGCCCGCCCCTGTCGGCGAGGCCGCACCGATCGCCGCGTGCACGACCACGACGTACTCCGGACCCGATACCGCGGCCGTCACGCTCAAGGGCAAGTGCAGCGACGCCGCCGGGAACTCCAGTCCGGAGGTGGCGACCACGATCCGCTACGACGCGACGCCGCCGGCCATCACGGCGGTGGGCGCGACGAGCAGTGGCGGGAACAACACCGTGACCTGGCAGACGTCGCCGGACACGCAGCGGGTCGAGGTCTCGCGCACCACGAGCCTCGCCGGCGCAACCGACGATCTGCTCTACAGCTCGACGTTCGGCAACCAGTTGATCGACCTCGCGGTGAACCCGCTGGCGATCTACACCTACCGGGTCGTGGCGATCGATCAGGCCGGCAACCGCGACACGAAGACCATCTCCCCGATCGCGGTGCAGCCTCCCGCGACGCCGCCGTCGGGCCCGGTCGTGCTGACGACCAGCCTGCTGCGCCCGCTCGACAACGCGCGCGTGCGGGTGCCGCCGGTGGTCCGCTGGCCCGCCGTGGCGAACGCGAAGTACTACAACGTGCAGCTCTTCATCCGCGGCAAGAAGGTGCTCACCGCGTGGCCGAAGGCCACTCGCTACAACATGCCGACGAAATGGACCTACCGCGGCAAGCGCTATCGGATGCCGAAGGGCGTCAAGGTGCGCTGGTACGTGTGGCCCGCGTTCGGTACGACCGCGAAGCCGGACTTCGGTCCGCTGATCGGGACCGCGCGCTTTACCGTCAAGAAGTAGCTTCCCGGGACCGCGCCCCTCACCGGGCGCACCCGCTACTCCTCGGTCAGTCGACCGCGCAGTCGCAGCACCGCCTTGGTGTGCAGCTGGCTCACGCGGCTCTCCGTGACGCCCAGCACATCGCCGATCTCGCGGAGCGTCAGACCCTCGTAGTAGTACAGCGAGACGACGATCTTCTCGCGCTCTGGCAGCCCTGCGATGGCGTCGGCCAGCGCGATGCGGGTCTCGGTCTCGCCCATCGCGGCGGCCGGATCGCTGGCGTTCTGGTCGCCGATCGTGTCGATGAGCGACAGTCCCTCGCCACCGGCGGGGTTGGACCACATCTCGTCGAGGGCGACGAGCGACGAGTTGGCGATCTGGGTGATGCTGTCCTGGAACTCGGTGGTGGTGATGCCGAGCGCGTCGGCCATCTCCTCGTCGGTCGGAGCCCGGTGCAGCTTGTGCTCGAGGGCGACGGACGTGCGCTCGATCTCGCGAGCGCGGGCGCGCACCGACCGCGGCACCCAGTCCATGGAACGCAGCTCGTCGATGATCGCGCCCTTGATGCGCGTGACGGCGTACGTCTCGAACTTGATGCGCCGCTTGGGGTCGAAGCGCTCCACGGCGTTGATGAGGCCGAGCAGTCCGTAGGAGATCAGGTCGGACTCGTCGACGTGGGAGGGCAGCGCCGCGCTCATGCGCCCCGCCACGTACTTCACCAGCGGCGCGTAGTTGAGGATCAGCTGATCGCGCGCGTTCTGGTCGGTGTATTCCTTGAACCGGCGCCACAGCGACTGCAGGTCCCGGTCGGACAGCTTGCCGCCGCCCGAGGTCAGGTTGTTCGTTCCCATGTTCCCGGCAGTCTAGTGGTGTGCGGCAACCGTCACCGAATCGTTGCCCGTGACGTCATCTTTCAACCCGCAGGCGGCTCGACCGGCGGTGGGCGCCCCGGCGCCACGATGGCCGCGTCGATCGCCGCGAACACGCTGAGCGCGAGCCCGAACAGCGCGACGATCCAGCGCTGGTTCTGACGGTCGAGCGCGACGCCGACCGCGATGATCCCGCAGATCCAGATGAACGCCCGCCCGGTGCGGCCCACGTACGCCTGGCCGAGCCCGGGCAGCAGGAAGCTCATCACGACCGCGCGCGTGCGCGGGCTCGTGCGCGCAATGCGCTCCGTCAGCCGGCCCACACGACCTCACCCTGGGTCGCCCAGCCGACGTCCCCGTCGAACTCCGCCCGCGCCGCGGCGATGGTGGCATCCCGGTCGCGCTCGGGAAAGCAATGGGTGAGTCGCAGCCGCCTCACCCCGGCACGCGCGGCGGTGCGGCCCGCCGCGCCACCCGACATGTGGGGGCTCCGGGGAAGGTCCACGGGCCCGTCGCCGCACTCCGCGATAAGGAGGTCGGCGCCAACGGCCAGTGCGACGAGCGCATCGTTCTCGGTGCAGTCCGCCCCGTAGACGACCGAGCGCCCGCCGTGCTCCACCCGCACGGCGAAGGTGCCTGGTATGTGCGGCACCTCGGTGAACGTCAGGCGCGCGTCGCCCACCCCCACCGCGACACCGGCGCAGACGGCCTCGAACGCCAAGCTCTCGTCCCAGCCTCGGGAGCTGGAGACCACGCGCAGATGGTCGGACAGGCCGGCCGGACCAAGCACGCGCATGCGCCCGCCGGCACCCGGGCCCCAGTACATGTAGACGTGCAGGGCCAGGAGGTCGATGCAGTGATCGGGGTGACGGTGGCTGATCACCACGGCGTCGAGCTCGTGCGGCGGCAGGTGCGCCTGCAGCGCGTTCAGGGCGCCGGCGCCCAGATCGAGGCAGAGGCTGGTTCGCCCGGCACGCACCAGATAGGCGCTCTGGACCTCGCCGGTGCGCGCCCACGCCGCGCCGACGCCGATCGGGATGACCGACAGGCCGCTGTTCGTATTGCTCACGGGCGGCGCTCGAGCGCGGCCACGTTGCGGCGGTCGAACGCCTCGTCGCCATATGGCGAGGTGATGAACGCCGCCAGAATCTCGCGACCGAGCTGCACGCTGGTCGCGCGCAGCGACAGGGCGAGTACGTTGGCGTGGTTGTAGCGCCGTGCCAACCGCGCGGTTTCCGGGTCCGCGCACAGGGCGGCGCGCACGCCGGGCACCTTGTTGGCGGCGATGGACACCCCCGTGCCGGTGTAGCAGCACACAACGCCCAGATCCGCGGCGCCGTCCGCCACGGCGGCGCCGACGGCGGCGCCCACCTCGGCCCACTCCTGTGGCCCCCCGGCCAGCGGACCCAGAAGGGTCACCTCATGCTCGGCGTCGCGCAGCGCGCCGATCACCGCGTCCGGCAGCGCCCCGGTCTCATCCGATCCAACGACGATTCGCACCCTGTCAGGATATCGGGCGGCCGGGCAGCGTCTGCCGCCGCTGCATTAGTGTGACCAACCGATGATCATTCGCGGGGGAACATTCGGGCCGGTGGCGACCAACACCTTCGTGGTGGCCGATCAGCAGGGTGGCCAGGCGATGATCGTCGACCCTGCCGCGGGCAGCGCCACGTGGGTACGCGACACGCTCGCGAGACTCGACGCCACCCCGGTGCGAGTGCTCGACACCCACGGCCACTGGGATCACGTGGTCGAGAACCACGTCTGGGCAGCCGAAGGCCTGCCGGTGTGGGTCGGCACCGGCGACGCCGACTGGCTGGAGGCGCCGGCCCCGTTCAATCCCGCCCTGTTCGGGTTCCCGCCACCCACTCCCGGAGTGACGCCGACGCGTCTGCTCGACGAGGGCGACGTGGTCGAGCTCGGGGAGCTGCGATTCCGGATGCTGGCGACGCCCGGCCACTCGCCCGGCTGCATGGTTGCCTGGGAGCAGTCGCAGGGCCAAGCGCTGGTGGGCGACCTCGTGTTTGCCCAGGGCATCGGCCGTACCGACTTCCCGCGCAGCGATCCGCAGGCGATGTTGCAGAGCCTGGATCGCATCTTCCGCGAGCTGCCCGGTGAGACCCTCATCCATCCCGGCCACGGACCATGGAACGTGACCCTCGCCTCCGCGGAGCCCTACGCGCGGATGTTCATGTGAGCAGCGTCACGGGACTCATCGATCGCGAGGCGATCGTCGCACGGCTGCGCACGGTGCTGGATCCCGAGCTGCACCGCAGCATCGTGGACCTCGGCATGGTGGGCGACGTCGCCATCGACGGCGATCGCGTGACGGTCACGATCAAGCTCACCGTCGCCGGCTGCCCGCTCAAAGCGGAGATCCAGCGGCGCGTGACCGCTGCCCTGGACGAGCTGCCCGGCATCGGCACCCTGCACGTCACGCTCGACGCGATGACCGACGAGGAGCGGATGGGCGTGCGGGACGGGCTCATCGGCAAAGACCAGCGACCCTCCCCGTTCGCCGAGGGTGCGCGCACGAATGTGCTGCTGATCGCCTCGGGCAAGGGCGGCGTGGGCAAGTCGAGCGTCACCGCCAACCTCGCAGCGGCCCTGGCCCGTCGCGGACGGTCGGTGGGGTTGCTCGACGCCGACGTCTACGGCTACTCCATCCCGCGCATGATGGGCACCAACCGCACGCCGGTCATGCTGGACGACGACCTGATCGTGCCCGTGGAGGCACACGGCGTGAAGCTCATGTCCGTGGGATTCATGGCCACCGACGATCAGCCGGTGATCTGGCGCGGGCCGATGCTGCACAAGGCCCTCACCAGCTTCGTGACCGAGGTGTTCTGGGACGACCCCGACTACCTGCTGGTCGACCTGCCTCCGGGTACCGGGGACGTGAGCCTGTCGCTCGCCTCGCTGGCGCCGGCGGCGCGCATGGTTATCGTGACCACCCCGCAGCTCACGGCCGAACGCGTGGCCAAGCGGGCCGCGGCGATGGCCCGCCGGGTAAACCTCGACGTGCTCGGCGTGATCGAGAACATGAGCTGGTTCGAGGCGCCCGACACGGGAGCGCGTTACGAGATCCTTTCGGGAGGCGGCGGGGAGCGGCTGGCGTCGGAGCTGGGGGTGCCGCTGCTGGGCCAGATCCCGTTGGAGTCGGCGGTCGCCCGGGCCGGCGACGAGGGGGCGCCCGTGGTCGTGGCCCGGCCGGAGTCGCCGGCGGCCACAGCGCTCGAAACGATTGCCGACGCAATCGTTGCGCTCGCCCCCGTTCGCGCCTGACTCCGGTCTCCACGGCATAATCGACGCATGGTCAGTGCCACCCTCCGCACGTGGCACCGGGTGTTCGCCGTGGGCGCAGTCGTCGCGATGTGCGGCGTCGCCGGCTGCGGCGGCACGAATACCGCGACCCAGTCGACCGTTGCGACCACTGTGTCGGGAGTTCCCCGTCTGACGACCGTTGCGAGCGGCTTCGACACGCCGACCCAGGTCATCGCGTTTCCCGGCGAACGGGGACACCTCTGGGTGCTCGAGCAGTCGGGCGTGATCCGTTCTGTCAGCGACGGGGTGGTGGACGGCACTCCGGTGGCCGACCTGCGCACCACGACCAAGAGCGGCGGCGAACAGGGCCTCCTGTCGCTGGCTTTCCATCCCGACTTTCCCGCCACGGACCTCGCCTATATCCACCGGTCCGACAGCGACGGCAACACCTTGGTGACCGAGCACCGGGTCGACGCCGGGCACATCGCCGCCGAGCCCCGGCGCACGCTGCTGCAGGTCCGCCAGCCGTTCAGCAACCACAACGGAGGTTCGCTCGCATTCGGTCCGGACGGGCTGCTGTACCTGGGACTCGGGGACGGCGGCTCCGGGGGCGACCCGCAGGGCAACGGCCAGAACCTCGACGCGAAGCTCGGGAAGCTGCTGCGCGTGGACCTCAACGCCCCATCCAGCTGGGAGGTCGCCGCCTACGGCCTG
>WBZQ01000319.1_pt1 | contig 41076 bp, 35 predicted proteins | sample 5204251 | NCBI WGS metagenome assembly WBZQ01 (sample SAMN12412402, study PRJNA552823) | activated sludge metagenome | isolation source: activated sludge from nitrification reactor of wastewater treatment plant... | place: USA: Virginia | collected 2017-09 | reverse complement strand
CCTGGGCCAAGCCCAGACTGACGGTCTCACGTTCTTCCGCAGTCAAATGCCGATACGCTCTTGTTTGCATGGCAACACCGTAGCCCATCTGGGCTGGCTGTGTTGCACTTGGAGTTGGAACTCAAGGTCCTATTCATTAGCACGTGCCGTAATCGCATCTTGATATGCTTCCCAGTCGCGTAGCATCGTTGGGTCCATAACAGCACCGTTCATCCGCACATGAGTATCCTCATTAATAAAGAGCGGGATTTGGCAACTTCTCACTTGTCCGCAATCAGCGCGCGTGACGCACACCACACTTATTCGCGCGCACAAGATCAACATCAACGCATACGCTGCGTTCAAAAGAATCGCTGTGGGACCACAATGATATCGTTCGGATAGACAGGATCATCGAGCTTAACCGGTATCGATTCTTCTTGCCCATTGATCATTCGTAATACCTTTGTCCGACTTTGCGCGGCTTTTTGTGTAAAGCCACCGGCCATCGTCACCGCCTTGTGTATGGTCAGACCCTTCTCATACATATAGTCGCCTGGGCGGCCCACTTCTCCGTTTACATAGAGTCTAGGGGCTTGCGAGACGATGATGAGGTCATTGGGAAGAACTGGAGCATCTAACGGCACCGGGATGGTTTGGGTGCTCCCTCCGGTTAAACGGGTCACCATCACCTCGTCTCGATTGGCTTTTTCCGAAAAACCTTCCGCAAGGGCGAGCGCCTCCCGGACAGTCACCCCCTCTCTATATTCAAATCCCCCCGGCTTCTTGACTTCCCCGCTTACCGTGAAGTTCCGGTGCTTCGTGATTAATACTGTGACTTTCGGGTGCCGCAGATAGCCCGCTCGAAGGCGAGCCGTCAATTCCTCCTGAAACTCTTGAACAGTTTTCCCCTCAACGGACAAGGCGCCGATCAGCGGCAAGGTAATTGTCCCGTCGCCGTCCACCGTACGCTCCACGGAAAGATCGTCTTCGCCAAACACCTGTACACGAACGACGTCGCTGGGGCCCAACCGATAGATCTGCTGAAGTTCAGCGCCTGTAGTTTCGACAGTTCCTGCAAGAATCAGCGCGATGAATGTAAGACCAATGATATTGATAGTGGTGTGCGTCACGACTGTTTGACCATGGTGATGATATTGATGTCATGCTGTGTATGGGCCGTGAAAGCAGTATCATTCACCAGCTCGACCCGATAACCTGAAACCCTGGCAGTCATTGCAGGGCACGACTGACAACACTCATTTGTGATAAATCCGTCTGTGACAGGCCTCGTTCGGCTTCCGCAATGGCCATATCTCCTGCGGGCTTGAAGGTTGGCACCAATTCACGAAGAAGCTCAATCACGAGATCGGCTTCCTGACGCGCTGCGGCCTGCTCCAGCATAGCGATTCTCGACCTTAGCGTGTAAAGAGTCCAGGGACTGTTCGACCTGACCTTTGCAATCTTCTCCAACCGCGATGGTTCGATCAATTCTGCATGCCCAACCAATTCCTCATACAACTTTTCGCCTGGCCGAAGCCCCACAAACGATATCGCAATGTCTTCTTCCGGCACAAGGCCAGTTAGGCGTATAAGGTGTCGCGCCAAATCCACAATCCTAATCTGGTCGCCCATATCCAGCACATAGATCGCACCGGGCTCTCCCATCACAGCCGCATGCAAGACCAGCTGCACGGCTTCTGGAATCATCATGAAATATCGACGAATCTCAGGATGTGTGACGGTCACCGGCCCACCTGCCTTAATTTGGTCAAGAAAACGGGGGACGACACTGCCGTTGCTTCCCAGCACGTTCCCAAATCGGACGATCGAGAATCTCGTTTGTCCACATTCCTCCAAACTTTGCACGATCAGCTCAGTCACCCGCTTGGTCACCCCCATGACACTGGTAGGGTTCACGGCTTTATCGGTTGAAATCATGATGAATTGTTCGACTCCGCAACGGGCCGATGCTTGAGCCACAATTCGAGTGCCGCGCACATTGTTCTTCACCGCTTCGCACGGACTTGCCTCCATCAATGGCACATGCTTGTGGGCCGCTGCATGAAAAACGATAGCTGGTCTGAAGGACTGCAAGATCTTCTCCACTTGAGCCTCATCTCCAACATCTCCGACCACGGGACAAACAGAGATTCTGCAGGCATGATCAGCCAGTTCGTTATGGATGGCAAACAAGCTGTTTTCATACCGCTCGAACAGGACCAACAGGCTGGGTTCAAGTACCGCGATCTGCCGGCACAACTCGGATCCGATTGAGCCACCCGCCCCTGTAACCATAATCGTTTTGCCCCTAATGAGTTGGCGCAGGGATGTGACATCAAGTCCAACGGGAGTTCGTTCCAGGAGATCCTCAATCGCCAAATTCCTAATTTGTGTGATCTCGACTAATCCATCAAGGATGCTTTGGAGATTCGGCACTGTCTGAATTCTCACCTTATGCGGTTCGAACAGCTGTACAAGATCACGCATAACTTTGGGCTTGGCGGTGGGTATTGCCAATAAGACAACTTGCGGGGCAAGTTCTGCCATAATCTCGGCAAGCTGTTGACGACCGCCAAGGACTGGTACCCCATGAATACGTTTCCCCTTTTTTGACGGATCATCGTCAAGAAATCCAACTGGTTTGTATTTATTTACTGAATTCTGTTTCAGTGCCCTCACCAGTCTCTCACCAGCACTGCCGGCCCCGTAGACGACAACTCGTATTTCGCCTTTGGAACGAGCACGCTCATGCAAATATCGACGGCAGAGCCGAGCCCCTCCCACAAGAACAATCACAAGAACCGTGTCCAGTATGTAAATAGATTGTGGATACGCCATGAGTCCTATGCCCCACCGAACGATCAGATGGAACACCGCCATTCCACAGATCGAAGCGGCGATAATATTCCCGAGGTCCCAGATGCCCGTGTGCTTCCACACGCCCTGATAAAGCCGGAAGGTGAGAAAACTCGCCAGACGAACCACCATCAGCAACGGGAGCGTCTGCTCGAACAGCCCCATCGCCCAATCTGGGACAATCCCATCGAACCTGAGCCAAAACGCGAGATAATTGGCCAGCCCGACCAACGCCAAATCAATTATGACAACACAGGACAGATGGAATCGGAGCAATGATGCGATCATGCAATGGACTTACACGTAAGAGATTGGTTTTAGATCAAGAGTGCCCTTCCACTCAGGAGCGGAGTGGCAGCAGGCGGCTATGCATGGCGGTGATGCAACCACGCTACGCTGGAATTGGTACGACCATGAAGAAGCTCACGGCCGTATGGTCTAAGCCATTCGTACAATTCCGGGGAAAAGCGACCGAGCATCGCACACCCAAGACTGGGAAAGAATGATCGGATCTCATGAGTAGATGGCATTTTCTGGGAAACATCGAGCGGAGTAGCCACGATGTTCACCTCAAGACCAGAACCGAAAAAGACAAGAGTGAAGATTGCCGCTGCTCTCACCACATGGTCTCGCGACGTCACAATCATCACGCGATCCAGCCCCTCTCGTGCGAGCACTCGACGCATGGTTAAGGCTTCGTCGACTGTATTGCGGACGCCTGTTGCACACAGTGCCCCTACTTTTCTCTCGCGGAAACAGCCGGGATCGATCAAGGTGGACAGCGTTCGCGGCGCGAACCCTTGCTCGACCAACGAGGCGGCATGTTGAATTCGCTTGATATCTTGAGCCAAGACAACGATCACATCGGCTGATCGCGGCTGTTCAAATAAAGGATGCTGGAGAAATACCGTCACAAGCTGTGGCTGAAAGACCAGCCAATTCAGGCCATAAAGTCCAAGGAGGCAGACGAATGGCAAGACCACAATCGTCAGCGTCACCCAGCCGCCTCTATATGACCGCTTCAGCACAACAATCATCCGTTCTCCATCGCCTCCCGACTTTTTGATCGTGATCGTCAACTGAGTAACCGCTCCACCTGCACACACACGCGGTCTATTTCCTCCAGCGTAGTGTGCGAGTACAAGGGCAACGCAAGGCCTTCGCGACTGACTTTGTTTGTATGCTCTAGTCTCGAGCTTACCCGTCTGGGGAACTGCTGGAAAAGCGCTTGCGCATGAACCGGCGGATAGAAGTATCGCTTCGTCTGGATTCCGGCTCTCTTCAATACCTCCTGAACTTCATCCCGACTCGCTTTCGCGCTGTCCGTGATAAACAAAACAAAATAGTTTCCACTGGTCGTCCGGTCATCAGGGAACTCCTGAACCCAACAACCAGGAAGACTGCTCAGACGGTCTCGATAGGTCGCAATGAGTTCCCTACGCGCTGTGACGAGTTCGTCAATCATTCGCAGTGAGAGTAGCCCGACCGCCGCATGAAGCTCGCTCATGCGCGCAGATAGACCTAGATAATGCATTTCTTCCCCCTTGATGGGGTCTTTACCGTAATCTCGAAGGGACCGCATGTGCTCCGCGAGGGCTCGGTCATTCGTGGTGAGCAATCCTCCTTCGACTGCCGTCACCACTTTTGTCGGACTCATCGAAAATACTTCACAAACCCCAAATCCTCCCAACGGCCAGCCGTTGTAGGTTGCACCGAGTCCTTGCGCACTATCGAAATAGACGGGTAACCCCTTGCGCTGACCCAGATCAAGCAACGCCTCATTATCAGGAGGCAACCCAAAGATCGACACCCCACAAATCGCGACCGTTTTCGGAGACAGATTGCGTTCGATATCCTCGGGATCGATCGTGCACGTTTCCGGCAGACAGTCGCAAAATACGGGAATCAAGCCATTCCATAACAGGGCCTGTGCTGTCGCAGCAAAGGTAAACGACGGTACAATCACTTCCTTCCCCGGCGGCAACCCCAGGGCGCGGGGTATCATCATCAATCCGGCCGTACAGTTTGACAGCGCGACACAGTACTTCGCTCCGGTCTGCTGACAGACCTCTTTCTCGAGCAGTTTGACTGTGGGACCAAGGGTGACGGTACCGGCTTCCCAGCTCGGCCCGAGGAGTTGCATGATTTCGTACACCGATGGAAGGGTCGGACGTATGATTGAAAGCTGCATAGTTTTTCTCCTTCGGCATTTTTGCCCTTGGAATGTGATGTGTCGAAATAATCGAGCACTGCTCGCGCGCTCAATTCTGATTTCTGGAAGAGAGTTACGACAGGAGACTCGCCAGGTGTACCCTGCCCCCAACAAGGTAAGAGCACGCTGGTGGTGATGCGATCAGAGTACGGCTAGAGTCTGACGGGAATGGCCCAGTGGTTACACCGCCTCCGGGATAGCGAGGATTCGAGGTGTTCCCTAATAATCGTACAAGACGAAACGAGTCGTTCACTTTCAGCGATCAGCCGCGCGGCCTTCGAAAGTGGCGCGGCGGTATCATCCACCGATCCAACACAGAGGAGTTGTCGTTGTGGATCAATCCTGGTCAGTCCTTGCAACGCAGCAGGATCGCGGAGGATCGAACCGGTACTTACCCGGAACAAGCCATGACTCAATCGACCAATATGATAGGTGCCTGCAGTGGTCGAGAGGGTGAACTGTGAAAATCCATAGCGGAGATAGCGCGCACTGCTTTCGGTCATTCCCGAAATGGTCCAGTGGAGCGCCTCCTTGGACTCCCCTGATGGAAGCGGTAATTGAATCCACCGTGCGTGATGTTCAGGAGTCATCCCCCACGACCGATACCATGCCCTCGCACGAGGATTATCGTAAAAGACGTCAAGGGCAAACTTCTGTTCCTCTGATCGCCGTACCCGCTGTAACCCATCGAGAATGAGCGTCGTGCCAAGGCCTTGGCCACGAAATTCTGATGCGAGATAGAGATGATTGAGTTGCAACATCGTACCCGTGTGCCGCCAGGAGCACATACCAATGACGTGCCCTTGCATCATCCCGACCACATACTCATCTCCTGTCTTTGCCGTAATCTCGTCGGCGATATAGCGTGCGAGGTGTGGGCTCCCCATAATGGTAATTTGACGCACGGCATCGCTCACGCCCTCACGCATCAAGACAACAATGGAATCACTATCGCCTACTGCAGCAGGTCGAATGTGAAACTGAGTCAGAACGTTGTTCATCGTTGGTACTGCGGAAGGCTTACCCACGATAGGCTGGGAAAAAACCATCAGCAGGCGACCAGTTATTCCCCTGTTCGCGTTCCCAGGCTGCTCGTGTGTCGATCAGGGTCTGATACAGATGACGGTTCAGGATTTGTGCCCCGACCGTAAACGGAACATTTCCGTTTCTTGCAAACTGTTGCTTGAACCGCAGAAGACTATCCTGCCCGGAATATCCGCCGCCCAAGACAACCTGTTGCTTCCCCTGAGCTTGGCCCCAAAGATGGACTCCGTGGCGTAACAAGGGATTGGCGCGGCACCGATAACCTTCTTCGAGCGTTCCAGCCAAGAATGAATAGAGATGGTTAGCGGAGATCAGCAAGAGTTCTGAAGATACGATGCGCTGATTGTGGAGTGCGTGGAACAACGCGACTCGATTGGGGACTTGGGCGATCAGCCGTTCAAAAAAGGATTTCGGAAAGTAATACCCAGGCAAGGCCCTGAGACGGTCCATAGTCGAGTAATACACGGTGAGAAATTCATTGAGGCGCCTGCACTCCGGATCCGGCTCGAGTGTCACACCAGCTCGTTCTGCCTGGCGCACATTTTCTCGAACGCTCTTCTCATAGCTCCGCAGCAGCATGTCAGCCGGCGTTTCGAGTGACACAATCACACATGGCCCCTTCACCACGGTGTCCCCGTAAAATGGGATGAGTTGGTCCTTGAACAGCGAGAATCGTGCGAATAACGATACCGCACGGATAGCCTGCACCCACTGTTCAAACTCACTCCAAAAGGACTCGACATGGTATGGTCCCCACCCGAATGGCCCGCCATATCCGTATGCTGAAACAAGATCACAGATTTCACCCTCCGCACGCCCCCAAGGTTCGGCACAGAGAGGGCGAACGATCAGCGGAAACAATATTCCGCTTTCCAAGCCTCTCTGTGCGGCACAGACGACCTGATCTCCCGGCCGGGCAAAAAGTTCAACATACCCTGGATGGGCGACCACATCCTGCAGTGGCCACCGATGCCAGAGGTCGAGCCATTGAGCTCGCTGTGCTGGAATGGCAGCATTCAAGAGAAGGAACGTATCGCGGCTGGTCCTCATGGCTGTCGGCCCAGTATGTTCATGCTTCGGCGGCTACTTCCAGAGAGCTGGGAAGATGATCGGATCGGCATAGTCTGGAAACCCATCTCCCCGTTTCGGCGCGAGATCGTCAAGGAAGATATGCCAGGGGATGCCTTGTCCGTTACGATGGAGGTGATATCGATTGTCGGCGTCCTGCAAATGTACCGCGAGCGCGAGTCGAGGTGTTTGACCGGTGTTCGGCCCGCTTCCGTGAACCAGGCGGCAATGATGCACGCTGAGTTCGCCGCGACGAAGGGTCATAGGAATCTTGGTGATAGGGGCCCGGTCGGGGAACCTTCGTTCTAGTTCACCGAGATCCTTACACCGAAAGGTGCGTAGATCTTCAGTGCCTGACCACCGATGGCTTCCATCAACATAGAGTAACGGCCCCATCTCGACTGTGCAGTCTTGAAATGGGATCCACATCGTAAGCAAGTTATCTGATGTGCAGGTGCCCCAATAGGCACGATCGGTATGCCAACCGACGACCGATTCGTCCTCTGACAACATACCGGGCTTGTCGACCAAGGTATCGGCGAAGTACCGGATGGTAGGACTTCCTGTCAGACGGGCGGCAATGGCGCCCAAGATTGGAGATAGCGCCAACGTTCGGACCGCTGCATTTTGAAGCGCCACGACCTCCGCGTTGCGCACGCCATTGCCATCGCCAGGCTTCCAGTCGGAAAACCCGCTGGTCGGGGGAAGGATCCAATCTCGTTCTCCGGAGAAATGCCGTTGAATCCCGACAAACGCCTGGTCCAGCAGTGCCTCGGATAACACGCGCTTTGATCGATACCAACCATGTTGACGATAAAAGACAACATCTAGGTTTGAGGGCAGCAGAGCTTCTTCTTCCGGTGTTAGCGGCATCATTGGATCCTTAGCTGGTTGTTAGAGAAAGGAGGGGACTGGCCCCGAAGACTGCTTCACGTTGCTTACGAGGACGAAGAACGTACCACTGATAGAGGGTCGACATGGTGCAAAACGGCAACGCCGGCCCCTACGATTGACCATTCGCCAACCACAATGGATTCCCGTATCACTGAGTTACTGCCAATGAACGAACCCTGCTTAACCTTGGCGGCGCCGTTCACAACGGCGGCAGTAGAAATGTGGCAATGGTCTTCGATAACAACATCGTGCTCGATCAGCGCCTTCGTGTTGATGATGCAATTCCGTCCGACGGAGGCCTCGGCATTGACGATTGCCTGGTGCATGACGATCGTTCCCTCTCCAAGTTCAGCCCGGCGTGACACATGGGCCAGTGGAGAGATGATGATGGGGAAAACGATGTCGAACTGTTTAAGATGCGCGAACACCCGAGTCCTCGGCTCTGAGGATTTGATCTGCCCGATCGTGATGAAGAAGTTGCGACAAGATCGCACCAGCGACGAGAGATCTTCCTCCCGGCCCAATAATGGATAGTCGGTGAGCATCAAGTCTTGAGCCGGCTTTTCGTCGACGATGCCGAGAATGGTAAACCGACCCTCCATTTCGATGACGTCGATGCAGGAACGACAATGCCCTCCGCCGCCGATCAATATCAGATCTTCTTTGTGTTTCATCACATCATTTTAGCACACGATATCGGATGGTACCTCGTTAACGGGAGAGTGGATCCGAGGGCGTGCCCTTGAATTTCCCTTCCCAGGATGGGTCATCAGGATGTGTGACACCTTCCCGTTTCAGAACTTTCCAGGGCGTCATCAGGAGGATTTTGCAATCCAACCAAAGCGAGCGATGATCGACATACCAGAGATCAAGAAGAAACCGCTGGTTCCAGTTGGTGTTATTCCGACCATTTATCTGAGCCCACCCAGTCAAACCGGGTGGAACCTGATGACGACGGTGTTGTTCAGAATTGTATTGTTCCAGATATTCCATGAGAAGAGGCCGCGGACCAACGAGGCTCATCTCGCCTTTCACGACGTTGAACAATTCCGGAAGTTCGTCCAGGCTGGTGCTGCGCATCAACTTACCGAATCGTGTGAGTCGATCCGCATCGGGCAAGAGATGCCCGTCGGAGCCACGGGCATTGGTCATTGTCCGGAACTTATACAGCATAAAGGGTTGTCCGTATAAGCCAGGACGTTTCTGCGCAAAGAAGAGCGGCCACCCATGAAACACCCCTGTCACCGCGGCTGTGACGCCGATGACCGGAAGAAGGAACGGAAACAGGCTGATGGTCAGCACGAGGTCGAGCGCTCGCTTCCCTGGGAAGAGCCGCGCGATCGTCGTCTTAGAAGGGGTGATCATAGGGTCCATACTCAGGTCACTTTTTTGTACTGCATGGCCTGCGCTGGAATCATGAGATCATCGGAGGAATTAAGGCCGAGTCACTCTGCTTTTCAAAATGTCGATATCCGGGAAAGAAATCAGCGGATGCACGAACATCTGCGCTCAGGTTTACGACCCGATTCAACGCCCTGTTCTTCACATCATCCATCACGACGCGATAACTGCAGAACTGGCTCCGCATGGGTGAGAAACCTGCCTTGAAGTGAAACAGCGAATCTTCCCTGCCTCCTACCCCGCCACCAATATGAAAGGTGTGACACGCTTGCTCTTGGGCCCAGCGCCACATGTAGTCCACCACCAATTTCGAAGGTGATCGGCGCTGATACTGCTCGGCGGTTGCAAGAAGATGGTGCTGAGCGATCCCATCCGTGATGATCATCAGACCAGCTGCCGCAAGATCATTGGTACCGGTCAGCGCACAGACCAGGTGCACCCGGTCGCTAAGTTGGGTCCTCAGCCTTTCAAAGTATGCTCGCGAAAAGAAATACCGCCCTTTGGCACCTACCCGTTGCATATTGGCATGATACAACGCGATGAACTCGGGAAACCGGTTCCAGTCATCACGCGTACAATAGTACCCTCGTCGCATGAGCCGTTTAATATCACGTTGATGGTTCGTCGACACCTGCTGCCAAATGTGCTCCTTGGAATCAGACAAATTGATGTACACCGTCGGCCCGTGCGATATCAGTTGACCGAACTCTTCTAGCGGGCCTTGTGGCAGCGGAAACAGAGGATGCAAACGAATGAAGGCCGTCACAATTCCACGTTCCCGCGCGATATCGCAAAACACTTCGAGAAATAAGGACAACTGCCCGTGCGAGGGTGATAACAACACGCCCGGGTATCCATAGGGGGACATGCAATCGCACCAATCCCGTGGAGCATTGAGCATTGGGGGTATGGGACGAATAAGAAGTGGAATCAGACACGCTTCCGACTGACGTTCAGCGTAGAAGGCCATCGGTATCGCGGCTTCTTCAGCTGCCGCCAACTCGACATACTCAGGCAAGGCATAGAAGTCGTGTTTGGTTCTTTTCAAGAACTCTCTCCAGCGTACATCCTGATGATCGATGAACTGGGCGATCATGTGTTGTGATCCCCACCATTCTTGGGGCAAATGGTTCCCTGTTGGTCGAGACACATCACTCTGGTTGCACCTGTCAGACCTGCAGGTCTCATTTCATTGCCCTCCACGCAGGCCTCTCGCTTAGATGGGAGTCTTTCATGGAGCGTGGCATCGGTTGTCGAGGTGATTGATCTTCATGAGCGATGCTTGTCACGTGCGGGTGACAGCGACGCAACGATAAGCGGCACGATGCGGTCTCCGATGTACTCGGCTATAGTTCTATTGGCCAGCGGAGTAAGATGGCAATCATCGGTAAACGCATCGCCTTCGATTGCTCCGAAGATATCGGTCAGGTCGATGAACGATGCTCCCACGCCGGCAGTAACCTGCCGAAGCTTTTCAGCGACCATCGGTCGAGCTCGGTTTTTGAACTGCAGGTAGTTAACCGGTTTTGACTTGATGATTTCGGCCAACCGTTCCTGTTCGAATTCTGTCAGTATCTTGTGCTGCTCAAACAGCAGATCCGGTTGAAGTGCAAAGACAGGGACAATTCCCTCGTGCCGGAGGATGAGCGCATTTCGTTCAACCATCCGGATGAAATTTGCGTCAGCATTCGCATCAAGATTCTGTAAGGCCTCATCCACATCCAGCTGTGGACGGGGCTGTGGGCGAATACTCTGGATGGCCGACCAGAGCGGGCGAAGTTTCTTCCCCGCCAAGTATACAAAATGACTCTTGCGATACAGCCAGAATCCGGTATAGCTGACCCATGCCTTCAGGGAGGGCTCATCCAGATACAAATGCGACCATTCGCGGTAAGGATAATCGCGGAACTGATCATACCCCTTCTCCCATGGAAAATAGTCGTTGGTGCCGTCAAGAAGCACAATCATGTCCGGATGGTACTTCAAAATCGTCTGGTTAAGATAAATCAAATGGTGATGACTAGAATGGCTGGGAATGCCGGCGTTGATCACCTCAAATCGACGAGATGGAATCTTGTGATGCAGCAGCTCCTCCACGTAGTGATCAATGGTCTCATTGTTCTTGAGCACCGGATATTTGACATGTCCCTTCGGCGACAATGACCCCAACCCGTAGGCTGTCGATCCTCCCATAAGGAAAATACGGTAGGTGTTTGGAGGCTTTTCCATGGGAACATCCTCGGTCCTCCGAAATCCCTGTCCATTGTGTGTGATGCCTCTGGTGTCTTGATAGTGAAGAGTCGGATGAATGTTCTTGTAATCATCAAACTGATGCATCATCAAATGACGTCCGTCATATCCTTCCGCGACACGCAGATAGACATACGAAGCACATTCCAAGAAACCCAGCGTTGAGCACAGGGCCAGAATTGAACCTGCGATGACGGCTCGCCGTGAGATTCGGGCGCCTGGATGAACCCTCTCCGCTATTTTCTGTACGGTCTGGCAGAATTCCATATTCGATGTCCGTAGCTGTATCCTGATGGCTCATCAGCAGATGCAACTTGATGGATAATTCCCCATAGTACAGTGGGGAGAACATCGCACGACCAACGCTCACCTGGCTCCAGAAAGATCATGACCATTGCTCCCATGGGCGATCGGCTTGGGCATTGTCACTCCACTCGAGCGGTGCCTTCCCTTGCGGCGTGAATCCTTTGCTGAGCAGCCACCGTACATACTCGTGATACACGGCCTGCCAGATGTTCTCTGGGCGGAACTCCCGCAGCACCCATTCGCGTGCGGCCTCCCCATGGCGCCGGCGGAGTACCGGGTCGCACACATATCGGTTTAGCCCTACGGCGAGGGCACCCGCATCAGCGGCTGGCACCAGAGTACCTGTCATGTTGTCTTGGATGGCATCCAGACAACCTGTGACCCTGGTGGCGACAATAGGCAGTCCCATGGCAGCGGCTTCCAACAGGACAAGTGGAAACCCTTCACGATGCGTAGGCAACACCAGAATGTCCATTGCGTTGTAGAGCGGAGGCGTCTCCCAATTTTCTCCCGTAAAACGCACACGCGCGTCCGTTCGCAGCCGTTCAAGTACCCCCGGTGGAGGTGGGTCACCGGGCTCCTCTGGTCCAATGAGAAGGAGATGCAGGTCTGGATGTTCCTTCCTCAAGATCGTCCAGGCATCATTCAATTCGACGAGTCCCTTCGCACGCGCCAAACGGCCTACAAATCCGATCACCGTAGCATCCATGGGAATGCCATATCGACGCCGGGTCTCGCTCCGCACAGCGCCATTCACTCGATCTGGATTGAACTCTCTCTCGGCATCGACACCATTGCAGCTCCCCTGCAACAGAACATGAATTTTCTTTGGAGGTGACAACTGGAGATCCACTGCCATGGCCTCCACTGAACGGCTGACACAGAGAACCTGCGAGGCCATCCGACAGGACACGAACTCGGTGGCCATGAGGATCCGCCGCGTGAGTCCGGTGGCCGTAATAAACGGAAGACCGTGCATATGGTAGATCCGCACCGGCACGCCAGCCAATCGCGCCGCGATCATTCCCAATAATCCACCTTTCGGCGTGTGCGCGTGAACGATGTGCGGGCGAAGACAACGAAATAGACGCCACAGCTGAAAGAGAGCGACCAGGTCGCGTAGCGGTGTGATCCGTCTGGCCATGGACACCGGATGCACAGTGACAGATTCTTCCGCCGCGAATTGAGTTAATGGCTCCCCTGGTGATGAAACAGCATGGCTTTCAAATCCCCTGGCCCGCATATAGGCCGCTTGCCCAGCCACAAAGCGGAGAGACAGCGGGACGGTAGTCACGTGCACCAGAGTAATCAGCTTCATGTTCATCTGGCTTGGCATGGACGTTGAATTCCTACGTGCTTTCACGCATTATTACTGCTCGCGTCGCCGCCACTCTTTGCGATCGCATAGGTGGCATCCATGAAACTCGCGCGTTCGTTGCTTGTCGTTTATCGAACGGATACTGACTGACTCGATGAGGGTCGCGTGCAACTCGTTGGGGAGGTATCACTATTCAAATTGGAGATGGACGGCTTGTCGGTGGGATAGCTTCTAGGCCCCATAGGCCCCATATGCCACTACGCCACAGCACTCGAAGCCCAGCGTACCGTCCTCAAAATGCCAACGGAGTACAGACTCCCGTTCCAGACGACTGCCGGTGATACGCTTCTCCGGGAAATGCCCACCAATCCACCATCAATAGGCCTCGCGACCGCAGTACGAACGCACGCCTAATGGACACACGTTCACTCTGTCAGTAGTTTGGAGATGGTTGGGGGCTAGAACAACGTGTACACAAACGGGGCAACCGCCGACCCTTGCGTGAGAACAATCAGCGTCCCTAGCAGCAGTAACACCATAAAGATCGGCAACAGCCAGAACTTCTTCCGTTCTTTCATGAAGGCCCATATTTCGCTCAGAAATTCTCCCATCACGTACTCCTCATCGATTTTAGAATTGATTCCGCATATGCTGGCGAGGCCTGGGATCCCGCACGATGCGATAGGTGTCAGCCTCCTGGGCGAAGGCTCGATGCAGGGGATCTTTGCCCATCAGTCGCATCGCCAGCCCCATCGGAGTCAGAAGTAAATAATAAATAACTCCGAGTAATATCCTCGTGTTGATCGCACCGAGTACATGACCGATCTTCATCCACACATCATGCACCTGTTTCAGGCGCTGTGGCACAGCCGCCCCTAGAACGATCAGAACACTACCGAACATCACTACCCAGAAGCGAGGCGACTCGCTTCGAAACACGACAGGCCATACCCCAATCACGGTCAACACGCCTCCAACCAGAAGACCAAACTGGCGGAGATCCTTACTCGTCGGCTGCTGGCCTTGTTGATTCATCGTTCCTCCTAGTCGAGCTCGAATTCTTTCTGCCAATTCGTGTCGTTCACTAACGGCTTTTGCTGCGTTTTATAGAGCACACAGTCCTCCAGGACAAGTACATCCATTTCCGTTCGCATGAAGCATCGATAGGCATCCTCCGGTGTGCCCACGATCGGCTCTCCCCGAACGTTGAAGGACGTATTGACTAAAACTGGACAACCTGTATGCACCTCGAACGCCTTCAAGAGCCTGTAATACCGAGGATTGGTGTCCTCATGGACCGTTTGAATTCTGGCGGAATAGTCCAGATGCGTCACGGCTGGGATTTCAGATCGTGGAACGTTTAGCAGCTCGATTCCCCAGAGACCGGATTGAGAAGCCGGCAGTGGCAACCGTCGTTTTTTCTGCACCGGCGCCACCAACAGCATGTACGGACTATCCGCATTCATCTCGAAGAAATCCGACGCGCGTTCCCGTAACACCGAAGGCGCAAACGGACGAAACGATTCGCGATACTTGATTTTCAGGTTCATCACCGATTGCATCGTAGTATTTCGAGGATCACCGAGAATGCTTCGGCCGCCGAGCGCCCGGGGACCGAACTCCATCCGACCTTGGTACCACCCCACCACCTTCCCTTCGGCGAGATCCTTTGCAACACGACCGACGAGCTCTTTCTCGTCGAGGCGTTCATAGGGTGCGGCCGCGGATTTGAGAAATTGTTCGATCTCCTCATTGGTATGGCTTGGACCGAGATAACTCCCCTTCATTCGGTCACTGCCGGTCGCACGTCTTGGCTGATCATCATACCGATGCCAGGCGGTCAGTGCGGCCCCGATCGCTCCACCGGCATCCCCAGCCGCCGGCTGAATCCAGATCCCCTTGAAGGGACCTTCGCGGAGGATCCGGCCGTTCCCTACACAATTCAGCGCTACCCCTCCGGCCATGCAGAGATAGTCGACTCCCGTTTCACGATGAAGTGTTCTGGTCACACGGAGCATCACTTCTTCGGTGACTTCCTGAATAGACCGGGCCAGGTCCATTTCCCGTTGAGTCAACGTACTTTCTGGCTTCCGGGGAGGCCCGCCAAACACCTCGTCGAATTTATTCCCCGTCATCGTCAAACCAGTACAATAGTTAAAATACTCCATGTTCAAGCGAAACGTCCCGTCTGGCTTGAAATCGAGGAGATGGTCATAGATCTGCTTCACATATTTCGGTTCGCCATACGGAGCCAAACCCATCACCTTATATTCGCCGGAATTGACCTTGAACCCCGTGTAGTACGTGAAGGCGGAATAGAGGAGCCCCAGTGAATGGGGAAAGGGAATCTCCCAAAGTGGTGTGACGATGTTTCCCTCGCCAAGCCAGGCCGAAGTGGTCGCCCACTCCCCGACACCGTCCATGCACAGAACGACCGCCTTCTCATAGGGAGACGGATAGAAGGCGGAGGCAGCGTGCGATTCATGATGCTCGCCGAACAAGAACTGCGGAAGTTCCGATTGCTTCAGTGCTGGAGCGAGCGCCACGAATTCCTTCGCAAGGACATTCCGAAGGAACAGCTTTTCCTTCAGCCAAACCGGCATGGCGGCGACAAATGATTGAAGGCCCTTCGGGGCATAGGCGAGGTACGTCTCGAGCAGTCGCTCAAATTTCACGAGCGGTTTATCATAAAAGACGATATACCGAAGATCCCTCAGCGTGATTCCCCCCTCCTTCAAACAGTAGGCGACCGCATGTGACGGAAAACCGGGATCATGCTTTTTTCGCGTGAATCGTTCCTCCTGCGCCGCGGCAACGATTTCTCCGTCACGAATCAGGCAGGCAGCGCTATCATGGTAGAAGGCCGATATGCCAAGAATGTGGCTCATAGATCCCCCTCATCTTCATAATTCAGCAATCGCCATGAACACCTGGTTCGCGACCACCGTTCGATAACGCTAGAATCTGTCAACATTCCTATGATCCACGCCATCGCTGCGCCAAACGAGATGAAACTCGGGAGGTTACAAGCGCAGTTGGTACGACCCCTCGTGATGGCTACAGTGCAGCCTTAAATTCTTCACTTCGATCAAAAAGGCTCTGCCCTCGAGGTACTAATGAGGTAGTACGGGCCAACCTGTACGCCCATATAGCGACGAGGAGGAAGATCACGGCCCGCATACTTCTTTCCTTGTATTCATCGAGTGCATCGCCCACGATGATATTCTCGCCCACGATCGCGCAAAGCGCCTGTGTCGTGAAAATGTGGACCGGTACCAGTCCGGCAATCCACCAAGGAACAATTGGGAGCCCGATACGAGCGGCCCATGTACGTAGAACTCTGCTGAACCTAGTGAGTATTGGAACCAGTGTGCACAGTGCAAGTTGAAAAACAACCAGCAGTCGGTCCATGACCAGCAGACGCGCCCAGAACGATTTTTTCAGCGCCTTCCACGGTCTGCCCATGAAACCAGGCGAGATTATGAAAATTCCACTCATTTTGTCGATTGATCGCTTTAAGCCAATCCGGGACGGAATAGGCAAAGAGTCGTTGTCCCCAACTTACTTACTCACCAAAACAGATGAAGCAGAATGCTCCGAGGAGCGGGAGCGCCAGGGGGTTGTCAAAATGGTTGGCTCTGGATTGTCCTTGGAGCTTCGCTGAACGATCCGCGGTCATAAAAAATGACACTGGCGAGAAGGAAACTGAGCGCCCCGATATTCTCGATCGGACCGTCCTCCATGCCCAACCAGACAACTGTCTCATCTGAACAGAGCAGCAGGCTGGCTTGTCCACGCAGTAGCAGATAGGCTGCAACGATCATTGCGCCGGAAATCGTAAGATACTTGTGTCGCAGCTTTGCCATATGGAGCTTTCCTTACCCGCCGCACGTGATACTGAAGTCATATGCCCTAACATCAAACGTCACGGCCTATCAAGATGTACCAACTGTGTACCACGGGTTTGGACCGCCTTCTCCAGTCAGATACGTACTCAGTGGTCACCGAATGGTTTGAGCTGTTGGACCAGAGTATGTGGACACCATTTTGGCCAGATTCGAGGCGGACACAGCATCGGCAGCAACCTGATGTCCCAAACCGTTCCAATGCCCATCCGTTGGAAACTCGAAGCGTGCGCCATCCTTGTCGTGTCGGGCAATGAACCGGGACTGTAGGTCAATCACTTCATAGCCTTTCAAGATTGCAGTCTCTATGAAGTACTGCCGTATGAGGTCGAAGTAGCTTCCTTGTGCCTTTAGGAGATCCTCGGGCGAATATAGTTGTGGCCGCATACCGTCGACCACGAACTGAATCCTGGCTGGCTCCAGTTCGACGCGACGCGAAAGTTCGGAGAAAAATGAATCCACAACCAGCCGAGAATCACGAACACGTTCGAGTGATGCGTCGCGTGAGGTATTTCCCACATAGAGGACCTCGGACCGTGTGAACCATTGAGGGAGTCGTGTTAGGCCTCCGACACCAACCGTTGACCAGAGATAACGAACAACCGCCGAATGCTTCAGGATGGTTTCGAGAGCCGTGGGCTGGTAATCGGTTCGTATCAGACTGAGCGATTGGTCTTGGCTATGTCTTTTAAACAGGTGCAATCCGCTTCTCACTTGGACCAAGCTTTCGTCGAAATCATTGCCAATAATCACGAATACCAGCCCCTGTGGATGAAACTCCCGCCACACGTATTCACCCATGGCCACGTACTGAGCTAATTGAGAACCAGAGATCCCAAAGCTGTAGACCTTACCCTTTCCCTTGTAGAGCTCTGCCAGGCGTCCTTGCAGGGACTGCTCATACGGCACCATGAGGGCTTCGACATAGCTATCGCCGATGACAGCTAAGAGAAGATCCTCAGGGTTGGATTGATAGTCCTGATTGTTGACGAATCCATAATTGTTGAAGCGACCATAGTTTAGGATCTCAAAGTTCCAGCCTTTCGCATAGGTAAAGCGCTGGTTGGATGGGAAACGGAGAATCGGATTGTGCTGGTCGACCGGTAGTTTCTGCATGCTGCTACAGACGGGCAGAAATCTCAGAGCGATTTCGATGATCAGCAGCGAGAAAAGTACGCTCCCCACCACAGTAAACATCGCCAAGCCCGCCGGGATACGCCGATAATTCTTCATGCGGGTACCACATGCGGATTTCGTGCCGATAGACTGCATGTGGTTTCTTCCATCAATCGCATGGGCCGCTGCTGAGAGTCGAACCAGGCTTGGAACATGAGAACGTCCCACAGAGTGCGCCAGTCCTCCTTCCCTGATTGATGTTCGATCCATTTGCCTTGGATACGGTCCGGATTGAGAAATCCTTGATCGTTCAACCGCTTTCTGTCCAACAGTGCCTCGCCCCAGTCCTTTAGGGGGCCGCGCAGCCATGTGCTGATTGGTACAGAGAACCCCATCTTGGGCCGCTCAGTCAGCGTGGGTGGAACGTACCGGGAGAGTATTTGCCGGAGAATCCATTTTCCCCGTCCGTCGCGAACGTTCATCGAGACCGGGAGTTGCCAGGCGAACTCGGCCACACGATGGTCCAAAAGCGGCACGCGCGCTTCTAGACCCACACCCATACTGGCCCGATCCACTTTCACGAGGATGTTGTCCGGCAGATACGTGATCAAGTCGGTGTACATCATCCGATGGAGCACACCGGAAAGCCTCCCCCATTGTGTCCGATCGGTAAACGCGGTCGGGGGCTCCGACGACCCAATCACCACTGAGTCTGGAACATCCCAATGCGTGATGATCCCCCGATACATGGTTTCGATACAGTCCGCGGGCAAGAGCTCCGCTAATTTCTTGAGCCGAAGACCTTGGTGCTGCAGCTTGAGACCATTCGAACTGATCGGCCCGACCATCCGAAGCAGAAACTCCCAGGGCGCCGACGATAGCGCGCTGAGTCCTCTCCCAGACAGCACTCTCAAAACTCGCGGCAACCAGCCCATCAGCCTCCACAGGCGTACCCCGTGGAGATAGGTATCATAGCCGGCAAACAGCTCATCTCCGGCATCGCCCGATAAGCATACCGTCACGTCGCGGCGAGCCAGTTGGGAAACCAAAAACGTTGGTATTTGTGAGGCATCGGAAAACGGCTCGTCGTAGAGCGTGGGAAGACGGGGGATGACCGCCATCGCCTCTTCAGGAGCCACATAGAGCTCGGTGTGATGTGTTCCGAGATGCGTTGCCACGGCTTTCGCATGGTCTGCTTCATTGTAGGCCGCCTCGTGAAACCCGATGCTGAAGGTCCGGACGGGTTGCACGCTTTGCGCCTGCATGAGTGCGACGATGGTCGAAGAGTCCACACCCCCGGACAAAAAAGCGCCCAACGGCACGTCCGCTTCCATCCGAAGTTTGACTGCATCTCTCAACAAGTGATCCAGGTGCCCAATGGCTTCTGTCTCCGTACCAACGAAAGGATTCGCGCTTCCCTGTTCAGCAACAGCTCGAACGGACCAATATGGTATCGAGTCTGGAGGGGAACCCGCTTCCGGATCCACTGTCAAAATGGTTCCAGGCAAGACCTTCGAGATCCCGCAATAGATCGAATACGGAGCGGGAATGTAACCGTGGCGAAAGTAGAGTGCCAACACATCCCGATTGATATGTGTGTCGAAGTCCGGATGCACTCGCAGAGCCTTGAGTTCCGAAGCAAACAGAAATGTCCTCCCCATCCACCCATAGTACAACGGCTTCTCGCCAAACCGGTCCCGAGCCAGGTGGAGTCGGCGCTCGTCACGATCCCACACAGCAAATGCGAACATGCCATTGAACCGCTCGACGGCCCGACGGATACCCCACTGTGAAAAGGAAGCGAGCATGATCTCGGTATCTGAGTGGCCACGAAACGTATGCCCAAGGCATTCCAATTCGCTGCGTACGGCCCTGAAATTGTAGATCTCGCCGTTGAAACTGAGTGCATAGCGGCCGGAGCCCGAGTGCATCGGCTGGTGGCCGAGCGGAGAGAGATCTAAGATCGACAAGCGGCGATGCGCCAAGGCGATACCGGCAGATGGATCAGTCCAGACCCCTGAATCGTTCGGCCCTCGATGGTGCAATGTGGCAGCCATGGCCGCGGCTGTCGCTTCCAACTCCTCTCTCGTACTCCGAGGCACAGTCTCACAATAGCCGGCGATGCCACACATGACGAAGCGTCACTCCATTCGATTCAATGCGGACGATGGCGAATCATGTCTCATTGATCAATGACTACCTTAAGCGACACATGAGATTGCAAGGTCATCAAACATTGTTTGGTAACGGTCGACTATATTCGGCAGATCAAAATTGTCTTTGATCCGTTGTCTCGCCTGCAAGCCTGTTCGGAGCAGCTGCTCTTGACCGAGGTTAAGCATATGCTCCCAAGCTCGCGCCAATGCCTCTGCATCTCGAGGAGGAACCACAATGCCGGTCGGCCCTACGATGTGAGCTGAATCACCAACATCTGTCACCACACAAGGGACCCCACAACTCATCGCTTCACTGACCACATTTGCAAAACTTTCACCGAAGCAGGACGAAGATGTCGCCAAATCAAACGAGGCCATCAGTTGCGGCACATCCTCACGGCGTCCGAGCAGACGACAGTTCTCACGAATGCCGGCATCGTCAATCCATGCGGCAAGTTCTCGGTTGTTCCAGGTCACACCTTCGCCGCAGAGAATAAAATGGACCGATGGTCGCATAGAGACGAGACGTTTTGCCGCGCACACAAAATTCTGATGGTCTTTCTGGGGATGAAATCGTCCTACGAGGCCGATCACGGAGGCCTCAGTGGGAATCCCGAGAGCTTGTCGAGTCAACCGGCGCGCCACTGGATCGGGTTTCAATGCCGTCAGATCGACACCGTTGGGAATGACCACCATTTTGTCGGCTGTATAGCCGAAGGCCACATGAGCCTCACGAGATGCCTCAGAACAACAGACAATCCGTTTGGGAATCCAGCGGGACAACCGAGCGCAGAGTTTGACCGTGGGAACCGTCAGCGGACCATACCCTTGAGTAAGCGGGTCACTATGCCGGACTCCCCATGCGATCGGAATGTGTCCTGCCAGTCGAGCTGCCACACCCCCGAGTAAGTCTGCGTGGTACATCCAGGTTTGCATGACATGTGGACGGTCTTGACGAATCCAGCGCAGGAGACGCCCAATGGACGCTAAATTTGGCTTGCCTGGTTGCATCCCGAGCGATCGAACGGGAATTCCCAATCCTTCAATTTTTTCACTGACCGGCCCGAGCTGGATAAGGGAGATGACCGATGGCATAAAGCGTTGTCGATCCAAGCGCGAAAGCAGCCGAAGTAACATTAATTCAGCTCCTCCTGCGTAAAGGCCGGTCGCCAGGAATAAAATCCGTTTGGGTGACATAGATCCCTTAACAGAGGCGATTGTAGTTTTATGGATATAGGTTGAGTGCGAGGCCTGATCTTGAAGAATTGAAGCTATGAGTACTAGATCCTAGATAGGTGCATCGGTGATGTAGATGAAGGCCGATCCACACACATCACTCCATACATTCCTACAGGGTTTGGGAAATATGAAAGAGGTTGTTTGGGAGCCAAAACTGAGAAAATTGAAATGATTCCACATCATTAGCACTCACAGGCGAAAATCCGATTCCTATAGGAATACAAATTGCTTACGTCAGTCGTCGGCGGCTGACGGCAATGTCAGCTAGATCATCGATAGAAATAACAAATGACTATTGTGAACGAAAGGAATCACGCATGATATTCCTGCTCTTTTTGCTGATGGTGCTGATGCCTCTGCACAGTTGGGCTTTCTTGACCGACACCGTCGTCTATCCAGAACCAACTCGGCCTTCCCTGCCCACCGCTGGCTCGAAGGCAACGGACCCCGTGTTTGGGTCCACCATCCTGCGTGTGACAGACGCCGGAGACGGCAGCGGTGACTGCATGACGTTCTATTCGAATATGCCCTCCCTGAATGTCAACAACACCAAAATCGCGGCGCAATGTCGAGTTGTTGGACCGAAACGCTTCAAGGTCTGGGATTTCAATGCGTCGACGATGACACGCTCCAACGGACGCACCCAAAGTAACCCGATAACAGGAGCCCAAGAATATTTCCCGCAATGGTCCCGCACCACTTCCAACAAATTTACCGTATGTGCACAAATGAATCTGGTTGAAGTGACCATTCCCGATGGGACTTCGACCGTCTGGACGAACAAAATCCTGCACAGTTTCACGACCGATTTCCCCGGCGCAACCTCCGTGACCCAACATTCCGTATCGAACAATGATGATGTGTTCGCGGTGATGTCCAATACCGGGGGTTATGCCGTCTGGAGGCGCAGTACGAATTCCATCCTGTTGAAAGTGACCAACGTAACCGGTCTCAATGAAGTGGAGATTGATAAGACCGGCCGTTATCTCGTGGTCAGGAGAAGTGGGGCAACAGCTGTCTGGGATCTGCAGGTCGGACCGACCCAAACACAAGTGTCGCCGACACTGGCTTTTAGCCATCGCGCCATGGGAAATAGGATCGTCGGGAGTTCCTGTAACTACCGTCAGCTGTGCGCGCGGAACCTGGCAACGCCTAACACCGTGACCTTCATCCTGCCAAGAGATTCATGGGCTTACTATACTCAAGATGATCACTTTGGCATGCCGAGTGGCACTGATGCCTGGATGACTGCCAGCCGCTATTCACCCGCCGGAGGGTCTGTGCATCAAGCGTTCGACAATGAGATCGTGCAGATCGCCACTGATGGGTCGAATCGAGTGCGACGGATCGCCCATCACCGCAGTGTCGTGTTGAACAATAATTACGATGCTCAACCTAAGGCATCGGTGAGCCGCGATGGAAACTTCATTACCTTTACGAGTAATTGGGGGAACCCCAGCGGGCGTAAAGATCTTTATCTCGTTCGGGTCCAATGACCGACAATTTCATACCGGTGGTCTCGCTACTCTCGCGTTTGCCCAAATGTCATTTGGATTTCAGGCTGATGAGAATTGTGACTGCACTCTGTAATACTTCTTGCCTCTCTGGTTCATCTGCACAGAAACGTACGCCGCGAATTACATTTCCTTCCTTAGTTGAACGAGACAGCTATGTATTGAAAGGAGCCCTGGAATAAGCAATTAAAAACTCACGAGATACCGAATAGTTCAAGGACAGAGGGTCATAACTACACCTGGCATGCTCGTTGCTCGACCCCACAATATTCTTATCTGGGATTCGCCGATTGAGAAACATCAGGCGACCATGATACCACCGGAGGCGAGCTATGGGCGTGATTTTCCTCCTTCTGCTAGGAATGCTGTGGGCCATGCCGTCGTGGGCATTTCTTTCGGATATGAAGGTCTACCCGACGCCTGCTGCTCCACCTTTGTTGCCAGCTGCCGGATCGATAGCGGTTGACCCCACGTTTAGTACAACCATCCTCCGGGTAACAGATGGAGACGATAGCACGTCGTACTGCATAAACGATTATAGCAACGAGCCACCATTAAACATCGATAACACGAAGATACGCGCAATCTGTCAGGTGGGATACAAGCGGCTCAAGGTCTGGGACTTCAACGCCGCTTCAATGACACGCTCGAACGGACGGATTCAAGGGAATCCGCCTCCCGGATTACGGGAGTATGAGGCTCAGTGGTCTCGTAGTGCCCCTAATAAATTTTATGCGGTAGGACTCACATCACTCTATGAAATCACGATTCCAGATGGATCCAGTACGACATGGGGGAATACGCTGATCCGTGACTTTGGGACAGAGTTTGTTGCCGATTACATTACCCAGATGTCCGTGAGCGACAACGACGACGTCTTCGCATTTCACTATGTCACGAATGGAGTGGGCACGGGCTATATCGTCTATAAACGGAGCACCAACACTATTCTGCTCAACGTCAGCGATGAAGGCTCGATTAACGAGGTCGAAATCGACAAAAGCGGACGCTATCTCGTGGCCTTGAAAGCCAATGCGACCAAAGATCTGCATGTGTGGGATCTGCAGGGCACCCCGACCCGCACGACCGTTGATAGTCTCGTATGGTTTAGTCATCGCGCTATGGGCAATGGGGTTGTTGGGACGAGCTGTAATACCCGACGCCTGTGCATACGGAATCTGGCTACACCGAACTCGGTGACCTTCCTCTTACCAAAAGACTCCTGGTCCTACAACACCCAGAGCGATCATTTTGCCATGCCCGGTGGGGGCGATGCGTGGATGGTGGGCAGCCGCTACCACATCAATGGAGGATCCTCGGTGAACCCGTTTGACAATGAAATCGTTCTCATCGCCACTGATGGATCGAGTCGAGTACGACGGATTGCGCATCATTGGAGTATCGTCATCAACGATGATTACGACGCCCAGCCGAGAGCATCAGCCAGCCGAGACGGAAACTTCATCGCTTTTACGAGCAATTGGGGAAATCCCGGAGGACGCAGGGATCTGTATCTTGTTCGTGTCAAAGCCGGCAGCTCAACCACACTCACAGCGCCTAGTAGGCTGAGAATCAACAAATAAGAAAGGAGTAGCATCTGAATTGGTAATCATGCACGGCTCCATGTGAGATCAGAGGGTTCCTTCGATCCTGTTCTGCACTCATACGCACTCCGTAATTGGGCACCCGCTTCATCACGGCCGGAGCTGTTTCCCTTCTATTCCCATGGAATCCGCCAGCTTTCAGTGCCGGAATGCACTGCGCATGCTCGGTCCCGCTTTGGAATCGATTGTGAGAGATGTTCTACTGTCGGGGCCAACAGGAAAGGCGACTCACGCTGCGGCAGGCTGCAACACCGCAAGATACTTGCAAAGTTTTTGAGCGATCAGTTGCCCTGCCAGATGATGCCCTGCGATATTCCAATGACCGAGTCCAAGTCCAGAATTAGGGAAGCCATGCAAAAAGATGCGGTTTTCCTCGGCATAGGCTTGGAACAGCGGAGCGAGAGCAAGCACCTCAAAACGATTATCTCCCAGAGCCCGTATTCGATTCTCGGAATAAAAAAGGTCCGATACACCCAAACGACGCTCCAACATCCTCCGTCCGGCTTGATCAGGACCCACCTGAGGACCACTACTCACCGTGATAGCCATAAATGCTTTGCCTCTGCCTTCGACCTCTGCATGCATCTGCTTGATAAGGTACTCCGTGACTTGCCAGGCCTCTTTCCAGATAGACTCTTGTGGCTCCACATATGTCTCCATATCTAGACCAGCTTCTCCTTGTAACCATGGGGATTCCCCCCCTTGATAATCAGATACTCTGGTCATTCCCTCTAGCAGTTGGCCAGCGTGGACTGATTGTGCGCCTGTGACCCGACTCGGTGACATCACCCGCCGCAGTGCCTCGATCGTTAGTTGGAAAATTCGCAACGAGTCCCGGGCTTGCGTTACGACCTGCCCGAATGATGAGGAGCGTAACCAGAATCCACCTTCATGGCGGAACGACGTATCTTCGACAAGCTGCCCATCCTTAAAGAAATAATACGGCCTCCGGTCGTCCTTTTCTAGGGCTCGGGAATTATTCCGAACGTCGTTAGTGGGAGTGATTGCCAGAAGGACGACATCCGGCGCATAGGCCCATACTCGGCGGCGAAGCATAATCAATTCTTGCGCGGTGCCATATCCGGAAACTCCGAAGTTAATGATCTCCGGCTCCCGACCGACCATGGCTGTACATGTTCTGATCTCTCGCTCCGCAACCGCCCAGAATGTATCTTCCATCGGCACCTGCATAGCCTCTGCGAAAGAGTCTCCCAATACCGCAATCCGCAGAACATGATCCGGCTTTGGCATGGCATGTTCGCGATCCCGGAGTCCCGCCGAATTGATTCGGACAAAGGCTTCACCCTCTCGTTTCCACCATCCTTCGGTGTGGGGGCGCAGCGTTGAACCCAAGTCATCATCGATTCGAGAGAAAATTGGGTAGGAAATGCCGACCGCTCGTAACCCAACCTCACACATCACGAGGCTGATCAGCGCGCTGATGAAAATTACTAGGAGTGCGTGATTCTTCGACATGACATGAGGTCCGCAGTGGCTCAGGGACTCAGTACTGGGAAGGCACCAAAACGGTGGTAAAACGACCACGATCTGAATTGGCAACCTGCCCGCTTTGTTTTGTTTTTGCTTTCGGACGGACAGGTATTGCTACAAGTGCCGCGACCAGGGCTATGAGGAGAAGGCTGTGCGCATTATTCAAGAATGTGTGCGTAAAGAAACCAAACCACAGTGTCACGACGCTGAAGATAAGGACAATTCGCCGACGCTCTCCTTCACCTTGCCAGATCAAAGCCAGCAGAAGCATCGGCATGAGCATTGCTCCGAAAAAGCCATGATCGATCATATGCGACAAGAACTGATTATGCGGTTGGATGTCTAGTCCCTTATGTACCGACCCAGTTCCGCCACCGAAGAACGGCTGTTCGGTTACTCGTTCCCAAGCTTCTCGGGCAACAGACTTGCGTGATCGGCCTGATTTATCATCCACTTCAAGTGGATCCATGAACCAGGCGAGTCGCTCTTGCGTGTCCGCATTCAACGTGCCAACCCTTTCCAGCGTGGTGAGAATCTGGTCGGCTTTCGGCAACAGCACGAGGGTGAGAAGGCAGACCGTCACGAGACCTATCCGGACCAAATGCCTCGCGCTGATGAACTGTCCCAGCATCAGCCCCCCTACAACAATAAGCCACCCAATCAATCCCGCCCGAGAGTAGGTTACAAACACACCAACGCCAGTGAGGACAATGAACGCGCCGCGATACCAGGAGGGTACCACCGTGATGCCAAGAATCATTCCAAGGACGAGTGCTTCCGCGGACATATTGGCATTCACGTACAAGCCGGCGGATCGTCCGGAGACATCACTGAATGTATTGGGGGCAAAGAGTTCAAAGACATTGATCACGATACCAACATGGACCGCCACCATCAACGCGAACCGCGCGTACAGATGTGCCCTGCTATCCATGAAAATCGCTAGAAAGCCGAGAATCTCAAATATGGCGAGGATCCGCCATCGCACTTCCTGCCAGGCCATGTCCGACTGTGACCCGAACAAAAACCAGACGAGCGTGACCCAGAGATACAGGAAGCACCACCCCACAATCGGAAGTCGGAGAATCTCGGACGACATCACCTGCCTAACCAGCAGTGGCAGGGACAGAACAAGAAAAGCGAGAACCCACTGCCACGGTGCCACGACCTCGTACGTCCTGTGCAGGTATGCATGAAGGTTGCTGTAAAAGAGCGCAACCGCGATCACCGCCAAGGTGTTACGGAAAAGGGTACTCGTCATGACATTCGCTTAAACGTTCTGCACGGGCATCAACAAACAGGCGTATGCTCTCGTGACGGAACGGGTTTACTGATCGGTTGATGACATAGTGCCAGCAGTGTCTGCTCCGTTGTGAGAACAAGATTCTCTAATGTAAAGTGTTCAACAATGCGTTGGCGGATCTCCGACGCACGTGGTTTGTGATCCAGGACTTGTCGCATCGCTGCTTTGAGAGCGGACGGATCCTTGGGTGGTACCAGCTGGCCTGTGTCTCCAATTACTAGACCAGAATCCCCTACATCGGTCGCCACACAGGGGACACCGCATGCCATGCCTTCACCCAGCACATTGGCGAACCCTTCCCCATACGAAGAAGAATTCACTAGGAGGTCAAGGGCGTTATAGACCTGCGGCATTTCCGATTGCCTCCCAACCCACATCATGCGGTCGGACAGCCCAAGCTTCTGTGCACGGTCTTGGAGCGCAGTTTTGTATTCGAATGCCCCATCTCCCACGCACACGAAGCGTACCTGGTTGCACTCTTGTTGCAGTAGCACGGCTGCTTGCAAGAAAGTTTCATGATCTTTCATCGGATCCAACCTGCCGACGAGGCCGATGAGAAATTCATCCTCGCCTACTCCCCACTGGGTGCGTATCCGCTCGCGTGCTTCCACATTTGGATAGAACCGGGTGGTATCGATGCCATTCGGAATGACCACGATTCTCTCGGCCGGATATCCGTCTGCAACACGAACTTGGCGTCCGGCATACGAATTCGAAATGATCAGATCTGCAGTTTTGGAGAGCCAGCAGTTTAGCGCATAGCTCGGGCCACAAAGCCAATCATAGCGGCTATAGTCCATATTAGAACTGCGAATGCTCCAGACAATCTTCATCGAGCGTAGAAAGGGTTGTACGAACACCGTCATGAAATCCACGATGTAGGCATACAACAAATCTGGCCGTTCCGAACGCACAGTTCGAATCAGTCGTAGGAGAAACCTCACCACATCCCATCGTCCTCGCTTGTCGAGAGAAATGATCCGGACGGAGGCCTCCTTCAGATCTACTTCCAGCGGTCCTCCGGAATAGCACACAGCAACGGAGACCTTGTGTCCACGCTGATGGAGCTCGCGAGCCAGAACAACCATCTGCCGTTCCGCCCCGCCACAGTCCAGCGAACGGATAAGAAAGAGAATGTGCATGTGATGCTTGGGTTACACAGCAAGAATTATTGTAAGATTGAATCTTTGTCACGCATGGGATAGCCTTGCGATGCCAGTCAGAAGGTCGTCCCATAACTTCATGACTCTGTTTAGACTGAAGCGCTCGACAACCTCGCCCGCTCGGCTTCCAAGCCGTTGACGTTCCGTTTGGTCTCCCATCAATCGCTCCATGGCATTGGCTAAAGCCGCCACATTCTTCGGTGGAACCAGAATGCCATCGACCCCATCACGGATGATGTCACGTGGTCCGCCGCTGGCACAGTCCGCGCTTACGACTGGAAGTTGACAGGCCATCGCCTCGACCAGGGCATTCGGAAACCCTTCATATCGAGAGGACAACACAAAGAGGTCAGCTCCTTTCAGAAAGATGTCAGGCTCTTTAACCTGCCCAACTAAATGGACACGCTCTCCGATCCCCAAGTCCTCGGCAACTGTCTGCAAGCTCGCGCGCCGCGGCCCCTCACCAAGGATGACCAACGACCAATCAGAATGTTTTGCGGCACATCGGCTAAATGCCTCGATCAGGATATCGAACCCCTTTTGCTCTACCAATCGGCCCATGGCAACGATGGCATGAGCAGATGCGTGAGGTTTTGACGCCTGTTTGGACTCACTCTTTGTTTGGCGCATAGGGTTTGGGATCACATAAGTGGCTTTTATTCCCGGAAGCTTCAAGGCCCAATCACGTATGGCGCATGATTGCACCACGATCGCGTCAGCACGCCGATACAATACGGACCGCAACACACTCCAAGCCAGACCGATATTATATTCACGGGGATCATTGCGCTCAGAGATGACAACGGGGATACCAAGGCCCCAGCTTGCCATGAGCGTAAGCACATTGGTCTTATCGAGAAAGCTCACGATCACGTCAGGCCGTGCCCCACGTAATGCGCGGCGCAGTCGTAGAATTCTCCGAACGTTTTCACGTAGGGCTTGGACAACGTGTGCTGAGCTCGATAAAGCATCTAATGCTACCCGCTTGATACGACGATCGAGCGTATACCAGTCATTGGGCTGCGGGCTGAGGGTGATGAGAGTCATGTCCTCTCCCCGCTCTGCCCAATAGTTAGCCATAACAGACATCACCCGCTCTGCTCCTCCAGCCGTGAATGTTGAAATGACCAATGTGATGCGCATTGGGGTTACGGACGTGAGGTCGCGAGGTGGGGGGAAACACCGGCACTCTCCAATCGGAGCCGTTGAAACACCATCACATACAGAAAACACATTGAGACCAGGTACATCACGCTGGTCGCCAGGGCAATCCCAGCGACACCGAGGAGTTGCATAAAGACGTAGTTCAAGACGATCGAGAGGACCAGACTGATAGCGGAACTCCACATCAAAATATGATTGGCCTTGAGAGACGAGAGCAATCGAACGGCGAGAATACCTAAGGTAAATGGAACGATCTGCAAGAGGGCGAGGGATTGTACCCATGCCGCCTGATGGGTATGTGCAGCCGTAAACGCTCCGCGTTGGAAGAGAAGTTGGACGATGGGTTCTGAGAACACCACAAGAATGATCGTCAGGGGAATCGTGATGGCGGCGATCAAGCGGGCATAGGTGAGCAGCGTCTGTCGTATCTCAACCCACTGCCGTGCGGCGACCATCTGTGAAAAATACGGGAGCACCGCCGTGCTCGCAGCCATGGACGCGACACCGAGTAACAACATAGGAATCTTGTTGCCGTAAGACAGGATCGAGACACTCCCCGATCCCAAGGACGCAGCCATGATCTGCCCGATCATCTCTGTGCTTCCGATCAAGGCTGCCCCCGCAAGCATTGGAGCATACTGATACCACACCGTCTTCAACGCTGGACTCACACCGCTCCACCCGGGAAGAAGCCGGACCCCTACCCGAGCCACACCCCATCCGAGAAGCACAGCGTGACATGCCGCGCCGGCAACCACGCCGATGGCAAGCGCATGAATGTTCATAGAGTGCGTGAGTGCCAGAAGAGCAAGAATGGTCATACCTGCCATGATGGCAGGAGCGATTGCGGCAAGCGAAAATTGCTCGTGAGCGTTCAGTATTGCTCCCCAGGTGGTGGCAAGTCCGCTGAGAAGCAGACAGGGCAACAAGGTGTTGAATAACGACACCGTCAACGCGAATTTCTCTTCAGGAAATTCCACGGCCACCGTACGAAGCACAAACGGGCCTATGGCAAACAAGATCAGTGATGTCATCGCTAAGAGAACGACACTGCCGGTCAGTACACTCGCGTACAGGTCCGTAGCCGCTGCCATTCCTTCTTCTTTTCGTACCTGAATATAGGTAGGGATCAGCGCAGCATTGAGCGAGCCACCGACTAGATTGATCGCAAACGAGGGAATCACAAACGCCATGAGAAACGCGTCGAGCTCATCGCCGGCCCCAAATTGATAGGCTACCACTAAATCTTTTCCGGCAGAGGCAGTTTTTGCCAGGACGGTCAGGGCACCGACGGTCACCAACGCACTCAAGATCCGGCGATTGATCGATCGCGCCTTCCACGTATCCCACCATTGAAGACCTACTTGCAGCACACTATGCACGGTTTAATCCAATGGCTGAACCAGAGACGAATCATCTTCTTCAACGTTTCGAGCATCGCTTCGCTGAATTCTCACCAGCTTGTGTGTAGCCCTACCTTCCCATCACTTGGAGGAGAACCTTGATGGATCTGCCTACAGTGGGATCCCATTCTCTTCAAACTTCTTGCCGACGTAGGAAGGGTACAGGTTAGTAGAGACTCGGACTTTCTGCAAAACGATACCCAGTATTCTCCCTCCGGCACTCGTCAGCTGGTCAATGGCCGCTCGACAAGCTTCACGGGTGGTCTGGCCGGCGCAGGCCACCAAGAGCACGCCATCGACCTGAGAGGCAAGGATCACAGGGTCGGTCACAGGAAGTACCGGTGGGGCATCCAGAATGACATGATACCTTTCCTCTCGGCATTTTTTCAGAAGCTCTCTCAACTGTTTAGAGTGCAACAGTTCCGATGGATTTGGTGGACGCTCCCCTCGAGGAATAACCGACAGGTTGGCCAGATCGGTCCGATATATAATCTCTCTCAAGCTGGCCCTTCCGGCTAGGAAAGTCGCGAGTCCATTTGTGTCAATCCCCTCGCGCTGAACTCCGTGGATGTATTTATGGGAAGGATTCCGCAAATCGGCGTCAATCAGTAGAACCTTCGTATTTTCCAACTGGGCCAGTGCGACCGCGAGGTTCACCGAGAGGGTCGTTTTCCCTTCGCCTTCCCCAGGACTCGTTATGAGGACACACGACGGTAATTCATCGGGCCTGGAGAGTAGTACGCTGGTCCTGATAATGCGAACGTGTTCAGCCGCGACACCTGATGATTGCTGGGTGAGGAGAGACAGCCTCTCCCCGATCTTGGCTTTCGGCAATAGTGGCATTACTCCGAGGAGAGAGATCTTCGGCAGATACCGTCCTAAGTCATCGGGTCCCCTCAAGGTCCGATCACGAGCTTCTAAGAAAAGAGCCAGCCCAACCCCCGTCATGAGCCCTACCAGAAGTCCTAACATGATATTTAACTGCTTCTTGGGCTTTACTGGGATAGCGTTCGGCACCGCAGGGTCGGCGAGATACACATTGGCACTCCGCAACCCGGCCGAAAGGTCGGCTTCCTTCGTCTGTTTAAGAAAAATGTCGTACAGGTGTTGGGTGCTCTCTGCCTCTCGCTCGAGGATTCCATAGTCGACTTCGTATTGCTCGAGCTTAATTTTCTCTTGTCGATGACGGCTTGCTGCTTCCTTAATGACGCGTACCCGTCCGCGCGCCGAGTCATATTCCTGCTTCACGGAGTCAAAGATCTTCTGTACCTCCTGTTCGATTCGTTCATGAAGATCCTGCATCTCCGCCTTGGCGTGAATCAGCTTAGGGTGAAGCGGTCCATATCTGTCCTCCAACTCGGCAACCTGACCTGACACTCTGATATCTTGGGCTCTCAACGTTTGCATCAGCGTCGAACTCAGCACTTCGGTCGAGGCATCCAAACTGGACCAGTCAATTTCGATGGCTCCATCGTGGCCTGTTCGGCGGCGCAATATCGATTCAATTTGTTCGAGACGAGACTTGGCCTCCGCTTGCTTCATCTCTGCCCTGACAAGTTCTGAGTCCAATTCGGTGTTCGTGTGAGCCCTCGCCGTTTGCTGCTCACGCCCTCCCATCAACCCATGCTTCAGACGAAACTGATAGAGGGCCTGCTGCGAGTCTTCGGCTTTCTTGCGCAGTTCGTCGAGATGGGCGATATACCATGCAGCAGCTTTTTCCTTCGATAGCGCGTTTAGCTCTTGGGTGCGTTCAATGTAGGTCGAAGCCAGCGTATTGGCGATGCGGGCAGCAAATTCCGGGTCATTGGAAGTTGCCATCACATGGGCCAGTCGTGCGCCACGAATCGGCACGATTTCAATAGCCTCAGCAAACTGCTTCAGTAAGCGTTCGTCCTCGTCTTCTTCCCCTGAAACTTGTGCATCGGCACCCCCTTTGAACCCGACCACTCCTGCGACAGCCGCAGGCAGGATGTCGCCCATCATTGAGGAAAGGATCGAGAGCCTGGGTTTATATTCCGGCTGTTCGGACAAGTGGAGAAGCTGCGCCGTCCGTTGGAAAATATAATGGCTTTTCATCAATTCAAACTGCGTTTGAAAGTATTCTGGGGAAGTGTCACCCTGACGGTAGTCTCGATCGTATTCTAAACCGCTCCGTCCAACTTGCTCCACCACCACTGTGGCTTTGGCTTGGTACCGCGGTATTTGCATCAATGACCAAACCGCCGCAGCCCCTGCACATCCAACCGTAATCACGACGATCAGCCAAACACGGCGCCGACAGGCGCCGGCATACTCGGCAAGGACGGTCTCACGGCCATTACTTGCGGCCGATTGCGGTGAGATACTATCGTCATCACGAGTCATGTCACAGTCCGCATTTCATAGGGGTGCGCCTCAATTCAATTCGCCATTGGTACCCATAACCAGAACGATGAAGACCACATCTGGGCTAAAAGAGCGTCTCTGCAAACAGCATCACCGTGTTTGCTTGGTAGGTGAACTGAGCCTGAGTTGAGTGTCGATCCTCAAACATATATTGCGCCCCAACGCCCACCCATTTGACCGCTTGATAGTTCACTCCTACCGCAACATTCTTTAAATCCTCATTCCTGTCAGGCCCGCTCGTTACCCCAGCGGAACTCACACCTTGAAATTTGTCGTGCTCGTACCCGAAGTTGATATTTACCGTCATGCGATCGGTCAATTCGTGCCGCGCCGTAAGATTCACACCCGTTGCAGTGTAGAATAGGGAACCGATCGATACCGTTTGTTGGATTGTCCGATACAGCTGCAACGATATCCGCAACAACGGCGTCGCCTGCCAGTTGAGTCTTCCCATCACAAAGAGATTAGAGTAGGTGTTTTTGTCTCTGAAAAATCGGTCCAGCGGAGGAGGTTGATTGACCTGCGCACGAGTAAATTGCACATGCTGATATCCGACCAGAATATCTCCGGACGTCATCTCGCTGATATTCCAGGTCGCTCCTCCACTGAAGGTATAGATGACATTGTCCAAATTCTTATTCTGGTCATAAATCGATTGCTGTGCTCCAATCATGGCCCGGAGGGACATGGTGTCCGTCACATCCCGTGAGAACAGTAAATTGGCCCGGTTTATCAGTCTGTCACGAACAGCACCCTGGTTATTATTGAGGTATTGCCAGCGAAGCGTTTGCACATGGAACCCCACGCTAGATTGCGCTCCAAAATACTCGGCGTGCCCGGTGAAGCCATCGGCGGTCCATTTGTTCACCCCAAGACGTTGCGTGTTCACATTATCCACAGCAGAGCCTCTGGGATCATGTCCAAGCCTGTGCTCGCCGTGGAGATCGACTTTGAGTCCACCGGGAAAATTGAACTTGACCGCGCCTACCGCAGACTGATCTTGTACGTCATTTGACGTCGTGCGTGAATAGTATTGAAGGTTGGTCCGATAATCGATCAGGAAGGAGTGAAGTCCTCCAAACGGCAATTGGGCTTGGATCCCCGGTGAGAGAGTGGTCAGAAAGTCACTGGTTTTATTGCCGTTCGTCCTGAACACATTATCTGTGTACATCTGGGCGACTCCCATATGGGGATGCAAGCGGAGTGGTCCGACCGAAACCCCCTCACGGGGAAAGGCTTCAGGCAAGCTCCCTGGAAAGATGGGATAATACCCCGTCATGGGCCACTGCGGGGTCAAGTACAGCGATCCTAGGAGCGCAGGGTTGGCGAACTGCGATAAAAACATCGTCCCCGATGCACCGAAGGGTGACCCACTACTGACAGAGAACGTGTTGAGTGTCTCCGATTGTTGTGCCAATGGCGTTCCCACTGTTGCCAACGTTGAGAGGACAGCCATAGAACACGCAACTATCTGACTAGAGGGAGACAGAAACGCCCAATGGAGTGGATCCTTGATTCCACACAGGAAGAGGGGCATAGATCCTGCTTTGAGCCTTTCAGAAGTGACTGCGATCTATATCCGATTCCCTGAGTGTGCGCCCCAACTTCTTATTCGGTTGCTGAGTAATTTCATGCACCCTGCGACTGTTTGAGCCTATGCCACGCAGAGGTGCTGAGTTTGTTTTCTTTTCAGGGTATCTCAACGCGTTCTATGAGCGCATAAAACCAACCTGAAGATCGTTGGTTTTATGAGCTGCTCACCGTGGCACAACCCCTCGCGCTGTCCCGTATCACGACAAATCTAGCCCTGGCATGTCAAGCGTGAAGAACGCTCTCCTCACCTAATTGACTTGCAGGGCTGGAGAATATATTCCCCTTGCTCGAGTGGGTATTGCCCGTCCGACTCTCCCCTACTGTCACCCTGGTCCTCATGCGGATGAAGCCGAGGCCATGATGAATATTCGGCACTACTCTGCTGGTACCACCTCGCCGGCTCCGATGTGAATGAGCGCCGCTTGTTGAATGAGAGCGGCACGGATTACCAACCCTTGATGGCCTTCCCTTCTGACGAATTGGCCGCGAAGACCCGCAAGGGGACCCCGTATCACTTCTACCCATGTGCCTTCAGTAGAATACTCGTATGGCTCCGTCGCACAGTCAGCAGCGGCAACCCGCTGGAGTACCGCGATCTCTTCGTCGTGAATAGGTTCCGGCTTTAGGATACCAACAATGCGCGCGACCCCTGCAGTTTTGAGAATGGCAAGGCTGTTGTCTAACGTAAACCTGGCGAAACAATACCCACGAAACAACGGTGATCTCGCCCACACCTTTCGGTCGGACCATTGACGCTGCACCCTGCTTAAAGGAAGAAATGGCTCAATTCCCTCTGCAAGCAGCCGGTCCCGAACTTGTTTCTCCTGGTGGGAGCGCGTAAGTATGGCATACCAGCGAAGCTCGGTCTCACGTGCTGCTGCATCATGTGGACTCACGGCCCACTCTATTCAGTTGGTGATATGCATAGCTTCGCCCCATCTCCCCCACCGATTCCTTTCGCAGAGCTAGAGCTAGACAGACCTACAGAGTACAGCTTATAAGCTTTACTACATACTAGAGCCATTCGGATCCGTCAAGGGGAAAGGTGGCTCCCCATGGCATCTTCATCATGGTTTCAGCATGTCATAACGGACGTACTACAAAAGATCGACTGGACATACTGTTGCAGCCCGCAGCCTCATCGTACAGTCACGATAACGAGCGATATGCGTAGCTTCTCCTGGCATGTCCCATGCCATGGCTTAACCGTGATAGGTATATACAGCCCTAAGTGATAGCGCCATGTCTTACAAAGACCTACTAGAGTTATACAGCTCTAGTCAAGACTAAACGTAGCTTTACTATCAATTGGGGTATCGCACCGAAAACAGTGCTGCAACCCTCCTAGTTGATCGCCCATCATGGACGTTGCCTCACTGTGCCTCGCGGCTGGAGGCTCATGGTTGCTCGACAAAGCGGAATATTCGTGTGCGCGACCAACTGTTGCGTAGAAAGAAGTGTGCGTGCTGGGGATCGTCAGGACAAGCCACGACTATGTGACATACCGAAAGTACGGCAAATGGAAACGCCTCACCAAGCTGCCTCGTGCGAGCCGGCTTACGTCAAGACGATCGTGTCACGAGGAGGATCTTTTAACCTTCAATGCACTCGGCATATTCCAGTCCGTTCAGGCTAATCGTCCCCAAAAGGCGAAAGAATCAGAGGTACAGCAACGTGATGAGGATGTTCCAGATGAAGAAAAGCGGAAGGATCAGGGAGCTGCTCTGCTTGACGTACTCCAGTCACGGCCTCCCAGTGCATTCAAGCGGCTCACTCAACGACTGCTTCACGAGTCAGGCTCACAACAAGTCACGGTAACCGGCAAGAGTAACAATGGAGGGATCGGCAATGTAAGAACTTTAAAGACTAATCCCTTCGTCAGTTTCAACGTGCTTTTTCAATGCAAGCGATACCAAGGAGCAGTGACTCAGGCTAGGCATGAAACAGCCGACGTCAGTTAAGATTAACAAGGGTCACCTTCCTCTGTGTCATGCACTCGGCGAGAGCAGGAAATCGATATCGGCTTTTGTCAGCACTCCCTGCCCTGAGCCTCGCACCGCGCCGGCCAGGACGGCGTCGTACAACTCGAGCTTTCGTTGTTTCAGGGCCATCATCTTCTCCTCAATGCTGTGTCGCATGAGAATCCGCACGATTGTGACGGTCCGCTGTTGCCCGATGCGATGCGCACGATCCGACGCTTGCCGCTCCACTGCGGGATTCCACCAAGGATCCAGATGAAAGACATAACTGGCTCGGGTCAGATTCAACCCCTGCCCCCCCGCTTTCAAGCTCAAGAGAAAGACATTGGGCTGGTCACCGTCTTGAAAGGCCTTCACGCGGGCTTTGCGCGCAGCCGGTGCCGTGGCGCCGTCCAATCGATGATACGGCAATCCATGCTGTATGCACGCTTCCTGCACCAGATCCAGAAAGCTGGTGAACTGTGAGAACACCAGCGCGCTATGTCCCTCCTCTCGCAATACGTTTAATCGTTCCAGGAGAAAGCCAAGCTTAGGAGAGCGCTCCTCCGGTTGTTTCGTGAGGAGTCGTGGCGAAAGACAGACCTGCCGCAACTTGAGGATAGCCGTGAGGGCGATGAACTGCGCCTGCCCGGACGTCTTGCTGCGATAGGCCTCATCGATTGTTGAGCGAACCTGTTCGACCGTCTGCTGATAGAGTGACTTTTGGCGATCCGTCAACTCCAGAAACACCTCATGCTCGATTTTCGGAGGTAAGTCCTGAAGAATCTCCGCCTTAGTCCGCCGCAAAACGAAAGGCCTCGTCCGACGCAGTACCCGGTCAAGCGTAGGACCCGAGAGACGTTTCAAGTCCGTTTTGAATCGATCACTCTCGCCCAAGAGCCCCGGCACGCAGAGATCGATCACGGAGAAATACTCGCCGAGATGGTTTTCGAGTGGTGTACCGGTCAACGCGATCTTGAAGCGCCCCTTGAGTCGTCGGACTGCCCCCGTCGTGTCCGCCTGAATGTTCTTCACCGCCTGGGCCTCATCGAAGACGATCACATGGAACATGGTCTGCTCCAAGATATCGATATCCCGACGAACCAACCCATAGGTCGTGAGTACGATCTCACCGTCCCCGGCCTCGAATGTCCGTTCACTCCCGCTATACACATGGACCGTAAATTCTGGCGCGAACCGAGCCAGTTCCTGCTCCCAATTGAAGAGGAGGCTCGTCGGCACCACGACCAGGTGAGGACCTTTTACCCCGCGCGCTGCCTTGAGGCGTCCCTCCCTGATGGCAGCCAGAAGGCAGATGGTCTGGATGGTCTTGCCCAGCCCCATGTCGTCCGCCAAACAGGCCCCGAATCGATGGGCATAGAGAAATGCCAACCAGGCATAGCCGTCCTGCTGGTAGGGGCGGAGCGTTGCATGAAGCTCCTTCGGTAACGGCGGCTTCTCAATCCGCACAAATCCCAGCAAGCCCGCCAGCACTGCTTCGTCTTCGGCCGGCAACGACACGTGGATTCCCTGCTCGCGCAGCGCGAGCCAATCGAGGATCTGTAACCGAGGCACCCGTACAACCAGCGTCGATTCCCGATTCACCGGGGCGCCCCCGGTGAGGTCGAAGATGGCACGTAGCCGTTCCATGCTCGGGCCGTCCAGAAGCCGTAGACCGCCTTCACCTCCAATGAGTCCGCCTCGCTGCAGAACCGTCATCCATTCATCTTCGTCAATGGCTATTCCATCGCAACGAATCTCCGGCTTGATCTCGAACCAATCGATTCCCGTCTCCTGTCGATCCTGATGCCTGACGTGAACGGAACAGTCCCACCGAACCGATCGGAGCGGTTTCTCCTCGTATAACAGTGTGGTCCCGACCATGGTCAGCTTTTCTAAGAGAGCCGGCAATCGTGGGAACAGCACCCGCGAATCAATCAGCATCGCATCATGCGAGGGCATGCCACGAAACGCGTCCGGGCCGAAGATCTCGAATGGAACCTGATAGAGCCATCCCTCCCGAGACTTGTCGATCGTGTGCAACCCCCACCGCCCTGCATCGATCTGCAACCGTACATCTGGTCTGGCATAGACAGCCAAGTGCTGTTTCAGCCATCGTGCCGCCTCTAGCCGAATGCTTCTCACCCAATCGGTCTGATCCAGCGCTGTCTTAATATGGAGGTCTCGTTCCTTCGCCTCACCGACCGTCAGCAGGTGAAAGAACAACTCGTAAAGCACCGCCTTGCGTTTCTGTGTTCGCAACGGTCCTGACACGGCGCGGCCCTGCTCCAACGCCCGGATGAAGGAAAAAGTCGATGCGCTTGGCGCACACCACGTCTCACCTTGCCGGCATTGTGCCTGGAGCCTCCACGCAGTCGTTGGTGCACCAGACTCATCAAGGAGCGGCCTAAGCGTCAACGCGTATTCCCGCTCCTCGCTTACTGATCCGGCAACAGATACGCGAACCAACGTCTCGCTTCCATTTCCACGAAACAGCAGATCGTCAAGCGTGTTGTCCGCTTGCTTGTAGATCAGATCGATCTGAGAGGATTGAAACTCCTGTCGCGGAATGGTGAATTCCAGCTCATGGTGCAGCCCCTGCCATCTCCGATGACCCTCACTGGGTGGCAAGACAACCGCATAGCGCGCTTCATCCAAACTCCTGCGACCATAAGGACTGTCGACCCTCTGGATGGCATTGCGCAGTGACAGAAAGGAAGCCCACCCACCTTCATCCTCCAAAAGAAGCAAGCGTCGGCCATTCACATCAACCACGAAACTACGATACCGGACAATTCGGTCGAGCACCGTGCCGTCCGCAACACACACCGCGCGAATCCTCACGGCTTCACCGGAAAGAGCCAGCTCCGTCTTACTGTGGCACGCGACCGTCGGCGCCCATTGAAGAACGAGTAAGTCCCGGTCGACTTTGAGTACAATAGGGAACCGGTGCTTGGCCAAGTCAAGGTAGCGCAACAAGGGATCATCCCCGTAGGTCGACGAAAACCAGGACGGATGAAGCAGCGGTCGCAGCTCGGTCGGTAAGTCTGGAACCCAGCCTGCAGCCAACCTCACACCATTGCGATGGATGGAGAGCTGCGGTGAGGGTAAGCTTGCGTCGATCACGATTTCATAGCCCGACTCGAGCGTACTGCCTTTGCTCGGGACACCCGTCTGAATGGGTACCCCCAACAAATCGGTTCTGAGTGCGGCAAGATGGGCTTGTTCTCGATCGGATAATTGGAACGTCTCGGGCACAAGGAGATGTTTGGTGGTGAAACAAGCGCACAGGACATGCTTACACGGACAATCAAACTCCCAAGCCGGACAGTCACAGAAGGCAGAGAGAAACCCGTCGTCCAGGGAAAATACGACTTCGTACAAGACGGTGCCCTGCACATGGGCCGTGAGTGTCGCACCATCTTTGCTCCACACATAGTGTTGCAGTCGCTGCCGCCGATAGTAGTCATGCCCCCGCACCACCGACGCTTTCGGGGCCATCGTATAGACATCATTGACGGCAAGATTACGAAATGCAGCAAGCAGCGCGGCCGCAGCGGGAGTTTCAGCGATGGGGCTCACCGTCGCTTCAGCCGGAGGGCTATATGTTGTTCTAAAACGAGACGCAGGCTTTTTTCGCATGGCGCGCCACTATAACGGGCGGGAAAGATCCCCATCAAGTCACTCTAGCAGGTTGCGGAAAAACTCATTTTGGCTCCTGCGGCCATCACAGGTATCGAAGTTTGAGAGG
>WBZQ01000317.1_pt1 | contig 41184 bp, 40 predicted proteins | sample 5204251 | NCBI WGS metagenome assembly WBZQ01 (sample SAMN12412402, study PRJNA552823) | activated sludge metagenome | isolation source: activated sludge from nitrification reactor of wastewater treatment plant... | place: USA: Virginia | collected 2017-09 | reverse complement strand
ACACCGTGACACAAAAATGACCACAGTGTTGCGTGTGTCGGAGAGTGTTGCCGTGCAAGTGGTTGAAAAAATGGTGGGCGATACAGGTATCGAACCTGTGGCCTCTTCCGTGTGAAGGAAGCGCTCTCCCACTGAGCTAATCGCCCGCACCGGTCGCAGTCTAACATGGTCCGACGAAAGGGAGCAACAAACTCGGAGTCGCCAGCCCAAAACAGTCTCAGCGAGTGTTTGTCGATGGGATGCCGATGCCCCCGCGATCGTGAAACACCCCTCCGTTTCTTGACATCCTGAAAAGGCGATTCCTACAATGGGCCTCCTTCCATTTTTTCAAAGGTTTCCCCTTCATGCGTGAAGAGATTGTCATCATAGGAGGCGGTTTGGCCGGCTCGGAAGCGGCCTGGCAAGCGGCCAATCGTGGCGCCAAGGTGACGCTCTATGAGATGCGGCCGAAGGAGATGACCAAGGCCCATAAAACGGGTGATTTGGCAGAGCTTGTCTGCTCGAATTCGCTGGGGTCTGTGGACCCCCTCAATGCGCCAGGCATCCTAAAAACCGAAATGCGTCGTCTCAACTCGTTGGTGATTCGTGCCGCCGAGGAGGCGCGTGTGCCGGCTGGCTCGGCCTTGGCGGTGGATCGCGAGATCTTCGCACGGGCCATCACACAGGCGCTGGGCGGACATCCCAATATTCGGATTATCCGCGAAGAGGTGACGGAGATCCCAGCGGACGCGGTGACGATCGTGGCAACCGGCCCGTTAACATCGGAAAAATTGTCGAAGGCCATCAGCGAACTCACCCACGAGCGGCACCTCTATTTTTTTGACGCGATCTCGCCCATTATCGATGCCGAATCCATCAATATGGATATCGTGTACCGGGCGTCGAGATACGGGAAGGGTGGAGCGGATTATCTCAATTGTCCGCTTGATGAAGCGGCCTACAACGCCCTGTACGATGCAATGATGGCGGCTGAAAAGGTGCAGCCAAAAGAGTTTGAGAAAGTGCCGTATTTCGAAAGCTGCATTCCCATCGAGGTCATGGCGGAACGGGGCCGACAGACCATGCAGTTCGGGCCGCTCAAGCCGGTTGGATTGGACGATCCGAAAACCGGGAAGCGCCCCTATGCGGTGGTGCAGCTTCGTACCGAGAATGTGCATGGAACCTGCTACAACATGGTGGGCTTCCAGACGAAACTCACCTATCCGGAACAGCGGCGGGTGTTTCGTCTCATTCCCGGCCTGGAGCAGGCTGAGTTCTTGCGCCTGGGCAGCCTGCACCGCAACACTTTTATCAATTCGCCGCAATTGTTGCGGGAGACCTTGCAACTCAAGAGCCGCGGTTCCGTGTTTTTTGCCGGCCAGTTGGTCGGGGTCGAAGGGTATACCGAGTCTGCGGCCATGGGTGGGATTGCCGGCATCAATGCTGCCAGGGGGTTGGCCGGGCAGCCTCTTGTCACTCCTCCGCCCACCAGCGCGCACGGGTGCCTGATCGCGCATCTCACCAAGAGTGATCCGGCACATTTTCAGCCGATGAATACCAACTTCGGCTTGTTCCCGCCTGTCTCCGCCAAGACGCGCGACAAGGACCAGAAGCGGCGTCTCATCCAGCAGCGAGCCGTTGAGGATTTTGACGCATGGATCGCGCAGTCCGGGCTTTCCTAGATGTGCTGGTCGTGCAGGAAGGCGCCTCTCCTCAAACCATTCGTGCGTATACATCCGACCTGGCACAGTTTCAGGCCTTCGTCGGCACGCAGGCCCAATCTCGCAGTGGGGTGTCCATCGAGTCGGTCGATGCGGGTTTGATTCGTGAGTTTCTCGCCGCTCGGGATCGTCAGGGTGACAAAAAGACGTCATTAGCGAGAAAGTTAGCCTGCCTGCGCAGCTTCTTTCGCTATCTGGTGCGAGTCGGCCGTCTGCCGGTCAATCCAGCTGAGGATGTGCGTGCGCCGAAACTTCCGAAACCTCTTCCCCAGGTCCTGACGAAGGATGAGGCCGGGGCCCTGATGGAGTTTCCCGAGGGGCTGGAGCGCGAGACATTGCGGGATCGCGCCATTCTTGAAACCCTCTATTCGACGGGTGCGCGTGTCAGTGAGCTGGTCGGGATGAACTGCGAGGATCTCTCGCGAAGCGAAGGCGTGGTGCGCGTTCGCGGTAAGGGCCGGAAGGAGCGTGTAATTCCCATCAGCCAGCTGGCGCTTGATGCGATCGAGGCCTACCATGCGCAGGTCGGCGTGGCGCCCGGACCCTCCGCCCGACGACCGTCTGATGCAGGTGCCGTGTTTCGCAATCACCGCGGGGGGCGGTTGACCACCAGAACGGTGGCCCGCATTGTGGAAAAATATTCCCGGCAGCTTGCCGGGGGAGCGATTCATCCGCACACCTTGCGACACTCCTTTGCCACGCACCTCCTGGATGAAGGCGCCGATCTCCGTGCCATTCAGGAAATGTTGGGACATGTGTCGCTCAGCACCACTCAGAAGTACACGCATCTTGCGACCGACCAGTTACTCGCGTTATACGATCGCACCCATCCCCGTGCCGCCAATCCGGCGGAAGAGAGTGGGGCGGCTAAGCAGAAGAGGGCTCGATGAGGATTCGATCGACGACGGTGTTATGCGTCAGGCGGGGCAATCAGGTGACGATGGGGTGTGACGGGCAAGTCACGGTCGGGACGACGGTGATGAAACACAATGCCAGAAAAATGCGACGGATGCATAACGATGCGGTCCTGTCCGGATTTGCCGGTGCGACGGCGGATGCCTTTACCTTGTTCGAGAAATTTGAAGCCAAATTGGCTGAGTATCGGGGCAACCTCACCAGGGCCGCCGTTGAATTAGCCAAAGACTGGCGAACGGACCGAGTCTTGCGCCGTCTGGAGGCGCTGTTGGCTGTGGCGGATCGTGATCATTCCTTCATTATTTCCGGTACCGGCGATGTCGTTGAGCCGGAGGACGGCATTCTCGCGATTGGCTCGGGTGGGCCCTATGCGTTGGCCGCCGCCCGCGCGCTGCTGGGACATTCCGAGCTGGCCGCCGAACAGATTGTCCGGGAATCGCTCTTGATTGCCGGGGGGATCGACATTTATACCAACCAGCAGATTGTGCTCGAATCGCTGTCACGTTAGGATCGGCCTGCCATGACGACCGAATCAACTGCTCGTCCACTCAATGTGAATAGTCTGACTCCCCGGCAGATTGTCGAGGCGCTGGACCGGTATGTGATCGGCCAGCAGGATGCCAAACGCATGGTGGCGATCGCCTTGCGGAACCGCTGGCGTCGGCAGCAATTGGCTCCGGAGTTGCGCGATGAGGTGATGCCCAAGAACATCATCATGATCGGTCCTACCGGCGTGGGGAAAACCGAAATCGCCCGGCGCCTGGCCAAGCTTGCGGAGGCGCCCTTTATCAAGGTGGAGGCGTCCAAGTTTACCGAAGTCGGCTATGTCGGCCGGGATGTGGAATCCATCATTCGTGATCTCACGGAGTTGGCGATCAGCTTGGTGAAGACCAAGCATTTGGAGGACGTGCAGGAGAAAGCGTCGCGGCAGGGTGAAGAGCGGCTCCTCGACCTCCTCTTGCCTGCCGCCCCGTCTCGTTCCACCAGTCCTGGATTCGAGCCGGCCGGGTCGCGTGGGGAGTCGGCTGAGGCGACCGAGTCGTCAGACGCGACGCGCTCGAAGCTCCGGCTGCAACTGCGCGAAGGCAAGCTGGATCATCGGTCTGTGGAAGTGGATGTGAAGGAGCGGGCCTTGCCGGTGGGAGTGATGTCGAGTGCGGGCGGCATGGAGGAACTTGAAGGTAACCTGCGTGATCTGCTCGGTGGGATGTTTCAGGGCAAGAAAAAGAAGCGCCTGCTGAAAGTCCCCGATGCGTTGAAACTGCTCACGCAGGAAGAGGCGCAGAAACTCATCGATATGGACGAGGTGGTGCGGGAGGCCATCACGAAAGTCGAGCAGACCGGCATTGTCTTTTTGGATGAGATCGACAAGATTGCCGGTCGTGAACGTGCGATGGGGCCGGATGTGTCCCGGGAGGGGGTGCAACGCGACTTGTTGCCGATCGTGGAGGGATCTACGGTGAGCACCAAGCACGGCGCGGTGCAGACGGATCATATCTTATTCATTGCCGCTGGGGCGTTTCATGTGGCCAAACCGTCTGATTTGATTCCTGAACTCCAGGGCCGGTTTCCTATACGCGTGGAACTGGCGCCGCTCACGCAGGAAGACTTCGTACGCATCCTCACCGAACCGCGCGGGGCACTGGTGCGTCAGTATCAGGCCCTCATGGCGACGGAGGGTCTCGCGATTGAGTTTACGGATGACGGTCTGGCTGAAATTGCGGCCACGGCCGTGCAGGTCAATGAACGCACCGAAAATATCGGCGCCCGGCGCCTGTTCACGATTATGGAGCGTCTGCTCGAACAGGTGTCGTTCGACGGGTCCGACCTGCAGGACAAGCGGATTGTGGTGGATGCTGTCTATGTGCGCGAGCGCTTGCAGACCATTGTGAAGGATCAAGACCTGAGCCGGTACATCCTGTAGCCGGCCGCCGAGGGAGCGAGGAGTGACGCATGAACAAACTGATTAAGAAGGCCGACGTGCTCATCGAGGCCCTGCCGTACATCCGTACCTTCAAAGGGAAGACCGTCGTCGTCAAGTACGGGGGACATGCGATGACGGATCCTTCGCTCAAAGCGCGGTTTGCGCAAAACGTCGTTCTGCTCAAGTACGTCGGGCTGAACCCGGTTGTGGTGCATGGCGGTGGTCCGCAAATCGATCAGATGTTGGATCGGTTGGGCATGGTCGCGAAGTTCAAGCACGGGGTGCGGGTCACGGATGCCGCGACGATGGAAATTGTGGAGATGGTGCTGGCGGGACGGATCAACATGGAAATCGTCGATTTGCTCAACCGGCACGGCGGGCAGGCGGTTGGATTGAGCGGCAAAGACGGGGGATTGATGCTGACCAAGCCGCTGACCGCAAAGGCCTGGGCGGAAAGCATCGAAAAGGACATTGATGTCGAGGACAGCGACGCGGATTTCGGGTTCGTCGGAGACGTGAAGTCGATCGATCCCACCCTGCTCCTCAAGCTCCAGGAAGATCACTACATCCCCGTCATTGCCCCCATCGGGACGGATCGGGAGGGCAACACCTACAACATCAATGCCGATCTGGTTGCGGGCGCGATTGCGGCGGCGTTGCATGCCGAAAAGTTGGTGATGTTGACGGATGTCAAAGGCATTCGCGACGCCAATGGCCGTCACTTGCCGACAGTGTCACGCAAGGATGTCCAGCGCATGGTCAAGCGCGGGACCATCAGTGAGGGGATGTTGCCGAAGGTGCATGCCTGTCTTGATGCATTGGCCGGAGGCGTGGGCAAAGCGCACATCATTGACGGTCGGGTGCCGCACGCCATTTTGCTCGAAATTTTCACCCACAAAGGCATTGGAACCGAGATCGTCGCCTAGCCGCTCGCTGCGTGAGGGATGGTACGGCATCGGTTGCTGATTGGAGTGTGCATGGCGCGGAAGAAGGCCACCATAAGCTCGTCGACCAGACGCGCCGTCAGGGAAATATTTGCCCGCCTCGATTACGCGCGGTTGGGCCCGATCTACTGCGACGAAGGTGGTGATGAATTCTGGAAGGTCAAACGCGGGCTCTGCCAACGTCTTGGGACGCGAGTCGCCAATGCGCTGCTGTCCAGGCTGACGCCAGGTGGCGCCAGTCTCTATGTGGGTGCCGGTGTGGCCGAATTGCCGGCGCTGGCCATGGAAACCATGGACCTCGGGCGGCGTGTCGCGGCCTGCAATTTACGCCGGGAGGAAGTGCAGCTGCTGAATCGCGCCTGCGCCGGGTTTCCCGTTCTGCTTCTTCATCAGGACGCCGGGTCGGTGAAAGGCCGGGTGGACCATCTCTGGCTGGTCAGCGTCTTGAATGATCCCGAACGGTTTCCGGAGCTGTCGGTCCTGTCATACGGGCAGGCGAATCCGGTCACATTCGATGCGCGCAAGTTCATCCCGCAACAGCGCACGGTGGCGACGCTGGTGAATCGGTGCCTGGCTCGACTCACGGTGCCCGGGTTGGTGACCACGACCGTGGAAGAGGCGGTATGGGTTGCCGAGTGGTGTCACCGGCGTGGAATCCCTTACCGGATAGAAGAGCAGACGTTTGCATCGCCCACGGTCGGCGATCCGCTCTGTTTCATGTGGATCGGGTAACGGAGTTTGGGTGTGAGCGACCCCGGTGGATTCGCGGATCCGGCTAGACCCAGAATCCAGGGCGGGGTTTATCCGGCCCTGAGAGGTATTGGCGCGAGTAGCGGATATAGTTCTGCGCTGATTCACGAATCCACGCGAGTTCTTGTTCCGTCACAGGCCGTTTGACCTTGGCTGGTGATCCCAGGATCAGGCTCTTGGGAGGCACGATGGTCTGTTCCGTGACCAAGGCACCGGCGCCGACGACGGAATCCTCCCCGATGACCGCCCCGTCCATGATGATGGCACCCATGCCGACCAGGACCCGGTTTTGAATGGTGCAGCCATGCAGCACCACATGGTGGCCGATCGTCACATCATCGCCAATGATGAGCGGGTGGGTGTCATGCGTGACGTGCAACATGCAGAGGTCCTGGACGTTGGTCCGGTTCCCGATACGGATGTAGTTCACATCGCCTCGAATGACGGCGTGAAACCAGGCACTGCACTCTTCGCCCATCACGACGTCGCCGATGATGACGGCGGTGTCTTCGATAAAACAGGAGGAGGGAATAGTCGGCGTGATGCCCTGAAAGGTTCGAATCATGAGGCAATCTAGGACAGCTCAGGCTGGAATAGCAAGAGACCTCGTTTGACAGACTTTTCCGGCCTTTCGTAGACTGACCGGCTATGGCTTCATCATTGATTACTCCATCACGCACGAAACGCACGAAACCCACCATCGGTTTTGTGAATCTGGGTTGTTCGAAGAACCAGGTCGATTCCGAGGTTATGCTCGGCACGCTGGTGGCCGGCGGGTTTCAACTGACCGGCGATGCGCGTGCCGCCGAAGTGGTTATCATCAACACCTGCGGGTTTATCGAGGAGGCCAAGCAGGAGTCGATCAACAGTATCATCGAGCACGGGCGCCTCAAAAAGTCCGGGTCCTGTCGCGTGTTGATTGCCGCCGGGTGCTTGGCGCAGCGGTATCAGGGCGAACTCCTGAAGGAACTCCCTGAATTGGATGGTGTGGTTGGCACGGGTGAATTCGGTCGCATCGCCGAGATTTGCCGGAGTCTGTTGGCTCCCAAAGCCCGCCAACAACGTGTCTGGCTCGGCCAGCCACCCTATCTGTACGATGCCGAGACGCCGCGCATCCGGCTGGGGACGCCCCACAGCGCCTATCTCAAAATTGCCGAAGGGTGTAACCGCAACTGCGCGTTCTGCGCCATTCCAATTATGAGGGGCAAGCAGCGAAGCCGCCCGATCGACTCGATTGTGGCGGAGGCGAAGCGGTTGGGGCAGGAAGGCGTGAAGGAACTCAACCTCATCTCTCAGGACACGATCAACTACGGGGTGGACCTTGGCTTCAAACAGGGACTGACCGCCCTGCTGCGTGAGTTGGTCACGGTGGATGAGGTGCGATGGATCCGGCCCTTCTATTTGTATCCCCAGCAGGTCACGGATGAGCTGTTGGAACTGTATGCCGAGGCGCCGCGTATCACGAAGTATCTCGACATGCCGTTGCAACATATCAGCGACCGCATGCTGAAGCGCATGCATCGGTTGGGTGATCGCAAGCACATTACCAACCTGGTTGAACGGATCCGCACGAAGATCCCCGGTGTGGTTTTTCGCACGGCGTTCATCGTCGGATTTCCCGGCGAGACCGATGCCATGTTTGAGGAACTGCGACAATTTGTCCAGGACATGGAGTTCGATCGCGTCGCGGTCTTCCTGTATTCAGACGAAGAGGGAACGTCGGCGGTCGATCTCGATCACAAAGTCGAACAGGCGGTCATGGAGGAGCGGCGCAACGAATTGTTGGCGCTGCAGGAATCGATTTCAGAGTCCAAGAATCGCGAGTATCTCGGCCGTACGATCGAGGTGCTGGTGGATGGAGTGTCGGAGGAGTCCGATCGGCTGCTCGAAGCCAGGCATCAGGGGTTGGCGCCGGAGATCGATGGGGTGGTCTATTGCGAACGCGGAGTTGCGAAGCCCGGTGACTTTGTGTCGGTGACGGTGACGGATGTAGCCGGGTATGACCTCATCGCCCAACCGGTCGTGCGGACGGAACCGCAGGTCGCCTCCACCGCACCCCCAACTCTCCTCATGCCCAAGAGAGGCGGGACGGGCTACCGGTAGGATGGTCCCGGCCGGCAGCCCGTCAGTGAATCGCGCGTCTTACACCTTGGCGCTGAGATACAGCGACGCACCCCGTCGATTGATCAGCACCAGTACGGTTTGTCCCTTCTTCAGATGTGATGCCGCCTGATCGAACTCCTTGATTGATGTGACCGCTTTGCGGTTGATCTCGCGGATCACGTCGCCAGGCATCAACCCCGCCCGTTCCGCATCGCTTTCCGGGTCGACCGAGGTGACCACGACTCCGTGGACTTTACCCTTGATGCCGAGTTCTTGCGCCGTCTCCCGATCGAGTTCCTGCACCGCTAATCCCGCCAGAGGCTGGTCCGATGGACCGGGCTCCGCCTTGGCCACCTGCGGATTGTCGGGCAACTCGGCGATGGTGACGGCCAGCTCTTTCTCCTGGCCATCCCGCATCACCTTCACGGTGACTTTGCTGCCGACCGCGCTCCGGGTCACCGCGCGTTGAAGCGTGACGGCGTCTTCGATTGGGGTGCCCTGAAATGAGAGGATCACGTCACCCTGTTTGATGCCGGCCTTCTCCGCCGGTCCCTCCTCTTTCACATCAGTCACCACGGCTCCGTTGCTGCCAGTCACACCGAAGGACTTGGCGAGATCATGGTTCAGATCCTGGATGCCGATGCCAAGGAATCCACGTACCACCTTGCCGGTCTTCACCAGACTTTCATAAATCGGTTTGCTCATGCCGGTTGGGACTGCGAACCCCACGCCTTGATAGCCGCCGGTTTGGGAGAAGATAGCCGTGTTGATGCCGATGAGTTCGCCTCTGGTATTCACCAGGGCTCCTCCGCTGTTTCCAGGATTGATGGCGGCGTCGGTCTGGATGAAATCCTCATACTGCGTAATGCCCATATGCCCGCGTCCCAGGGCGCTGACGATGCCCAGGGTGACGGTGGAATTCAGCCCAAACGGGTTTCCCACCGCCAGGACATATTCGCCGACCTGGAGGCGACTGGAGTCACCCCAGGGGATGGTCGGCAGTTGCGACCCGTCGATTTTCACCACCGCCACGTCACTCTTCGGATCCGTGCCGACGATCCGTCCCTTGAACTCTCGTTTATCGGGCAGTGTCACCGTTACGGTCTTGGCTCCTGCGATGACGTGATTGTTGGTGAGCACATACCCGTCCGGTGACACGATGACTCCTGACCCCTGTCCGCCCCCGTGCCGTTCTTTCGGTTCCATCGGTGGTCCGAAGCGCCGCGGACCGAACGGCGATCCGAAAAAGTCTTCCGGGCGCCCACGATGGCGGCCCGTGTCCGACACTTCTTCCGCGCCGCTTGTTGTAATGTTGACCACTGCGGGGGTGACGGTTTTCGCCACATCTGCGAATCCGGCTTCGGGAAGGGCCCCGGCGATGGCGACCGGACGTTCCTCCGAAATCGGTGACGGATTGGACGCGTGAGATGACGATAGAGGGGTATAACTCCAGATTAAAGCCGCACCGACACCGGCGATGCCCGCGAATAAGCTGATGGATTGTGTGGGTCGTTTCATGGGGCTCCTCCTCCTGATATTCCGTGATCTGCCTGCGCGGGCGATTCGCTCCCGCGTGTGAGATGTATTAGGAAGGTAGCAACCGAGGATGAGAAACCAATTAAGGACGGATTAAAAGTTCTTAAGCTGCCGGTGGTGCAAGGGGAAGGACGAGTGTGAAGGTCGCGCCGTTGCCGACTTCGCTGTGTACGTCGATATGGCCGTGATGAGCTTCGGCAATCCAGGCGCAGATGGAGAGGCCGAGTCCGGTTCCCTTTTTGGTGTGGGCTCTCGCTTCGTCGGTGCGAAAGAAACGGTCGAAAATTTGTTTGTGGGCATCCGGGGGAATGCCGATCCCATGGTCGCGCACGGAGAGGCATGCCGTACGGCCTTCCACCAGGAGATCGATTTCCACCTTGCCCTTCGGGTAGGAATACTTCACGGCATTGTCGACGAGGTTGAGGATGAGCTCACGTAGCCGGAGTTCGTCCCCGCGCACGGTGGCCGGCTGAATCGTGCCCATGATGACATCGATCTCTCGTTCCTGGCCCAGCAGGCAAGCCTGGCGTTGAATGTCTTCCACCAAGGCCTCCAACCGAACCGGCTCGCACTCGGTTTTCACCTGCCCCATATCCGCCCGTGAAAGGAAGAGGAGTTCCTCCACAATGCGCGACATGCGATCGATTTCCTCGAGATTGCTCTCGAGCACCGCAATGTAGTCTTCGATCGGACGGGGCCGGCGCAGCACCAACTCGCTCTCGCCCTTCATGACGGTGAGCGGGGTGCGTAGTTCGTGAGAGGCGTCACTACTGAATTGGCGGATTTGCGCGAAGGAGGTTTCCAGTCGCGCAATCATGTTGTTGAAGGTGTCGGTCAGGCGTCCGATTTCATCCGTCGAGCGTTCGGAATGCAGCCGTTGCGTAAGGTCTCCCGCCGCAATTCGCTGCGCCGCAACGGTGATGGAGTCGACCGGCCGCAGTGCGCGTCCCGCGAGAAACCATCCTCCAACCAACGACACGACCAACGCTATTGGCGCCATGACGAGTAGGACCAAGAGGAACCGGCGGAGGGTTTCCTCAACGCCCTCCAGCGTCGTACCAACTTGCACGATATAGAGCAGGGACCCGCGATAGATGATGGGGACGGAGACTAGGCGGAGCGGTGGCTCGTTGGGATATCTGGCTGATTCGAACACCGTGCTGCCGGTAAAGGCCGCCTCAAGCGCCGAGCGGCTGAGGGGCACGTCGTGCTGCCGGATATTCGGTGATCGGATGGTGATCGTCCCTGTGGGGCTGAAGATCTGGAAGAACTTGTCGATGCGGGTCAGCTCAGGGAATTGACTCAACAGCGCATCTTCATCGATCAACGGCAGGAAGCCACGTGTCTCCAGCGAACGCACGGCGGCCGATGCGGTTTCCTGCAACGACTCATCAACCTGATCGCGGAGGCTCCGTGCCGTGATGGTATACAAGACCACGGAGAACGTCAGTAAAATCAAGGCCAGGGCCGTTCCGTACCAGAGCGTGAGCCGGACGCGAAGCGGCATCAGTCCACCTTGAGCATGTACCCACTCCCTCTGATGGTGTGAATCAGCTTTCGGGCCCGCCCGCGATCGATCTTATTCCGCAAGTAGTTCACATAGACGTCGATGACGTTGGTAAAGGTGTCGAAATCCTGATTCCAGACATGATCGGAAATCATCGGGCGAGTCAGGACTCTCCCCGCATGCCGCATGAAATATTCCAGCAGCGCATATTCCTTCACCGTGAGGTCGATGCGTTGTCCCCCGCGTGTGACTTCGCGGGTGGCGGGATTGAGGATGAGGTCATCGATCTGAAGGGTGCCTGCGGTTTCCGCGGTACCACGCCGCAAGAGCGCCCGGACCCTGGCCAGCAACTCGTCGATGGCGAAGGGCTTGGTGAGGTAGTCATCTGCGCCCGCATCGAGGCCTTTGACCCGCTGATCCACCTTTGACTGCGCGGTCAGAATTAACACCGGCGTTTGAATCTTCTCCTTGCGCAGGCGCGTGAGCACCTCCATGCCGGGAAGGCTCGGCAGCATCAGATCGATCATGATGAGGTCGTAACTGCCCGTAAGGGCTAAGTCGAGCCCTTGGGCGCCGTCTTCGCAGAGGTCGACGGCGTAACTTTCTTCTTCGAGGGCTCGCTTGATAAACGAGCCGACTTTGGTTTCGTCTTCAATGACGAGGACGCGCATAGGGGGAGGCCTGTACAGTTGGTGGATTATAGCAGAGGCGGATGGTTCTGTGAGCAGGTGAACCGTCGCGTCAGGGGAGTTCGGAAGAGACGGGGGTGGAGCGGCCGCTGTTGCGCAGTCGGCAGAGTGTGCGGATGTCCGTCCAGTCTTCTCCTGCGAGCAGCTGGTGTGGATCGGCCGGCGGAGGGCCTGACTGGGAGATGAGGGTGGCGAGCCGCTCCTTCATGTCCGGGTGGGTGGAGAGAAACTCCGGGGGCTCCGGATGGTCCGGATCATCGTGTTGCATGCGCTCATACATCGCGACCATGGCGGCGGGATTCACACGGGCCGCATGCATCATGCGCAGGCCCTCCATATCGGCCTCCCGTTCATGCGTGCGACTGTAGTGTAAGGCCCCCATTGTACGTGCCCCTTCCAGGCCCCAGGCCAACCCTCCCGACAGGTCGCCAGACACGGCCGTGAGGAGCAATGTGCCGGCGGTCTGTTCGAGGATGGCCTTGGTGGTATGACGGAGATACACATGCTGGAGTTCGTGTGCCAGCACCCCGGCGAGTTCTTCCGGGCTGTTCGTGCGTTCAAGGAGACCACGCAGGATGATCACCTGCCCGCCCGGCGCGGCAAACGCGTTCACGGTCGGATGGTCGACGACGGACAGGGTGATCCGGTACGGGGATGCCGGGCGTGTGGCTGCGAGCGTCTGCGCAATGTGATCCAGCTTTGCCAGCCGCTCGGGGTCCTGGCATCGCTGGGTCTTCGGCGCGAGACGGTCGACGACTTGACGGCCCAATGATTCTTCCCAGCTGACCGGGACATACGGCGTGGCGGCGGAGGCAAGGCCGGGAATGCCCCAGCGATACAGGCCGATGAGCATGAGCAACACGCCCAACGCGGCGCCCAGGGTCCAGTGTACGCGTGCATTCCGCCAGGCCGGGTTGTGCAGATGGCGCGCAACGCCGGGGGCTGCCGTATGGATGTCGGTCAAGATCGCAGGTGAGGCGACGACCAGTGCCTCGCAGGGCTCCGGCCCGAATTCCAGCCTGACCGGTTCGCCGCGGTATGCGCCTTGAGTTTGGCGGATCTGATCATAGGGCCACTCGCGACTGCTGCCATCCGCCATCAGGATCAGCAGGGCGTTGGGGGTCACAGTGAGGGTGACCGGGTGCCGTCTTGCGGTGCGGCCATCCAGATAGTGGGCCGGTCTGGTGGTCGGCATGATCAGGCGTCCATGTCGAACCCGGTGTCGAGGAGGTTTGAGAGCCCTTCCCCGGTCACCGATGATTGGGCGGTGTCTTGCAGCACTCGATCGAGATCGACGGGGCCCTGTAGCGAGAGGGCTCCGATGAAGAAGCGGGCATTGCGAACGGTGACCCAGGGCCAGGCCCATCCCAATGTTCCCAGGAGGAGTCCGAGATTACCCAGATACAGGGAGAAGAGTTTTTGCCACGTGATGTGTGACGTAAAGCGGGCCTCTCCAAACGTGGTGTGATCCCAGAAATATTTCTGCTTCTGCCCCAACAACCAGATCCACAGTGGCCCGAGGACGAACGGAATCAGCAGGAGTGTCAACGCCGCATTCGTCAGTTGGAACGCCAGCGCAAGGCCGCAGAGGCCAAGCACGGCATACGTGGAGACCAGGGTGATGGCAAAGGGGAGCATGAGGCCCGAGCCGTGGCCGTTGAACCCGAAGCGTTGATTGCCCCAATAGGTATGTGCGTGCAGAAATGCCTGGCGCTGGGTTTGGAAGTAGGGATAGTGACTGCCCAATGTGAGAAGCGTGAATGCCCATCCGCGAAAATAGAGTTTGAGAAAATCGGTGGTGTGGCCTCGAAACGAAAACCGGATGCCACGCCACGAGGTGCGTGTACAGCGATAGCGGCGGGCGTTGACCATCGCGACCGGCACGTAGAGAAACAGGACGAGGCCGGCCAGGGCCTGCGACAGCAGATCGACCCATCGGGGGAGTTCCAGAAACGTGTGGGCGGCTCCTAATGAAAAATAGGGTAGCCCGAACACCAACATGGCCTTGAGGAAGCCCTGGTAGAGTTCTTTGCCGGTCCCGTGGTAGGCGAAGCGGTCGCTCCCGAACGCCGTGTGACTGAACAGATAGCGGCGGATCTTCGCTTTGCCCCAAAAATGATAGACCCCTAGCGTGACCAGTGTCAGACAGACATTCACGACCTGCATGCCGAGCAGGGTGCCGCCTGCGCCACGAAAGGCCCCGTGCATGGTCGAATGGTTTTGCTGGGTGCGATCTGTCTGATCGGGAAGGGGCGGAGTCGGGGCATCGGCGAGTGCATGAGCCGGCTGATGGCCGGCCTCAACGGACAGTGCCGGTGTGACGATGGCGAAACGTGCTCCGCAGGTCCGGCATGTGCTGCGAGAGGCCTGCGTCAATCGTCGGACGTCGCGGATTCGATACTGGGTCAGGCAGCGGTGGCAGGTGATTCCAGGGGCTTCGTGACGGGTCTCGTCGTATACGGCCGAGGTGGTCATGCGTCAACAAGCCGCCTCGTGTCCTAAGGAGCAGGCTCGCCGCAAGCCCTCCAGAAAGCCGGTGCTGTCGCCTTGGGCTCGTTTGACAATCGCGCGCTCAAAGTGTGCCCGTCCATGTTGTGGTTGTTGGGCAAGGAACTGGTCCCATACGGCCAGGGCCTGTGTCCATTGTCGGCGTGCGGTGTAGACGGAGCTTGCCGCGCTGTACGCGTCGAAGTAGACGGGGTTGAGACGGGTGGCGGCTTCGAAGGCGATGAGGGCCTCGTCGGGTTCGTTCTTCTGGAGCAGGGCGGTTCCGCGTCCATAGTAGGTTTCGTAATCATCGGGATCGAGGTTCAACGCTTCGGCATACGCATAGAGTGCTTTATCTGCCTGTCCGTTTTTCTGATAGGCGCCGGCCTGGGCACGAAGCGCCTTTGCCTGAGAGAATTCCCTTCCGCCATGCGCGCGCAGGAGGTCGATCAATTCCTGATCCTCGTCGTGTTGCGCAATTTCCAGAGCGGTCTCGCCATGGCTCTTGCGGTTCACGGAGATTCCTTGCTCAAGGAGGATTTGCGTAGCGGCCAGATGGCCGTTCCGGACGGCCCGGTGGAGGGCCGAATCTCCGCAGGTACAGAGGGCTCGATGATCTGCGCCGAGGGACAGCAGCACGGCGATCGTCTCCGCATGTCCGTGGTCCGCCGCGACCAGCAGCGGGGTATAGCCTGATGTCCCCCTGGCATTGGGGTGTGCGCCGCGATTGAGCAGCAGGGTGACGACGGCCGTCTGTCCCCGTTTCGCTGCTTCGTGGAGGGCCGTGCGGCGGTTGCCGTTGAGCTGATCGACGGGCGTCCCACTATCCAGCAACGAGGTGGCGAGCGGAAGATCCCCTCGCGCTGCGGCGAGATGCAGCGGCGTCCACCCATTGGCCTTCAAAATCAACGGCGATAGGAGGAGTGCATCAACATCATACGGATCATGAATGGTTTTGATTTGGCCGAATGTCCAGAATCCCATGGCCGATAGGAGGACGTAGTTCAACAGACAAGCCAGAATCGCCACGGCCAGGCCTGCGACGCGACGCGATAAATCAGTCGGAGGAGGAGTGATTTGCCCCTGTTGCCCGATCAGCTCTTCATCGGTTGAGCCCGCTGCGGAGTTGAGGACCAGAAGGTTCTCCCGGCAGGACGGACAGGCGAACTGGTGAAGCGGGCGATCGGGGGAAGGGGCGCATGAGGTGACCGCATGGCAGAAGGGGCACACCACGGTCTGTGCCTTGGCCAGTGGTGCGGACGGAGATGGTGCCGGGGGGGCATTGCCCGGGAGAACGGGAGCCATGGTGCTCTACGACCCTTCGCCCGGGCGTACGCTGGACGGTCCGGTAAGTGGAATGATCGGTGATCACTTCAAAGGATAGCGCAAAACGCGGGGAGCGCAACCGGGCTCACGGCACTGGGCGGGCTCAGAGGGCGGCTGGCGTCGGGTGTGAGAGAAACTGAGGCTCGTGCAGGAAGCTATGCCGGCGGAAAGCGAGTAATGGTGACGGGGGTATAGCTGAGTTGCGGGCCGTCGATGTGCCGGTGGCTAAGGGTGTGGCGAAGCCAGGCCTTGTCGTTGCGGGTGGGGAAGTCGGCTCGATAGTGCGCTCCCCGGCTCTCTTCCCGGCTCAGAGCGCTGACGACGATGGTCTCTGCAATCTCCAGGAGGCACTGTAGCTCCAGCGCCTGAATCAGGTCCGTATTAAAGATCTGTCCTTTGTCCTGCACACACATCTGTCCGGCACGCAGTTTGAGGTCTTGGATGGCGGCGCGAGCCTCTTGCATGGATGGCTTGGTGCGGAAAATACCCAGATTGAGACTCATGGTTTTCCCGAGGTCATCCCGAATCTGCCAGGCCCGCTCCGGTCCGGGATTGGTGAAGAGGGTCCTCACGCGGTGCGATTCGCTTTGCAGGTGCGAGTCGGGAATGGAGGGAAGGTGGCAGTCACGGATGGCTTCCGCTGCCTTCATGCCGGCCCGGCGACCGAAGACGATTGTTTCCAGGAGTGAGTTGCCGCCCAGCCGGTTGGCCCCGTGCACGCTCACGCAGGCACATTCGCCTGCGGCGAAGAGTCCGGGAAGGTCGGTTTCCCCCCAGGCGTTCGCTTTGACGCCGCCCATTTGATAGTGGGCGCCGGGGCGGATGGGGATGGGTGTTTCAATCGGATCGAGTCCCGCAAACTCCATGGCCAATTCCCTGATCTGGGGCAGTCGTTCAAGGATCTTCGTGCGCCCCAAGTGCCGGAGGTCGAGCAAGACACAGCCGTCGACGCCACGCCCTTCTTGAATCTCTTGCCCAATCGCCAGTGACACCGTGGAGCGGGTCGCCAGTTCCATCTGTTCCGGCGCATATCGCTTCATGAATCGCTCCCCGAGCGTATTCAATAGATAGCCGCCTTCCCCGCGCGCGCCTTCCGTGATCAGGATGCCGGTGTCTTTCAGGGTGGTCGGGTGAAACTGGACGAATTCCATATCTTCCAGGGGGATACCCGCCCGGTAGGCCAAGGCCATGCCGTCACCGGTATTGATGACCGCGTTGGTGCTGGTGGAGAAGACGCGCCCGCTTCCTCCGGTGGCAAGGATCACGGCCTTCGCGCGCAACACCTGCAACCCGCCATGGACGACGTCCCAGGCGACTACTCCACAGCAGCGCCCTTCTTCGACGAGCAAGGCCGTGACATACCATTCTTCATAGACTTTGCAGCGCCGTTTCATCAGCTGCTCATACATCGCGTGCAACAAGGCATGACCCGTACGGTCGGCGGCGTAGCAGGTTCGTGGATAGCCGGCTCCGCCGAAGGGTCGTTGCGCGATACGTCCATCCGCGGTGCGGCTGAAGATCACGCCCATGCGCTCCAACTCGAGAATGTCCTGCGGGGCCTCCTTGCACATGGCTTCGATCGCATCCTGGTCGCCGAGATACAGGCCACCCTTCGCGGTGTCATAGGCGTGTGCCTCCCACGAGTCTTCTGCGCCGATGGCGGCGTTGATCCCGCCTTGTGCGGCGACGGAATGGCTGCGGACCGGATGAACCTTGGACAGGAGCGCGACATTGATATCGGAAGGGACCGCGATCGCTGCGCGCATGCCAGCGAGGCCTGCTCCGACAATGAGGATGTCATGCGTGATCATGGGGCGTCCTGTGTGGGCGTTAGGCCGGTCGTTCACGACTGGCTGCGCCGGTGATTTCGTTGTCACTATTACGCTACGGCCATTCGTAAAACAAGCACGGGAGCCGCCTGCTGAATGCTTGGAAAAATCCGTGCTGCATGATAGGGTACCCGTTGCTGCGTCGAATGGACGAGTGCGTCAACTTCTAGCAGGATTTCACCCCCATGCCAGACCCTCATTTTCTCGAGTCGAACGATAGCTTTGTGCCCCGCCATATTGGTCCGACGGAGCCCGATATCCAGGCGATGCTGGCGACCTTGAACGTCCCGTCCCTGGATGCCCTTGTCGAGGCGACGGTGCCCTCGGATATTCGCCTGCAGGGATCTCTGACGCTCCCGCCTCCGCGTGGCGAACAGGAGGTGCTGGAGGAATTGCGCGGGGTGGCTCAGCAGAATCACGTCTGGCGCTCCCTGATCGGGATGGGGTACTACGACTGCATCACGCCGCCGGTGATCCAGCGTAATATTCTCGAGAATCCCGGTTGGTACACGCAATATACCCCGTATCAGGCCGAAATCGCTCAGGGGCGACTCGAAGCCCTGGTCAATTTTCAAACCATGGTGGCGGACCTCACAGGGTTGCCGCTTGCCAATGCGTCGCTGCTCGATGAGGCTACCGCCGCTGCCGAAGCGATGACTATGTGCGCAGCCATTTCGCGTGCCGCGGGCCACGAGCGACACAAGTTTTTTGTATCTGAAAATTGTCATCCGCACACCATCGCCGTGGTGCAGACACGGGCCGAACCGTTGGGGATCGGCTTGCAGATTGGTGCGATACAGTCGTTGGATTTGTCGAAGGGGGAGTTTTTCGGGATGCTGCTCCAGTACCCTTCGACAGACGGGTACGTCGGAGACTACAGCGAATTCATTACACGGGCGCATGCCGAGGGCGTGTATGTCGTTGTCGCGACCGATCTGCTGGCGTTGACGTTGTTGCGTTCCCCGGGAGAATGTGGCGCGGACGTTGCGGTCGGCTCCAGTCAGCGGTTTGGTGTGCCATTGGGATTCGGCGGGCCCCATGCCGCATTCATGGCGACCAAGGAAGAATTCCGTCGGCAAATGCCGGGCCGCATTATCGGTGTGTCGAAGGACGTCACCGGACGCCCGGCCTATCGATTGTCGCTGCAAACACGAGAACAGCATATCCGTCGCGAAAAGGCGACCAGCAACATCTGTACGGCGCAGGTGCTCCTGGCGGTCATGGCGGGGATGTATGCTGTCTATCACGGTCCTGCAGGGTTGCGCCGAATTGCCGAACGCATCCACGGGCTGACAATGGTGTTGGCGGAGGGATTGCGCCGTCACGGATGTGCGATCGGGCTGGAACCTGTGTTCGACACGTTGCGGGTGCCGTTGTCTCCCGGACAATCGGATACGATTCTGAATCGGGCACGCCAGCAGAAGATCAATCTCCGCCGATACGATGATCACAGCCTGGGGCTGTCGCTGGATGAGTGGAGCAACCTGGATGAAGTGCGCCGGTTGCTAGCCATCTTTGTGGGGCAGGACATTCCCGAAGAGGAGCTGCGGACGATTCTTGCGGCGGTGGATGTCCGGTACCCTGCCGGCCTGGCGCGTACCAGTACGTACCTGACCCACCCGGTCTTTCACCGGTATCATGCCGAACACGAGCTGCTACGATACATTCATCGTCTCGAATCCAGAGACCTGTCGCTGGTGCATTCGATGATTCCCCTGGGTTCCTGCACGATGAAGCTCAATGCCACGGCGGAAATGATCCCGGTGTCCTGGCCGGAGTTTGGACGGTTGCATCCGTTTGCCCCTGCCGATCAGACCCAGGGCTACCACGTGTTGTTCCGGCAGCTGGAAGGGTGGTTGGCCGACGTGACCGGCTTTGCCGGGATTTCGTTGCAACCCAATGCCGGTTCACAGGGAGAATATGCGGGGCTGATGGTGATTCGGGCCTATCATCGTCACCGAGGCGAGACGCAGCGGGACGTCTGCCTGATTCCGGTGTCGGCTCATGGGACCAATCCAGCCAGCGCCTCGATGTGCGGGATGACGGTTGTCCCGGTCGCCTGCGACCAGCGCGGCAATGTGGACTTGACCGATCTTGAGGCCAAGGCGACGGCCCATCGGGCTCGTCTGGCGGCACTCATGGTCACCTACCCCTCCACGCATGGAGTGTTCGAAGAGGGGATTCGCCGCATGTGCCAGATCGTGCATACCCACGGCGGACAGGTCTACATGGATGGCGCCAACATGAATGCGCAAGTCGGGCTCTGTCGGCCGGCCGATCTCGGGGCAGATGTCTGTCACCTGAATCTGCATAAGACGTTTTGTATCCCGCATGGCGGCGGCGGACCGGGAATGGGACCCATTGGAGTGGCGAGCCATCTCGTGCCGTATTTGCCGGGACATCCAGTGACGCAGTTGGGTGGACCTCAGTCGATCGGGCCGGTGGCGGCGGCTCCGTACGGCAGCCCGAGCATCCTTACGATCTCATGGGTCTACATTGCCCTGATGGGCCGGGAAGGGCTCACGAAGGCGACGCAGGTGGCGATTCTGAATGCCAACTATATGGCCAAACGTTTGGAGAAGCATTATCCGGTGCTGTATACCGGAGCCCGAGGATTTGTCGCGCATGAGTTCATCCTGGATCTGCGGCCCCTCAAGGAAAGTAGCGGCGTAGAGGCCATGGACGTGGCGAAGCGGCTTATGGACTATGGATTCCATGCGCCCACCGTGTCCTTCCCCGTGGCGGGAACCTTGATGATCGAGCCGACGGAGAGCGAGGTCAAGGCTGAACTGGATCGGTTGTGTGACGCGTTGATCGCGATCCGTGGCGAGATTCAAGCCGTCGCCGAAGGACGACAGCCACGGACCGGCAATGTCTTGAAAAATGCTCCGCACACGGCGTCGGCGGTCACTGCTGACGAGTGGACCAGGCCGTATTCGCGTGAGGAGGCCGCGTTTCCTGCCCCGTGGGTGCGTGAGAACAAATTTTGGCCGAGTGTGGGTCGGATCGATGAAGCGTATGGCGACCGCCACCTCTTTTGCACCTGTCCGCCGGTGGATGCTGTTTCCTAGTCGGTGCTCGGGCCGCGCGTTGTGGCGTGAGTCTGCCGCAGGTCGTGGTCGGCACGGGTCCGTCATCTTCCAGATTGCCGCCGCGAGCCTCTTGTTCCCCCTGCTCCTTGCGGATCCAGCCACGGCCGCCTCGGAATCGATGGCCACGGACGAGCGGGTTGCCGAACCCCGCTCCATCGAGATCATGGCCGGCGTGACCTACCACGCGGGAACTCGATTAACGATACCGGGAACTGCGTGGTCGTTCGTCGTTCCGGAGCATTGGCAGAGCAACCGTCCGGATGACGCTGACATGCCGTTTCTCGCTCCGGAAGAGGGGCAGGACCTCGGGATGCTCTTTCCCCTGAACGGGGTGACGCGGGAATCGGTCCGCGACCAACTCAGTCAGCCGTTGTCGTTGCTGCATGGCATCTCCTTTATCCCTGCCGGTTCACAAGTCGAGACCGAGACGTCCATTGCGCAATCGTACCAGGGAGAGGACATGGCCGGGCGCGCCCTGGCAGTGCTCGGCCCTGGGAATGTGGCGGTGATCTATTTCGTGATGGGCCCGCCGCACGATGCTGCGTTCTTTCAGGCAGTCCTGGAGCAGCTTGGACAGTCGACGCACTTCAAGGAATCGGGCGCCGAACACGGCGTGGGGTTGTAGCGAATCGTCATGGTGGTGAGGTCGCGCATCATGCGGCCCCGCTGATCCACCGCAGCACAGTTTATCGACACGGCATGTTGAACACGTCTCCCGCAAAAGTCATCATCGATACAGATCCGGGGGTTGATGACGCCCTTGCGATTATGCTGGCATTGGTTTCTCCGGAATTGGATGTGGTGGGAATCACCACAGTGTGCGGGAATGTGCCGGTCGGGCAAGGGACAAGAAATTTGTTCCGTCTGCTGAATCAGGTGAAACTTCCATCAGGGCTGCTGGTCGGACAGGGTGCCGCTCGTCCATTGGAGGAAGCGCTGATCACCGCGACACAGGTGCATGGCAGTGACGGACTGGGTGAGTTGGATGCCGTGATGACGCCCGGGGGTATGCCTCGCTATCCGCCAGTGCGCTTGCCGCAGATGTTGCCCACCGCGCAGGACGTGTGGACTGAGTGTATCCGGCGATATCCGGGTGAGGTGACGTTGATCACGCTCGGGCCATTGACGAACGTAGCTGTGGCGTTGAAGGTGAATCCGTTAACCGTACAGAAATTTCGTGCGGTGGTTGCGATGGGCGGCGCGATCGGCGTGCCCGGCAATATTTCCCCGGTGGCGGAGTTCAATATGTATGTCGATCCGCATGCCGCGCATCGGGTGTTTCATGCGTCGTTGCCGTTGACCCTCGTGCCGCTTGATGTGACGACCCGCGTCGGGGTAACCAGAGCCGGTCTGGGAGCATGGGTTGCGGGGTCTCTCCATCCGATTGGTCGCCTCGTGGCTGACATGACCTCCAAGGCGTTTGATTTCGCGGAGCAGGTCGAAGGTCACGGGCTCCTGTACTTCCATGATCCGGTCGCGATTCTGGCCGCCGTTGATGCGTCGCTCATGCGGACTGAGTCGATGCATGTCGATATTGAAATGGTCGGACGGGTGTCCCGAGGCACGACTGTGGCCGATCGACGATCGCGGAAGCCGGAGGAAAAGGCGAATCCTAACATGCAAGTCGCGGTCGAGATCGATGCTGAGCGGGCCTTGCATCTCATCCGCAGCCGGCTCTGCCCATGGTCGTCGTGATCGGCTCCAGCAATATCGACTTGACCGCGACCGTCGAGCGTTTGCCGGCTCGCGGTGAGACCGTGTTCGGCCAGCGCTTTGTCCAGAGCTTCGGCGGGAAAGGGGCAAACCAGGCTGTCGCGGCAGCTCGCGCTGGGGCAGATGTCTGTTTCTTGAGCAAGGTGGGAGCAGATGCTCACGGCGACTTGATGGAACAGCAACTGAAGGCGGAGGGGTTGTCTCGACAGGTGCTCTTGCGCGATACCGACGCGCCGACCGGAGTGGCGATGATTCTGGTCGACGGTGCCGGCGAAAATCAGATTGTGGTCGTTCCCGGAAGCAATCACCGACTCACACCGGCGGAAGTGCGTCAGCATGCCGGCATGATGGCTGAAGCCCGCGTCCTCCTGCTTCAAATGGAAATTGTGCCTGACGCTGTCGAGGAAGCCTTGTTGTTGGGGAAGCAGCATGGCCTCACGACGATTCTCAATCCTGCCCCAGCCTGTCCGTTGTCACCGGATCTCCTCAAGCTCGTCGATATTCTCACGCCCAACGAAACGGAAGTAGGGACGCTGACTGGTGTGACGGATCCGCTGGAGGGTGCGCAGCTCCTGGCACGGCAAGGGGGAGGAACCGTCGTGGTGACCTGTGGGGACAAGGGTGCTCTGTTCTCGCGGGGGAAGCACCACACTCACATTCCGTCCTTCATCGTCGAGGCCATTGACTCCACCGGAGCCGGTGATGCCTTTAACGGTGCGCTGGCCTGTGCGTTGGCAGCAGGAGTGGAAATCGACGCGGCCTTGGAGAAGGCCAGTGCCGCAGGGGCGTTGGCGACAACGAGACCGGGGGCCCAAGCGTCGATGCCGGGGAGGGATGATATCGAGCGGCTTTGTCGAATTGGGGCCAGGCGGCCTCGTATGCACTGAGCGTGGTGTGGACGCACCTGTCGTTGCCCGGTGCGTGGCTCAGTCCTGCGCGATCAATTGCCTTTGGCCGATTGGGTCCGCAGCTGTGAGAGAACCTGCTGTGCTTCAGGAATGAAATCGGCACGCTGTAGGCTTTGTGCGAGATCCAGGGCTTTGGTGGCGATGGCCACGGCTTCTTCATGCCGGCCACCGGCACAGTAGCTTTTCGCCAGACTCAGGCGGGCATTGACGGCTGCCGGTTCCCGGCTGATCACCTGACGCAGAAGCGATTCCCCTTTTTCTTTATCTCCCCCCATAAATCCCGGCACGCGAGTCAGCACGGTGCCCTTGGCCGACAGCGCATCCAAGTGGTCCGGGGCCAGTTCGAGGGTACGATTCAACTCCTTCATCATCCGCCGGAATCCGAATAGCGACGTGAGACTCTCCCCGTCGACCCGTAGTTGTTCGCCGAGGTTGCAGAAGAGAGCAAAATGGGCATCGGGTGACGATTCGTCCGCTGCCACGGCCTGTTCCCCGAACGCCTGACCGGAGGCGAAATGTTGAATCCGCTCCGCACGCGTGTTGGCAAGTCGACCCTGAGCACATTCGTGCATGGCATTGGCCGTCAGCTGTTGGACCGGTGTCCCCGCGGAGGCCTGCCCAGCACTGAGTGAGACACCGACGGTCATGAGGATGGCACAGGCAAAGAGTTTCATAGATTATTGCGGGGTTTGTGTTGGTGTCTGAAGAATGAACGGCAAATGGTACAGGAAATCGACAACTAAATTCCAGTGTATCAGATGAGCGACGCCTATCCGGCCACGCCGGGAGGAGTGGAGGTGCCCAATGCCGCAAGCTCACGAAATGCCTCGATCATAGACGGGTAAGAATAGGCCGCGTTTCGTCCGCTCGGATTCGGGAGCAGCACAATACGGGCCTCCTCAAGTGTCACCACTTGCAGCCCGGGGCGTGGTGCCGGTTGTTTGGGTGCACGCGGGAACAGGGCCGGGTAGAGCGTCATGCCGAGCAAGGCAACGACGCGGGGGCGATAGCGGCGGATTTTCCGTCGTAACGCCTGCCGACCGCCTGCCAATTCCTGTGCGGTCAGATCGCCGAGTCCTGCCGTGGGGCGTGAGACGAGATTGGTGAGTCCCAGGCCCCATTGCGGAAGCCGCCCATCGTCCCGATAACTCAGCGGTTCAGGCAGCAGGTTCGCGTCGCACAAGAGTTTCCAGAAGCGGTTCGAGTGACCGGCATAGTGATGTTTGAGGGTTGCTGAGCGCAGCCCGGGGTTAATGCCCACAAACAGAATGCGCAGGTCCGGTGCGAGATGGTCAGGCAGGGGTTGTTGTCTGGACATGATCAATTTCACGCCGCAAGTGGAGGCATATGGATTAATTTGAGCACTGGGTCCGTCTGCTCATCCCGTTTCGAGCCGATGATGAGGCGGTTTAGTCTCGTTCAGGCTATTCTGCCACAGACTCACAGCGTGCTTCATGAGTCATCGGCAAGCATTACCGAAGAGAATTATAGAAAAACAATGGTTTACGACTGTCGTGTCATGCGGCAAGGACCTTGCTTAACGGAAGAACCGTCGGTGGTCGGTAACTTCAAATCTAACAGGAGGTACGTCAGTATGAAGAAGATGATGTTGGCGGTCATGGCAGTTGCGATGTTGGTGGCTTTCAGCGCTCCTTCGTTCGCCGGTGAAGAGAAGAAGAAGGAAGAGAAGAAGGGCGGCCACTTCTCCCAGACCGTGTTCGGTGAAGAGAAGAAGAAGGAAGAGAAGAAGGGTGGTCACCTCTCCCAGACCGTGTTCGGCGACGAGAAGAAGAAGGAAGAGAAGAAGGGCGGCCACTAAGAGATACTGTTTTCCGGCGAGGCGAGCTGGCTTGGGAGGTCTCTCATCCTTGCGGTGGGGACCTCCCGGTCGTTTTTACCGGACGTGGTGCTGGCGAATATAGACGGCTTGCAGGCCGACAATAGTCTTCGCGTCCCGAATCGTCCCATCCTCGATTTTTGCGATAGCCTCCCGCAGAGGCATTTCCACCACTTCCAGCACTTCATCCTGATCAAGATTCTGGGTCCCGCGTGTCAGGGCAGTTGCCACGTAGACGTGAATAATTTCGTCGGCGAATCCCGGCGCGGTGAAAATGCTCGACAGTAACTCGAAGTGTCCGGCCTTGTACCCGATCTCCTCCTCCAATTCACGCGCGGCACAGTCCAGCGGGTCTTCCTTGGAATGTAACTTCCCTGCGGGGATTTCGTAGATGAAGCCGTTTGCGGCATGGCGGAACTGGCGAATCATCACGACCGTTCCATCGTCCTTCATGGGTACGACGGCGGCGGCTCCGGGGTGGCGGATGACCTCAAGGTCAATGGTGTGACCGTTGGGGAGACGCACGGTATCCACATTGAGCGTGACGACCTTGCCTTGATAGATCGGTTTGACCATGGTCTACGGTGTCCCGGGTGCGCGCTTATAAAACGGTGGCTTCACAACGACGGCAGGACATGCTTTGCCCCGAATATCGATCAGGATCGATGATCCGGGTTGGGCAGCGGCGGGGGCAACGTAGCCCATGCCGATGCCTTTTTGCAGGAGGGGGGACAGGTTCCCGCTGGTGACCTCGCCGATCACGCCATGTGGTTCGTTCGGGCTGAGGATTCGAAATCCATGGCGAGGGACGCCTTTTTCAACCAGTTCAAATGCCACGAGTCGTCGTGCTGGTCCGTTGGCATGCTGGGCCAACAACTCGGTACGGCCGATGAACTCACCCTTGTCAAATTTCACCACCCAGTCCGCACCGGCTTCGATGGGGCTCGTATCCTCATTCATGTCGTTGCCGTAGAGGAGATACGCCATCTCCAGCCGCAGTAAATCACGCGCACCGAGCCCCGCTGGTTTCAACCCCAATGGACGTCCCGTTTCAAGGAGACGATCCCAGGCTCCTGCTGCCCCTTCTGCCGGGAGGTACAGTTCATAGCCTAATTCGCCCGTGTACCCGGTTCGTGTGACCAGGGTGTGGTGCCCGCAGAAGGTTGTATCCAGACACTGACGGACTTTCAGGCTGGCAATGTCGGCCATGCCAGCGGCGGCCAGAATGTCACGTGAGGCAGGGCCCTGGATGGCAATCTGTGCGAGTCCCTCCGACTGGTCCTTGAGCGTGCATCCCTGCGCCTGAGCGACTTTTTCCTTCAACCAGGCGACAATCTTTTCCCGATTCGACGCATTCACGCAGACCAGGAACTCATAGGGTTTCACGTGATAGATAAACACATCGTCTTTGATCCCGCCGTTCGGCGTGCAGATCATGGAGTAGTGCGAGTGCCGAACGGAGAGTTTGGAGACATCGTTCGTCGTGACCCGTTGGAGAAACGCCAGCGAGCCAGGGCCGGTGACACTGATGCGTCCCATGTGGCTGACGTCAAAGAGTCCTGCATGGCGGCGCACGGTCTGATATTCATCGACGACGCCAGAATATTGGATGGGCATCTCCCACCCGGCAAAGTCGACCAGCTTCCCCTGCGCTTGACGGTGTGCGTTGATGAGCGGTGTATGTTTCATGGTCTGATGTCGAGGATCAGTCTGACGGTCTGTGCGATGTGCTGCCGCTGAGTTGGTGTTATCGAACCTCGAGCAATTCCACGTCGAACACGAGCGTGGCGTTAGGGGGAATTACGCCGCCTGCGCCCCGAGCGCCATACCCTAAGTCCGGGGGAATGGTGAGCTTCCGTTTGCCGCCGACTTTCATTCCAGCCACACCCTCATCCCAGCCTCGAATGACCTGACCTGCGCCAAGGGGAAAGGAAAACGGGTCTCGGCGGTCGACGGAGCTATCGAATTTTTTGCCGTTGGTCAGCCAGCCGGTATAGTGAACCGTGGCGAGGTTTCCCTTTGCGGCTTCCCGGCCGGTGCCTACGACCACATCGATATATTTGAGCCCCGAAGCGGTGGTGACTTCGGCGGCCGAGCCCGGTTGTTCTCCTTGTGCCATGATTGGTCCTCCCATGCTGAGTGCGATAAGCCCCACGAGAGTCCACAGTGTGCGTCTGAAGCGAACGTTCATACGTATGTCTCCGTGGTGCGTGTGAAACGACGGACGGTGCAGGTCAGCCTGGCTCAACAGCGGCCGCCGGCCTCATGTTTTTGTTCGGGTTCGGAAAAAATTGCGATGCTGGCCGTGTAGCCGTGGAGAAAGTTTCGTCCTCCGACCGGGCCCACTTCCCCTTGGGCGAAAAACCCCGCAACGGGAATCGCGCCCAATTGTTCCCCCAATACGGCGGCGTCATGGTTCGGAATACCGAACAGCCCTTTCCCACGCCCACAGCAACTGAATAACAGGGCCCCAAGCGGGAGCGCGTGCCTGCCGGGATGGGATGCGGCAAGTAACACTCGTAAATCTTCGTCCGCGGACTCGGCATCTCTGACCTGAAACTGTACGGTCTGTCCTTCCTGCACGACGTCTCCGATCACGATGGCTCCGGTCTGTTGATCCGCTCCCAGCAGATTCCGGATGAGAAAGTCCCCTCGTGTGAACTGCGCACGATGCTCATCCATCGCGATCCCGATATGAAGGGCACGTTGTGCCTGGGCGCGCTCCTCGCTGCTCAGTTGGCTGAAGACCGTTTGCAGGCAATGGAGGGCAGGACGTCCGCCGAGTTCCTGGATGACGTTGTGCTCTGACTTCGTGACAATAAACCGCTCTCCGATCGGGCGGCAGCCTTGTGAAATCACGCTGTGCACGGCGATGTGCCCGGATAACGCCACGCCGACCAGTCCATCGGTGTAGACCTCCTCATCCAGGAACAGCCGATTTTCGCCCAGGTCCTGGCCGCCGCCTGCCAGCCCGCCCAATGCACGAGTCCCTGGATATTGTTCCTCGATCACGGCCAGCACGTCCTGCATCGGGGTGGAGAAGGGGTCGGCAAACAGGAGCATAGCGGGCGGAGGGGCGCCCTCCGCATCCATGTCTGGCCAGTGACGCAAGGAAAATTGGTCGTGGACGCTGGAAAATGAGAGTCGCAGCGGATGTGCAACGACGCCGGGTAAATGAGCTGCCCAGAGGGTTGCCGCCGGTCCGGTTTCGAGTTCCAGTCCCGTGGCAATGACGCCTTCACCAGTGCACCCCACGAGGGTGCCTGGATCCAGGGCCTCGCGGAGGGCCTGGACGAGAGCATCGGCCTGATCGGCATGCTGGATCGAGATAAACACAAATGCGACATCGATGCGCGCCCCCCCAAATTGTTCGCGGATGGCCAGGACCAATTCATCAGCCGCCGCTTGGGCGGTGCCGTGGCGTGTGAGGGCGGAGGCAAATCGAAGTGTGGATGACGGTGTGGTAATCACGAGACGGTCTTTGGTATCGGGGCTTGGGGTGTCCCGGCTTGGCGCAGTCAGACCCCTGGGTTCATGCGTTCCGGTCGTTCCGTGGCGAGCTTTTTGTAGTAGCGCCACATGTACGAGTGATAATCGTCCAGCTGTGCAAGCAAGTAGTGGAGCTCCGTCGGGTCTTGTGTTTCGAGGGCTTGGATCATGCGGGTTGTGAGAAACTCTGCAAACCGTCCGCTTTTTTCGAGTGCGTTCAGCAGCGAGAGGCTGCCTCCCAGAGCATAATCAGCCATAGCCCTCCGGATGACCTACAGATGAGTCAGGAGAATAGCCGCGGGCCTGATTAAAAGCAAGGTGCAGGGGGCCTCGCCGGGATGCCTTAACGGCCGCGTGGTGCGTCGGGGGAGAGCAATGCGCGCAGGCGAGGGAGTGAAATCGCCTCTGCACGGAACCCATCTCGTCCGGTGACCGTCGTGGCGCCGGTGAGGGCATTGAGGATCGCTTCTTCCGTGGCCTCCACTGTGGCCGTGATGACGGTATTCAGGTGTGTATCGGCGAGATGCATGAGTGAAAACGTCGGCTCGGTTGGATAGTGAGGAATGACGTTGCCGGTGGAGAACGCCAGCATGAAATCGCCGCTGCCGTGGCGTGCCGTGGAGCCGGTGCGGGCGAGCCCGAGCGCGGCTCGCTTTCCCAGGCGTGTCAGCTGCCGGCTATCGAGTGGTGCATCGGTGGCGATGATCACGATGATCGATCCCTCGGCATTTCCACTCATTCCTTCACGAGAGGCCAGCAGTGGCTGTGGCGGTGCATCTCCCGAAGGGGCGGATTGAGGCCCAATCGCGTCATACTGACGTCCTACAGGCACGCCGCCCATCGTCAATTCGGGTCGCCGACCATGGTTGGCGTTGACCAGTACACCGATCGTAAACCCGCCGTCGGCCGGAGGCAGGCGACGAGAGGCTGTGCCGATGCCACCCTTGAATCCGTATGAGATCATCCCGGTTCCGGCTCCGACGCTGCCCTCGGCCACGGGGCCTGATGTGGCTTCATCGAGAGCTTGCATGACATCGGCCTCGGAGACGTGACGACCCTGGATATCGTTTAATCGCCCATCGTCACATTCCGCGACGACGGGTGTGAGCGTGTCGTCGGTGATCCCGATCCCGGGGTTCTGACGGAGCATCCAGCTGATGACGCCATTGGCCACACGAGGCACATTCAACGTATTGGTGAGGGCAATCGGATACTCAAGAAAGCCTGATTCTGCGACCCAGGCCAGGCCGGTCATTTCCCCGGTACCGTTTAACACGAATGCCCCGGCCGGGACTTTCTTGTGCCAGACATCATCTCGAGGGACGATGACGGTTACGCCGGTGCGAACCGGCCCTTCCCCGGGCTTCAACGCCCCCTCTCCGCGCATCAGCGTCATCTGCCCGACCTTCACTCCAGGCACATCGGTAATGGCGTTCAGTGGGCCAGGTTCCAGTTGCCCGAGATTCACCCCGAGCGCACGCGCGCGTGTCCGACTCTGATCGGTGGCCACGGAAGAGCTGTCTGCGCTCCAAGCCGGTGAGGCGAACAGGCTGCCAAGCAGCAGCGCGGAGGCAGTCAGCGAAGCAGTAGTGGATCTGGAATGGGTCATAGCGAGGGAGATCCTCCGTGTATTACGGCGCGATGCGCGGCTGCGCTAGATGTCGTAGCTGCTTTCTTTGGTAGGCACTACCACGGACATGGTCGGGTGTTCCGATTGAATGGCCGCCCCGAGTGAGAGTGCCTGTTTTTCTTCCCCATGGACGACGAACACTTGCTGGGGCGCCGGCGTGATGGCACGCACATAGGCGAGCAGGTCGTTTCGGTCGGCATGGGCGGAGAGTCCGTTGAAGACCACGACCTGAGCCCGGCGCGGTGTAGGAATGCCGAAGAGGGGGACGACGTCCCACCCTTCGACCAGTCTGCGTCCAAGCGTATGTTCGGCCTGAAATCCCACAATCGCGATGATGTTCGCTTCGTCCTGAATCGCATGTTTCAGGTGATGCACGACGCGCCCCCCTTCACACATGCCCGAGGACGCGATGATCACGCAGGGACCTTTCAGCGTGTTCAGGCGTTTGCTTTCCTCCGGTGACGAGACGTACCTGATATAGCGGGCGGCAAACGGATCTCCCTCCGAGGTGAACGTGCGATAGGTCTCCTCGTCATAACACTCGGGGTGCTTCCGGAACACGTCGGTGACTTTTGAGGCCAGCGGTGAGTCGATATAAATCGGCAGCGGGTCGATCCGTCCCTCGGCCACCAGCTGCTTGATCCGCATCACGAGCTCCTGCGTCCGTCCGAGCGCAAACGCGGGCACGATGATCTTGCTGTTGTGTGCCTTGGCGTGTGCGACTAGCTGTTGGGCTTTCCTCGCGAGCGCCTCGCCCACTTCTTCGTGCACCCGATCGCCATAGGTGGATTCAATGATCAGCACATCACAGCTTGGTGGCGGCGCCGGGTCCCGGAGGATCGGCATCTGCGTGCGTCCCAAATCTCCGGAGAAAAGGACGGTGGTGCTGTTGCCGCGGGCTGAGTACTTCAGGCGAATGGCTGCGGAGCCGAGAATGTGTCCGACATCATGGAATGAGGCGGTGACGCGCGGGGTGACCTTGACCGTGTCGCCGTAGCGTGCGCCCACAAAGCGACGGATGATCGCGCGTGCATCGCTGGATTCGTAAAACGGTTGTAGGCAGCGTTTGCCGCGGCGCTTTTCTTTTCGATTCAGATAGGCGCAATCGTTCTCTTGCAGGCGGGCGGAGTCCTCGAGCATCACTGCGGCAAGATCGGCGGTCGCGCGGGTCATGTGGACATCGCCGCGAAACTGATGTTTGCCCAGTACCGGCAGTGCACCGGAGTGGTCGATATGGGCGTGAGAGAGCAGGACGGCATTAATCGCACGTGGATCGAATCCGAGAAATCGGTTTTGCCGATCCGCTTCCTGTCGCTGCCCTTGAAAGAGCCCGCAGTCGAGGAGGATTTTGCTGCCGGGCATTTCCAACAGGTGGCGACTGCCCGTCACCGATCGTGCGGCTCCGTGAAAAGAGAGTTTCATCGTGCGGAGGGGCCTCCATGGGTTCGGCTGATGAGATCCCAAGCCTGCTGAGCTGTTTCCGCAAAGTGGAATAACGACAAATCGTCCGGTGCGATCAAGCCTTCTTCGACCAACAGTGTCCAGTTGATGAGGCGTTCCCAATAGGCGCGGCCCATCAGGACGACGGTGATGTTGCGCGTCTTCCCGGTCTGCAGCAGTGTCAGTGTTTCGAAGAGTTCGTCGAGCGTGCCGAATCCCCCGGGAAAGACCACCAGCGCCCGGGCGCGAAGGAGGAAGTGCATTTTGCGCAGGGCAAAGTAGCGAAATTGAAAGCAGAGGTCCGGTGTGATGTAGGCGTTTGGCTGTTGTTCATGGGGCAACGTAATGTTCAGCCCAATCGATTTCGCGCCGGCATCCGCTGCGCCCCGATTGGCGGCTTCCATAATGCCGGGACCTCCACCGGTGACGATGACGTAGTCGCATTGCCCGTCGATTTGACAAGTCGAGGACACGAGGTGGCCGAATTCGCGCGCGATGTCGTAGTAGTGAGCGAGGGCCAGTCGCCGTTCCGCCACCGCGACGCGTTGCTGCCGTGCGCGATCCTGTGGAGCGGCCTGCAATGCCGCGGTGGCTTCCTCGAGGGCCTGTCGAGCCCGCGAAGGTTCGAGGAGGCGCGCACTGCCGAAGACGACGATGGTGGAGCGAATGCCCTGCTCGGTTTGAATCAGTTCGGGTTTGAGCAATTCCAGCCCGAGACGCAGCGGGCGTAGCTCATCACGTTGCAGAAAGTCGGTGTCTCGATCAGCCGGGATGTAGGAGGACGACGTGGTAGGGGTGTGTTGGCTCAGTGACTCGTCGGAAGACCCTGCACCCATGGGCGGCATTATAACGAGATGCCCGGCAGGCGGCAATTCACATATCTGGTGAGTCTGTGGGGGTCAAAACGGGTACGGCGTGAAGGGTGGCTCCGGGCGATGCCGCACGAAGGCCCGATGCGTGACGATCCAGTTGTTGTCGCAGACCAGCTCGAAGGCATCCGTGCCGAGGCCTGAGCGAGAGAAGATGAGGTCGGGATCCACCGGGGACCAGGGTTTGACCAGCCATCCGAAGTTCACTCGCGAATACTTGGCGTTCAGGAAGCGATAGGTCACGACGGTCCCTGAGTCGGAGTCGGTGATCGAGTCGGGGGCCCCCAAGGTCGAAACCACCTCGGCCAGCGTCGTGCGTCCCTCGGCAATAAATGCCACCGACTCCGATGTCAACGGAGTATTGATCGTTAGGCGGGCGACGTTACAGCCGCACAAGGTCAGCGCGACGCTGACCGAGGCAAGGAGATTCAGGAAGCTCTTCTTGCGGATCATGTGGTCAATCTCCGAAGGGCCAGAAACGGAATTCGAGGTTCTCCGTCCGCTTCGAAGCAATCACCTCTTCGACGATGCCGTCGCGATTGATGATGACAAACAGGTCGTCGCTCTTGACGGAGACCCGTGAAAAGTTGGCCACGATCAGGAGCAGGCTGCCGACCTTGGCGTCGTACCGGTAGTACTGGAAGAGGTCGCGCCCGTTCAGTTGGAGGAGGCGGTCGGGGGCGCCGAGTTGTGCCAGGATCTCCGTTCTGGTGGTGACTCCCTTCTTGATCGCGTTAACCGTATCGGTCTTGATCTCGTCACCGAGGGTGCCGCGGCTGAACGCGCACGCATTCAGCGTCAGCATCAACATGGCGAGGAGTAGGCCTGTTCGTCGCATGGTCAATTCTCCTTCCGCGAGCCGGTAAGGCCCGTCAGGGCTTGTTCCCGGTTGCATGGGGGGTGGGCAAGATGAAGTCGGATTCATAGATCTGATAGGTCGATGAAGACAGGCCCACTCGTTCATACACCTGTTTGGCGCCGGCGTTGTTTCCCTCCACATACAGCCGGACCCCGCACACCTCCGCCCGCGAGCGGGCGAGGTCGACGATCGTACGGTGCATGGAGCGATAGACGCCCTGCCGTCGCCATGGAGGCGTCACATACACGCTCTGAATCCACCAAAATTGGGCATTCCGCCAATCACTCCATTCGTAGGTAATGAGTAGTTGCCCGACAATCACTCTATCGGCTGAAGGCGCCTGACGCAACTCTGCGACGTAAAACTGTCCTCGTTCGGGCCGGTCAATCACGGCTTGCGTGCCTTGTCGCAGGCGTGCGACATCGAGCTGACGCTGTTCGGTTTCCCAGGCCATGGCGGCGCTGAACGTGGTGAGCCTGTCCAGGTCCGCCATCGTCGCCGGGCGGACCGTTAATTGCTCGGCCGGGATCATGATGGCTTGTGTGCCGGCGAGGTTAGCCAGCCTTGTAATGGACGATACAATCCTGCGGAGAATTCCAACTTCAGCGCCTCCTCCGGCAGGAGGTTGAGCGGGCGCAGTTGAGTTTTGGGGATCATGGCCAGATATCCGGTAAAGGGATGGATGGCGGTTGGGACAAACACCATCACGAGCTCGACCATCGGCGCAATTTGCAGCGCCGGCGGCGGTGAGCCCATCACGAAGCCGAGCGCCCAGAGTCCGTCCCGTGGAAAGGGAAACGCTACGACGGTACTTTGTCCGAAGCGCGCTCGATAGTTCAACAGATCGGTCATGCTTTTCAGCGTGAGATAGATGCTACGGATCAACGGAATGCGTTCGAGCCTCATCTCGGTCCAATGGACAAGTCGTTGCCCGATCACGTGTGTGGCTATAGCCCCGACGATGAGCACCATGCCGAAGAGCAGGAGGACGCCGAGGCCCGGCGCGTAGGGTTGGATTTGTCGTCCGATGAGGTCGAGTAGAAGCGAGTCTAAGGTTTCAAACAGTGCCGCGAGGATCAGAAATGTGGCCCAGGCTGGGACCAGCACGATCAGCCCCGTGAGAAAGATGCGTCCAAGCCGATGAGAAGAAGTCACGTTGATTCCCGGTGCGGATGAGCAGGTGGAGACTGGAATGATAACGATACCAGATGGAGAAGAGTTTTGGTATCTTCTTGATCTGCCGCGCCATATGGACTATCTTGCCCGTAACCTTCGAGTCGCCCGATCGGGTGAGATTGAGAGAGTGACCGTGAGTGACGCCCTGCGAAAAAAGATGAACCTCGCGAACGATCTTGTCGCCATTCTGTGCTGCCCCGATACGAAGCAGGCCGTGGCGATCGCCGACGAGGGACTGATTGAAAAGATCAATACGGCAATCGAGCGCGGTCAGCTGAAGAACCATGCGCAGAAGCCTGTCACCGAGAAACTTGACGGCGGGTTGATTCGCTCAGATAAGAAGATGCTCTATCCGGTTCGGGAAGACATCCCTGTGATGCTGATTGATGAAGGTATCCCCCTCGACCAGGTCGCCTAGATTCCTCCGGGCAGCAGTTCCCTCTTCTCCACACCACCATTGGGCTGTGCGCTGGCACGTCGCCACAGACCTACGCTCCGGCTACATCACCTGGCTCATAACTTTCGAGGAATGACGGGACCGTCTACGGACCGAGTAGTCCGCCTTCGGCCGTCGCGCTCTCAGTTTTTGAGCCGGTCGAAGTGCCGCATTGTGCACAGAGATATTCGTAGAGATTTCCCGTCGGCAGCACAAGGAGGAGGCGTTGCCGGGTGGGGGTAGCTTGTCGACAATGCCCGCAATAGAGCAGCGACGCATTAAAGGAATCGTATTGATCAGGTTGACGGGGGGGCTGGGTTGCAGGGGTGGCTCTCGGTTGCATGGCTCGAGGTGGCCAGCCAGGGGGTGACGGTCTGTTCGGACGGCGGTTCATGCTGCCTATTCTACTTATGGAGAGGGCGATGGTGCAACGTGCGAATGTCGGGCAGGAGTTGTCTTATGAGCGGCCAGTGGGCTGATCCTCGGGAGTGTCAGACTCGTCGGCATTTCTCCCGCGAAAGACCCACCACAGAGAGCGAATGACCTGTACCACGACATACAAGGCAAGTCCCGAGAGCAGGCCGTACAACCAGGCCTTGCTCCACGGCCACATCTCTGGGGCGTGCAACACGACGGCAAGGGCAATATGGCCTCCCAAGCCGAGACAAATGGCGAAGATGATCCATTCACGGGCCATAGTCGCCCTCGGAGGAGGCCATAACGAAGAATAAGCCTGGAGACAATCGACAGGCGGTTACACGGAGGTTTTTGCGGATTCGATCTCAGTCGCCGTGATCAGGCTGGACAAATAGTCCGCCACGAAGGTCAGGGCTTCTTCACGCCCGTCGGCCCTGCGCCCCTTTTCGCGACGCTGCACGGAAAGTTCATGATCCAGGTCGGACTTCACTTCCGTCAGCACGCGTTGGAGCGTGGTCGGGGTGATGTTGGCGTCCATGTCCTCGAGTTCCTGGCAACGGTCCAGAACCCAGTTGAGACCCTCGATCCGACCGGCATAGTGTTCCTGCTCAGCGGTATCGATCCGCGACATGGTGGTCGCAAATGTCTGGGCTTCATAGACCAGATTATAAAAACTCGTAACGGCGCGTTGTAACGTGGGATTCATAATGCTCCTTGGCTCAGTAATGAGGTTCTCGTGATTATACCTGAGATTAGGGGGGCGACAAGGTATTTTTTGTTGGGCGGCGACTTACGTAAACAGGAGGGAATGGAACTCGTTCATGAATCCGTAGTACAGCGGAGCAAAATCCTTCAAGCTGTCCGGACTGTTTTCCTTGAGTCGCTTAAAGAAAAATACCTGGGCACGGGGATCAAGCTGCTCGAGAAGGCGGCTGAGTTGGGCCATCGAATAACTGCCGGCCGGGACGCTGAGTACGTAGTGCACCAACCGCTCGACGAATTGTTGCTCCACATATTCGCTGACCAGGAGCCCTTCGGGAACCTTGCCTGAAGCGAGATATTCGTCAAATGGTATGGCTACTGCTGCAAAGGGAGCCGACTGCTGCGGGCGGGAGGTCACGCTACGGTTACCTCATTGATAGGATTGGCGAAAAGCGACATTACATTCACTGTACTCAAGCCTCTCAAGTCCGTCAAGTGGACAGAAGAAGCAGACACGTCTGAGTCGAAAGACCAAGCTGGCGGTAGCAGATGGGCACTCTGTGCGGAAAACGGTTTCGATTGAATCATGATTTCGTCCGATGAAGATCATCGACTGCGCCGCGAAGGATATTTGCGATGCCTGGCTTGACAGTCTTTACATCTGGCCGGTAGAATCCCGCTTCTTCTGACGGACGCGGGAATAGCTCAGTGGTAGAGCATCGCCTTGCCAAGGCGAGGGTCGCGGGTTCAAATCCCGTTTCCCGCTCCAATTTTCTCAAGCACTTCTACTCCACCCAGCTTCGAGTTTTTCTTTCCGGAGACGGTCCACGCCCATCAGGTTTCTTCTTCCCGTGGCACGTGCGCCAATTTTGTAATTGAACGTGTCAGCGCACGACCAAAGTGCACATACGATACTACCTCTGGCGGCACTCGGCAGCGTTGAAGCCATATAAGACATCTGTGCGGAGCACATACTTCAGTCCGCTCTGGACCACTGCGCCCTCGTGCCAGATCGCATGCTCGAATACCAGCGCCATGCCCGTCTTCGGTTGCACCGAGAGATAGGGCGAGGGAGGGTGCTGGAATGCATGGTCGGCGTCCGCAAAGAAGCGGGTTTCCCCACCGACCATCTCCTCATTCAGATAGATCATCATCGTGACTTCACTTTTGTCCCCGGTCGTCATCCGCAGATAGGACCCGTCTCGATGAGGCTGAAATGTCTGGCCAGGTTGATACCGATAGAACCGCCACCGTTCGTTGAAGCCGACAAGATGATGGCCATCAAACACGGCTGGCAGGAAGGGGTGAGCGCGCTGAAACAAGTCTGACGCGAGCGACTCATCATCGACGATCACCCGCTCGTTATTGCGAAAGTTTTCATTCACAACGCCGCCGACGGTTCCAGGTTCATAGGCCGCTGCTTCGCTCCGTCGAATCAGTGCCGCACACTCTTCCTCAGAGAGAAAATTGTGAATGACGAAGACCCGTTCGGCATCTAACGATTCCTTGACCACAACGACATCCTTCCGTTTGAGCCGGGTTTCTATTTGCTGACGGTTTAGTGCTCCTCACGCACCTCACAGTGAGGATGAGTCCAGCATTGCACTGATCTGATGCGCTTGCACGAACTCTCGCACTTATTGCCACGATCTCTCGTCAGGCTAGAGAGCGTGCGGATTGGAGTGCAGAGGTCCACCTCCCGCTATTCCAAGAGAGGCTGATCCGTAGAGAACTCACGAAAGACTGATGGGAGGAGGCGTCAGCGTGAATCGTGTGGGGCGGGTTTTGCCGACCGGCTGAGAGCGCGGAGCTGACGTACCTCGTTTTCCGCGGTCGTGATTTCTGTGGCACTCAGGGGCGCCTGGCCGAATCGAACTCGCGCATACAATTGTGTCACGGATTCGGCGATGGGCCAGGCCTCACTCCAGCGCTCACGAATGTTGTGCAGAAACTCCTGCGGCGTGGTGCTGGCTGGTTTCGCGATCCCCTGCTGGGCGCAGCAGTGGACCATGTCGGTGTAGAGCATGATGACTGTCTGTTGCTGGGCCGAGAAACTGCTTGGCTGTGTGGGTCTGCTCCGGTACCGTCTCAGGAGCGTGATGCCCACATAGGTCGCGCCGATCACCAGGAAGAGCATGACGGCGTAGTGGGGAATGCCGGCTGGGGTCAGGGTCGTTACGAGACGACCAATGACGGCCATCGCCTGCGCCGACAGAGCGCTCATGGTTTCGGACAGTCCTGCCCGTACGGCCTCTCCGCTCTCCCGAATGCCTTGCACGACCGTGAACTGATCGTGCGCGCTGTAATGGACGAACAGCCGATCCCATTTGAGCCGCATGGAATCCATCGCGCTGGCCGCTGAGTGCCACCAGGTGGGGCCCGCTGCGCCCGGCGCGGGCGGGGTCGGATCCATGGTGATCCATCCTGACTGGGGAAAATACACTTCCACCCACGCATGGGCGTCCCGCTGTCGCACCGTATAGTAGCCGCCAAACTCATTCCACTCCGTAGCCAGGAAGCCTGTCACCAGTCGTGCCGGAATGCCGACGGTGCGGAGCAGGACCACCATGGCCGTGGCGTAGTGCTCGCAGTAACCGGTTTTTCGAGTCAGCAGAAAGTCCTCAAGCGGATGGGCGGATTGCAGCGAGGGAACATCCAGGCTGTATCGATAGTTAACCAATAAATGGGTGTGAACCAGAGCGACCGCCTGCGTCACGCTGGTGGCAGGCTGCGTGATCTGTTTCGCGAGGTCGACGATCTGTGGATTGACGGCCGGCGTTTGCAGGTAGTGCTGGAGAATAAAGTCCGGATACAGCAGCGCGCTGGCTGTTTTCTCTGTCGCATTCAGAGTCGGGGATGAAGAGTACGCCGTATAGTGAATACGGGTATGAAGGGGGTACGGCAGGTGAAACGATCCGGTGAAGTCGGATTGCACGGAGAGAAAATCGCCTTTGACCGTTGTTAACAGCGGGGCACCGAAGAGCACGGCTGTGTCGAGTGGCTCGAGGAGAATGTCCTGTCGGAGCTGCCGGGCTGTTGGGGGCGGTTTTGTCCCCGGCGTGCGGAGCGAGAAGGTGCCTTCAGGAAGTTCCGTGAGCATTCGTCGTTGCGGCAGATTGTTGCTCCAGGACTTTCCGTCGTATCGGTTGTAGGCCACGCCACGCAGATAGAGCGGCTCCTGTTTGAACTCATGCCCGACGCGGTCGGGCAGCTCCACTCGCATGACGATACTCGGGTCCTGCTTGACCGGACCGATGACTCCCAGATCGACCTGCTCGGAGAATCCGGTGGTCCGTAGGCTGTCTCCCTGGTCGTGCTGAAAGAGCCCTACCCCGACTCGTGGAATTGAGAAGAAGAACAGCAGGGTGAAGCCGAACGCCCCGACTGCCATGATGTTCGTGGTCCAGAAAAAGCGGAACGTCAGTCTTGGGAATGGCGGGATGGGCGACGAGGCGGGGATAGCGTGATCCGGATGACCCGCCTCCTCTTCCTGTTCTTGCACCAGATGATAGAGCAGGAGTGTCCAGACTCCGATGACCAGGTAGATGAAGAAAAACGGGGCATACCAGATCTGGGTCGTCAACGCGGCTGATGCCAGGAGCGCGATCAGACTGATGGCATACAGATGCAGAAAGTCGCGTCGCAGGTCGAGGTTGGAGAGTTTGTTCACCAGTAGCAGCACGAGGAAGTGAATCCCGGCTGGCAGGACTTCCTGGGAAATGAGCAGGAGATCGACCCAGAATCCGGCGAAGGCCAGGACGAGAAAGATATTCCAGGTCAGCGCGGACAGCCGAAAATGGCGCATGGTATCGGAGATCACGCCGGGATGCCGAACCCGCAGCAGAGCCATGGCAAATGCTCCGCCGGCCAGGACAAGGAGCCAGGGCGGTAGGGTGACCGCGAGCGTCAGGCTTGCAAAGCCGGCTGCGGCGAGAAGGATTGAGCTAAGCCGGAAGGCCTGATCCAGCAGCATCGAAGAGATCCTTATGCGTCTGTGGCGTCAACAGGAGATCTATGGTCGGGAGAGCCTTGGCGCAGGCTGCGTCCGTCCAGGGGGACAGCCAGATGATCGGGCCTTCCGCGGAATCGGCCAGCCCAAGGGCCATGGCCTGGTGCACGGATGCGCTGGCTGTCACGGAACGCCGTTCGCAGAGCGCCAGTGCGTGGAAAAGGTCGCGCAATTGGTCTTCCCCATCCGCCAGGAGATTCTGCTGATCTCCGAGAAGGAGGCGGAGACGCACGCCGCGCTTCACGTAATAGTCAATCAGCGACGCGGCGATGGATAGAGTGCGTTCGAAGGTGTGCTCTTGCTCGTCCGGGCAGACCGTGAGCACTGCCAGCGTGATCATGTGCTGGTCTTCGGCTTCCGTCTCCTTGACGATGAGTCTGGCGGTTCTGGCGGTGCTCAGCCAGTGAATGGCGCGGGAATCGTCGCCTGGACGAAACTCCCGAAGGTTGTAAAGGGATGTGCCGGGCCCACGTCGCGCCAGTGCCTGTTCGTGGCCGACCGAGTGCAACTCCTGAAGGCGCAGTGGCGGCAGCGGGATGATGGTGGGACACACAAGCAGAGTGGCCTCGCAGGGATAGAAGGCTTTTTTCTGGAACAGTCCGAACGGGAACGGCGTGATGACGCGGATGCCGTCGAGGTGGTATCGCCCGCGCCGGTGGGCGAGCAGCGAGTATGAGCGGAGAGTTGACGCCCCTGGTGCAAGGTGGGTGATGTGGATGCCGCGATCGCGATCCTGCCCGGCCACGACGTCGAGGATCCGCAAAGACACGCTCGGAACATGGGCTTTCCGATTGGCAATCCACAGGGTCGCGACGGCCGGTTGATTCACGAACAGCGAGTCGGGCAGATGGCGATGGAAGTCCAAGCGGCGGACGCATTGTTCCGACAAGAGCCCCG
>WBZQ01000315.1_pt1 | contig 41551 bp, 36 predicted proteins | sample 5204251 | NCBI WGS metagenome assembly WBZQ01 (sample SAMN12412402, study PRJNA552823) | activated sludge metagenome | isolation source: activated sludge from nitrification reactor of wastewater treatment plant... | place: USA: Virginia | collected 2017-09 | reverse complement strand
CGGCCGCCATTTTTGATAACTTTCCCATCATGCCCACGATGATGACGCGTGAGATGTCTCGCCTCGCGCAATGCTTCACACCCACGCCGATAAAATCGCCGACCTGGATGAATGATTGCTCCGGCAAGTGCGCATGCAGCGCCATCGCGTACTGCTCCGATTTGCCGCCGGTGGTCAACACCAGTTCGCGTAATCCATTGGCCTCCGCCACCTCGATCTCTTGTATGACGCTCGCCTTGAAGGCCGCCGTCGAATAGGGTCTCACGATCCCCGTCGTACCCAGAATCGAAATCCCTCCGATCAAGCCGAGACGCGCATTGGTGGTTTTCTTGGCCATCTCCTCGCCGCCCGGAACCGTGATCGTCACAACGGCGCCGCGATAGGGCGAGGCCGTTAATTCTTCCAGCACCATCTCCGTCATATTCCGTCGCGGCACAGGATTGATGGCAGGACCTCCGACCTCCAGCCCCAAGCCGGCTTTCGTGACCGTGGCCACACCGGAGCCGCCCCTGATCTCGATACCGGGCTCCATTCGCAGTTCGACTTCGGCGATCAATTCGGCACCGTTCGTACAGTCTGGATCATCACCGGCGTCCTTGATGATGCTGCAGATCGCGCGCAGCCCTGCCAACTCGCACCGCGCGAGTGCGAATCTGGCCCTGGTTCGATTCGGAAGTGTCGTCTCGATGTCGGACAGCAACGCACCGGTGACGAGCACGCGTGTCGCCGCCTTGGCCGCGGCTGCCGCACAGGCACCGGTCGTATATCCGGTGCGCAGACCCTTTCGGTTTTCTGGTGGCCCGTTTGCAGCCATCGGTCATGGGCCCGCCTGTTCCACCAAACGAGCAAAGCGCGTCCGCACATCCATTGCCCGTTCACTGTTGTAGCGGTCTCCCTGCGCAGGATTGGTCCCTCGGAACGAAATGCGGCAGACCAGGTCTCCGTCGGCGCTCCGCACCTCCAAGGCAGCGTTGGCATCGGGCGGATGGCTGTATCGAATCATGACAACAGCTTCTGCCTTGAGATGCACATGCGAGCCGCTGTCTTCTCCGAGCGTCAACCATTCCCGCCCCTGCTGTACCTTCAATGGACCTTTCATCTCCACGATCGCCGCAGGCGTGCGCACAATCAGGCTGATCTCCGTGAAACCCACAGCCTCTTCCAGTGTTGCGATGATCCCGGCTTGCTGAGTCATGCGGATTTCTTCGGCATATTGAAAAAGGATTCGATGTTGTCCTTTGTCGCAGGCACACCGGCACTCACCAGCTCATCGAGCAAGACCGAGTTCACCGCGCCATCACCGGAGAGGAACGCCCGAGTGAGGCCGCCATGCGAGAGCACCTGGCCAAGAATCGCTTGAGCATGAGAAATACGTTCAGGTCGATCGATCTCTGGAATGGCTTCAATCTTGACCTCCCGACAGTCTTTGGGAACCAGCCCCCGCACAAAATCATCAGGGAGGAAATAATCGGAGGAGGTTCGCAAACATATGAACGAGGTCTCCGCGAGCAGCGGTGTGAACTCTGTGGACCGGATCAGCCCTAGTGCGGCCGTGATCCCGGTGTCCGTCGCAAGAATCAGAGTGGCACCGGGGACGCGTTCCCGCAGAAACAGCTTGCCCCATGGCCCGCTGAACGTAATCTTGGCTCCTGCGTCGAGTCCATGGATAAAACCCGAGCCCGGTCCGTTCGGAATGCGTTGCACGGCGAGTTGAAAGCGCGTTTGCTCGGCATCGCTGGTAATCAGGGAATAGGCCCGTTTCACGGCCTTGCCGTTCGGCGACACGAGCCCACTGTCGATGATGATGTACTGGCCTCCGACGAATCCCAGCGGCTCCGTCGCCACCAAATCGAGCAGACGCGTATCGGGGCCGATGGTCTGGGCGTTCACCACATGAGCCTGCTTCGCCACAGCCATCCGCTACTCCGCCGGATACATCTCGTGGACGAAATCATGCATTTCATCGAGGTCACGGTAGAGATGCCTGAGCCCCTCAATCTGATGCGCAAGATCGAGGTCCACCTTCTTGGTCAGGACGACGAGCGTGCGCAGATAGGGCAGCTTGGGATCGTCGGCACGTGTCGCCGACACCCGCGCTTCAAGTCCCGCCACCGCTCCCTCATAAAACTGTTTCAACGTGGCCAGATCCTTGGCTCCACACATCGAACGGATCGGTCCCGGCTGATCGGCGCCCGATCCAAGCTCGGCAAGCTCATGCTGCCGCTCGGCTTCATCCTTCACTCCCAGGACTTCCATCAAACCGAGCCGAAGCGCTGCAATCTCATGACAGGCCATGGCAATTCCCTCCGCTACTGCATAATGTTATCGACTAGACGGCCCACGAGGCGGTCTCGCAGCAGATGCTCATCCACCAGTTCCCTCGCATCCGTCTCTTGCACACCTCGGTACCAAATGCCGTCGGGATAGACGGCCACTGTCGGCCCCTCTCCGCAACGTCCCATGCAGAGCGTGCGGGTCACTTTGATATCCAATTCACGCCCGGCATCTTTGAGCAGCCGGCGCAAGGTGGCGATCAATGTGACGCTGCCGCGATCGGCACAGTCTGCATTCACACAGACCAGCACATGCTTCGCGAGCGGGCGATGGGCATGCACATGCGGCATCGTCTGCGCATGGGTGAACGAATGCCGCAGACTCCACAGCAGCGCCTTGATGCCACCGACCTTCTCGGTCACGGCAGAGACCGGCACACGGTACTGACAGGTGTCGCAAGGCAGGGGACGGCTGCCTTCGATCGTTTCCTGCACTCGCTCGTCCATGACCCGGAAAAGGCGGTCATCGGTGCCCAGGTATGGCGCGAGTTCAGTCTTGATCCAGGGATACCGCGTTCGAAAGCCCGACACCTGTTCGCGGATCTTGCTGATCAACCGTCCCCCGAAGAGGAAATACGGGACGACCACGATGCGATCCGGACGCGCACGCGCGACGAGTTCCGCCGTTTCCTCAAAGAGGGGCTTCGCGATGCCGACGAAGCTCGGCAAGACCCATCCGAGGCCGCGTCCTTCCGCGAACAGGCGAACGACTTTACAGAAATCGGCGTTGGCATCTGGATCACTCGATCCGCGGCCGACCACGATGACGGCGGTCTTCGAGGCGTCCCGTGCTCCTTCCACCTGCGCCCTCGCACGCTCGAACGCCAAATCCACAAGCTGGGGGTGGACGCCCAATGCCCGTGCCACCGTAAAACAGGTATCAGGAAATTCGTTTCGTGCCTGAGCGAGCGCCAGCGGAATATCGTTCTTGACGTGGCCGGCTGCGAAGAGGAACAACGGGAGCACCACAACGGTATCCACCTGTTGAGCCAACTCTCGCAGCGCCACGGCCAAGGCGGGCTGGGCAAGCTCGACATACCCGTGGGTAACGGTCAGGGCGGGGCGCGCCGATCGATAGGTCGCGACCAGGGCTTCAAACTCCAGATTGGCCTGTGAGTCCCGGCTGCCATGTCCGACGATAAGCAATCCGGTGCTCATGTCGCACAGCCTACTGTGAAAGATTGCCTTCGAGCGTGAACCCCTGGATCAGTCGCACGCTGATCCAACCAAAACGAGGTCATAAAAAAACCTCCGGTTCCACAGCGGGAACAAGAGGTCACATGCCGAGAAGGCAGGCGCAATCTCCGTTACCGCGCGGAGAAACAAAGCCCTGTCACCTCGGGTAGGTCTCCTGGCTCGTGAGTTCAGAAGGAAGGACCTTCATTGTACCCCTCAGCCTTCCTCTACCCATCGGGCGAGTGGCTCTCATCGAGGAAGTACTTCTCACTTACAGTGGCGGGACCGCGCCGGTATTACACCGGACTTCCCTGTTATGCCCTTGCGGGCACCCGAGTGACTATTCACATTTCGAATGACGGTGTGTACACCCGGCATGAAGGTGTTGTCAAGATTGAGCACAGGGCGTCCTCACCATTGCGCCGCAATATCCTGACGCTCCAACCTCACAATCACTAGGGGCATACCATGAACCATCATCTCCATCTTCGAATGAACTCACGAAGCTGCTCAAGCTTGCCCGTCGGCTGAGGCAGCCCGGACAAACAGTCCTGACAGAGGCAGGCGATGGTGGCTGCCTCACCCGGCGCCCGCTCCACTATGTCGGGAGCAACAGGCGAGGTGAAACACCAGCAGGTCCCGGCACCATTGACCAGGCCGCACTCATTACGTTGCCTACAGAGCGGACAGCGGGAAGGATCCAGATTTGAGTCTGTCATCCTGTGTTACCGGCGGGCTGCTGGCGAACCAAGACCGTCGCAGCCATCAGATAGTCTCGAAAAGCGGCGCTCTGTCCTCTCACCACATGACTCTCAGCTTGAGGACTGTCCATCGGACGACCGTTACGTACGCCGCATCGGAATCGTATAATAGGGATCGAAGCGGCCGAAACCGCGATCGAGTTCCAGCGATTCGTCATAGCCGTCACCGGCCGGAACCAACACTTTTCTCGCCGCCGTCGCGGAGATGCCATGTGGAACACGATCGGCGAAACGAAGTCGAGCGCCGTCCACCTCGAGGTGAAAATCCACGATGGAGCCGACATCCGTATAGGCTCGCGACAAGAACCCGCCCTGGTCTGGATCAGCTCCTACCAAAACCAGGGCCTGGTGCCGATCATGATTTCCGTCGAACTGTTGATAGGTCGCCGCCATTCGTAGCGCAATGAACCTCCCGCCGGTTTCCCACGATCCGACCACTTGCTTGTGGATCGTTCGCCGTTCCTCGGGCAACTCGACCGTCCCTTCAAAACGCCCGATCAAAAACTTCAGCGACAGCAATGCCGGCGAGGGCTTTTCGGCCGCACGGTTAGGATCATAGCGGAAGGGCTCAACGGATTCCGACTCGATCTGCAGCGTGCCTGCCCCGCTCGCGCGCGTGGCAAATTCCAGTAAGGTCTGCCAGTGAGAGGGCTGGCTGAACTGCGTAAACATTTCACACTGTCTTCCGACGCGCAATGTCGCGACTGGCGCTTCCTTGCACGGTCCCTGGCAGGCCGTAGAGGTGATCCGGCAGCCGATACGTTCAGCCCCCTGTTGCAGAGTTGCGGCGCTGCCGTCGAACTGCCTTCGCCGGTGACAAGGCTTCCCGTCACAGAGAAAGAGGTGAGACTCTCCTTCGTTGAACGACCCTCTCGCTCGATCCAATGAGGCCTCGAATTCAGCCGTTGTGCCCACCAGCTTCTTGGATTCTGCATAGCGGCGCAGATCCCCGACCGCCCCGTTCGAACATTCCCCTCCACTGCCCACCATCAACGCGAGAGTCAGGTCATCGAGCGTCGTGCCGGCGTGGCGAGGCGTCCCCTGTTCTGACATGGTCATTCTCCTTGTTGCTCAGTCGAGGACATGATTATTCGCCCCCGTCTTGACAGCATCATCGGCGGTCGGTGCGAGCACATGAATCATCAGACCGTTTGTGAACGGATCAGGCCGAACATGCGCGGTGACGCCGAAGACGGCGGCAAGCCGATCGGGTGTCAGCACATCGACGGGAAAACCGTCTGAAACAATTCGACCATGCTCCAGCAGGATCAATCGGTCGCAAAACCTGCTGGCCAGGGCTAGATCGTGAATCGCCGTCACCGCCGTCAGTCGATTCTTCGTCACCAACTGACGGATCAGCTGCAACACATGCAGTTGGTGCGAGAGATCCAGGCTTGCCGTGGGTTCGTCCAACAACAGTAGGCGAGGCTGTTGCGCCAGCGCGCGGGCGATTGCGACACGCTGCCGTTCCCCGCCCGATAGTTCCGTCACGGAACGGTCGGCGAAGGAAGTCACCTTGGCATGCCGCATCGCAACCGTGGCGATCGCCCGGTCGTTCGCTGTTTCGCCCGCGAATCGTTGCCGGTGCGAGTAGCGCCCCATCAAGACCATGTCTCGGGCGGAAAACCTGAAATCGCCTGCCGGTGCAGACTGTGGGACGAATGCAATGTGCTGCGCAATCTGACGTTGTCTGAAAGACGAAAGCGGAGTCTGATCCAGATACACCTGACCCGCGCTCGGCGCCAAGAGTCCGCCCATGATCGACAGTAATGTCGTCTTGCCTGCCCCATTCGGCCCCACGACACCGACGAGTTCACCGGCCTGCACCGCCAGATTGACGGCGTCCAAGAGGATCCGGCCATTACTCCGCCGACAGACACCGTCCATTCTCAGCAATTCAGACATGCTACAGGACCTCTGTTCGGATGCGATGCCGCTGCAACAGATAGAGAAAAAACGGCGCGCCGAGGAGCGCCGTGACGACGCCCAATCGAAGGTCCTGCGAGGGCACCAATGCTCTCGCCACTAAATCGGCCCAAATCAAAAAACTGGCTCCGCCCAGAAAGCTGGCAGGCAACAGGGCCCGGTGATCGGGCCCCACGAGGAGTCTCACCATGTGCGGCACGATCAGACCGACGAATCCTACGATGCCGCTCACGGATACCGCTGCGCCGGTGATCAATGCCGTCAGCATCAACACATGCCGTTTGGTGTGTTGCATGTCGACACCGAGGCTCGTCGCCCCTCTTTCTCCCGCCGCCGCCACAATGTTCAACTCATTGGAAAACAACAGCAGGAAGAGGCCACCCACCAGGATGGGCCCGGCTGCTAACGCCACATGAGACCATCCGCGACCATCCAACCCGCCCAACAACCAAAAGAGCACCTCGCGAAAGGCGAAAATATCGCGGGCTAATGTCAGCAATAAGGACATGACCGCCGTGACGAATGCGGTGACGGCAAGACCGGCCAAGAGCAACGTCGCCAACGGAGTACGGCCGCCCTGCGTCGAAAGGAGATAAATCGTCCATGTCACCCCCGCAGCCCCGACAAACGCCAACAGGGGTAATGACCACAAGGCAGTGGCGGCGAACCCGCTCATGACCGCAATGACTGCCCCTAACGCCCCTCCGCTGCTCACGCCGATAATTCCCGGATCGGCCATCGGATTCCGAAAGAGGCCTTGCAAGACGGCGCCGGCCAGTGCCAGCGCACCGCCGACCAGGGCAGCCAAAATGATGCGGGGCAGACGCAGGTACCACACAATCGCTTCATAGGCGGTCTGATGGGAGCCATACTCAGATGAGAACAGCCCCGCATTGCCGAACAACATGGCCGCCACTGCCGGAAGCGGAATTGAGACAGACCCAAGAGCGGTTGCAATGACGACACTCACGACCAATAAAATAATGAGCGCCCCATAGAGAATCGACGCACGTGTCATGGCGAGGTCTCCGGAAATACGTCCGGATGTAAATGACGCGCGATCGTTTCCACGGTCTGGGCAATATGATGCGAACTGGTCACCAAGAGGCGCGCTGGGATGCTGTAGACACGCTGATTGCGTAACGCCTTCACATCTCGAAAGGCCGGGTCTCCCAGCAGCGCTTGGCGAAAGCCTGATTCCCAGGTGCGCGAGTATCGAAGCAAGATGACGTCAGGATCGGCCATGATCACGCGCTCTTGTGGTACTTTCCCTCCCCCCACAATGCCCATTTCCGCCGCGACATTCACTCCGCCGGCGGCGCGAATCGCATCATCGATTGTGGTCTTTCCTCCACTGACCCAGCCCGATTCGGAATACAGCAAGACGCGAGGACGCGGCAGACCAGCCACGCGTCGCGAGACATTCTCGATCCTGGCATTCATCTCGGCAATGAGGTGCGCTGCTCGTTCAGGAACACCGGCGCTGGTGCCCATTTTTCCGATAAGCGAGCGAATCCACTCGATCGACTCGAACCCTTGTATTTGAACCAGCGGAATGCCCAACGATTCGATCTGTCGGGCCACGTTCGCCTGATGGCTGCCAATGAAAACCAGGTCGGGATTCAACAGGAGAATGCCTTCACTGTCCGCATTGACACGTGCGGGAATGACCTTGGCTTCTTCGACGATATTCGAACTCTCGCTGTCGGCCACTACACTGAGCCCGATGAGTCGTTCCGGAACCAACGCCAGAAGAATTTCATCGCTCATCACGTTGACGGAAAGAATGCGACTGGGGACCGATCCTTCCTTCACGTGACCGGGAGGAATCTGGGCGGACGACACCAGTCTGATAGTGACTGCCACAATCACCACTCCGAGACAGGCCGCAAGCCAGAGGGAACGAGCGGGCAAGGGCAAGCCTCTCGGCGAGGTTCTGACAGAAGGTCGTAGCAATTCGAGCTCAGCAGCCATCACTTTTTCTAGTGGGCAGGGGCTTCGATATCCGCTACGGATGTCTCTGGGCTCCATTCTTTCGCACCAGGAAGATATTTCTGCCGCATCCCATTCCAGAGCTGCAGTTTGATCCAATCCGGTTTCTGTGGTTTGAACCGCTCATTAAGAAAGGGACTGGGAAAAAATATGGTCAACATTTGCTCATCCGCCCCATTCCACATTCGAAATCCCCAGCTGCCTCCTCCGCAGGTTTTGCTCGTGCTGCGAAAAAAAACGGCTTTGGAAACTCGGCGCATCTGGGCCAGTGCCTTCGGCGTCGGGCTAGCCTTCGTGCCTCGATGCTCCCCGATGCACAGATGGAAGTGCCAGTCGCCAAAATCCACCGTGAGGTACCCATCCAGCATGGTGATTTTCTTGGCCGGCGCCGGCACACGTACTTCAAACACGGCACCCTGAATACAGGGACCGAACACGATCTGCGACCAGTGGGTCTCGAACAGATCCCTCATCAATGCCAGAAGCGCAAGCTCCGTGGGCTCCATGAACTCATACTCGTAACGCATGCCATCGGTCTCAACGATCTGCTCCGTTTTATAGGCGGCGGCTATCATGCTGGATGTCTCCTTTCGTTCGTTCATTACTGCAGTCCGAAGATGATCGGAACTTTCACAGTTACCTGCGATGATCCAAGCGGTCGGGAGAGGGCCAGCGGTGACGCATGTCCCACGATGGCTTTGGCATCCGCATCCAAGCGTCCATTCCCGGAGCTTTCGACCACTCGGATATTCACAATGTGCCCATCGGCCTTGATCGATGCCGCAACCACCACCCGCCCTTCCCACTCGTTGTCGCGTGCCTCCGTGGAGTACCGTTTGATCTCTTCGATTCGCTCGCGGATGGCACCGGCCAACCACCCGTAATCCGGCCGTGTGGATTCAGCCGAGGACGACGAACTGACCGGCGCACTACCTCGGGCCACCGCAGGCCCGGCAGCAGCCCCCTGTGGACTCTCCGAACTGACCGCAACCGAAGACCCTGACAAAGATTCGGCGATCGGTTGTTCCGTATCTGTTCGATCAGTTCGAAGACTCGCTGTAGATCTCTCACCGTCGATTGGCACATCGGAAGGGGGGGCGTTCATAGAAACTCGCCCCACTTCATCTGGGCGTGCCGTTGGTTGCTCAAGAGCAGGCGTCGCCGCATTGGTATGCAGACCGACCAGCGTCTGCGTTTCGACGGTTCGTTCCTCTCGCACGCCAGATGCCACGATTGGCTCGGTCGAAGTTACTGCCGATACCGGTGACAGCTCTCTGTCGATCGGACTGTCTTTCTGGAAGACAACTTCCGATTGACGCTCCTCGTGGTTCTCACGCTCCAACGGTACCGGCTGTTCAACCCTCTGCAACTCAACCGCCTGCACACCATCATGCCTGTGACGAACCACCTCCGGCCGGCTGCGCGTGACCTGCGCCACAGCCGTTTCTACGATCCTGGTTGTAGAAACCGACCTGGCATCGATCTGTGGCATAACCCGCATGGCTACTCTCTGTGGGAGAATTTCTTCATGCCTCGGCGGCGCAGCCGGCTTCAAGGACGGTCGTTGTTCGGGCATCGTCGTGGCACCAGACGCTGAATCCGATAGCAATGCGCTCGTCACAAGTTGCACATTCCAGCGAAAAGATTCCGGCGGCTCTCTCATTTCATGAACGGGATAGGCCATGATCGCTGCAGCAAGGAGGATCGCATGGCCCGCGGCTGACAGGATCCAACCGTGGACCCGCGCAAGACCATCCTCCTGCCTGACACTGCGTCGGAAATTGAAGTTCATGCTATTATCCCAACCGCTAGAACGATGCTTCCAATCCGGCCAGCGCGAAGATGCCGGGGTTCGGAAACCCATAGGCCTCCTGATAGTGCGTATCGGTCACATTCTCGACCCGTAGCTTGGCCCGCCAATCCATCCCTTCAAACCGGCCGAGCGAATACCAGCCCGATACATCCGCCCGCCAGTAGGACGGATTTTTGACTCGTGGAGATCCCGCTTGTGCAAAGTTTCGATCCACGCGATCGCCGATGCCAAGCACCATGAGGTTCAACCTCCATGTCCTGGTTTGGTAGTTCGCTTGCACGTTGCCGCTATGCTCCGGACGGCGAAGCAACCGGCCACCGGTGACGAACAGCCCACCGAAATTTTGGCCCGGACCGATGTCCGTCACCTCCGTCTTGAGATATGTATGCGTCAGTGAAAACGTCAGCGCCGGAGTCGCTCGCCATCTCACCTGAGATTCGAGCCCTTCCGTATCCGCGCCTTGAATATTTTGATTCACGCCGGTATTGAGCACGATGAGATTCGTGAACTCATTATGAAACCAGGTCACGGATGCCGTCAGGTCTTTACCGACGATCTCTTGATCGAGACCGACTTCCCAGCTCGTCGCTTTTTCCGGCTTCAAATTGAAGTTGCCGGGGATACCGAAATTCGGGAATCCGATCAGCTCGTTGAATGACGGTGCTCGAATGCCACGGCCCACACTGCCCCGAAGCTTGGTTCCCGTTTCCTTGTGGATATAGGCACCGGACACTTTCGGATTGACGAATTCTCCGAAGAACTCGTTTTCTTCCACGCGAATCCCGGGCGTGATGAATAACCGGTCCGCATAGACCCCCTGCAGTTGTGCGTAATACCCCATATTCCGACGCGAGAGGTTGGTGGAAGTACTCGTAAAGGCCACGTTCGACTGCGACAGGCGCTCCTCTTGATATTCGACGCCGAACGTCGCGGCCGTGCCGCGCCACATTCCATTGTTCACGCGGAAATTCGTGTGGTAATCCAACATGTCTCGCCGCTGCGTGCCGTCTGTTTGTGACGACCCGAAATCCGTTGGAATAGGATCCCGGAAATCGAAAAATTTGAATCGCGACTCCATATGCGACCACTGGAGCGCATGGTCCCACCATGACGTGGCTTGATAGGTCGCCGAGTTCCCGAACGAGATGAGCGTCCGCTCCTGGCCTTGATTCGGATCGACGGGAGGATAGCCGACCCCCGACACGAAATCGGTGGGAAAGTGAAATTGGCTGTCCGTATACCGAAAGGTACTCCGGAATTGCAGTTTGTCCGACGCCCGCAGACCAAAGTTCCCGCTGAACACATTGTTCAGGAATCGATTGTTCAGACCGAACATCCCGGCATGATCGAATCGCGTCCATTCCGCGGAATAATCGACACGGTCAGAGGCGCCGCTGACACCGACACGCTCTTGATGCGTTGCCATGTTGGAGCCGATTCCACGTCCCAGACCGCCCATGACCTCACCGACGAGTTTTGTCGGACCGCTGCCTTTTCGGGTGATGATATTGATCACGCCGCCAATGGCGTCGGAGCCGTATAATGCGCTTTGCGGTCCCTTGACGATCTCGATTCGCTCCACGTTGTCCGTCGTCAGATTCGCAAATTCGAAGCCGCCGCCGGCGTCGTTCACTTTGACGCCATCGATCAACACCATCGTGTAGTTGGACTGACCGCCCCGCGTGAACAATGAGGTGGTCCCTCCACGCGAACCCGTTTGCACGATTGTGAGTCCCGGGACATCCCGCAGGACTTCCCGCAAATATGGAAACTGCCGCTGTTCCAGTTGATCGCGCGTGATCACATGGACTGATCCCGTCACCTGACTGAAGGGCTTCTCCATCCTGGTCTCTGATACGACGATAGGCTCGACCGGCACCTCCGCGAGTTCTTTCTCGTCCGAGGTGGAAACTGTTGACTGAACCTCTTCCTCCTGTGCCCCGTAACTCTCGGGAGCACACATGATCGCCATGAACATCCCTAGGATGATGGCCTTCCGATAGACATACCTCGACGCACGCTTGCCCATTCCAACCTCCCTTTAGCTCGAAGGGGTGATGAGACATCGTCCGTCAGTCGGGTCTCCTGACTCGCGGATCACCGAACGTCCGCGCCTTCCCATGTGCCGAAGCACACAGTGGCATCTGTGCAGACGTTCTCCCCGCTTACAGTGGCGGCACCGTGATGGATTTGCACCATCTTCCCCGGCGCTGACGGAAATAGTCCGATTACCTGTTAATGATGAGGGTCCCTTTCATCGCGATGGGACACACCTGACCCGAGATGTGTCCCCTGTTGGCCATCACCGAGTCGAGAGACTTCGGCGCATCAACGAAACCAGCATTTCGAATTCGACGTTTGCATGCGCGCCGCGCCGCCTGATCCGACGATGGACAATCCGGCGCTCCTACCGCGCATGCGGTTCCGAACAATGATGTCGGGGCGTGGAGGCTGTGATCAGGCACAGGCTGATCCAGCAGGAACGAAGGCATAAAAAAACCTCTCGTCCCGCAACGGGAACAAGAGGTCACATGCCAAGGAGGCAGGCGCCATCTCCGTTACCGCGCGGAGTGACAAAACCCTGTCTGCTCGGGTAGGTCTCCTGGCTCATGAGTTCAGAAGGTCGGACCTTCAACGCGCCCCCTCAACCTTCCTCAACGTATCGGTTGAGCGGCTACAATCCGAGGGATCGCTTCTCACTTACAGTGGCGGGACCGCGCCGGTGTTGCACCGGACTTCCCTGTTATGCCCTCACGGGCACCCGAGTGACGATTCAATTATCAAGCGCGGTATCTATCGCAGACTGACTAGCTGTGTCAAATTGAAAATATATGGGATGCCCTGCCGTAGATACCGACTCGCGCCACGTTATTGTACGTAGCGTGAGAGGGCGAGAGAACCAACTCCGGGTTCAATAAAAATGGCTGAGTGCCAGTCTGGCAAAGGCCCGACGATGATCACAACATGTGGCTGATCACGCCCGATCAGTTCTCCTACTCTCACATGTGCGGCGCGTTATTCTCGATTGCGCTCATCGAAACACATTGGTTTTTGCGAGGTCGATGACTTCGTCGCCGCGTCCGTTCAGCGCCGCCTTGATCATGTAGAGACTGAACCCGATCATCTGGTTCAATTCGATGGACGGTGGCATGGCGAGTTCTTGACGGTTGACCAATACTTCAACGCGGGCCGACCAAGGATAGTCCAATCTAACATTCAACCTGGACCGACTTTGCCCGGGCAGGTCAGAAGCCTTCTCGTGCCTAATGGCTGTGCATATGCCCATCGGAGGACTTACCAGGGATCGTGGCTCCTTTGTCTGGGACATTCACGCTCCTTAACGGAGGCGAATCCCAAATGACCTTATCCTCCGGCGCCAGATTTGCCGCCTTGATAAAATGTAGATCGCCCTCTCGCAAATTTCCCAGTCGATAGAAGGTCATACCGAGATTGTAATGTGCCTCGGCAAGATCCGACGCCATGCCGATCGCCGTCTCGAAATGCTCTTTCGCCGTGGCCCATTCCTGCTGCTGATAGGCAGCAACTCCTTCGTCAATATGACGAGCCTCAACTGCATTCGTGCCGAGTGGTGCAGGTAACACTGTCTGCTGTAGTTTTGGCGAGGACTGGCAGCCCTCGCTTTCCAACAGGGCCACCGCGACGAGGGCGATTCGGAGCCTGAAGGTGTTGCATGCCATAGGCCTGATCGTGAACAGGTGCGGATTGTGCGGTCACATGTCTAGACTACAGCTGATTTTGATGAATGACCTCCTTATCTATTCTGGCCATTAAAATGAAGAAACCGCGCCACCCCAGGAGAGAAATCTCCGGGACACTCGCGGCCTCTCCGTCAAACTACCGGTGCCTCTGCGACTAATAGTGATTATCGTTACATTCTAGAGAAGTTCTCTCGGAACTCTAATCCAAGTGCTACAAGATCGGCATTGGACAACAATATGGTTACCAATTCGTTGTAACTGCTTGAACCTCGTTACGAGTCGCCCACTACCTTCCCGTGCACTCTTATACTGCTCCCCTCTAAGACAACGGCCAGCTGAACTGAGTACACTGTGGCTGATCCACGAAGGAGGGATCAGCCATGATCAAAAAACCTCTCGTGGGAAATCAGCAAATGCGCCTTGTATTTTACTACATATAGCGGCAGTAACTCGAATTGCAACTCTTGGAAGAGTTGTGGGGCGCCCCCTCCATCCAGGATATGCGAGCTCGTTGGCTGTCCGACGTGTCGCGGGATAATTCGAGAAACCTCCAGCTTCGTCTGCGACTTTCTGCCATAGACCGCTCACATCGAAAATCTCGCCTCACCCATTCTCTTACCTCCTTCCACCCGTTTCGCGCCCCTTCCAGCATGTCCTACTTTTCGGTCTCCTGAAGAAAGAAACGGGCCACCAGAAAACCGTGTCCTGAATCGGTCGGCGAAATATTGATTTTACAGCCGTGCGGTCCTCCGACCACTGCACGGTCGCCTGTTCAGGAGGTTCCTCATGTCGTCTACATCGCAACCATTCAGTTACTTGCGCGCCAAGCTCCAGGAATGGAACGCCGGAGATCTGCTTCCGCCCCGGAAGGAGCAGAGTTGGGAACGGTTTCAGGAAGTCGCGGCGGCTCACCTCACCCCGATCGTTGAGGAGCTCAGGCAGGTCCTTGGAGAGGAGGAGATCCCTGTCACGTTACGGGAACTCTGCGAAGAGACCCGCTGTGTGGGGCTCTCGATCGATGACCATGACATTGAGCTGTTCTTTGCCCCAGGTCAGGATCCGCGGGCGTTTCAGTTTAATGCTCGTCGCACCTCAGCAAGCAGTGACGGTTATCACCGACGTATCCCGTACCACCAGCTTGACCGGGGTCGCGTGACCGACTTGGTTGAAGAACTCCTACTCCGGCTGCTCGGGCCAAGACGAGCCACCAAAAACGTGACGACAGAATGCCCAATCACGGAGAACCCTCAGCGTGCCTGGTGATGAGCGGATTTTCAAAAACTAACCTGACCGGGACCGGATCGCAGGATCCAGCAACAAGACGAGAAGGAGAAACACCCCATGCAACACCCCGAGACCTTCACGACCCTGCACACCTTACTGCAACGCTATGAAGAGCAGGGCTGGCTCACGCCCTGCCCAGGAACCGAGCGTTCCCGGTTCTTGGCATTCGCAGCCAACGACGTCGTTCCGTTGACGAGGCGTCTGACAACTCTCCTCCAGCAAGCCGGCATATCGGCCCAGGACGTGGTTGAACTTGACCAGGAGAACCCCTGGTGTGGCCTGTTTCTCGATGAGGCCTGGACCCAGGGCCTCTGGGTTCAAGCCCAAGATGGGTCGTCCATGCTCCTCACGATTCGGCTAGGAGGGACTCCTCCCACCGAAGAACAACAGATCCTGCCCTATCGTTATTGCACTCAGGCGGGGTTCGCTTCCCTACTCGAACGGACCATCGAACGCTTAATCATCCGCCCGCCGATGTAAATCGGCGGGCCTCACCCTCAGACCAGGATCGAGCCAGCCATCCGAGTGTCTAGATCCTGCGACAGGATTCACCGCAACGCATCCACCAATACACACAGGAGGTCCCCATGCAGATACCAACACCGCAACCCTATGCCCGCCTACGACAACGCCTCGAAGACTGGAACGCCGCCAGACCAGTACAGCCGCCTGATGCAGCACCGCTTCGGGAGTTTTTACTCACGGTCCACGAGAGGCTGCTGCCTGAGTTGAAGACCCTCGCGCGCCTCTTGGAGGAGGCCGGCCTCCACTGTGACGTGTTTCACGGTGAGGGGGAAAATCCGACTGTCGGGATTCGCATGGAATCAGTCCACGCAATCCTCCGACTTTCACCGGCCTCGCCCATCTACCTCCGGGCGGTGGTAGCCAGCGGCCACCGACCGAATGACGAGATCGAATGGTTTATTCCCTTTCATCTCATCCGGAAGGGCGGGTTGGAGCGAGAACTCCAAGCGGCCATGCTTAACCTGCTGACTCGCTGCCGCGCTCGGCAGTGACCGCTATTAGTGATCATGAGAAAGGAGAGACGTTATGAAAGACCCGCGACCACGACCCGCAATACAAACGCCTGCTGAGTCTCCAGCATCTTGTGAGGAGACACCATCAGCCCTCGCGCCCCATGTCCCTCAGAGTGAAGCCGAGCATGATGAAGATGAGCGGGATGAACTATCACGACTCGCGCACGCCCTTGCTCGCTGGCTGAACCGCCCTACGAGGCAGCGAGATGTGGCCGCCAAGGTGGACGCGCTCTCCGAAAAGCTCGATGCCGTCTTGAACTATCTGAGCCGCGACAAGCGGTCCGGACAGTTGCTGAGCGTTAAGGCCGCCGCGCAACATCTGTCGTTGAGCGAGCGCACCATTCGTGAGCGCCTCGCGGTACGTGAGTGGCCCGCCTATCGCTGCGGAAAAGCCCTACGCGTGGATCCAGAGGAGATTCGAGCGCGGATGCGCGCCAAAGCGTGACCCTTCCTCCACACGGCGATTCGGCCATTTGGACCCACCTGGAGCGCTTCAGGCCGCATCCTCTCGAGCACGAGCCTCATCCCAAGATGACGCTCGTGCCACCAAGTAGAGACGCGTGTCATAGAGAGCTTGGACCGCCTGACGACTTCTTATACACACGTCGCGACGGAACGCATCATGGTCACCTCGCCGAGCTGACGGCTGTAAGGCTTTATGGTATTGCCTGGCAGACCACCTGCGGTCCAATGTTGCGAGTGACTGGTACCGCTCAGGCGACGGCAAGCCACTCAAGAGATCCTGGATCGAGGAGGCCCTTGCAAACGCTTCGTGATCGTAGACCGCTGGGCTCAGCTTCGGGTGGTAGTAGTGCGTGCGAATCAACCGGCATAGGTCCACTATTCGCCCCCGGAGAGCTCGCAGAGTCATTTTATGATCTGACAAGGCGTCTGCCAATTTTGTTAAGACGACGCGAATAAAGTCCGAATAGACCACGATCGACCCTCCGCAGCCCAGGGTGTGGAGCAACGCCTCAACCAGGACTCCCCGTGGATCACATCGCTCAAGGCTCAGCCATTCTTGTAGGTGCACCTCGCCCGTTTCGGACTCGGTCAGAGTGGTCCATTGAAAAGGAAGGTGCTCATAGGGGCGCATACCCCGATGCAATGGAATGCCAAACAGGCCAGCTTCGATATGCAGATGATGGACGGGATATTGAATCCGCTGCAATGCGGCAGTGAAACTAGAGGCACACCATTCTCGCTCGGCTTGCGCTGCCCGCTGAATGGGCGAAAGATTAAATTCCCAGGGAATGTCGTCAATGGTGTGAACACCCCTCGCAATCAGCTTCGGGATCTGGGAGCCGCCATCAGGAAGGTAACCAACCCAACGTGCTGGCTTCGTTTCGGTGCAATGGGCCCAGAACGCACAATGATGCGGCTCATGACAATGCGCGTCCGGCTCGATATGGGGCGGTTCGGCTTCCAGGACGGCTCGTTTCATCAGCGCGACCTCTCGCTTCACGTGCCGATCCAGTGCCGTTGCGTAGCTTGTCACATCGTCGAAGACCAGAAACGTCTTGCTATCGACACGGGGACCTCCTCGATGTTTATATTTGCGACTCACGCGCATCAAGGAGCAGCGAGTCACCTGGAGTCCCACGCCCCTTAGGACATAGGTTTGCACCGCAACATCCCAATGATGTTCCGGCTTCACGCTCATGGACGACTTGCACTCCACCAAATGCCAGGTCCCATCAGGTTGTCGCTCCACAATATCTGCTCGCACCAGGATGTCATCGAAGAGAAAGGCGCCTTCGAAAATGGCGGGGACGATTGGATCCCTCAGCAAAGCAGCCGTTTGGCGCAGAGCCTCTTGAGGATGAGACCGGTCGACATCCACCAGCACGCCGCCGGGAAAGTGCTCATGGGCCAGACGCCCAATGAGATGACCCAGGTCGAAAATCTCTCGTCTCGCCTCATCCACTGGCGTCGCCCGCTCTGGATGGTTGACCTCCAGATAGACGCGCTTGAGACATTGCCGCCCGGCCATGAATTTGGACTTCGTGAGGAGATAGGGACGTTCTCGTTTAATGATCGACATTTTGTTATTCGGCAAATCTGGTGACGAGAAATGTCACCGCAATATCAATTAGTTATATAAACTTGTCGGCAGATTATCTGGATCAAGAACCCGCTCAGAATTATCACTGCGCATGGCGTCGTACGACACCCTGTCTTCTCTGAAATCTTCCCCACATTCCTGCACCATGACGTACCTTTGTGCCAGCTCCTGTATCGTGCTGGACACATTCGTTGGGCTCGTCGATGCACGTGCTGTGGAGACCTCCACTGGACTGTCCTCAGACTCCTCCTTCAACCGCTTGTAATATCCTTTATCGGTTCTCCACGTAGGTTTCATTACCTTGTTCTTCACCCGAGCATATCCATACGTATACAATAATTTGGCACGAACAGTTTTAAACGCCACCCGCCGTCCAGACCGATTAAGATCCTTGATCACGCCGTTGATCCGTTCCGCATACCCATTGGTGATTCCCTTGGCCACGCAGGCGAACACTTCATTTTCTCGGCGGCTGATAGTGTTTAGTAGTTCCCGAAACGCCCAAGGTAACGCCTTCGCACGTCTACATTTCCACTCTTCATAGAACGCCCTGGCCGTCGCCTCGTCCGGTGCTTCCCAGACCTGGCAATACTGTTCCTTGAGCGCGAATGCCGTCGCGAACTCTGGCACATCCGATTCCCATCGCCGGAGCGCCTCTTGATCACGAACGCTGAGATTGTATTCGCGCTTGCGCAGAATCCTGGAGTCGTATTGTATTTTGCCGCTTTTCCGCTTCTTAACTCTTCTCCGAATGCGATCGATCGCTTTATGTGCCAGTTGGATGATGTGAAATTTGTCGACGACGATCACGGCGCCCGGAAGACAAGCCCGCACCAGTTTGCGATAGCGCGGATAAAAATCCATGCACACCACTTCGATTGTTTCGCGCCCCGGCATTCGACGCAAACACGCCGTGATCGTACGCGAGTTGCAATCCGGCAGAATCTCGTAGAGCTTACGGTCCTTCAGGTTGGTCAAGACGACTCTCATCGTTCCTTTAATTTTGACTTCGTCAATTCCGAGCCAGCGCGGGGTGGGAAGATGTACGACTGCCTCGAGTGCTCGAAAGAAATCGTGCGCAATCCGGCGCACCGACCTCTCATGTAGGCCGCAGTCTTCGGCTATCCGGCTAAAGGAACAGCGTAGCGCCTCTTTCGCGATAAACCTCACCAGTCTACGCGAGGCTCGTCGAGTGTCATCCAGCTCCTGGATGGGCTCGTAAAACGACTGATGGCAGTTCAGACACTTGTACCGTTGACGGCTGACGCAAATGCGAACGGGAAGCCCGTCGCGAGGACAATCTTCAAAATACTGGTTTTTCTTCCCAAAGCGATGGAGGCCACTCGATGCCCTGCATTTCGGACAGCACTGGGGGGCGCTCGCGGCTATCGCATATACTAGCCACCACTCATCGTCCGACTCAGCCTTGAGGGCACGCAGCCCTGGGAGATCCAGCCAAGCGGTGGGATGTTCGATCCGAGGAGAAAATTTGTACGAACCCATCGCCTGCGTTGGTGACATATGGCAGCCATTCCAGTGGTTCAAAGTCGCCCAACAACTGTACCACCTCATAATGCCGGCCGATTCGTCAGCCCCATGGCAAGCTTCTTCCGTTGGCGGTTGTGATGCGTTCGAGGCAGTTCCCCTCCATTAGGACCCGCGCCCCGCCATTATCGGACCTTAACCGGCAACATCCGAGTCACACGATCTGCCGAATAACCTGTTCCGGATGAGCCACCTTACCTGTTCTGCACATGACCTTCTCGTCTATCTCTCTGTCTTCGCCCCACAGACTTTCTCACGTGTCCGTGACACCGCCCAACAGTTGTCGTTTCCATGGCCATCACTCTCACGCCGCTTTGCGTTGTTCAAGTGAGCGGTACCACTCGCTGGAACGCACGACGGTTCGAATCACCCCCGCCCCTCAGGCTTCGGACACACCATCTCATTGTTTTTCGCGAGGGCCTCGAGAGCGAGCCATCCGCTCTTCGTCTCTCATTATCCACCTATAGTGAGGGACAACATGCCTCTCCCATTGAAACCAATTCGTAAAGGTCCATTTTGTCAGGTCCCCCGTCGGGATGGCTCGATCACCTGGATTGTGTACGGGTCCTACCAGGGACCTGAGCAAGCAATCGGAAAGTATCTCAACGAGTCCGACGCCATCGCCGCATATCAGGAATATGTGCTCTGCCATGCGCTGCAGACTTTTGATCCTCCAACGTCTGAACAAATCCAGCATCTCCACACCGCAGCTCGCCAATACCCCATCCTCGCGTCGTTTCTCACGCGCTTGCTCCGAGCATGGCAACCGCTTCGCTTCCCTCCCCGACGAGCCATCAAACGGTATGTTTACAGAAAGGAACCCATTCGATGATCACTCGCAATAGCAGCACCATTCCGGGACTCACCAAGATTGTCCTCTCTGACGGCACGGCTCGGTGGCAACTCACCACCTATGTCCGTGGTCATCGCCACACGCGTCGCCATCAGAGCCTCGAGGAGGCCGTCCATCGGTACCAGACCGAACAGATAGGACAGGCCCTGCTCGAATGGCCGCCATTCAGTGACGCTGAACAACGTGCGCTTCTTGGACTTCGGAAGAAAGTGGGCCACCTGATTCCCTTGCTGTCCCCCTTACTGCAGGCAGTGGGACCGACACACGGGTCAGCTCTGCACAGTTCCCGAGGCAGGAAACCACCGACCCATCAGCAAGGCCTTCCAGCCAATCAGTGCCAAACTGGAACAGGAGGAAACGTCGATCCACACATTCTGTTTCACGCCTATGCCCGACGCTGGTTTGAGACGAGCAAAAGCCGGTGGAGCCAGGATAGCCAGGACATTCAACGCTCACTCTGCACTCGGCATCTGAATCCGGCATTTGGTCATCACCAAATGCGCAACATCACCGTCGAGATGGTGGCAACCTGGCTCACTGACCAACTCGAACACTATTCGCTCGTGCAGTGCCGACACATGCGTACGGCCTTGGCCAGCATTTGTTATGCAGCGATGGCAGATGGTCTCATCACAACAAACCCTGCCACAGACCCGCGATGCATGTTGCCTACCGAAACGACTCGGCAACGATTACTGACAACCCTGTAACAGAAGGAGACATAACATTATGGAACACCAACAGCGCAAACCTGGAAACGATCGAGGCATCAGCGAGCGAAAACTGAAGACGGGAGAGACCGTCTTCGATGTCCGAGTGTGGCATGGGGGGAAGCCCGTCATGATCGCCGGCTATCGAAGCAAAGCGGACGCGCGCAAGATGTATCGGCTGGCCAAAGTGGAGCAGGACAAGGGAAGCTTTGATCCCCGCAAATATCAGCGGCGGGGAGGCCTCCGAGTGGGGACACAACCCACTATGACGGTCAAGGAATACGCAGAACAGTGGATTCAGGAACGTCGACGTCGGTACAAGCTGACGACATGGGAATCCTACTCGAGCATCCTGAAGTACAAGATCATTCCAGCACTGGGCCATCTCAGTCTATCAGCCTTGAATCGTGATCGCGCCAAGGAGTTCTTACTTGATGAACTGGACCGCCGGACAGCGGCGGGAAAGGAGATCAGTCTCAAAACGGTCAGGAACACAGTCAAAGTACTCTCACGCATGCTGAATGCGGCCTATCTGGATGGCCTCATCCCTCGCAATTATGCGGCGGATCTCAAGGACATGATGGGTTCGCCAGCGCAATTCCTCGTTGTCCCGCTCACGGTGGACGAGGAACACCGCTTTCTGGCCGCGATTCAGACCTTTCAACCCAAATGGTACCCCTTCTTTTTCCTCCTCCTTCGATCCGGGCTCCGGATTGGAGAGGCCCTCGCGCTGCAATCCGATGACATCCTGTTTGACGAACGGCAGATTCGGGTACGGCGTATCTGGTCCAAAGGTGGCCTCCAGGAAATCACGAAGTCCAATAAGGAACGAAAAGTGGATATGTCGTGGAAGCTGGCCGAGGTCCTTCGTGACTATATTGACCGTCTAATTCGGGAGGCGGAGCTTCAATGGAAACCGGCGCCAACGTGGCTCTTCCAAGGACTCCAGGCGTTTCCCTACACGCAGCACCACGTCCGCCTGAGCATCTTTCATCCCATCCTCACGGCCGCCGGTCTGAGACGCTTCCGGATCCATGATCTGCGGCATACCTTTGCGACTCGTTTACTGCTGCAGGGTGACAACCGAGGCGTGACCTTGAAGTATGTCAGCACCATGCTCGGGCACAAGTCTATCGCGATCACTGCGGACACCTACACACATCTCATACCCGGAGAACTTCGATGGGCGGTGGATCTCCTCGACGAGATCCCTACAGCCGGTGGTCGCTGCAAGGCCTGTCAGCAGCCACTCCGAGACACCACAAGCGCTACTGCCATACAACAGAGCGGCGCGGCGTAACACATTGAAAAATGACGAGTTCGATGACATCGAGTTGCAGATCGATACCACTATACGGTCCTCGGTCCTTCGGTAAAACCACTGTTCCCCACAGAAGCCGCTTCCACCATATGCAGCAAATTGGGGGTCCTCAGGATGGAGCCATCCTGGGGGCAGCGGGCTGCAATGCACCGTTTGGAAGGGTGTACCGACAACTAACTGGCGGTGCACGTCGGAAAAACGCCACGTCAGAAGAAGGAGGATTTTATGTACAAACGGACCAGTCCTGGAGTTCATTCACACCAGCACAAAGACGGTCGCATCGAATGGAGGGCGAGCGTCTACCGGGCCGGGAAACGGTGGGTAGCCAAGGGGTTTTCGACGAGGGGGGAGGCCATGATGGGGCGGTACCGATTGATCACGGTTCTCGACTCCAATCAGTTGCCCTGGGTGACGCCTCGACTGCTGTCGACCCACGAAGCAGCCACCCTGCTGTCCCAAGCCCCACTCTGGCTCGCGGGGCCGATCTTGATGAGCCTGTTTGCGGGCCTCCGTGTCTCCGAAATCGTCGCCCTTCAATGGAACGACATGGATTTCAGCCGGGAGCAGCTTCGCGTGGCCGGATTCCGAGGAGGACAGGCTCGCGAGTTTCCGCTTCCAAAGCCTCTGGCAACCTTCTTCCGGTGTTGGCAGAAGGGGTTCGCTCCGTCGTCTGCCATGTTTGTGAATGGCCTCGGCCAACCATTAACCCAGGCGGTCATGAGGAGAGCCTTCCATCAGACATGCAAGCGAGCGGGGATTCCCGACCTTCGCCTCCAGGATCTTCGCCATACATTTGCAGCATGGGCATGCCAATCTCAACTGCCGTTCGGCGTCGTGGCCGTCATGATGGGAGCACGACGATCCTCAGCGGCGAGATATGCCAACTACCTCCACTCGCTCGAACGGTGGATAGCCGGGCCCTCGGGCCTTCCGGTCTCCCATAAATTCCACGAGCTCAGCGGCCTCCTCGTCGCGCAACCGATGGCCTACGAACCCTTCCTTGTTTCGCTGTTCGCATCCCTTTCCCCTGGCACGGCCTCAGCCGCCTGACCCCATTCCCTTCAGTGCATGGCTGCCGGAGCCTCACACGTTCTGACAGCGCCTGAACCACGTCCCCCTCCCCCAGCCTCTGCGGCATCTCAAACGAAGTACGTGGTGGGACATGAAGTCTCGCGGATGACCCTATCCCTATGAGGAATTCATCACATGATTGGAAAACTCGGCTGAGTTCCAAGCCATCCATGTCATCTCAGAATCATCCGCACCGCGAAAGGCACGTTGCATCACCATCGAACGTCAAAGCAGATCAGAAGCTCAGAAAGACGAGCCAACAGGGCCCCGTCATGTGCCATTGCCCCTGGACCAGGGTGTCAAGAGACGAACGCATCACACACATTTTGTCCATTACCCAATAAGGAGAACCCCTCATGCAAGCACGTCGCCGTCACTCAGTTTCCCTCACCCTTCGGACACTTCGTGAACAGACCACCCGTGAGTCCTGGAGCCAATCCTATCAGCTTCGCGTGGAACGCGCATATCGGCACATGACTGCTTACTTCAGAGATGCTCCACTCGCTGACATCACCGCGAACGACGTATACCATTACCTTGGACACCGGGTTACGGCTGACCATGCGAGCCCCTCGACCGCGGCCTCTGAGTTAGCAATTCTGAAGAGCTCCCTACGGAAATCGACTGCGCTTGATGATCTTCCGCACCTGGTGGTCAAGCGCCTGCTGAGTCTCCAACCACCCCAAGGGCACCATTCTCCACGGCAACCCCGTTTCTTGACGGTTGAGAACGTATCTGCTCTCTTGCTCCACGCGCCAGTGTGGCTACAGGGACCAATCGTCACGATGATCTTTGCCGGCCTCCGCCCGTCGGAAATCGTCGGACTCCGGTGGGTCGCCCTGAACGAGGACCGACAAGAGCTTCGCATCTCGACACCAAAGATCCGACATGTCGGGAATAACCGCAAGGTTCCTCTTCCTCGTCTCCTGTCGGTCCTCTTTCGTGAACTGCGTGCGAGCTCGACGCACCCCTCCCACATATTTGTTGATGGCAAGGGCAATCTTCTCACGCTTCGGATTGTCGCGACGGCCTTTCGTCACGCGAGTCAAGAAGCCGGGCTTGCCGGTCTTCGCCTATCTGATGTGCGAGCCACCTTTGCTCATTGGGCTTGCATGGCCGGAATGTCACCGTGGACCGTGTCGCGGATTATGGGAGTGCAGATGTCCTCGGCCACCATCATGTTTGCGCACTGGGAAGCGCCCATCACGACAGACGTATTTGAGCTCTCTGAGGCGAGTCAATCAAACAGCTTCCTTACGCTCGCCAATCGACTCGTAACGGATCATCAACAACACGATGCCTTCCTGCTCTCCCTGTTCTCACGGCTGTCTTCTGGCAGCGAGCCAGCAGAGTGACTGGGCAGGAAACTGTTGCGTGAGGCAATCGAAGGAATCCGGCTGAACAACCGCACTCACAGTCACGCCTGTGCAAGAGGCTGTCAGAACTGCACCTATTCTGACAGCCTCTCTGCCCACTACGGTCTCCATTCCGCCCTATCTTCCTTCCATATGGAGGTTGTTATGGACACACCACGTTATCTCACCTTGCCGGAAACCGCCCGGCTGATGCGCTGCTCAAAGAGCAAGTTGCGGCAGATGAAAGATGGGCCACCGCGGTTCCGTGCTCCAAAGTCTCGAGTCTGGCTCTATCCCTATGAGGAGCTGATCGCCTGGATTGAAAGCGAGCGGACGCTCGAGCCACCTCAACCGAAGTCGGTTGGGCGAGCTACCTCTCGGACCAAGCATCGCAATCCGCTCTATCAACTGGAGAAGTAAGGCACTGTGAAGATCCCCACGTACGACCGGAAGAACGCATCCGGTCTCGCAACCTATCTGGATTTCCGCTGGAAGGGAGGCCGCCATCGCCCTCTGCTAGGCTATGACCTTTCGAAAGAAGAAAAGAACAGGCTGGCGATTGCGATGGTGGAACGGATTCAGAATCCACCCCGCATCATCACGGCGACCATGGACGCAGGAGAAACACTGGCGGCATTTGCGGAACGGATCTATTACCGGACGCTGCGTACCAAAAAACGGATCGACCTCACCAGGCCCAAAGGCATCGTGAAGAAGCACCTCGCGCCACACTTCACCATGCCCATGGCGGAAATCTGCGCGGAAACGTGTCTCGCGTATGTCGAGAAACGTCAGAAGGAGGGGGCCAACGACTGGACGATCCGTCGGGAGTATGGCGTCTTGAACCGGATCCTCAACTTGGCCGCCGCCCACGATGTCATCAGAGGTAATCCATCCAAGGCAGTGCAATTACCCGAGGGATCAAGTCGGGATCGCGTCGCCACACGGCAGGAACTCACCGCTCTATACGCAGCAGCGGATGCGGACATGCGACGGGTCATTGTCGCCGCCGTCATGACCGGCCTCCGGCAAAGCAAGCTGCTGATGATTGAAACGGACTGGATCGTGCGTCGGTCCGACGGAGATTGGCTTGTCCTGCCCCCCGCGCTTTCGCGGTTAAAAGGCACCCCGAAAGAGCTTCCGTTGAATACCATGGCGAAACACGCCCTCACTTCGAATGTGCCCCAGATGCGTGGCCGCCTCTTTGCCCGCTGGAAGCCGCGGTCGTTCAAAAAAGCGTGGGCAGTCGTATGCAAGCGAGCGAACGTTACTGACCTCCGCTTCCATGACCTACGCCATACCTTTTCCACGGCACTGCAGAACTATGAAGTAGTCTATGAAGTCCGCCAATGGCTGATGGGCCACAAGATGCCCGGGAAAACCGGGGACTATAGCCATGGGGGCCAAAAATGGAACCGCAAGCTCCGGCGGGCAGTGACGGTCTTAGATAAGTTTCTGCCAGCGTGGCATCATGTGAACACGCCTCGCTCAGCCGCACTTTCTCCTCAAAAGAGACCACGCAGCTAGGGCTGAGGTCCCTCTTTGTTTCCCAAAATGGTCGTATTGTTTGATATGGACTCTCACAATCTGTGCGATACAAAGCCTTGATCGCCCAGAGCGGAGTGGGCCACATCGACCAGATGTCGGTGGTGTGTAAAGATCATGACTTGCCCATTTTCAGCGAATTGTGCGAGTGCCCGGAGAATGTTGGTTGCACGTTCGTCATCGGAAGTGATGAGAGCATCATCGAGAATAAGGGGCATCTGGGGATGCGAGGACCGTCTTAGTTCCAACGCCGCAAGCCGCAAGGCTAGATAGAGCTGATCAGCGGTACCTTCACTCATTTCCTCGATCCGAATTCGAGTTCCTCCTGTCCGTTGCGCACATAGCACTGGTCTATCTTCCGACTCATCTGTCACAAGCCGTTCATATGCCCCACCAGTCATGAGTGAGAAGTAGGAAGAAGCTGCAACGACCATTGGGGCTTGCGCCCGTTCACGAAACCGATTCAGCGCCTCCTGAAGTAGCCCATGTGCGAGTCTCAGCCGCGCCCACGGTCGTATTGCCGAACGGTATCGTGCAGCCGCTGACTCCATGGCCTCACGTGCGATGGCCGCCCTGTCAGATGTGTCGATTACGTCTAAGGCTAGTCGGGCTTGCCCCTCGGCCTGTCGAGCGGAAGTCTGCTCTTGTTCACGGCGCTCAATCTCCGCACGACATCGATCACGTTCACTATCGAGAGCAAAGGCATCACGGCCAGCGAGCCTTGTACGAAGCTCTTCCTCCGAACGAGACGATGCCCTCGCAAGTTGGTCTTGCAGTAGTGAGAGATTCCTCTGTGCCTGGCGCTTGCGCGCTGCTGCCTCTTCCAACTCAGGAAGCTTATCGATCGTTGCGACGCCTGCAACTGCACATAATCGTATACAGATCGCCTCCTGGGCGCTCTGCGCCAACTCAGCCAGCCGCTTCTTCTCCTGCGCCCGGGTTTGGTCACGGATCAAGACTGCTCGCGTCTGGTCACTTTCCCGTGCCACCAGCAGGCGTTTTCGCAAAGAATCTACAAAGTTGTCTAAGTCCGCCGGAGCCGACTCACTCAGTAGTGCGGCTACTCGGCCACCCTGCTTTGTGAGATCATCGAGTATTGCTTGAAGATGAGCCTTCCGTTGTTGCGCCTCACTCGATGTCGAATGATGACGAACCAGTTCATCGAGTTCAGTGAGACGTGCCTTCACAGCCTCTGAAGTAGTGTTAGCTGGAAGATACAAGCGTGCCTGCCACTCCTGTAGCGCGGACAGGTGGCGCTCCAGATCCGCCTTGGTCTCAGTGAGTAGGCGATTCACCTTGTCTCGCTCGACCCGCTGCAGCTTAGCTGCCTTGGCACGCGCGCTGTGCTCAGCTTCAGCTTGAACGGTGTGTTTCTCCCATTTGAGACCTTGCTCAATCAGCGAGGACAGGCCTTGGAGGTCCCTCACACTCTTCTCATCAACCGACTGACCAAGGGTCCTGAGTACTTCCGCAATGCTCGATGCAGCTTCTGTTGCCTGCGTAAGGAGTCGGTGACGATCTGCACGCAAGGCCTGCATTCGTTCAGCTAGTTGCAAGGCATCATGCCGCCGCCCTTGCCATTCATGAAGTGTCTCCGGAGCGAGATTGGGAAGCCCTGCTTGACGAAGCTGCTGCCCCCAGCTTGTGAGCACTTCTCGGTGCGTTGTCGTAAGAGCTTCCATCTGGCGTTCAAGCTCGCTCCGGCGTGTCTCCATCTGTTCGATCCGCATTGAGCATTCCTCAAACCCAGCTGCACGCTTTGCATCGGCACGCAATAGGTCGGCCTGCCGGTCTGCCTCACGTTCGGCTGCTTCGAAGGCATCCGGCAATGTCCGATCGACGTCGAAGCGGCGACCAAGTTGCTCCGCATCCTGTGAACGTTCAACGTACGCCTGCCGGATCAACGCCCAACCTTCATCGCGTCGTACACGGGCGAGGCGGAGGGTGTCGGATGTGACGACTTCGCCCTCGGCGGCAAGCTGCCGGTGCCGGAGTCTCTGCTCATCAAGATCCCGTCCCACCAACTGATATTCATCACGTACTGTTCGCTGATGATCCTCGACCTCTGAAAGCGTTTGCTTTGCGAGGGTAATCTGAGCCTCCAAGATTGGATGAGCTGAACGGAGGGCCTGTTCGGAGTCCCTTGATAAATCCGCCAGCGCTAGCGCGAACTGACTTTCAATTTCACGAATGTTCCGATCAAGGTCAGTCCGTTGTCTGATCACATCACCGAGCGATTGTGCGTGGCGTATCGCGGTTGCCAACGCTTGCCGAGCAGTTTGGTCGGCCAAGACAGGCTCGGCTTCGACCTCGAGCTTCATTGCTTCATCGAGTGTGTCAGCACGCTGCTGATATTCCTGGAGGCGATCTCCATGCCGACCGACCTGAGCCAGGTGAGTATCCAACAGGTCTCGATCAGCATCCGAAGGGACGGCTCGCAAGATCTCGCCAAGTTCTCGCCCAGGGGCAATTCGCCCAACAAGTATCTCAAGCGTACTGGTGATCCGTTCAATAACCACCGTCTGCTGTTGTATCTCGACGCGGTGATGCGCCGCTGCCGAGACTCCTGACACCAATCGTTCGATGGCATCGGCATGCTGGAGGACCAACGGTTCAAGAACGAGCGCCGTAAGCACAGTGGAGCACCGTTCAAGTTCATGCTCGGCTTCTCTGCGGTCCTGCTCTGCGCGGGCCAAAGCTTGTTCTGCCGTCAGTCGCTCTTCACGAGCATTCTCGGCAAGGTCTGGGATCCCGGCGAGTGACCGGAGTTCAGCCACTAGACGGTCATGCTCTCTCAACAACGGCTCCACCGTTCGGAGTTCAGTCAGCTCGTTCTCGCGCCGACGTAAGGTCTCAAGTGTCTGTGTCACATGGTCGAGAGCAGCCCTTGCGGTTTCATGCGCACGATTCAGAGCTTGCCAGTCTGCTGGCTTCGTCTGCGCCTGTCGCCAAGCCTGCCGCTGTTCCTCAAGCTGCCGGCGCGCCTCATTCATCACCGCGTTCTGCGCTCGACCGTGGGGGCTGTATAGCTTTTTGGCATCGACATCCAAGGCCGCCAAGAGCGCCATAATGCCACGGGTACCAGCGCTGGCCTCGAACAGGGCTGAACCCAGATCTCCTTCGCCTGCAAGAAGCAATTTCCCGCCCTCGCGCAGACGGGCATGATTCAGTCCAAACATGGCTTCAAACTCGCCGCGCTCTAATCCTCCGGTCAATTCCCATTCGAGCGCACTCTCTACAGTAAGTGAGGGGTCTGGCTGTTCTGTCTCAACGTTGAGCCGAGCAATAGTCACACCCTTGCCCTTGCGTCGGAGCAAGCCAATCCGCTGGCCCGATTGGTTGAGAAACACGCCTCCGATGCGTAGGTCACTGGCTGCGTGGATAAAAACATCGGAGCTACGCACTGGAATCCCGAAGCGTAGATCTGTCATGGCCCGTAATGCGGATGACTTGCCCGCTTCATTTGCTCCATAGATCAGATGCAGATTGGTTGAGCCGGTCGAAAAGTCCACAACCTTATTGGTGAAGGGCCCAAAGGCCTGCAGCAACAGACGGACGAGTTTCATGCGCCCTCACCGGATCCAGCAAGGCGAGCAAGCACCGTCGCTTCTGCGTCCATGAGCAGCCGTTTCAACTCTTCGAGATTGTCGAGTTTGGGCACATCGTCGGCAGCCACTTCTGGCGGCATGACACCAAGCAGGTCACCGAGATCGGCCTGAGCCCTACGCATCAGTTCCGCAGGATCTGCTGCAATTGAATCAACGAGGCGCACCAGTTCGCCCACGGCATCCTGACGTAACGCGGCTTGAGCACGATCGAGTGGTGTGGACAGCTCAAGGCGCACCTGCTCGATCCAGATCTCTGCTTCGCTCACATCTTGAGTGGCGCCGTACAGGGCAGCAGCCAGTGTGCCCGGCTGGGTGGCCTCTATGCGGTGTAAGGCACTCGATCCCGTCAGCGTGACACGGACTGCATGTAGCCGATCGTTTGTTCCGATGAGTAGTGGCTCCATAACGTCGTGGAAGACACCGCTCAGGGCCTCAAGCTGATCCACACCAGTGAGTGAGAGGGACACCTGGTTCCAACGCACGACATCCAACGCCAGGAATTCAGTGTCGATCCGGCCCGCTTCTACCGTAACCAACTCACAACCCTTCGCTCCTGTTTCATTCGCATGTCGCCCCTGAAGATTCCCGGAAAAGACAATCCTAGGCTGTTCGCAGACCACCTCTCGTGCGTGAACATGTCCCAACGCCCAATAGTCGTAGCCTTTGGCGATCAGGGTAGGGAGATCGGTCGGGGCGTAGGTATCATGTCCAGCGCGGCCGGTCAGGCTTGTGTGCAGCATGCCGATATTGAAGAAGCCAGGTACAGGAGCTGGGTAGGAAGGGATAAGGTCTTCATCGACCGCTCGTTCTGGAAAACTGCGCCCATGAATCGCTACCGACAGTTCATCGATACGAATGGTCTGGGCGCTACGGCTGGAAAACACGGTGACATTGGCCGGCAAGACCAACTGCTTAGTGATGACACCCTGCGCATCATGATTACCCTGGACGATGAACACACGGATGTTCGCTCGTCCCAAGCGAACCATTTGTTCGCGAAAGAATAGGCCCGTATGAAAGTCCTGCCAATCACGGTCGTAGATGTCTCCGGCAAAAAGCACGAAATCGACGCGCTCACTGATAGCTTTGTCGATCAGCCGTTCAAGCGCACTCCGGGTGGCAGTCCTCAACCGGTCGACAGGCGCACCTTCATAGCGGTCGAGGCCGCGCAGGGGGCTGTCGATATGGAGATCTGATGCGTGGATGAAGCGAATCCTCATTAAACCTTCCCCATAAACGGCAACTGGCATTTCTTGCAGATCGGTTTCACGAGTGGATCGGGCCTAATGTATCGTCTGCTGCCACACTGTGAGCAGGAAAACATGTCTCTAAAGGCGACGAATTCTGCCCATCGCTGCTTTTCATCGCCAACCGAAAAGCACTCATGGGGGTTGTCTGTAAAGTGACTACCGAAATTTTCAAGGTCGCCTTTCTGAAGACTGGCTAGAAAGGGATTTGCAACGCCTGACACTTTGGGAAGACTAATGCCAGAGTCTTTAACAAACGAAGCCAGAGCCCCTGCGAGTTCACTGCGTTCATACTTGTAAGGGCGGTCGATAGCACGTATGACTGTCTTCACTCTGAAGTCCCGACAAATCTCCAGAAGCCATTCTTCTTCCGCTTGCCGGATCTCATTGGCTGCACTTTCCCCTCCATCCAGTTTTGCTTGGATAATCTCATTCGGCATTCGGTGGTCGTGAAAGCGTGGCCCGAATTTATCTTTTATCTCAGTGATGCGTCGGAAGCTCCATGTGGACTGCGGAAGATGGTCCTGGAGGAGAAGGAAGAAGCGTTCGTCATGGGTTACGAGCATGACTTGAAAATCGAGGAAGTTCTTGGCGAGCATCGCTACAATATTCTTACGATGATCAGCATCATAAGAGGTGACTATGTCATCGAGAACAATGATCGGCACGGTCACATTGAGGATTCGGATAGCAGCAAGGCGAAGGCTCAATGCGAGGGTATGAATTTGCGAGTCACTGAGATACCCACTCGGTGTCACACCTTTGCGATTGGCTAAGTCAATCAACAGTTGGATTCGCTGTTGATTGGTATCTTTCTCATCCGGAAGTTCTAAATGAATGAGGGGAGCACCGCCATTGTCTCCTTGGATCTCCTTATAAAACTCATTCACTTTGCCCTGGAGTCCGCCTATGAGTTGTTCAGTGTGCTTGCCAATGGCTTTGTTAATAAAGAGGGCTTGCTGATCGAGTTCCTCATTGAGTCGAACGAGTTCAGCCTTGATACGATCAATTGTAGCCAAATCATCTTTCAACTTAATCAGAGCATCTGCGGTTTTGAGAGCATTAGCATAGGTTTGTTCACCTTGCTGTTTTTCAATCCTTTCTTTTTCAGCAGTAACCTGCCGGTACAAAGCCTTCAATTCGCCAACAGTGGCAGCGCTATCGGCTGTGGCATCGCCTGTTTTCCAACTGACTATAGTTGCCTGATAGCCCTCTATGCATTTGATCCCCTCGGCATAGCCTGTGGTTTTAAGGCTAGAAATGAGCGATTCAAGACTCAGAACCAGTGACTGGTAGGCATGATCAAGTGCTTTCTTGCAGGCCCGAAGGCCATTTTCTGATTTCCTGTATTCTGCAAGATAACCAAGTTTAGCGTGTAGGTTTTTGCAAATGGCATCCCTGGATCCCAATGGGGTGTCTGGAATCTTCGTGTCGCAGACTGGACAGGCGACTAGGGCAACATCTTTGTTTTCAAAGATCGTCTTGGCAGTCGTCCAGATTTCATTAAAGACAGCTTGGCTTGCCTTGGTTCGTTCCTCAATCTCGTTAGACACAGCGGCAATATAGGTGGCTACCGCTTCCTCGAACACTACTATTGCCCCTGTAGGGCCTGCGCCATCTGTTGAGGGCTCTTCGTAAAGAGCCTCGCTCTTTGTCAAGATTAGTTTTAACGAGGTAAGGCCGAGACCCTCCTCCTCAGCTGCTTTCCGACTGCTAAGCTCCTGGTAGGCAGTGTCAGTTTGCGATAGAGTCTCAATGGTTAGTCCCTTGTCGAGTTTTGCGACTTCTCCATTAAGCCACTTGCAAATAGCGGGAACATCCCATGTTTTCACGGCTCCACCCGTGATAAGAGCAAGGTCCCGTAGCCGTTCTTGACGCTCCCCCTCGGATTCAGCCTTTTGTTTTACCTGTCTTCGTAAGGCTCGTAAGTTCTTTTGAATATTGAGCAAAGGATCGAGGCCAAACCAAACGCTTATCTCCTTGTATCTGTCTTCTGATGTTTGCTGTTCAACAAATCCGCGGAGCTCATACCCACGGATGACGAAGGGGATTGGGCGATTTGCCAGTACCCGCTGAGCAGCGCTTGTAAGCGGGCTACCTTGGGAGATCACCGCACGTCTGTCATCAAACTTCTCTTTGCCTTCTCGAAACCAGAAATGGACTCCAGGCTCCACTCCTTGTTGTTTAGCATCGAAATGTTCCATGGCAACGCGCCCGGCGTTGCGTTCTTTTGCTTGTTTGCCAAGGCGGCCGAGAGTCGCCTCAGCAGAAAAATAAAACTCAAAGGCGTCCACTAAACTGGACTTACCCTTAGCGTTCGGTGCAAACACAGCAAGACTAATGGGAGCCTTACTTCTGTAAAAGTCGAAGGATTGTGCTTGAAGGTAAGCGCGGAATCCCTCTAATCGAAGTTTCTCAATGTTTATCTTGTTCATTGTTCAGCTCCTCAGCTCTTTGGACCGCTAAGTCTTCAATCGCTTTCAGAGCCTCAGCAATAGCAGTATTAGAAGGGGTCAGTGTGAGAATTGTGTCGGAAAGAATGCCGAGCAACATAGCATCGGTGTTCTCGATTATTTTAAGAGTAGCGACTGCAGTAGCAATTACCTCTGATGGTAACGGCAGCTTATTGTCTGAGGATGATTCTTGCTGCTGTCCTGTATTCGTGTGGCTATCCATGTGCAGTGACCTTATTAGTTATTCTGCTGTAGCTAGCAATGATCCCCTAAAAGGGCTCAACATCTTCCCGCAATAGTTCGGCTATTGTCGTTAGGAGAATATCGCTCGTTGTTTTTGCGTGGTGGTAGTCCTCTGAGAGGATACGGAACTCGATTTGCTTATCCTTTGTGTAAATCCCTTCCAACCTTTTGGCAATTGAGGAACCATCTATCCTGGCATCCAATCGTCGGTTCTTTTGAATTTCCATGGGGAGATGAAGAAGATTGCCGAGGTCTTCCACAAATGTCCATTTCCAGAAGCCAAGCTTCCTCGCTTCAAGGGATCCTTTAGTAAGTACAAACTCTTCATCTTTGCTCGCGGTTGCTTGTAGCTCTATTGCCCTCCATCGAGGAGGATTTCTTTCTCCAAGTACAGTAATAAGAGGTCTTTGCCAACCTAGACTAAGACTCAACCGGGAGCCATAGCGGAATCTTCGCCAGAAGAATCTACCGGAAGCTAAGAGCCATCCAATGGCCTTTCCTATAATTGGAGTAATCTCCATGCAAATTAACGTCTGTACTCCTAGCCTGCTAGTGCTTCTTGCAACACGGCTTCGAGGAGGGGGCGGCTTTCGGTTTGGGTGGTGGTGAACTGCGCTTCCAGCTGATCGCACAGGGCCATCAGTTCGTCTACTTTAGCGACGATGCGTTGTTGTTCTGTGAGTCCCTCGAGAAGGGTTAGCCGTATCGGCCGAATTGATTCCTGGTCGAGTTCGAGTCGGACGGATTGGCGCTCAGATTTTCGTAATTTTTCAGTGCTGCTCATAGAGCCTTAGTGTCTGCCTCGCGAAGGGAGGATTGAGCTGCCAGTTGTTTATTGATAGCCGTTTCCAGCTTCTCGGTTTCCCGGCCTGGATCGTTCCACCAGTCTGTTGACCAGACCCGATGCATCGTCCAGCCCAGGCCTTCCAGAACGAATTGACGCAGGCGATCCCGGTCACGCGCAGTGGGAATTGAGTGGTATGTCGCCCCGTCGCATTCGATGCCGAGAAGATAGTGCCCCTGCTCGTGCGGATGGACGACTGCCATGTCGATCCGGTAGCCGGAACAGCCAACCTGCGGATGCACGGTCCAGCCTTTGCCACGCAATGCGCGAAGAATCTCGATTTCCAGCGGACTCTCTGGCTCCAGACCGGACGGCAGTGCCTGCTCTACAATGGCACGCGGACCTCTGACGGCGAATTCGAGATAATTTTTAAGGTCGGCGACGCCTGCCGACCGTGTTTTGGATAAATCGATATCCTCAGGGAGGATAGAACTGAATATCGTCACGCCGGTCCGTGCCCTAGTGATCGCCACGTTCAGCCGACGTTGTCCTCCCTCCTGATTTATCGGGCCGAAATTCATGGCCATTCTCCCCGCAGCGTCTTTGCCATACGTAATCGAGAACAGGATGAGATCGCGCTCATCACCCTGCACGTTTTCAAGATTCTTGATGAAAAGCCTTTCGGACCCATGACTCTCGATGCGCTGTTCAATCTCAGGATGCTTGCGTAATTCCTCGTCTAGCAGTGTTTCGATGAGTCGCTGCTGTGTCTGATTGAACGTCACCACGCCCATCGTGAGTTTGCATCGCGACTCATCTGAAAAGTGCGCCACGATCTCTGCGACAACGGCATCAGCTTCGGCTCGGTTTGTACGGGTAGCACCGCGATCGTAGATACCATCCACCGGCTTCAGCTTCACCGCAAGGTCGTTCGTGACAGGAGACGGAAAGGTGATCAATCTGGAATCGTAGTACCTGTGGTTCGAAAAAGTGATGAGGCTTTCGTGGCGGCTGCGATAGTGCCATTCCAGCCGTATGGTCGGGAGCCCGGCTCCCAGGCATTCGTCTAATATGCTTTCCAGGTCCTGAACCGGTGCATCTTCTTCATTACCCAGGACTGTATCCTCAACATCGTCTGCCCGATTGAAAAAATTGGTGGGCGGAAGCTGCTTGGGGTCTCCCACCACGATCAACTGCTTGCCACGCGCGATGGCGCCGACCGCGTCCCAGACCGGAATCTGAGACGCTTCGTCGAACACCACGACATCGAAGTTCGAATACGCGGGATCCAGGTATTGCGCGACCGAGAGCGGCGACATAAGCAGGCAGGGTTTGAGCCGAGGTAATAAGTTGGTGATACGATGCACCAACTGGCGTACCGGCAGGTGTGCCCGCTGCTTCGCGAGCTCGCGCAGGACAAGCGCCATTTCAGGGTCGGGTTTCTGCCCTGCCTGCTGCCGAGGCACCTTTTCTGCCAGCACGGCCACGATATATTGCTCGGTGAGCTTCTGGAAATGTTCGTCGGCCTGCCGAAACTCAAGGATTTTGCGGTCATGATCGGTGCTCGCGAAATTGCGCAGGGCTGGTTCGCGGTCAGTTACAGCCTTTAACCACCAGTTCTGGTAGGAGTACTCGGCATAGGCATTGAGATCCAAGGCAGATATCATGCCCTCCTCCAATGCGCGAATGACGGCCTCCAGGTCCGCAGCCAGTGCCTCCCTCCGCAACTGCCGCCAACGACACCACAACCTAAGCGAGCGCCGTGCCGAGGTCCATCCGCCCACGATCGCCTTCACCCGGCTAGGCAGTCCGGCCACGGCAGGTTCTCCGGCCAAGGCTTGCCCGGCACCTGACAGTTCGGTGACTACCGCAAGCTGATTCCGCAGTCCATGCCAGGCATCGCGAAACGCGGTCAACCCACCACTGACCGCACCAGTGGGAAAAAGAAGGCTGCGCTGCTCGCTCACTAGCTTGCGCAACTGCTCGGTCATGGCGGCCCTGGCGGACTCGTCGCCGCCGCTCGCAAACCGCCCGATGGCTTCCTCGAAACACTTTCCCCATTGCTCGTAGCGCTGGACCGCCGCCCAGTCTGTGTCGGGACCCTTGTATTCGGACTCCAGAATTTCGAGGCAATGACTCTCGAAAGACTTCATCTCTCGATCTTCCATGTTCAGGCCGCGCAGTGCGTCCAGCAAGGACGGAATTTCCTCCGCGCTGGGTTTCTTCTGATCGACGGCATACTGAACTAATCGGCCCGCTACAGCACGCTGTTCGAACCAGCGCCTCGGCCACCAGGTGGCGGAGGCGGCCCTCCAGTCCTTCGTCAACTGCTCGCCATTGACCGATGAGATATCCGGATTGAATTTTTCAGCCAGCCGGTGCCAATGAGCTTGGCGATTTTCTCCATGACCGCGAATGATCTGCATGCGGGCACGAACCGCCGCGTTCCCACCGTGGGCAGCAAATCCGTTGGGCACTTGCAGTGCCAGCAGGAGAACGTCGATCAGCCCGTCGACAACGTCCAGTAGGGCAGCCGAAGGAGCATCCATTTTGATGCCCAATGCCGGAGCGATGGCAACGGCAGCTTCCTGAAGACGGGACGTGGCGGTCTCCAAAAGGGATGCCTCTTTGAGTAAGCGCTCTTCCCAAGCATTCGTCCAATCCGTGTGCTGCACGAGGGCCAACGGGTGATTCTTAAGCTCGCCTAGTTCCCCCGCGACCGACTGAATGGTGCGAATCGTCTCCCGCAGCCGATCCAGCCCTTCCTCGTCATGGGTATCGGGATCCGGCCACGGCATGCGGGCTGGCGTCCACTCTCGATACTGAATTACGGTGTCGGTTGCCCCTCGCACGGTCAATCCATTGCCGTGCCGCTTGTGCAGCGCCCGCACGAAATCGTTCAGATCGGCCCGCAGTCTCCCGACGCGTTCCGCTTCTCGCCTCCAGCCAACGGCCGTCTTGCCTTGCGCAGCATCCATTGCCGTCCGCAACTGGGCAAGGACCTCGGTCTTGCGCGCCTTGGCCGAATGCAACTCGAGACAGAATGGCCCCAGACCGATTTTCTTTAGACGGCGCTCCACGACATCGAGAGCCGCCACCTTCTCCGATACGAAGAGCACTGTCTTGCCATGCCCCAGAAAATGCGCGATCAGATTGGTGATGGTCTGCGACTTCCCCGTGCCAGGCGGTCCCTCCAGCGCGAAGTCGTGCCCCGCACCGGCACGGCTGAGCGCATTCAACTGCGAGGAATCGGCAAGCAGCGGCGCAAGTAGGTCGCCTGGTGCGTGCCGTTCGTCCAGATCTTCGCGCAGGGACAGATCCTCACGGACACCGATGGGCTCACGGGGACGCTCAATCAGATGATCCACCACTCGGTTTTGCTTGAGCTGCTGTGTGCGGTCCTGCAAGTCCTTCCACATCAGATACTTCGTGAACGAGAAGATGCCGAGATAGACGTCCTCGGTCACCTCCCAGCGCGGAATCTCCTTCACCGCGAGGCGAAAAATTTGCCAGATCTTCTTCACGTCTACGCCGTTTCCATCGGTGGGCAGAGGATCGAGACCTCTCAGCGAGAGCCGAAAGTTCTCCCGTAGCAACTGGACCAGGGTCGGATTGACTATGGTTTCGTCGTCGTGTCGCTTAACAGCGTAGCCGGTCCGCACGGACTGACGGGTGAGTGTGACAGGCACCAGTAGTATCGGGGCAGAGTGGGTCTTCTCTGCCCGTTCATCCTCCGCCCAACGCAGAAAACCGAGCGCAAGGTAAAGCGTATTGGCACCGCCTTCCTCCAGTCCGAGACGCGCGGCGCTATAGATTTCGTAAAGCCTCGAATCGAGAGATTTTGGCTCGACGGTGGCAAGCAGTTCCTTCTGTTGCATCGCCTGTATGGCAGCCGCCTGGACGGGGTCCACGCCAGTACGCTTGGTGGCGACGGCGGCAACGCGCGGGTCCTCGCCCTGCATGATCTGCGGCAGCGGACGGAATTTCCACTCCTGCCCGTCAGCCAATGCATCCTCCAGGTGAGCCGGATCCGGCACGCGCAACGGAAGCATGATCTTCGTCGACTTGAAATTGATCAGGCGGTTACGCAGCGTGAGATCGAGCAGCTTCGATTTCCAGCGGGCGAGCCGCCCTTCAGGCGTTTCCGGGCGCACGTTCTCGTCGAGCAGAAACGCCTCGCCATCCAGAGGAGGCAGCGCTGGCGGCGGTTCGACACCCGGATTGGCGACGCATCCGGACAGCTGGTCTCCCGCAGCAGTCGCCGCCTCGGTCCTGCTCGGCAGCGGCCTCACTTGTTCTATCCGTGCGCGCTTGATGTCGATCGCAAACAGGAATTCATCTTCCCGCTGCAGATGCTCCAGTCCAATCTCACAGGCTACGCGCAGCGAAGGCCTTGGCCGGTGGGTCAGCACCGTGGTTTCGAACGCAATCAATTCGCCGCTGACAACCCGCTTGCGCACCGCCTGACCGTCGTCGAACGTCGGCGTCGGGAACGTCGTGTTGATCAGCCAGGAGCCGACCCACGCATGCCCTTGCTTGATCAGCACGACCGGGTTGAGGCCAGCCTGTTCGAGGCAGGAAGCAAACAGCATGGCGAGGTCCATACAGGTCGCGATGCCGCCCGAAAACACCCGATCCGGCGTGCGGATCTTCTGGCCGTCATTGGTGAACGAGGCTGGCGGTTCGCTGTAATGCAGACCGGAGGCTCCGATCGCGCTATAGAGCGCGGAGATCTGTGCCCACACGTCCTCCCGGTTCTTCGACTGGTAGCCGTTCATCGAACGGCCATTGCCAACCGTGGCTAGTAACTCACCGGCCTGGAAGATCAGGCGGTCGACAGCAGGATTGTTTGGGAGGGAAAACGCTGCCAGTAACTCGGGCAATGCACGGGTACCAGCCCATTGATCGTAGGCCAGCACATCCACTTGATGATTGGTACAGGCAAGCTCCACTCCCGCTGAGCTGACGCGGACGACCACACGGCCGCGCTCCGCCTCATTCAGCTCCGCGAGATACTGATGCCGGAACTTCAGGTCCAGTGCGTCGATACGCCGCGTTTCCCTCGGATCAAGCCGCTCGAATTGTAGGCGCACAGCGTCCGCAAATTCAGGCTCGCAACGAACTGAAACTTCGACATCGCACAGCACTTCATCGGTGACGTTGGTGATGCTCAGGCCGCGGAGGAGGGGAACGTTGTTCTGGTAGGAGGCGTAGCTGACCGTCGGGTCGGCCATGATCTGGACGACGGCCGGGGGCTGCGTGGGTTCACCACTGTCGGTTGTCCCGTTGCTCATACAACTCCTCACTGATTAGAGCTATTCAAGTCCTTTTACGTCATCTGGCACCACATCGACTTACATGCAAGCGACCTAACAGATTGTTCAGAATTAGGATTTCCTCAACTAGCACGAGTTAGCACCCGTCAATCCTCCACCCCAGTCATAGGAGTTGCTTTGTCAATCCGGCCTGAATGGATTCCCCGCCCAGAACCGGGTGTTCCGGGAGTCGTTCGAGAAGGGCGATGCCAGATCACGAATGAGATTGGAACGGATTTCTCTCATGAAGGAAGTCACGCATGGATCGGTTTGCCAATACCGGAATGACACATTGGTGCCCTCGAATGGCCGGGCCACACTTAGATAGTCGGTGACATATCTGTACCGGTGATGAAATCGGCTTCATTTGATCTGAATTTGCCACAGAAGAATACACGCTTCCCTGTGAAAACCTTAACTAGGGAGGTACCTAGGGTGGGGTCGAGACGCTGTTTTCACCAGAAACTTCTCCTCCAATGCATCGGGAAGACTGCCTGGAAATGCTCTTACCTGGATAAAAACAAGGGTCAAGACATCTATCCATACATCCGTCGCAAATCGTCGAACTCTCTGCCTATTCCATCGATGGCAACAGAACAAGAACCAGATCTCCACTCAGCTATTGCCGTCGCAGCATACCCGCGCTCTAACGAGAAATCATCCCCCCTTTAGGGAAACGAGAACGGGCTGGGTGCTGAGCATGGCCGGGATGGAGAACCGTGAGGAGATTGGGAAGGGAGCGGCTGGCGAAGGGATACTACCCTGCGATGGGAAGGGCGGCGGACTCGAGGGCTGCGAGCATTTTGGCGGGGAGTTCATGATTGAACTCAAGTCCGTAGAACAGAAAAAAGAGACCTTTCCGAATGGCCTCAACCGTAGCCTGTGGATCGTGCTCCCGGATAGACGCCTCGACGAAGGCGCGGTCGGTGTCCCACATGGCACATCCCATGATAAGCCGCTCTTCACCCGTCCGCTGCATCAGCATGGCGCGGTAGCACTCGTCTATCTCCGGTGAAGTATCACTCACATGCACGCAGTTAGGGACACCGGACCCTGCTAAGTCGTCGGCCACGGCTCTGAGTACATCTAACTCGTCGCTCACAGACTGATTGCACTCCTATTTGAACCGTGCTTACCGTCTGATCTTCCCCCTTTCCCATCGGGGAATCACCCCAACTTGCGAGTGAGAAGGAAACCTAAAATGGTCTTATTCCGTCCCACTTTTCATGGGAACCTAGGGAGCTTGTGAGGCGATAAAATGGGAAATTTGGCCGCTAGCTGGCCGCTGGCGGCTACGCGGGGCGGGAGAGGTTTTCGTAACCTTTTGATTTATGGTGAGTCGGCTGGGATTCGAACCCAGGACCCTCGCCTTAAAAGGGCCCCAGACAACAAGTA